>Ga0182021_10011850_pt1 | contig 10361 bp, 10 predicted proteins | sample 612E3MmetaG_FD_120493 | JGI IMG/M metagenome (GOLD analysis project Ga0182021, IMG submission 120493) | Permafrost microbial communities from Stordalen Mire, Sweden - 612E3M metaG (Illumina Assembly) | ecosystem: Environmental > Terrestrial > Soil > Wetlands > Permafrost | place: Sweden... | reverse complement strand
GTCGCCATCACGATGGCGTCGACGGTCAGCGCCGCGTCGACCTGCTTCGTCTTTGCGAGCGCGAGGCCCGCAGCCTTCGCGATGCCGACGGATGCGACGACCTCGGTCGCCGCGAGGATCTCGTCCCGGTCGTCCGTGCGCCCGCGCCACCACTCGGCGATGACCGGCAGAGGCACGACGAGACGAGCTGCGCCGACGCTCGCGAGCTGGAAGAATCGAGCGGCGCGCTGCTTGCCGCGCTCCGCCGCGATGAGCGCACCCGTGTCTAGGACGTAACGCCGGGTCACGCTGCCTTGCGCTTCCGTGGCTTCCGTTTCGTTGCGGAGGCTCTCCCCTCGGCCGCGATTTCTGCCTGGAGCTGCCCGGCCTCACGTTTTGTGAGGTGGGGGATGCCGTGACGACGCAGGTAGTCACCGGCGGCTTTTCGACGTCGTGCCTCCTCTGCGAAGTCGGTGATCAGAGCGGACAGGTTCCCGCCGAACTCACTGTCGGCGAGCAGCCGCAACGCCTCCTTCGTCTCGCGATCGACCGAGACCGAGAAGGTCTCCGTGGTCCCGCTCCGCCGCTTCTTCGCTGCCATTGTGCTGTAAGTGTAGCACACGGATCGTCGGCCCTCCCTGTGCAGCCGCGTGCACACCGCGCCGTCCACACCCGCCCGCGCAATCGACGGAAGAACGCGAAATCATGGGCTTCGCGTGAGGTCTCGACGAGGCACGGCCCGTGCTCCTCCAGGGCTCACGCCCATGAAACCCTTCCTCTTGTCTCTCGTGCCGCTCGTCTTGCTCGCTTGCAGTGATGGCCCGTCGTACCCGAGCTACGGCGACGGCGTCCTGCACAACGGCGCCTTCACGTATCTGTGCACGACGCCCTCCGACGCATACTGCGCCGGCACCGAGAACGTGACGACGGTCCCCGGCGTCGCGCTCGGGACCACGTTCCGCATGGCGTTCATGCAAGCGCCCGGTGAAGCGCCGGCCACGCTCGATCTCGCCACGTCCGACTTCCTCGATCTCGCGCCGGATGGGACGATGCACGCAAAGCGCGCCGGCTACGTGTCGGTGCTCGCGCGCACGCCGAGCGGGACCGTCGAGGACTACGTGAACGTGCGCGTTCACGAGGTCGGGTCGGTGCTCGTCCGTGGGATCGACGCGGGCACGACGCTGAAGGTGAGCGAGACACGGAGCGTGCGCGCCGAGCCGCACGATCAATCTGGCGCCGTGCTCGCGGGCAGCGCGGCGTACGACTGGGAGACGTCCGACACGAACGTCCTCGCGATCGACGTGACCGCGGACGATCGCGCCCGCGGCGGCGCAACGCTGCGCGCCGTCGGGCCCGGCACGGCACGTGTGCGCGTGGTGCTCGGGAACGCGACCGGCACCATCGACGTGCTGGTGGGTGGCGCATGAGCCGCTCCACTGCCAGGCTCATCGCGCTTGCCGTGCTCGCTGCGCTCGCCGTCGTGGGCTGCAATCCCGACCGGCCCGCATTCACGTACGCCGCGGACCCGCAGCCCGTCGTGATGACGGAGGACGGCGTGATCTCGGTCGCGCAGGGCACGGCCGTCTCGGTGGTGCCGTTCCTCGTCCACGACGACGTCGAGGGCTCTTCGGAGTTAGCGATCCGCGACGCGCGCTCGGACGATCCGACCATCGCGCGCGTGGCGTCGACGACGCACGACTTCGCGATCGCAGACTGGCAGCAGGAGCCGGCCGTGGTGGTGCTCGGCGTGAGCCCTGGAACGACGATGCTTCGCCTCTTCGACGACGGCACCGAGAAGGGGACGCTGCGCATCGACGTGGTGGCCCAGGACCCATGATGAAGGCGCCCCTCATGACCTTCGTCAGGCGGCTGCTCCTCGCGCTGCTGCTCGCGCTCCTCGCGCTGGCCTGCGATTACCCACCGAGCTACGCGTACGTCGAGAACCCGCTGCCGCCGGCGAGGCTCGACGTCTCGAACATCGAGGTCCCGCAGGGCACGGCGGTGCCGCTCGTGCTCATCGCCAACGACCACAGCAAGGCCTCCGGCGCGAGCGGCGCGACGAGCGCCCGCTCGAAGGACGAGCGCATCGCGGTGGTCGTCCCCTCCACGCGCATGGCCAACGCGCACGACGGCGCGGCGCCGGTCACGGGCATCGTCTTCGTGGTCTACGGGATCGCCGCGGGCTCGACGGAGATCGAGGTCTTTCTCGACGGCGACGGCCGGGGCACGCTGCCCGTCACGGTCGTGGCGCAGGACCCGTGAAAGAGAAAGAGCGGTAGGAACGAATTCCTACCGCTCCTCGTCGCGTCAGCGCCGCAGCCGCGTCAGCCGAGCAGCTTCGCGACCGGGACGTATTCCATCTTGTGCGCCTGCGCGACGGGCTCGCACGTGACGTGTCCGCCGTACGTGTTGATGCCCTTGAGCAGCGCGCGATCGGCCTTGGCCGCCGCCGCGATGCCCATGTCGGCGATCTTCACCGCGTAGGCCATCGTCGTGTTGGTGAGCGCCCACGTGCTGGTCTGCGCGACTGCGCCCGGCATGTTCGCGACGCAGTAGTGGACGACGCCGTCGATCTCGTAGGTCGGGTTGTCGTGCGTGGTGGGGCGGCACGTCTCGATGCAGCCGCCCTGGTCGACGGCGACGTCGACGACGACCGAGCCCTTCTCCATCTTGGAGATGAGCTCGCGCGTCACGAGCTTCGGCGCACGGGCGCCCGTCACGAGGACGGCGCCGACGACGAGATCGGCGCGCAGCACGGCCATCTCGATGTTGAACGGGTTCGAGTAGAGCGTCTCGACCGCGCCGCCGAAGATGTCCTCGAGGTACGACATGGTCGTGGCCGACACGTCGAGCACGGTGACCTGCGCGCCCATGCCGACCGCGATGGTCGCCGCGTTGCGTCCGACGACGCCGCCGCCGAGGATGACGACGCGACCACGACGCGTGCCGGGCACGCCGCCGAGGAGGACGCCCTTACCGCCGTGCTCCTTCTGGAGGACGCTCGCGCCGACCTGCACCGCCATCTTGCCCGCGACCTCGCTCATGGGGCGGAGGAGGGGGAGGGTGCCGTCGTCGTTCTCGATCGTCTCGTAAGCGACGCCGATCACCTTCTTGGCCGCGAGCTGCTTCGTGAGCTCCGGCTCGGGGGCGAGGTGGAGATACGTGTAGAGGATCAGGTTCTCGCGGAAGAAGCCGTACTCCGACGGGAGCGGCTCCTTGACCTTGACGACCATCTCCGCGGCCCACGCCTCGGCAGCGGTCGGGACGATCTGTCCGCCGGCCGTGACGTAGTCGCCGTCGGTGATGTTCGCGCCTTCGCCAGCGCCCTTCTCGACGAGGACCTTGTGACCGCGCGACGTGAGGCTGCGCACTCCCGCGGGCGTCATGCCGACGCGGTACTCGCGGGTCTTGATCTCCTTGGGCACTCCGATGATCACGGCGAACTCCTTTTCGGCCCGTTTTTTTCAGCACAAAACGAGCGGGGGTGGGGGCGGCCCGCGGACCATAGTCGAGCGTTTTGGGTCCGTCGAGCGGACGCACGCGCGCTGACGCGTCAATCCGCGCCGCTGCCACGACGCACCGCGACAAGGCTTCCCGCCCGGCGTCGGGACGCGTATGAACTCCCGCGCGTGTACCCCCTGCTCCGGCCGCTGCTCTTCGCTCTCGATCCCACGCAGGCTCACAGCTTGGCCATGGCCGCGCTCGCGCCCGTCGAGCACCTCGGCCCGCTGCGGTTCGTGCTGGGCGGCGCCCTTCGACCGGCCGATCCGCGCCTGGTGGTCCGGACGATGGGCCTCGAGTTCCCGTCGCCGATCGGGCTGGCGGCCGGCCTCGACAAGAACGCCGACCGCGCACGGGCGTTCGCGGCGCTGGGCTTCGGTCACGTCGAGCTGGGGACGGTCACGGCGCAGGCGCAGGGGCCGAATCCGCCGCCCAACCTGTTCCGGCTGCCCGCCGATCGCGCGCTGATCAACCGACTCGGGTTCCCCAACGAGGGCGCCGCGCACGTCGCGAAGCGCATCGCCGCACGTCGCGGGCGGGTCGGCGTTCCCATCGGCATCTCGATCGGCAAGAGCCGCAGCGTCCCGCTCGAGCCGCTCGAGGGGGTGCTCGACGACTACCGCGCGAGCTTCCGCGCCGTGCGTGACGTCGCCGACTTCGTGGTCGTGAACATCTCGTCGCCCAACACGAAGGACCTCCGCGCGATGCAAGCGGCGGAGGTGGCGCGGCCGCTCTTCGACGCGCTCCAGACCGAGGCGACGCGGGCCAAGGCCGTGCCGCTGCTCGTGAAGATCGCCCCCGATCTGCCCGACGAGGCCATCGACGCGATCGTCGACGAGGCGAAGCGCGCCGGTCTCGCCGGCGTCGTCGCCACCAACACCACCATCGCGCGCAGCGGCCTCGCGACGCCGAGCGACGTCGTGGAGAAGATCGGCGCCGGCGGGCTGAGCGGAAAGCCGCTCTTCGCGCGCTCGCTCGCGGTGGTGAAGCGCGTGCGCGCGCGCATCGGGCCCGACGCGTGCGTCATCGGCGTGGGCGGCATCGATTCGACGGAGACCGCGCTGTCGATGCTCCGCGTCGGCGCCGACCTCGTGCAGGTCTACACCGGGTTCATCTACGAGGGGCCGTTCTTGCCGCGCTCGATCGCGCGCGGACTGCTCCGCCGGATGGACGCCGAGGGGGCGGCGACGCTGCACGACCTCGTGCGCGGCCCATCGCCCGGCGCGAACGGCGTCGCGCACGCGGCCGTCTCGACCTGAGGGCGCGTCGATGCTCGGCCTCGCGCTCGTGACCGCGCTCGCCCTCGCGGAGCCGTCCCCACCTCCGCCCGATCTCGAGCCGCCGCCCGGGCTCCCGCGCGATCCCTACGCGGGCCTCGCGCCGATCGACCAGGATCCGTTCGACTCGCCGCCGCGCGAATCGCGGACGTGGATGTTCGTCTCGGTCGGTCTCGGCGGCGGCACCGCGAGGCTCGGGCCGGTCGCGACGGAGGCCGCCGTCGAGGGTCACTTCTTCGTCCTTCCGAGCGTGTCGATCGGCGCTCGGCTGGGCGTGCTCGCATTCGGCGAGCCCGACGGCAACGGCGCGAGCGGTCGCTTCCTCACCGGCCTCGTCGGCTATCGGTTTCGCCTCGCCGGCGACGAGACGCGCGTCGAGGGAGCCAGCGCGACGTGGCTGCACCTCGCCGGCGGTGCGGGGTGGATGGGCCTGAACGGCTACGTGATGGAGCTCGGCCAGCGGCACGACTTCGATCTCGATCGGCTGCTCCTCGCGGGCCGCGCCGCCGTGGTCTGGGCACGCGGCGTGTTCGGCGTCTCGATCGGTCTCGACGTCCTCGGCGTCCCACGCGAGGGCTTCGCCGCGCTCCCGACGCTCACGTTCGGGTTCATGTTCTGAGCGGGCGATCAGGGCGCGACGCGCGCCAGGATCATCGCAACGATGTGCTTCTTGCGCTCCTCGAGGAACGCCTCGCCGTGCCAGTCGGCCGGCCAGATCGCCTTCACGAACGGCTCCTCCTGGAACGGGAACGCCACCATCGCGACGCACGAGAGGACGAGGTGGCGGGCGTCGACGTCCTTCTTCACGGTGCCGCGCGCGCGCATCGCGTCGAGGCGAGCGACCACGCCGTCGAAGATGGGACCGACGCTGCCGTGGACGATCTTCGCCGCGCCGTCGCCGTCGCGACGCGCCTCGTGGCGCAGGATGGCCAGGAACGAGCCGTTGGTCGCGAAGAACTTGAGGAGGAGCTCCACGAAGGCCTCGGCGAGCGTTCGCAGCTCGTTCACGCTCGTCTTCTTCACCGCGGCCTTGGCCGCCGGCTTCTTGCTCTTGGCCTTGGCCTTCGCCGGCGGCGGCGCGTCCATCCGCGACAGGAGCTCCCACACGCCTTCGGTCATCGCCGCGAGGCCCGAGCGCACCACCTCGCCGTGCAGGCCCTCCTTGTCGCCGAAGTAGTGATGGATCAGCGCCTGCTGCACCGCCGCGGCGCGCGCGATCGTTCCGAGCCGCGCGCCGTCGAAGCCCTTGGCCGCGAACTCGTGCCCCGCCGCCTCGAGGATGCGTCGCTTGGTCTCGAGCGCATTGCGCTCCTTCCGCGGCGCGGGCGGCTCCGGCGTGTCCGGACGGAGGTTCTGCGGGAGCGGCGTGAGGGCCATCGACCGCTCCGAAGGTAGACGACTGCGGACCTTACGCCCACGACGAACGGTCGACGTCGGCGCGTCTTCGGAATGAGCGTGCTCGCGGCGAAGCGTCGAGGAGGTGAGACCGAGCTTCATCCCCTAGAGCGTAACGAAGTTCCGGAGGCGCACCGCACGCATCGACTGGGGCGTTTTGCCGGTGTCAGGCGCCTCGTCGGTGTCAGGCGCTCGCTTCCCAGCTCTCGTACTCGATGACCTCCAGCTCCTCGAACCCGCGCCGGACGCGCGGCGTCAGCAAGCCCAGGCGCTTCACGTTGGGGACGATCTTGCTGAAGAGGAGCTTGCGAAACATCTGCATCATCACGCTGTTCTGGGCCGCCGCCTCGCACTCGGCCTGGGGCAGCCCGACCGTCTCCCACACCTCCTGGGCGAGGAAGCGGTCGCGGAGCAGGCGCGAGCTCTCGATGATGAACTCCTCGCGATCGCGGAGCTCGCTCTCCTTCATTCCGTCGTAATGACCACGCAGCGACATCACGCCGAAGGCGACGTGCCGCGCTTCGTCTTGCATGATCATGTGGGTGATGCGCTTGATGAGCGGCTCCTGCGCCGTCTGGTGAATCAGCCCGAACGCGCCGAGCGCGACGCCCTCGACGAGGATCTGCATGCCGAGGAACTTGAAGTCCCAGCGCGAGTCGGTGAGCACGGTGTCGAGCAGCTGCTTGAGGTGCTTGCTCGGCGGGTAGATCAGCTCGACCTTCGTCGTGAGGTAGCGGTCGTAGGCCTCGACGTGGCGCGCCTCGTCGAAGACCTGGGCCGACGCGTAGAGCTTCGAATCGGTGGTCGGCGCCGAGGCGACGATCTGCGACGTGGCGAGGAGCGCGCCCTGCTCGCCGTGCAGGAAGTTCGAGAGGATGTAGCTCGTCATGTGCCGGCGCAGCCGCGGGATCTCGGTCTTCTTGTCGAGGCGCCGCCACACGTCGGTGCCGAAGATCGGGTTGAACGTGTCGGCCACGATCTGATCCTCGGGGTCCACGTTGATCGACCAGTCGAGGTCGGTGCGCGCGTTCCACATGAGGTCCTTCGACTTCTCGTAGAGCGTGCGGAGCTCGGCCCTCTTCGCGGCGTAGTCCCAGTCGTACGCGACCTCGGTCGTCGTTCGCAGGACCTCGGGCGGGAGCTTGGCGATGTGCTCGACAGCGCGTGGCGCCGTCGCGGGCGTCGCTGCCGGAACGTGGGCGCTCGACGAGACGTCGCGCAGGATGACCTGGCTCTCGGCGGGCGGGGGCGCGTCGGCGCCCGTCACGCTTCGCGCGACGGCGGCGGCGTCACGCAGCGTGGTGCGTAGACCGGACAGCTTGCTTCGGAGGGACATGGCGGCAGCTCCTACAACTTACTTTTTAGTAAATTCCCAATTGGGTCAAGTCGGCAGCCGGTCGCACCCCGTATTTGCGGAAAAAATGCCCTTCGCGAGGCCGTGAACGGGCCGCGGGAGCCCGCGAGCGGGCTCAGCGGCGCGTGATGCGGAGGTTGTGGGCGAGGCTGACGCCGGTGCCGCCCGCGCCGCGCACGCCGATGGCGATGCGCGCCGTGGGGTCGAGCTCGCCCACGCAATCGTGGGGCTGGGCATCGCCGACCGTGACCGTGACGCGCTTGCCGTCGCGCTCGATGTGCAACGTGGCGATCGACGACGACGAGGCCGCCTCGGTGAACGCGCACTCGGCGCCTCCCACCTCGAGCTCGCGACCGTCTTCCTGCCGGAGCACGACGTACGGCGTGTCGCCGCTGTCGATGTCGATGGCGACGCGCCCGAAGGTGAGATCGGTCACGAAGGCGCTCGCGCCCGGGCCGAGCTCGAGGCCCTTGCCATCGATGAAGCGGATGGAGCTGCCCGGTGTTCCCGAGACGCGATCGGGGGCGAGGCCGGCGGTGTCAGTGACGAGGAGCGAATTGCGCACGGTGCCGAAGCGCGACCGTGTGTCGAACCGATAGCCGCGGACGTAGAGCTGCGGCGTGTCGAAGACCATCGACTCGTCGAGGTCGGTGCGATCGTCGAGCCAGAGCGCGAGGCCGTTGTCACCCGATGCGAACGCGGTGCCTCGTGGACCGCGCGCCGGGGCGTCGGCGATCGGCTGGAAGGCGCCGAACCAAGGCTGCCAGCGGAGCCAGCGCTGTCCGGTCCAGAGAACGGGCGCGCCCTGGGCGCCTTGAAAGAGGCGCACGCGATCGAGCGTGTTCGGATCGATGGGCAGCGCAGCCTCGAGCGTGCCGTCGGCGGAGATCACCCAGACGGTGTTGAAGTCGGTGACGCCCGTCGCCGGGCGGACGATGGCGAGGGCGCCTCCGGCCTCGAGGGGGACGAACGCGCGCTCCTGGCCGGTCACGAGATCGACGGTGCGCTTCGAAGGTCGGCTGGCGTCGGCAGAGAACCACTCGATCGTGGGGACGGGGAGGTTGCTGCGATCGAAGCCGCCTGCGACCAGGATCTCGCCGGACGCGAGGCGCAGCACGGTCGGCTCGGAGCGGGGCACCGCGAGCGTCGCGATGCCGCTGGTGCGATAGCGGCGCGTCTTCGGATCGACGATCTCCATCGTGGAGAGCGGCGTTCCGAACTGTCCGATGCCGCCGACGAGCAGCGTCTCGCCGGACGCGAGCACGACGGCGCCGTGCTTGGTCCGCGGCTCGCTGAGATCGATGCGCACGCGCTCGAAGTCGCCGATGTCGCCGTCGGCGCCGGCGCTCGGGACGTACACCTCCGCGGTGCCGAGCGCCGTCTGCGAGTCCGGATCCTCGCCGCCGGCCACGAGGGCCGGGGCCGGGTCCTGATTGGGAGTGTCGCGGAACGCGGTGATGGTGGAGCGCGAACGCCGGGTCCCGAGACCGAAGACGAGATCGGAGACGATGCCGGTGGAGAGGTCGCCGACATAGGTCCGCGGCACCTGCCCCGCCACCTTGCCGCCGGCGATCATCATGTGGCGACCGAAGACGCCCAGCGTCACTTCGGTCCGCGGCTCGACGTTGCGCGTGAGCCGGCACGTCTCGCCGCCCGGCCACACCAGCACGTTGATGGGGCCTGCCGCCGGGACCTCGGCGGTGCCTCGCCAGTCGATGCTCTGGGAGGGATGCGAAACGTCGACGATCACCGAGCGCGTGGTGGACGGCAGCTCGCTCATGAGGGAGCCGACGTCGCGCAGGTAGAGCGAAGACACCGCCGATTCGGCGTTCTCGAAGTCGCCGTTGCCGTAGATGACCGAGTACGCCTCGCTCTGCGAGACAGGGCACGACTTCGGCGAATAGACGACGAGCGGCCGGTCCTCGAACCGCGTCGACGGCTTGCACGAAGGCGCCGCCGCGAGGGCGACGGCGGCGACGACACCGCCGAAGACGCTGCCGACGCGGTACCGGGCGCTGGAGCGCAGAGCGACCATCCGTCGCACAGTGTACGGTAAATCGGCGCGAATGGCCGCCTGGTTGGGCAAGCTGATACGCTTCCAACAGCGTGTATCCGCAGGTCTTCGGCAAGTACGTGCTCGAACGCGAGCTCTCGCGGGGCGGCATGGCGCGCGTCGTGCTGGCCACGCTGCGGGGCGCCGGCGGCTTCGAGAAGCGCCTGGTCGTGAAGCAGATCCGCGACGAGCTGTCGTTCGACCAGCAGTTCATCCGGCGCTTCGTCGAGGAGGCGAAGACCACCGTCGCGCTGAGCCACCCCAACATCGTGCCCGTGTACGAGCTCGGTCTCGAGCAGGGGACGTACTTCCTGGCGATGGAGCTCGTCGAGGGCTGCAGCATCGCGGAGCTGGTGCGCGAGCGGAACTTCGACGGCACGAAGCGCGTGCTCTCCCCCGAAGAGGGCGCCTACGTCGGCATGGAGGTGTGTCGCGCGCTCGACTACGCGCACCGCCGCATGAACGTGGTTCATCGCGACATCACGCCGAGAAACGTGATGCTCGACGAGGAAGGCCAGGTGAAGCTGATCGACTTCGGCATCGCCGCGCCGGCGCTCGTCGCGGGCCACGAGATCCTCGGCTCACCCGGGCACATGCCGCCCGAGCAGGTCGACGGCAAGGAGCTCGGGCCGGCCACCGACATCTTCGCTGTGGCCGTGCTCCTGATGGAGGCGTGGAGTGGGGTCGCGCCGTTCCGTCGCGCGACGCCGGAGCTGTGCAACGACGCGATGCGCGAGCCGCATCCCAGGCCGAGCGACTACGACCCGCGTCTGATTCCGCTCGACGACGTGATCGTGCGCGC
>Ga0182021_10011849_pt1 | contig 10362 bp, 19 predicted proteins | sample 612E3MmetaG_FD_120493 | JGI IMG/M metagenome (GOLD analysis project Ga0182021, IMG submission 120493) | Permafrost microbial communities from Stordalen Mire, Sweden - 612E3M metaG (Illumina Assembly) | ecosystem: Environmental > Terrestrial > Soil > Wetlands > Permafrost | place: Sweden... | reverse complement strand
TGGAATAAGTGTAATCAACCCTGTAGCCATAAAATTAAGCATACTTTCAATGAATCCTGCTACAGAATAAATGGATTTTGTTCAATTTGCAAGCCCGAAGTCCAGTCTAAAACTCCTGAACTACTGACAAATGATGATTGTATGGAGATTGTTAGACAAGCAGGGCATGACTGTCTGACTTGTGCTGAATGTGCTGTTAAAACAATCCATAGGGTAGAAGCCAAGTTTGCCAAAGTCCACCAATCCGAGGTGGCTAAAATCGAGATTGCGACTGCCAAGAGGGAAATAATGAGAGATATTAAATATCAAGGTTGGGACAGTAAATCATTAAAAGAGGTTAAACGCATTCATTTTGACGGTGACGGTCATACTGTATTCTGGTCTCCTTCGTCTGCCAATAACCCATTATACCAAAACTGCGAAAAATACCCATTGCGTGAGTTCACTGGACTCCATGACAAGAACGACAAGGAAATCTATGAGGGCGATATTGTCACCTATGGCACAGAAGATGCCGTAGTCAATGCAATAGTAGAATTTGCCGAAGAAAATTCAGAGGAATCAATGTTCCTCACGGGTTTTAAATTAATGGTTATCAATTCTGCGGATTATCCAGATAAGGAAGAAGATAACGACTACACTCTAGAAGTTATCGGCAACATCTACGAAAACCCTAAGTCTCTATTGGAGGGAAAGTAAAGTGGCTCATACTTGTCCGGATTGCGGTCAATATTGCAACTGTAACGGCGATATAGACGACTGCTGTAATGACTTTGAAGAAGATGTAATGCGTTGTACTCATTGTGATGGCACGGAAACTGATGACTTTGAAGATGACTATTTGGATTTTAAAGTAAAACAACCGCCTGAAATGGAGGGAAAGTAAATGACAAAAAGAGAATTGTAATATGCAAAACGACACGGGAAAACAATCAGATTCCTTGAACCAGTCTGAAACGCCTGATGAACTGCTAAAACTTATAGCGGAATGGTTTGGATTAGATGTAGATGATTTATGTCAGGACTGCTTTGAAGAATGGTGTAATGATGAGTTTTGGAAGGCAGTCGATGAAGGCAGTCTTAAAGTTGCTGAATAATTAAATGAGACATCCTTATTATGGTATTCATGAAATATTTGGTATACAGCGTAAAGCGGGTAAAACTACTTTAATGACCGCCTTTGCTATTGATAAGATGATGGACTTGGATATTTATACCTTAAAGCCTCTGGGACATCCGGGATATTGGTACAAACCGGAAGATGTTATAGTTAATTATCCTATATTTATTCCAGGAATTAAAGCGCTTAATAATGAACAATGGTTCAATAAAGTCGCTGAAATTAAGAGACTTGGTCTTAAACACAAATTAATACTCGGCGATGAACTAAATAGTATTTTACTAGCCCGCAATACTAAAGATATGAATCAAGCGCAGTTTGCTGTTTATGTTTGGCAGATGTGCAAAGACGATACTAATTTCTTTTGGACTAATAATCAGTTGACTGGTGTAGATGTTATTATCCGTGATGGTACCTGGGAAACAATTATGCCTACATTCGATGAAAAGAACAACAAGATTCATTATGCTGTAATACATAATTACGGAAACCCGAACATTCCCCCAAATAGGGAATGTTTTAATGATCCATTCAGGGTTCAGGAACTATTTGACAGTTATGCGAGCGTAAAATGAAACTTGGAAATTCAGGTATATTCATCGCATTAATTATTGCAGCGATAGTTATTTTAATCACTGTAAATAATAAAAGCGTTCTACAATCTCAAAATTATTCGAGTATTAATTATACATATACTAATCCGCCAACATTTTCAACAACAAATACAACCACAACAATAACTACTACTACTACTACCACTACTACCACTCCCGCTGAATTCAGGTTAATAGGATATTTTTGGGGAGGGGACCCGGACAGTCAAATAGACTCACTTGAATATTCCAAATTTACTAACATTATATACTGCCAGTTAATTGTTACTTCATCTACTGACCCTACTTTAACTTTTGGTACCGGCAGTGCTTATGAATTATATCAGGTTGTTACAAAATCTCATTCGGCTGGATGCTATATTCAAATTTGCCTCACCGGCGGTGATTGGCTTGGTTCATCTGATTTAAACACAATCATGGCTAACTCAACTAATAGAAATCAATTAGCCTCTAATTTATCCAGTTTTGTTACTACTTACAACCTTGATGGTGTTGATATAGATTGGGAGACAAACATTCCTTACCAAAGCAATTACAATTCATTCCTCAGTTCATTATATTCAGATTTATCCGGTAAAATAATATCAATTACCGGTCCTGCTGATTACAGCAATACTGATAATCGATGGTTTACAACAACAACTGTTAATAATTATGTCGATTTTGTTAATTTAATGATGTACGATATACATCCTTATCCGGAAGCTTCATTATTAGCAGATGTTGAGACTTATACGACCGAATGGCTTACAGCCGGTTTTAATTCTTATAAATTAAATCTTGGAATTCCTGCTTTTGGGTATACGCCTACTTCCGGAAGTGGTGACTATTATGCAATCATCTCAAATATAAATCCATCTAATAGTCAAAACTACACAGCTGGTTCGACACCCTGGACAACATCACCGACGGAGTTCTGGTGGAGCGGATACAATTTAAATCAATCAAAAACTTCTTATGCTAAAAACGTTGATCTTGGCGGATTATTTATTTATTGCGCAAACGAAGACGCATGCGGAAATGCAAAATCTATAATTGATGCAATACAATGAAAAAACTTGCAACAGGTATCGATACTTTAGAAATAGGATATGAAGTAGACCAATTCATAGATGAAAATGATTTGTTAGATATGATTGCTTTAAAAGATATTGCTAACGAAGACCGTTCTGAAATACCGATTAAACTCCATGGGAGAGATTTCGCATTGTCTTATAAAACTCCGCAGAGATATGATTTCTACCTGCATAATGCTGACATTCAACTCACCATTTCATCAAGGTTCATTTCACCAAGACCTTATCCAGAAGTCCACCTAAAATTTTTAAGCCCCTATTTATGGACTACAGGCCTTCTAAAATGCGTTGAAACTGCTGAAGAGATGATAAAAGAAATATTTTGGGTTACTGGAAGCAAAATATCCCGGGCAGATTTGTCCGTCGATATGGGATGTGAACTGCCTAAAGTTGAAAGAAACCAATTTGTCACCAGGCTATGTTCTAAAAATGAGTATAGTGTTGGACAACTTGGATCTGACACTAAATTTAACAGATATGCTGTAGGAATAAATGATTCTGGTTTTACACTTGGAATGACCGATATAAGGCTTCGGCAATACCCTAAAGACTTCGAAATAGAATTAACCGGCAAGAAATACTTCCTACCTATATGGGAATCTGCCGGAAGGGAAGGTAATGAAAATGTCACCAGGACAGAATTTCAGTGTAATCGTGATTTCCTTAAAAAGTGGAATATTAATAAAGCTGATGATTTAATAAATTCTACCGGATCACTTTGGGAATATCTTACAAATCAAACAGTTAGAATATGCGAACCAAGAAATGAAATAAGACGCCAATATTGGAATACAATACCATTTTGGGACGAAATCCAAAAAGTAAATTTCGTTAATTATCCTGGTTTATCACAATCAGAAAAAACGAAGTGGAACCGCGACCGTTCAATTACTATGATGCGTGGATATATGCTTAATTTACAAGCGCATGGGGAATGTATAGAAAATACATTTAAAGAGGTTTATGAATCACCGGAATACGCAGACGATTTAATACGGAAAATGTCATCTGTTTCGCATATTAATTAGCGCAACGTTCCCCACGCTTCGCTTGCTCGCTTTGTTCGCAGGGGAGAACGATTGCTATATAGGTAATTTGGACATCAAGCCTTAGCCTATTACACAACGAGTAAAAATCCGATTTAATTCGGATATATTTATATCTACAAATATTAACTACTTTACAAAATACATTTCATTATTATTTAATTTAGCTTCAATTTCGTTATTGAGACCCCCTGTAAGTATAAGGGGGCCAGTTAAGGTCACCGGCCTTTGGCCTGGTGCCGACCAGTTAATCAAAAATAGCTTTTTTTCTAAGATTATATTTAAACACAAAACTACAAAACACATCTCGTCACTATGCTATAAAAAGTATGCCCTCCGGGTTTGCGAGTACGCAAATTTCGCAAGCGAAACATCTTCTTTTTACAGCGTGCCTTCGCTGTGTAACGTTTCTTGGTATGAAAGCAAAGTAAAACTTTGCTTCACCAAAATAAATTATAGGAGATTTTATGACAGTCGAACAAGAATTACTAAAGAAACATCAACTTCAACAAGACCTGGTTAAATGGAGGCGATTTAGCCAAACCGAATTATTAAACATTATTGCTAATTGCCAACATACGATTAATTCATGTAAAGCTGAACTTAACAGGAGGGGTTAAATGAAATGTTCTGAATGTTATAATCATCCAAAAGACTGCCTACACCATGGGTAACTTCCTTCCGGTGAATGTTGGCATTTTGACCACATGATAAAGGGTCGTGATTAGAATTGTCCTAGTCGTGGAGGTAGACGAATTGACCAGCCTATGTGCGATAAATTGGTTTACAAAAAAGAATTACGGGGCGTGAAGTGATATTTACGAAATTAATAGGAGGAATCCAATGATAGAAATGTTAGTTAAAGACCTAAATGGGACCCAGGTAGCTACTGTAACCCAAAAAACCAAAAATGCTTACACAATAAGAGCTATTGACAAATAAATATTTGAGGCATAAAATAAAATTAATTATGAAAAGTTACTTTACTAATAAAAACTCGCGAGTTAAGCACACGGAATTTTAACGTGTGCTTTTTTGTTGTTTCTGAAAGGAGGAAACACTAATGAAAAATGAAAAAGAATTCCCAGGAGCTATGCTTAACCCACTTGATGGTTATCTCTCCGGGGACCCTGAACAATCAAAAGATGCTCAAGGTAATCCTGTATCCGGTAAATGGCGCTTCTCTATTCCCCTTAACGGCGCTGCGGTACCCGACAAATTAACTTCAGATGGTAAACCATACCGTCCTACCTGGTGGATAACCTGCCATACCGATACTCCTCAAATGTCAAAAGTATCACAGGAACTTAACAAAGGTGACTTCGTAAGGTTAACTGGACAGTTAACTCATCGTGAATATGAAGAAAAGTCTTATTTTGACTTAAAAGTAACATCAATCCAAATGCTTAAAAAGTATGAAGATAAATAAACATGGATAGTAAAATAGTTTACTTAAAAGACGGAATAACACTTCTATTAAAGCAAGATTTAATTGACAAAATGCTATCCGGCTTAATTTTATACGGAACAAACGAATATGGAAAACACATACAAATAAAAGATTGGACAATGGCGAAAAATCAATGATTATCAATGTTACAACAACACCAACGCTAATGGAACTTAAAAGTAAAATGGAACCTTTATGGTTTATGTATTATATTTTACTTATAGGTATTGGTGTTTATGCTGTATATTACCGAAAAAAATTAACAAAAGCAATATCATTTATGATTCGTAATTCGGGAAAAGCCGTTATATGTATAATCATCCAGATTTGGGAGCCTACGCTGAAATCAGCTGAAAGGTCGATAAACTCTCACGGTTTATCCAGGAATACGTGGGTTTAAGTTCTCAACCAGGTCTATATGGTATGAGAATCGAGAGAACTAAAACAAAGGAGAAAAATGAAAAGTCTAATTTTAAGAATCCAGAAATGGGCATATGAGTTAAAAGCTCAGCAACGCGGTGCCATTGAAGCGGTTGTAGCAGAAGTGATTATCGGTGTTATCGGCCTTATTATTATCGGTTCGGTAATCGTTGGTTTGTGGCCGGCTGCACAGAGTAACAACGCTGCCGTGGCTTCACTGACACAAACAGATATCGCTACCACAATATTTAAGGCTGTATGGCCTTACCTTTTACTTGCCCTTATAGCAGGTATCGTTATCGGTCTTCTTACCCACTATTTCAAAGGCCGTTCTTCCTAAATAAATAAATACATATGTTGCTTAATGTCCCTCGTCTCGAAAGAGCAACGAAGTGCGTAAAACGTAAAACATCTCTGGACACATATGTAAAATAGAAATTATAAATGAAAAGAGTCCCTTATAGAATTTGGAAAAAAACACATATGCGTTCTTTTAAATCAAGTTAAAGAGCATGGAATAAAAGATCTTGGAAAAAAGGCGAAATACAAGAATATTAAAGGAAATATAAATGAAAAAAATAGCGCTCATAATCGGAATGTTTACTTTAGTAGCTACCCTGGTTATGGGCGCTATTCCTGTTTCGGCTGCCGGAGAAATAATAATAAATCAACCTGGAGCCGATGGTTTCATTGTATTACAGCCTAATGAAGTACAATGGCAATCTTTTACTCCCGACGGTGATTATTCATTAGGTCAAATACAATTAAAAATTTATTCAGTTTCTACTCATACTAATGTCAACGAGATATTAATCGTTTCTTTATGGCAAGGTACAAGTCCCACAAACGCAGTTTTTATACAACCTGGCAGATCTGCCGGATTAGATTTAAAAAATGCAATAACAGCTGGTTGGAATTCTTTTAATTTTTATCCCCTTGAAGTTGTAACAGGTACGGAATACTGGGTCCGTATACAATTAAATGGAAGTTCTGAAACAAGTTGTACTTTTTACGCTGATAATTATAGGGGCGATAGTTATCTTTTAGCTAATGGAGTTTTAAATCACACTCTTGTAAGTGCCGGTATGAAATCATGGGGAGTAATTAATCCTCAACCTGTATGCTCAACTATAGCTGCTAATATAAATACAGATGGATTACATTTTCATGGTGCATTGTCTTATGCTACAGGAGATATGTATACTAGTTTTGAATATGGATATTCAACTGGCGTATATACAGCCTCTACTGAACCAAAATTATTAACTAATAATAGTAATGTTTCAATAGCTTATTTTACAGATACAATAATGCCCGAATCCGGAACTATTTATTACCGCGCTTTAGCTAACAATGATATGTATTCTTTAACTGGCGACGAAATGTCATTCGATGTTGTCGGTGTCCCTGGAGTTGATTCTCCCAATATCGAAACTAATCAGGCCAATATTGAATATACTTCTTTTACTACTGGTGCTATTATAAATAATCTTGGTACTGATACTACTGTAGAAGTATTTATTGATTGGGGATATACTTCTGCTTGCTCTGAGGGTAACTTAAGCCTTGGTACATATACAGCTTTAGGACAAACTAAACAAATAAAAATAACAGCTAACTCTGCAAGCCAAATATTTTATGTCGCTAAAATGGTAGGAGATACAGACACTACTTACGGTAAAATATTACAAGGTCATACACAGGATCCATCTAAGTCTGCTGTTATAAATATAATTAACGGTTGGTTGGATAAATTGGGATTGGGTCCCGGTGTTTATTGGATATTGTTATTTGTGTTAATGATGATACCTTGGTTTTTTGCTCCTATAAGACAAAATAAGTTCATCGGCATTATTTTAGACGTTGTATTACTAGGATTTGGTATAACAATGTTGCTTGATATTTGGGTAACAATTCTTTTAATTATAGTTGCCGGTGTTGTATTCTTCGGATTAATAAGGAAACCTCAAGGAGCCGGTTAAATGGAACATCATAATATCGGATGGATGATGCTTGCTGTTGTTACAATGGTAACAATGGCGTTATTTTGCGGTCATTTTGGAATAGGTCTTAATAATTCATTTACTAATTCTACAATGCCTACAATGACTTTAGGGAAAAGCCTTGGTTGGGGAACTGTATCATGGATGTTTACGGCATTAACCTTTAATTTTACAGCTTCTTATGGAACCGTATTATCATCGTTTATGTGGTTTTTAGCATTTATAGTTCTATGGTGTGTTACCCCCCTGATAATATCTGTAATACAAGCTTTAGGAACATGGGTTCCATAATATAAGTTATTAGGAGAATAAAATGAGATTATTTAGAAGAAAACCAACAACTTTAATTCACTGTAACAGTAAATCAACCGCTATGCGAGTATCTTATCATTACGGCGGTAATGGTAAAATTAAAAGAGCCGGGCCATCATGGAAAAATGAATATTACGCAGTAGTACCTAAATAATACTTAAACGGAATAAAATGAAAATTAAATTACTTTTAATAATCAGTATTACTAGTATTATATGTTGTTTATTGTTAATATTTACTTCATGCGCAAACGACCCATTTGTAATACAAAACAACAATGAATCTTATCATCAAATAACACAACTAATTTGGTCAGATTCTGGTTTTACAACTGTACAAACCGGAGCAGGATGGACATTATGGGATTTAAGCGCATTTTTGCCTTCAGGAACTAAAGCTATTAATGTAAACGTACAATGCGAAGATGTAGGATTCGGTTTTATCGGTGTTAAACCTATATCATCAACTATTAACCCTAATTATGTAACTAATTCATGGCATGGTTTTAATATAATATCTGAATGTGATTCAACTAATAAGTTTTATGTTTATGATTTAACGAATTTACACTACATACAATATATTGTAGTAGGTTATTGGAAATGACAATCGCAATTTTAGGAATCATACTTGCTTTCTTAATGGTCTTTAACGTTATGTTGGCTAAAAGCTTCCTAGTAGGATTAGCCATTTCGTTATTAACAGTTTATTTATCTTTCAATACCGGTTTAACATATGCTACCAACGGCACTTTATATTATTTCGCTTATGCAGCCGGTATTTTAATCATAGGTTTTGATTTGATATTCATGGTAACAAAATCAGAGAGGATTTAAAGGAGAATAAAATGGGTTGGAAACAATACTGGAAAAGCCCATCCGGAAGAGCAAGAAGAGCCGAACATTATTCTAACAAAAAAAGAAGCGGTAAAAATGCTTATCTATACAACGGTTCAGGTAGTAAAGATTTTAATGAACATGAAGCATTATACCGCAGAAGTAACAGTTATTAATTAATTAAATAAATATTTAAGTTGATTTTGAAAGGAGAAATCACACGCAATTATTCACATCTAAAATCAAGGTGAAAATCGTAGTACTAGAATCGGATAACAAACCTCATATTTACCAGGTTATTAAAGAAACTAGTTCGAGTGGTATCGTTAAACAAATAATAGGTGATAAAATAGTTGAAATCCCAGCCCGCTTGGCAAGTTTCTCTTATAAAGATTATATGGGTAAAGAACAGATTGTTTATAAGACTGATGCGATGGATCCTTTTTCAGAATCAGGCTATCAATACTACGGTAAGATAGCCGGAAATGGATCTGTTTGCCAATTGTATCATCATACCGGCTGGCAATTCGGAACTCCATTATGGAAAGAATGCCCAGATACTGACATGGGTTTTGTTATTGCCCATGATATACTTTCCAGGGCTGGTAAAACAATGAAAGGTAAAAAAGATTTTCCATGGATGATAATCATCATAGTAGTTGGAGTTTTAATCTTTTCAATTATCGCCATGAAAACATTATCAAATAAAAAGTCAATTCCAACTTCTAATCAAACAACAACGATATTAAAATGACACAAAACAATGTAGTGAAAACTAGAGAGGCCATGATTCAAAAGGAACTTTGGAATCAAGAAAATCCGAGTTCTACACCTTCAGATATGTTACAGAGCTGGCCTACTAATGACTGGGAATCTGAAGAAATGGCTCAATTCAAATGGGTTTTATCCGGAATTATATCCGGCTGGCCTAAATCAATGCAAGAAGTTTTGGAACCCAAGATAGCACAGCTTTCTGAACATTACCATTCCATAGATGCCCGCAGCAAACAACTAGCCGTAGAAGCAGCGAAAGGTACTACACCTAGTGTTGGTACAATGACTGATACGGTTAAGAAAGGAATATTCCCTTGGCAGAAATAAGGAGATAAAATGACAACCGAATGTACATTTTTCTTGCATAAAAAGAGTGGCAGGTATCCTAAATGCAAATCAGGTTGTAATTTCTGGTATATGTACCACCAATGCAGTTTCGAAACAAAACAGCAATGTAAATTGTAAGGATATGAAATGACAGATAAGAAAAAAAGATTAACACCCAAAGAACAGGACCATGAAGCTATGGTAGCTGATATTCAACCTACGTTCCAATCTCAAGAGCCTCAGCAGGTGGTATGCCCTGCTTGGAATAAGTGTAATCAACCCTGTAGCCATAAAATTAAGCATACTTTCAATGAATCCTGCTACAGAATAAATGGATTTTGTTCAATTTGCAAGCCCGAAGTCCAGTCTAAAACTCCTGAACTA
>Ga0182021_10011847_pt1 | contig 10363 bp, 10 predicted proteins | sample 612E3MmetaG_FD_120493 | JGI IMG/M metagenome (GOLD analysis project Ga0182021, IMG submission 120493) | Permafrost microbial communities from Stordalen Mire, Sweden - 612E3M metaG (Illumina Assembly) | ecosystem: Environmental > Terrestrial > Soil > Wetlands > Permafrost | place: Sweden... | reverse complement strand
CCGGTGAGGACTATCTTGCCCGATGAAAAGATCAGGCATGCAATCTTTGGATCCGGGATCCGGTATACCGCACCGGGAAACCTTTTTTTATTGAGTTCGCAGTTCGGGGTATTTTCTGAAAACGTTACCAGATCGATGGATTCGGCGACTACACCCGAAGCAACGATATTCTCAATATTCAATGATTCATACTTTTTATCAGCCATCTTCTAGTAAATGATGTTCGCCGAAGCATAAGACTACTGGACAAGACAGGTCCCTATGTTCGGCCCGGCAGTACTGATTTGGCAACTAGTCCAGTGAGAGTATCGATTATAAAATCCGCTACCATCCCAATCATCCCGCTTCGGGAGAGATGTTCATGAGAAATCTCCCGCGCTCCATGGGTTTTTGTATGAGCCTCTGCTGCCCGACATCCCCGGGACACGATTGACACAGCCGGTTTTGGAGACCTGTGAGTAAATGTCAGAAGTTACGTGGAGGTAAAACTGGTGCCAAAGACGTTGGAAGAACACGGTCTTGATGGGGAGATATTGATTTCAGGGTGATGTTCCCCGGGGACCGCCACCCGTTCCCAAGGCAAGAAGGGTCAATCTGATTGATATAAGGTGAAAAATAAGAGCAGAAAAAAGATTAAGAATGGAGTTCTTCCAGGCTATCCTCCCCGAGCTCTCAGGGAAGGGGAGATCGGGAGTACCGGTGATTGACCTCTGTCGGGTTCATGCTGATCTCGCGCCGGTTTTCCTTTTTGCAAAAAGACAGACTTCCCGGAATCCCTCGTCCCGATCAGTCCCAGCACCCCTTATGGGGACTTGTCATGTCTTCCCCGGAAGGGTAAATCAGAGCGTCCTGGTTACCCGTGAAAGGTGCGCCATTCGTGTCGGCCCGTATCCCGCGGATGAGTCGGTCTGGTTCCGGTCCCCGCAACGGATCTCGAGTTTCATCGTGCCGTCAGCTTGCATGATCCGAACCATTGGAGGTTCTGCCATGGCAGAAGGGATATCCGGCTGGGGCGCACCATCGGGGCGTACAGTGCTGTCATCTAACGGGGTGGCAACGGTCAGGCAGGGACAGGGGTCGGCACATGACGGAGATGCTCTGTCCCGCACTATTGCTCCAATCTCAGGTTCCGGACAGCTGCTTTCCCGGGTCTGTTTTGACAATATCGTGACTATCGACCTGAGGTCGAGCAGCTCCTGGATCAATCCCTTGGCCAGCAATTCCATATCCCGCACCTTTTTTTCGAGTATTACGACCCGATCTTCCGAAATATCAGTTCCTGAAACTACCATAATCTTTAATCAGTTTCTCCCTTTGCCCGGGCTGGTGCTCAAACCAGGTGATTTTTGCATCAGACTTCGCTGAACAGAACACTACTGGGGGTTCTGACATCTTAAATTGAGAAGTGTCTCGTTCCCGCTGGTATTCCGAAATGAGTTGTCTCACACACCGCACGGACAAGCATGTGATTATGAGGACACCTCCCAAACAAACCGGAAATCTGTCTTTACCGCTTAAAACGACAGAAAAACTGCTGACATTCAAATGCTATTTATGCCAGGAAGATACAGGACTTTAATTAATCGGCTAGTTTCCGGTTTGATAAGCAGGGTGCAATTCATGGAGAATATCTGGAAGCGAAATCTCAGTGACCGGCCTGGCATCGTTCTGGCCATGGTGTTTATGGGAATTTTTTCCTTTATGGCAGTATTTGAACTTACATTACTTGCCTACCGGCCGGGTATACCACAATGGCAGGCGGTCTTTTTAACGGTGGTCTTTGCCGGGGCCAGCGCTGTTATCGTCGTATATTTCCCACTGCGGGCATTAAAAAACCTTGAGGAGAAGTTCCGCATTGTTGCGGATTTCACCTATGACTGGGAATACTGGATCGCACCGGATAGTTCTTTTGTGTACATGACCCCGTCTTGTGAGCGGATTACCGGTTACACTCCAGACGAGTTCTACAAAAACCCAACCCTTTTCACAGACATAATTTTTCCCGAAGACAAGGGAACATATACCACCCACATGGGCAGGGGGTTTACCTCTCCAGCGCCGGAGATCATTGAATTCAGGATCACCCGCCGGGACGGCCTGGTCCGCTGGTTTGCCCATATTTCCCAGCCGATTTACAGTGTCGGGGGAAAATTCCTTGGTCGCAGGAGCTGCAACAGGGATATTACCGATATAAAAATTGCCGAGGCCGCACTGGTAGCCAGCAATGAGCGCTACCTCTCGTATGTCAGGGAAGCTGCCATGCGACTTAAACCACCGGTTGAAATAGTTTTCGAGAATCTGACTGCCGTAGTCCGGGAGATTGAAGGCGGTGAGCGCGACATTACACGGGTAGTCCCCCAGCTGACGCTGCAGACAAAAAATATGGAGCAGATACGACAGAATATCATCGATCTGAACAAAACGATTGTTAACAGTTTCGGGGAGATCTCCGCGGCTACAGAAAAGTTTCTTACCGAGTGAAAAGTCTGGAGGCCTGTGGACCAGGGATATGAAAAAAACCCCTTTTAGGGTCTGAAATTCACTCCTGGTACCAGGAAATATACTCTTTTACCTGTTATCCCTCCATCGAAGGCTTCCCCTCATAAGGGATCATGACTACCGGAATATCGCTCATTTACGAAAAATCAGCCTCAGGTTTCGGAATACTCCCAATTGTGCCCGGTTGGCTGGATTTTGTATGAATCGTGCGCGAGGATCTTGCCCTTCACCGGTCTCGGGAAGTAAATTGTTCTGAAACTGATAAAAGCCGTGGCTTATCCGGGGGGATCGAACAGCTCCGTTACATCCCAACCATCCCGGTACTGAAATGATCCTTTTTCCCGTATAATTTTTCCGGAGAATCACCAGTCACAATCCATTATATGATCTAAACAGGATGTGCAATCCGGCATTTTCTGAATGACCCCGAGAGCTACTCAGGGAGTGGAGAAGCCCGGCCCGGGCTCTCTGCATTTCGAACCGGTCCACTGCGGAGATCCGGGGAACTGGTTCCGGGAATGAAGGGGAGCGAGCCGGGAGGGTGGACTTTGGCAGGATAACTAGGAAAACAGGATTCTTTTGATCCCTGCTGGATCGGTTTTTCCTGACAGCCCCTCCTGAATTTTTCTGTTTCCCTGTCCTGACAGGAACAGCATGAGAAGCAAGGATTAAATGAGGGGAAAACATGATCAGACAGTGTCCGGCGAAAAGAGAATATGGCGGAAATTATACCGATAACCCGGATTTTCCGAAGGATTTGGAGATCATGATACTTGTCGATGCACGGATTACCCTTGTGGCAGAACGGCAAAGGGAGTTTATGAGGGAAGTTCAGAAGATCATACCCATTGTCTGCAGCGAGGACGGCTGCACCCGGTACGAGCTGGCTGCTGATGCATCCTCTCCTGCAGTCATGCATTTTCTTGAAGAATGGGAAAGCCAGCGCCATCTTGATGATCATCTCGCACAGCCCCATATGCAGGCATTTTTTGCAAAAACCTCCCCATGGCATGCTGCGCCGACAGAGCTGAAGATCTACGAGGTCCTGTCAGCGCGATCGATCACGATGGATGTCTGACGGGAGGCGACGGCCGGGGTTTGCCAGCAGTTATGCCGGTACGGAAACGGTATAGCTCTGCGGCGGAACGGGGTGATTTACAGGACGTGAATCAGATTTTCGAAGTATGAAGCGAAACTCACGCAAAAACGGAGAGAGGCAGGGGATCCTATGAAACGCTCAATCAACGATATAGCGCTTCAGGAACAGGGGCCGTATCCCGATAAGATTCAGCAGGGTTGCAAAAATATATACTGCGGTAAGTTTCATTCTTCCGATCCGCTCGAACCTTCGCGGGGAACTCACAATTACCCGCTCGACCTGCACCATCCTGCCAAACCGCCGGGCAGACCGGCAGAATTCAAGGTCCTCACAGAAGGGGATAATCTCAAATCCGCCCACCCGGAAAAAGACATCCCGCTTTACAAAAATCCCAAAATCCCCAAAAAAAATCCGTGAATATTTTGCCAGCATATTGATAATGTCGCGTGTGAGCCCGTGGAAGGGACCGGCATTACCGAAACTGTGGGTGAATGCCCCTCCGCAGACACCATACACTTCGCATACCTGAATAATTACTGTGAGGGAATCAGGTGGAATCATGCAGTCTGCGTGAAGGAAGAGGAGGATCTCTCCCTGTGCTGCCGCCGCGCCGGCGTTCATCTGGGAACTCCTTCCTTTCGTATCTGAAAGGATTTCCAGACGTGCAGGGAAATTCCCTGCCCGTTGGCGGATTTTATCACAGGTTATGTCAGAACTGCCTCCGTCTACAACGATAAGTTCGAATGCTCCCTGGAGCAGAGCAAGATGATCGAGAAATGACAAGATCACCTTCTCCTCATTCAGCACCGGAGTAATAATCGAGATTAGGGGCATTGATGAATCCGCTGTGCGATCGGCTGCCGGGAAGGCATCACCCAAACGTATATACGTTCATGTGGGGACTTCCCTTCCATGAAATTCGAACCCGGGCCCTGGATGACAGCAGGGACTGGTATTTTCCTGTTGGGGGTAGCGTGGCTTTTCTTCTGGCTCGGCCCTGCCTTCCCCCTGTACCAGGCAGATACACGGTGGGCCCACAACTTTGGGTTTGCTCTCATCCTTGTCATTGTCGGGATTGGATTTTACCGTCCATCGGTTTCCTCAGGTATCATCTCAGTGATCGCTTCCTTTATTACAATTCCGACTGAACTCGCCTTCTGGTCGGGGATGACAACCACGCTCATTGAAGTGGCATTGCTGGCTGCAATCCTCATTGTTGTATCGGCTGAGTGGCAGCTGAAGCGGCACCTCCTCACCCCCGGCGCCAAAGCAGGATTCTGGCTGAACATCCATCTCCTGGTCCTTTCCTATATCGGTATCGCCCATATGAGCCTCATATTTTTCCTGACACGGTGGATGAACCCTGCACCTTATCTTACATTCCTCCCGGCAGAGCACGAATATTCGACAACCGTTTTCAATGCGATGCTTCTTGTTCTCATGGTATTTGCAATTGCTGAACGATATGTGAAAAACGCCGGCGGATTCAGTGTCCCACGGGCAGGCTTTTACTGGTCTGTCCTGATGCTGCTCGTACCCCTGGCATCGATCGGCATCTTCGGGCAGTGACTCCTGTGGAATGCGGACCGCCAGCTTCTTCTCCCCGGATGGACAGACCATCGCAGGCACCCGCCCGGGAAGATCCTGGCCGGGTCTCCGCTCAGGGGTGCTTTCACCCGGATCACGCAGGGGTCAAACGGTATTTTGAAGATAACCGTGTCTATTCAGTGCAGATCGAATCCTGCCTTTCCTGTACCGGGGGGTGCCGGTACTGCTATGCATCGGCGCAGGACGCGCGTTCTGCCGGGATCCCCGCCGCAGAGATTCGCCGGGTCCTCCACGAGGTATCGGCAGAGGGAGTCCGGGCAATAGACTGGCTCGGGGGAGATCCCCTCTGCCGGAAAGACTGGTACGATCTCGCAGGAGAAGCCCGTGACTTGGGACTGATCAATAATATCTGGACGAGCGGGATCCCGCTGGCTGATCCTCTGGTTGCACGCCAGGTTATAGAGGTAACATCCCGGGGTTTTGTCAGCGTCCATCTTGACAGTCTGGATGAGAAGATCTACTCTCTGCTCCATACCGGGGAACCGGGCACGAAGATCCGGGCAATTCTGCGTGGTGTTGAGAATCTCCTTACAGAGGGAAAAACGCCCGCCGAGATCATCAACTGTATCACGTTTACTCGTCCGCTCGCCGGCAATGATGTAGAACAGACGATCCGGTACTTCGCCGGTAAGGGAATCAGGACCTGCCTGACCCAAATCTGCTCTGCTGGTTTTGGCACGAACCATAAGGAATGGATTCCTTCAGGTCGACAGATCCGGCACGCCATCGCCATCCGGGACCATTTGAACTATCCGGGATCAGATATTTCGATGGGACCAATGGACACCAATAAATTTTATTGTGGCGGGATGGTCTGTATCACGGTAGAAGGGGACGTCACACCGTGTTCAGTAATCCGGCAGGGTTTCGGAAACGTGAACCATGAATCGTTTAAGGAGATCATCAGCAGGCACCGCCGTGAACTGCTCTTCATACCGCTCCGTAAAAACAGTGAATCAAACCGGTGCAGCAGCTGTAAAAACCAGCCGGTCTGCTGGGGATGCCGTGCGACTGCATACTACATGACAGGGGACATCATGGCAGAAGATCCCAACTGCTTCGTGGGAGAAGATCATGAACAACGGGCGTAACATCAGCATCGGCGATATAAGTGACGCCTATACGGGGGCAGTCGGAACCCTTTGGGAGATGGTGATGGGAGAGGAGATCCATATCGGTGGCTCCCCTGCAACCCGCGAACTGGCATCGATGGCAGGGATTGGAAAGGAGTCCCGTGTGCTCGACATCTGCAGTGCCCTGGGAGGACCGGCCCGGCACCTTGCCGGAGAGTTCGGGTGCATGGTTACCGGGATCGATGCCACGGTAGCGATGGTTGAGGAGGCAACCCGGAGGACAGCTAGAGCCGTGTTCAACGGTAGGGTCACCTTCCGGCTGGGAAATGCCCTTGACCTGCCGTTTAAGAAAAATTCCTTCGATATTGTCTGGGGCCAGGACGCGTGGTGCTATGTCACCGACAAAGAGCGCCTGATCCATGAAGCCGGCAGGGTGATAACACCCGGGGGTACCCTTGCATTCACCGACTGGATCGTAACCCCCGGCATCCCGGATGAAGAACTCGACCGGCTCCTCGAATTCATGATCTTTCCCTACCTTGAGACCCGGGCAGGATATACCCGGTTGCTGGAAAAAAACGGCTGGGAGGTGACGGTCGACGAGGATCTGAGCTGTGATTTTGCCCTGCAGTTCAGCCGGTATCTTGTGATGATCAGGGGAGAACTCAGGCCGGAGATTATCCGGCGGTTCGGCGATGAGTTCTATGGTGCAGTCGAAAAGGGGATCGTCCTCTGGGAGAAAGCCGCACACGAGGGAAAGGTCGGACGCGGGTTATGGATTGCGAAAAAGACGGTCACATGAACCGATCAGGATCTGCCGTTGCTGTAATGGCAAAATTTCCGGAACCAGGGAAGGTCAAAACCCGTCTCTGCCCTCCCCTCACCCCGGGCGATGCAGCAGATCTTTACAAGGCGTTTCTCCTCGACACGGTTGAGCTGGCTTCCGCAATCCCCGGAATCGACATGTTCATAGCATACGATCCAGATACTGCTTGTAACTTTTTTTCCCGCACATTTCCCGGTCCCACCGAGTGTATCCCGCAGGGTACGGGAGATCTGGGGGCCCGGCTCTCACGAATCTCCCGCAGGCTTTTTTTCCGGGGGTACCGGAAACTCATCATCCTCGCAAGCGATACACCCCACCTGCCGGGGGATTGGATTCCCCGGGCATTTTCCCGGCTGGATGAAACGGATGTAATCCTCGGGCCATGTGACGACGGGGGATATTACCTGATAGGATCCCGGGTCCATGCTCCGGCACTGTTCGGGCAAATTCCCTGGAGTACATCCGGGGTGCTGGAACGGACAACCGGGCGAGCGCAGGATGCGGGAATGACCTGGGAGCTGCTACCGTCATGCTATGATATCGACACGAAGGAAGATCTGGTGCGGCTGAAGATGGACCTGCAGGCAGTAACCGGTGAAAATCGGGTTTTATGCTCCCGGACACGGGAGGCACTCGCTGTGCTCTCAACGGCCATTGCCGGAGATACCGGCATTTTAAAATCCCGGTAAGTGCCGGCACAGGTTATCAATATGTATAGAACCTGACAAATTCAGTGTAAGGAGATGCAAGGGAGAGAACCTCATTTTTTAAAAAAAGGTGAGAAGCTCATCCGTTGTGGCCCGTACCCACTCCTGCCTGTCGCCCCAGCTATCCCATACCGCTGCCATCCATTCCCGGATCATTGTATCTTTTTCCCCATCGGTCCCTGCCTGGAGCACGTCAATGACCGTCAGAACTGCCTGCTGCCGGGGCGGTTCCAACCGGGGCCAGACTTTTCTTTTCCTTGCTATTTTCACATGAGCCAGCTGCACCTGCCTGCCCGTATACCCTTTCTCCAGTGCAAGATACAACCCAATCAGACCGAATGCTACCGTGATGGTACGGGCAGGTCCACCGGCATGCTGCGCCGCATACGTGTCAACGACATGCTGGTGGATGAACTCAGGATCCTGCTTTGCAACCGTGTAACACATGAGGTCGGAGTAGAGCGAAAAACACTCTCCCGAGGCATTGGTCCGTTCCGGAGGGTCCAGGTGCTGATCGGGAAATTTCAGCCTGCAGCCGGGACATTCAGTCATGAATTTCTCAGGGTTAAGGTACGATCTTGCTTGTTTATAAGGGAACGATACCAGGGTTTGCAATTTTTAACCATTTTTACAAAATAATAAGGGAGTTGGATTATCGGGAGGAAAGCCTGGCCACTGCCAGGACGGGCGCCACGCGCATCGGGGCGGGGGTTTTGTGGGTGTGGCGCAGTGTGCAGACGGGGATTTGTATTTTGCCAACAGGACCCGGAACTATAATGCCCGGAAAAGTTCTACACAGGAAGTGAGAAATCATGGAGATAGTACCAGGAATCCACCAGGTTGACGGCGTCAACGGCAACTGCTATATCATCGTACACGACAGCCTGACAATAATTGACACGGGGGTGCCCGGGAGCGGGCCGAAGATCCTCGCGTATATCCGGGACCAGGTGCACCGGGATCCGGCAGGGATCAGGACGATCATCCTGACCCATTTCCATATGGATCATACCGGAGGGATTGTTGCACTGAAAGGTGCTGCGCCGGGAGCAAAACTCGCTGTACACGAAGGCGACTCTCCTTTCGTATCAGGAACAAGCCCCCTACCGCGATACCGAGGGGTGACAGGGCTGATACTCCGGTTTTTTGAAAAGATCAAACCCATAACGATTACCCCGGATATCCTCCTGAATGACGGGGATATAATCGACGGCCTTCGTTGTGTCCACATTCCCGGCCATACACCAGGGAGCATCGGATTGCTGGATGAGGGATCGATGGTCTTCTTCTCCGGCGATATTCTCAGGTTTGACGGGAAATCAATCAGTCAGGGCCCGGCACAGTTCACTATGGACCCGGATCGCGAGCGCGAATCGATCCGGCGGATCGCGGGGCTTGGGTTCGGGACACTGCTCGCAGGTCACGGGGTGCCACTCCGCCCGGACGCATCGGCAAGGGTCCGCGATTTTGCAGCGACACTTCCACCGTGAAATGGACAAAACCCAAACTTTCACAGGAAGGGAGCAAAAAAAACTTCATTAGTCCATCCTCCCTTACATAGATGGGGTGCTCCCGACAGTTCGCGTATCGGGCCCGGAATGCGAAAACAGAATCCGGCTTACCCTCTGACAATTTCCTGACAGGCTCATATCCCAACGCTCAATATCCGCCAATCAAACCTGAAAATTACCGCGAATGGCACTTTTCCGGAGGGCCGATCTCCGGTTATCGGAGTTTATTGGTTTAAAAAAAATCCCGTTTTTGGGTTGAATAATCCTGGTACTCTCCTGTTCGTGACATACGATTGTGATATGCAGTGCCGGTAAAAACCAGATGAGAGGTTACTGCCCGGGTTCCCGCAGTTGTTTGAGTTCCGGTATGCTGACCGAAGGGTTCCGGTAGCGTTGCCGCGTTGCGGTACGGGAGCCCGCCTGGATTGCCCCGACCGGACAGATATGGATGCACCCGCAGCAAAGCTCACAGTGGTGTTTCCAGACCGGTTTTCCCTCCACCAGTTCGATGTTATCAGCCGGGCAGATGGCTGCACATGTCCCGCATGATGTACAGTTCTCACTGACCGTGAATTTCCGGTCATTTTCGTGGACGTGAGAGGAAAACCGGGGATATGCCAGGGAATGTACAAGGCGTACAAGAACTGAAAAGGGTAATTTCCGTTTCTCAGAACGACCGACTGCTCCCGCGATATCCGCGATCTGCACATCAGCCCTGGCGAGAAGGTTCTCCCTTTTTTTTCCCGCTGGCGAACCATACATCAGGATATAATTGCCGGGCATTTTCACCATGAATCCCGCGTCCAGCCCGCGGTGCTGCTGCTTTGTAAGAATACTGTCAATCTGCCAGAGAGCCGATGACGCCCCGGACCCTCCGAAGGTAACCACCGAGAATGCGTATCGTGTGTGCGAAAGATCGAGCCGTCCGGCACATTCAGCCACCATCACCGGCAGACCGGTAAAGTATACCGGGCAGATGATTCCGACCCGTTCTGCCTGCGGGACGATGGTGCCCTTTGTCTTCTGTAGTGATGCAATGG
>Ga0182021_10011846_pt1 | contig 10363 bp, 8 predicted proteins | sample 612E3MmetaG_FD_120493 | JGI IMG/M metagenome (GOLD analysis project Ga0182021, IMG submission 120493) | Permafrost microbial communities from Stordalen Mire, Sweden - 612E3M metaG (Illumina Assembly) | ecosystem: Environmental > Terrestrial > Soil > Wetlands > Permafrost | place: Sweden... | reverse complement strand
CAATGATACCGTACGTATTGTATGGGAAGACGATCGTGACGGGAATTTTGAGATCTACTACAAGCAATCCACAGACGGAGGGTTAACATGGGGGCCAGATACACGGCTTACGAATAATCCTGCAGATTCATATTATCCTACTATTGCTGTATCCGGTTCAAAGCTTCATATTGTCTGGCAGGATGATCGTTACGGGGACTATGAAATATTTTACAAGGAATCATTGGATGGCGGGGTTAACTGGGGTGCAGATACACGCTTGACCAATGATTTGAATGGTTCATATCTGGCTTTTGTTGCAGTCACCGATTCAGCTGTTCATGTTGTCTGGGAAGACAACCGTACCGGGGACATGGAGATATATTACAAACGCAATCCCACTGGCAACATGCCTGTTGGCATCGGGAACGATCAGACCAATGATGCAGGGAACGGGATCAGCATTTACCCCAACCCGGCATCTGATTTAATTCACATCGCTTTGGATAATAATTTACCGGGATCAGAAACACTGAGCATCCGTAATATTCTTGGAGAGGAATTGTTAAGCAGGCCGGTCCGGAATGGTGAAACCATGATTGATGTTGCCGGACTACAAAACGGAGTTTATTTTATACAGGTAACCGCTGATAACAAGACGGGCAGCAGTAAAAAGCTGATCATTGCAAAATAGGAGATGAACTGTCTGCTTTTGGAAGAAGAGTTCTTGAAAGCTCCATTCGGAATGAAAATCCCGGAATCGCTGAAATTGATCTTAAGACAGAAGCATTCAAAAGATGTTATTCCATGTCATATTCTCCTGAAGAGCTGGATCTGATTATCCTAGCCATGCACGACTTCTGGAGTCGAATTTTGCAGCCTTAAACCGGGATACTCCTCATATTTGAGTTGCAGCTACTGACAGGGATGCAATATCTCCTATTGTCTCATCCAGCTCGGCAGGGACGATGCGGCAGACTTTCAGGGCAGGAGGAAGGGTTTCGGCCTCCAGCGACTTTTCAAGAGATGGTACCAGGAGGTGGCCGGAACGCGTAAAAATGCTCCCGATGACAATGCATTCCGGGTTCAGGATATCGATCAGTATGGCAAGGCCCTTTCCAAGGTATGTCCCGCAGATCCTGAACACTTCCATGGCAACAGGATCACCCTGCTCAGCGGCTTCGGCGACCTGTTGTGCAGTAACTGACATCAGGCCTGCAAAGCCGGAACAATAGCTTACTTGCCCGCCCATCTGGAATTGTTCGATTGCCTTAAGCCGGGCAAGCTGGGCGATGCCGCCGCCGCTGCAGAAACCCTCGAATGACCCGGTTTTCCCGTAACCCACCGGGCCGAAATTTTCCATCCGGATATGGCCCACTTCACCCGCGTTGTCATTGGTCCCGGCATAGAGCTTCCCGTCAATGATCAGGCCTGCTCCCAGGCCGGTGCCGAAAGTCAGGAAGATCATGTTCCGTGTTCCTCTTCCTGCCCCGAATTTCCATTCAGCCAGGGCACAGGCGTTCGCATCGTTCTGAAGGGCCGCAGGGATTGAAAAATTATCTTCAAAGAATTTCACGACATGTACATTATCCCAGCCCGGCAGGTTCGGCGGCGACATGACCACTCCTTTTTTACTGTCGAGCGGGCCTCCGCAGCTGATCCCTATGGCGGCAATAACCCCGGGAACCATTTTCCGGCTTTTCAGCAGTCCGGAAATTCCGCTTTGAAGCTGCGGCAGCATTTTATCCGGGGTGTTAAAATCAGCCGTGACATACACCGCTTTATCAACCACGCTGATGTTCCCATCTTCACCAAGACGGCCCAGGATAACAGCGCATTTCGTACCCCCTATATCTATTCCTATGAGATTTCTCATAACACAAATGTTTTCCTATTGCGCCTTACCCATGTATGGCTGGTCAGCCGGGTCTCTGCCCCAGGATTTGTTTGGAGAAGGCCCCATGGTATATTCCAGGGTACCTCCCTTAACGATATCCGAGTGACGGATGTATGTTTTTGAATAAGGCTTGTCATTCAGCTTAACGGACTGTATGTATATATTTTTATCAGAATAGTTGGTAGCCGTGATCCTGAATGTTTTTCCGTTTTCCAGGTTAATTGTTGCCGCGGGGATCATGGGAGTGCCGAACACGTAAACGCCTTCGGCAGGATTTACCGGGTAAAAACCCATTACACTGAATATGTACCAGGCCGAAAGCTGTCCGCAGTCCTCATTTCCGCAAATACCGCCAGGGGTATTATCATACAGGGTGTTGATGATCTGTGCAATCTTTTCCTGCGTTTTCCATGGCTTACCCGCGTAAACATAAAGATACGGGATATGCTGGCTTGGTTCGTTCCCGTGTGCATACTGGCCGATAAGGCCTGAAATGTCCTCGACATTCTTTTCAGCATCCTGCGTGCCCCTGAGGATAAAAGTTGAATCCAGCCTGGCTGTGAAAGTCTCCGGACCGCCCATGAGGCCAATCAGACCATGAACATCCTGCGGGACATACCAGGTGTATTGCCAGGCATTCCCTTCGGTATAATCGCCGCCGTATTTTGCAAAGAAAGGATCAAAAGGCTCACGCCAGGTACCGTCCGATTTTTTAGCACGCATGAATTTGGTATTGGGGTCAAAGAGATTCTTATAGTAAGCCGAGCGTTTCATGAACTCCCTGTAATCCCCGTCCCTGCCCATTTCTTTGGCTACCTGCGCAAATGACCAGTCATCCATGGCATATTCAAGGGTTTTGGAAACCGCTTCAACTTCCCTGTCGATAGGAATATATCCGTCTTTCATGTAGAAGCCGCACCCCTGGTACCAGTCTTTGGATGCACTTTCTTTCATGGCCCGGTAAGCCTTTTCCGTATCATAGCCCCGTATCCCTTTGAGATAGGCATCCGAGATCATGGGCAATGAATGATACCCTATCATGATCCAGGTTTCGCAGCCGTATGACTCCCATGTGGGTAGAATGTGGTGGGGGCTTTCGTCATACCATGCCAGCATGGTGTTTACAATGTCGCTGGTCAGTGCGGGCCGGATCAGGGTGAACAGATGGGCTTCGGTACGGTAGATATCCCATAATGAAAGGGTGGTATAGTTTGTGAACCCCCTGGCGGTATGTATTTCCTTGTCAACTCCCCGGTACTGCCCGTCCGCATCCATATAAACAGTGGGGGCAAGGGCTGCATGATACATGGAAGTGTAGAAGATCTCCTTCTGTTTCCGGCTGCCTTCAATGGTTATCCTTGCCAGTTCTTTGTTCCATGCCTTCCTCGCATCGGAGCGGACACGTTCGAAATTGAAATCCGGGATCTCGGCCCTGAGGTTCTTCATGGCCCCTTCCGAACTTACACTTGAGATCCCGACCTTGACAAGGATCTGTTCTTTGTCCCGTGTTTTGAAGTTGAAGAATGCCTTAATGTGCTGTCCGCCGATCTCCCTGAAATTCCTTCTCATGCGGGGATATTTGCGGGATCCGTAGGAAAGGGTATCATCAAAAACCGTCCCGAAGGAATTGAAAGGTTTTGAAAAGACCATGGCAATGTAAACGAAGCGCGGCCGCAGGTACCCCCTCGTTTCCCTATAGCCCAGCACAGTTGAGTCATTGGGTATCCGCAGGTAGGCATAGGTAACCTTTCCGGGAAATTCATAGATGGAGTGTTCCATGTCGAGCAGGAAGCGGGCGCTGTCGGCTGCCGGGAAGGTATACCTGTGCAGGCCCGCCCTGCATGTCGCTGTGAGTTCCGCATTGATATGATCATCTTTCAGCATAACCCTGTAGTAGCCGGGGGAGGCTTCTTCATCGCTGTGCGAGAAACGGCTCCTGTACCCCAGGTCCGGAAGTGAATCCGGGCCGGGTGAAGTAAAAAGCTTCCCCACCATGGGCATGATCAGGAAATCGCCAAGGTCGGAATGACCGCAGCCGCTGAAATGAGTGTGGCTGAATCCCATTATGGTGCTGTCGTCAAAATGATAACCTGCGCACCATTTATAGCTTTGCCTGAAATACCTTGTATTCGTTTCGGGACCGGGTTGAATCATCCCGAAAGGCACACTCGGTCCGGGATAAGTATGCCCGTATGTTCCCGTGCCAATAAAAGGATTTACATACCTGCACAGATCCTCAACGGCTCTGTCCCTTTGTTTGCAGGAAAGGAAAATAAATGGCAGGAAAACCAGAATTAAAATCCATGTTTTTCTCATATCCGGACAGTTTAGTTATCTGTCCGGTAAATGTACTTAAAAATCCTTCAGCGACCAGGCGCCTGATTCATCTCTCCGCCTAAATTCACCGCTCTAAGGGAGCCTGACAGGAAACTGAAGATCCGGTTAGAATTGCCGGCGCTAAAATAACGGCCTTATTGCCTTATCAGTTCCTTGTTATCGGGCTGTTGCTGTCGCAAACCGGCGGACAGGCGTTGGTATTTTGCGAAACGAAACTGTATATCGTATTGTTTACATCGTCTGCGCCGCTGCTGGTCACGCCCACCACGATTGCAATATTACTGGAATTATTGTCCTTCCCGAAGTAAACTCTGAAACCAGCCAGGCTTGAGTTTTCCTGAATTATGCTATTCATTGCATCCAGATTGGATTTGTCGAGAGTAAATCCCTTCAAGACATTATTATAGGCTGTAGCCCCGGAAAGGAAATTTTTAAAATACTGGTTCGCATTGGCTGATGATATTGCAGTAATTCCACCTCCTGAAGGGGCGGGAGCCGGAGTATTGGTGAATGCAACCAAAGCAAAAATTGAAATTCCGGATACTATACCCGTGAAAAATCCAAGAGCAGTAAAGAAATATTTGTTCGTTTTCATAAATTTATTATTTAGAATTATATTAATTAAAAGCTTAATTTTGCACAAAGATAAATAGTTATGAATATAAATAACAAATTATTTTTACAATGTTCAGAACTTCTGTCCATCATATATTAAGTTTCTTTGCGGGGATGGAAAGGTTTTTCGTCCGTGAATGTATTTTGATCCTGGTGCTTGGATTTTTGCCCGGGAGCACTCTTTTCGGCCAGGTTGATCCGGCCGCTTATCCTGCCGGGTTAAGGAGTGAAATTGAAAGGACGGGTAATGACAGTCTGAAGATAGAAAAGCTTTTTGACCTCGCTTTTTTTTATTTCGATTACGAAGGGGAGGATCATCGTTCGGACAGCCTGGGCCAGATCGCCATCGGGCTGGCTGAGGCAAGCCACAGACCGGAGCTGATGGTCATTGCATACAGCAGATATATTGAATCGAATAACCTGTACGCTGATTTTAAGAGAGTCCTTGGTTATGCCCTGAAAGCAGAACAGTTGTCTGGCCCGAACGACCCGGGGATTTCCTTTCGCATCGCAAGAAATATCGTATCCGTATATATGGCCGGATATGAATACGACAAGGCTTTGGAGTACAGCTACAAATCCCTTTCGATCGCCACGACGACCGAAAACACGACATGGAAAGCGGAAAGTTACCTCGACGTCGGAAAGAGCCTTGAGGGAAAGAACCAGAAAATCGAGGCATTCAGGAATTACCTCAATGCCACGGTGCTGGCAGAGCGGATAAAAGATACTGCCTTACTGATACAATGTTTCGCTAGTTTATCAAAGTTTTACAACCTGAATAAACTTTACAACCAGGCGACACGATACAAACTGATGCAGGGTGACCTGCTGAGAAAATCAAAACCTGTCGATTCGGTCGCCCTCATCTGGACAATGTATGACCTGCAGGTGATTGACCTTCACTCGAACAACAACCGGCTGGACGAAGGAAGCATGCATAAGATCCTTGATTTCGCAGTCAGGAAGAAGCATAACCGCTTGCTTAAGGATGAAATTGCACTTCTCCGCTCGCACCTTATTGAAGCTGACCGGATCGGCCTGCTGCATGACCTTTATTACAAACAGTTCCCGCATGAGTTCGATAAAATGGCCATAGAAAATCCCGGACTGTTTTACAAGCTCAGGGCGTCGTTTTGTGAACAGGAGAAGATGCCCGATTCGGCCTTGTATTATTTCAATAAAGCCCGGGCAATATTGCAGGATAACCCCAATAAAGTCCTCAGGTCCAATTTCTTCAGCAGGTTCGGACAGTTTTATTTACGTCAAGGGATGACGGATAAAGCGATTGAAAAATTTTCCCAGTCTTACGAGCTGGCCAGTGAAGCTTCTTATTTTGATTACATGCTCAGCGCTTCCAGGGAACTCGAGGTCCTTTACGCCGGGAAGAAAGATTATAACAATGCATACCATTATGCCATCCTGAACAGGGCCCTGTCGGACAGCCTGAACAACATGTCGAAAAAAGACCAGCTGCTCATCATGGAGATCGACCATGAAACCCGGCAACGGGATCTTGCTGCAGAGCAGGAGAAGCAATCCACAATCCGGAGGCATTATCTGCAGTATAATGCCATTATCATCATCATCATCGGGGTCTTTATCGTTTTACTGATGCTTGGCAGCCTGAAGGTTTCAGAATGGATCATAAAAATGCTGGGTTTCTTTTCATTCATTTTCCTGTTCGAGTTCATCGTCCTGATAGCCGATCATAAAATCCATGAGGTCACACAGGGCGAACCCTGGAAAATACTGCTTATAAAGATCTTTCTGATCGGGACCCTTCTCCCGTTCCATCACTGGATCGAAAAACGGGTGGTTTCCTTCCTGCTTAACCCGGCCCTGATCAACATCTCGCGTTACCCGGTGCGAAGCAAACTCAGGGAGCAGATGAGCAGGCTAAAGCGGAAATAAACCGTTGCTGCTGCACTATGCTTACAAAGAATTCTTGCCTGCCTTAACATTAGGATAGTGCAGTTTATAAAATCAGGCTGGTCAGCATTTTTTTTTTGTAAATTGTGCTCTCAAATCAAATTTAAATTGTTGGCAAACCATGAAATTCACTGCAAAACAAATCTCCGGGCTGGTCAACGGCGCCATAGAAGGCGATCCGGACATCAGCATTAATAAAGTATCAAAAATTGAAGAAGGAACGCCGGGTTCCATCTCATTTCTCTCGAACCCGCTGTATACTCATTATGTTTATAAAACGGAAGCATCCATCGTCCTTGTAAATAAAACTTTCGTGCCCGAACACCCCGTTAAAGCGACTCTCATTCGGGTGGACAGCGCCGAGGTTGCCTTTGCCAAATTACTGGAGGTTTATAACCAGATAAAAGATAATAAAAGAGGTATTTCCACTCAATGCTTTATTGCAGGGTCAGCAAAGCTGGGTGAAAACCTGTATGTCGGGGAATTTGCCTACATCGGGGAGAACACGCAGATCGGGAACAATGTAAGGATACATCCCCAGGTCTATATCGGCGACAATACCGAGATAGGCGACAACACAGTACTCTTTCCCGGTGTTAAGATCTACTCCGATAACATCATCGGGAAAAACTGCATCCTGCATGCCGGTGTGGTCATCGGCAGTGATGGGTTCAGGTTTGCCCTGCAGGATGAAGGAAATAAAAAAATCCCGCAGATCGGGAATGTAGTCATTGAGGATGATGTGGAGATGGGCGCCAACTGCACCATTGATCGTGCAACATTAGGCTCAACCATCATCCGGAAAGGGGTGAAGTTTGACAACCTGATCCATATTGCCCACAACTGTGAAATCGGGGAGAACACGTATATTGCCGCTGGCACCGGCATTGCAGGATCAACCAAGGTGGGCAAAAACTGCCTGATCAGCGGTCATGTCGCGATAGCCCCTCATCTCACCATTGCCGATAATACTTCGATGGGAGGGACGACAGGTGTGTCAAGAAGCCTGACCAAGCCGGGACTCAGCTATCTTGGTGCTCCTGCCATGGAAGCCTCAAAATTCAGAAGATCGATTGTTCATTTCCGCAATTTCCCTGAAATAGTTGAACGTATCGAGAAACTGGAGAAAGGGCAGAAGCCGGGTCATTGATGTTTAAAGTAAATAAAAGTATATGTCCAACCAAAAAACAAAAAAATGAAAAAAATATTTTTTCTTTTGCTGGGAATAGTTTGTTTCCTGTCAGTTCCTGTCAGGATTCTTGCACAGCACACAGCCGGCCCCTTTGAGGAAGTAAACCCAATCCCTGAAGGCAAAGCCGTGGTCTATATCTACCGGGTCAGTACATATGCCATAGCTATTCATTACAAGATAAATGCCAATGACAGGCCGGTGATAAACTCTCCTTTGGGTGTGAATACTTACATGGTTTACATTGCCGATCCGGGTAACCTTCAGCTCTGGGCCCAGATGGGGAGCCACAAGGAAAACCTCGACCTGGACCTGGTTGCCGGCAAAAGCTATTTTGTGGAAGGCTCGGTTGTAAGTGATGCTTTTGTCAGCATGCCGAACCTGAATCTGGTCTCCGAAGAAAAAGCCCTGAAAAAGATCCGGAAATGCAAGCGCCTTGTGGATTAAAACAGGAGCCAGCTATTTTCGTGGCAGCCAGGATGAGTTGGGGTAAGTAATTTTTACCCGGTAAATGATTCAGGAGACTGCTATTTTACTATTAAAATATTTTGATTTTAGGTTTTTTTATTGTAATTTAGTTCTTTGATTTCCAGATGGAGACGTTCTTTTCTTTGCTTCATGGTTAATATGTCCTGCCTGAATCAAACTTAGATTAACCATTTGCCTTCACATGAGGGTAAAAATACTTAATAACCTTAAAACGGGGATTTATGAGAACTTTTTCAATTATCATTTTAATAGTCCTTGCTGCTGTGAGAACTCATGCCCAGGGCTATATGATCAGTTTTGCAGGTACCGGAGATACTACCGCAATCGGAAGCATCAACGTCTATGATCTGACAAGCGGAGATTCCGTTGCCCTGGTTGGCGGGGACATCCTGCATCTGAAGACGGCATCCGGTATTGACATCAGGGGAGATGAAAACAACCCTTTAAAGGTTTATCCGAATCCTATGAATGATAAAACTGTGCTGACGCTCTTTGCAGCGGGAAGCGGCAATGCAGTTGTTAGTATTCTGAATATATCCGGTGAAACTGTCGGTGAGATCAGCAGTTTCCTGTCGCGTGGAACCCATGACTTCCTCATTTCCGGTTTATGCCAGGGTATTTATGTGCTGAAAATTGCCGGGAAAAATTATAATTATTCCGCCAAACTGATCAGCCGGAATATTTCGGCGGGCGAGGTAAGAATTGAATATTATTCAGGGGATAAGGTTCAATTGCAACAGTCGGTAGTGCAACCCAAAAGCGCTGCTTCAACGGTCGATATGGATTACACACAGGGAGATATCCTGCTTTATAAAAGCATGTCGGGACAATACAGCACAATAGTCACAGATATACCGACCGGCAATAAAACCATCACTTTTATTTTTTCAAGCTGCCGGGATTCCGAAAACCACAAATACGCTACAGTCCAGGAAGGCACACAAACATGGATGGCGCAAAATCTGAATGTAGGCGGAATGATTGTTGACACTATAAACCAGCACAATAACGGTATAACCGAGAAATACTGTTATGAAAATAAGAAATCAAGATGCGATATATATGGCGGGCTGTATCAATGGGGCGAAATGATGAATTACGATACTGTTCCCGGCAGCCAGGGCATATGCCCGGCTGGCTGGCATCTTCCTACCGATGCCGAATGGGAAACGCTTATGGCTTACCTGGGCGGAGACAGTATTGCAGCAGGGAAGATGAAAGAGACAGGAACAACTCACTGGGCTTCACCCAATACTGCCGCAACCAATGAAAGCGGATTTACAGCCCTTCCTGGCGGTTACAGGTATTACAGCGGAACTCTTTTTATAACCGACTATGCCGTCTTTTGGTCCTCATCAGAAAGCCTGACAACCAACGCATGGTACTGGTTGGTTCAGTTTAACTATGCTTATGTGACCCGGCGCGCCTATACAAAGGAAAACGGATATAGTGTGCGTTGCGTTAAGAATTGATGGCGCCGCGAGCGGGAAGCTTCGAGTGGCGCACCTTGGTCATTAAAGTTCTTTGTCATGAAAGCAAAATCGGAACTACTGTTGTTACCCCTTTTTATCTTTTCCATAGTCACACTTCATGCACAGAAAAGTGATTGGGTTGACATGGGAAGTCATTTCCCCGACACAATAAACACCGCTTGCCTAAGCGATATATGCTGCCTTGGCGATACATGCTGGATCACTGCCTGCGGGCCGAATGTCACATATCTCTATTATTCGACCGACGGATGCCGGACCATTACTACCAAACCCGTTCCGGCTGAACCCAATGCCATCCGGTTCCTGAATTATAATCTAGGGTATATTGCGTGTCAGAATGGCCATGTTTACAGATCCACCGACGGGGGAGATTCCTGTGTGTTCTTATGCATCCGTTGGAAAATGTGTTGTTTTCTTCCTGGATGACACCCT
>Ga0182021_10011845_pt1 | contig 10363 bp, 5 predicted proteins | sample 612E3MmetaG_FD_120493 | JGI IMG/M metagenome (GOLD analysis project Ga0182021, IMG submission 120493) | Permafrost microbial communities from Stordalen Mire, Sweden - 612E3M metaG (Illumina Assembly) | ecosystem: Environmental > Terrestrial > Soil > Wetlands > Permafrost | place: Sweden... | reverse complement strand
TTTGCGGCGGTCGGCCTTGCGACGGTCCATGATGACGGTGATGTTCGGGTTGTCCTTGTAGCGCTCGACGAGGTGCGCATACACCTCTTCGCCGAGTTCGGGCGGGACGACCGAGTAGATCACGTGAATCTCCTCACAACAGGGCCAATCTACCAGAACCACCCGGGCACGTCACCGCTGCGATGACTGCGATGAGCCGGCCAATACGGAACGGGCCCGGGCGCTGCTCGCCGCCTCTGCTGCGAGGCGACTTGCGAGACCCGAGCCCGTTTTGAAGGGGGTACTGGCCCTATCGGCACGATCGCCGCCGGACTTTAGCTTTTCCACCCGGCTCGCTAGAGTAGCGGTCATCTTGACGACGTTCCCTCGCTACGACGACGTCGTGTCGAGCCTGCCCGAAGCCGTCGCCCTGCCGTCCGTAGACGGGGTCGAGGCCTCGACCGATCGGCTGCTCGCCACGAGCCCCGGGGTCACCGCCGGCCAGTGCGGCGTCTCGCGGGCGGGCCATCCCCTGCGCTGCCTCGAGGTGGGCGGCGGTCCGCTGCGGGCCGTCCTGGTCGGTCTGCCGCACCCCGAGGAGGGCATCGGCTCGCTCGTGCTCGAGCACCTGATCGGCTTACTCGCTTCGACCGACCTGAGCGAGCGCCTCGGGTTTCGCTTCTCGATCATCCGGGTGGGCGACCCCGACGGCGCCCGGCTGAACGATCCTTGGTTCGACCGCCCGGCCGATCTGACCGGCCACGTGCTGTCGGCCTACCGGCCCGCCGTCGGCGACGATATCGAGTGGTCGTTTCCGGTCGCCTACAAGCGCTACGCCTTCACCCGCCCGCTGCCCGAAGCGGCGGCGATCATGACGGTGATCGACCGCGAGCCCACCGACTGCCTCATGGCGCTGCACGACTCGAGCTTCTGCGGGGCCCACTTCTACCTCTCCGACGACGACGAGATCCTGCGCGACGACCTGCTGGCCGCGGTCGCCGCGGCCGGCCTGCCGCGCCACCTTGGAGAGCCTGAGGCGCCTTACATCGAACCGCTGGGCGATGCCATGTACCGGCAGTTCGGCCTGGGCGCCGAGTACGACTATCTGGCGAGCTGCGGCATCGACGCGGCAGCCGTGCTCGAGTCGGGCACGAGCTCCGAGGACTTCGCGGCCGGCGCCTGGGACGCCTTCAGCGTGATCGCCGAGGTGCCGCTGTTCAGCACGCCGCTGATCGCCGACTCGAGCGGCTCGGGCGTCGCCCGGCGCGCTGCCAGACTGGCCGGGATCGAGCGCGAGCAGGGCCACGTCGACTGGCTGAAGGCGCGCTTTCCCCAGGTCGCCGCGCACCTCGTTGCCGAGTCGCCCTGGCTGCGCACCGTGCGTTCGTATCTGATCGCGGCCAAGACCGACCTGAGGGCCGAGCGTGCGCTGCTGGACAACGATCCGGCGTTCGCCGTCGAGGCCACCGTCGCTCAGCTCGTCGATTCGGTCCAACTCCGCGAGCTCGCCGCGTTGCGCCGCCTGGGTCAGTTCGCCGCCATGGTCCGCGCCGATCCCGTCGCCGCGGCCGACCCCGTGTTCGCCGCCTACGCCGACGAGGCCGAGCAGCGCGTGCGCGCGGGCGTGCCGCCTCTTGCCGCCGAGGCCGCGGTCGAGCCCGTGCCCTTGCGGCGGGCCGCTCAGGTCCAGCTTGCCGCGCTGCTCTGCACGCTCGACTGCGTGCGCGAGCGGTTCCGTCCGCGGCGGCCCCGACGTCACGTCGCCGCCGCGGCGACCGACCGGTAGGATATGCGTCTAACGGTGCGCCGTGACGGTCGTGCCCGGCTTGGTGCCGACCGATACGATACCTGAGGGCGTCGCTTGGGGCGGCGGCTCCCGCGAGAGTCCAACGGGTTGATGCGAGGCAGACCATTTGAGTGAGACGACCAGGAGCGGGGCGGTGGGCCGGACGGCCAGACACGCGGAGCTGACGCAGTGAGCGGCGAGCAGAACGATCGCGCGGTGCTCGAGCTGAGCGCGACGCTTGCTTCGAGCCTCGTCCTCGAAGACGTCCTGGCGACCGTCGCCCGGCGCATCGGCGAGATCATGGACGTCTGGTGGGTCGACATCTGGAACTACTCCAGCGAGCGCGACGCGCTGATCTACGAAGCCTACTGGTGTCGCGGCGGCGTGACCGACGAAGACCTCGCCTACGTCGGCACGGTCACCCCGCTGGACGAGCGCCCCGAGTTTCGTCGCCTGCTCGAGGGTGGGCGGGCCGTCGAGTGTCACATCGACGACCCCGACCTCGCCCCCGAGGAGCGCGCGGCTTACGAGAAGTGGAACCAGAAGGCCACGCTCGACGCGCCGCTGGTGTTCGGCGACCAGGCGATCGGCACGCTCGGCGTCGGCGAGACCCGCTACGTGCGCCACTTCTCACCCGAAGAGCGCGCGCTGTTCGAGCAGCTCTGCGTGGTCGCGGCGATCGCCATCCACAACGCCAAGATGTTCCGCCACCAGGAGGAGCAGACGAGGTTCATGGCCTCGCTGATCGACTCGAGTCGGGCCATCACCTCGACCGTCGACTTAGACGAAGTGCTCGATCGGGTAGCGAGCGAGGCGGCGACGGCGCTCGCCATGACGCAGGCGGTCGTCTACGAGTACGATCCCGCGGCCGAGGCGATCGTGTACCGGGCGCTCCACGAGCGGGAGCCGGCCAGTGTGCCCCACGACGAGCTCGGCACGGTGTACCGGTTCGACGTCTACCCGGGGGAGCGCGCGATCGTCCTGGGCGACGAACCCACGGTCGAGCACTCCGGCGACGCCGGACTCTCACCCGACCGCGCCCGGAGCATGGAGATCTACGGCGAGAAGACCGTGCTGAGCGTGCCACTGCGCTACGGCGAGGAGCGGGTCGGCATCTTGCGCCTGTACGACATGCACGAGGAGCGGATCGTCACCGACGCCGAGCTGCAGCTCGCCCGGGGGATCGGCGAGCAGGCCGCCATCGCCATCATCAACGCCCGTCTGTTCGCCCAGGTCGACGCGACGCAGCGACGCCTCGGGGCATTGCTCGACGCCGGACGGGCGCTCACCTCGAGCCTCGTCCTCGAAGAGGTGATCGACACCGTGACCCACACCGGCGCCGCGGCCCTGGGCTCGCCACGCTGCCTTTTGTACGAGTACGACCGCGTCAGCGACACGCTCACCGCGCGCGCCTATGCCGAGTCGTCGCCGACCCCCGGATACACGGAGATCGGCGTGCCCCTTCCGCTGGCCAAGAAGCCCGGCGACCGGGCCATCCTCGACAGCCGGGTGCCGGTGGTCGAGCAGCTCGCCGACCGGAGCGTCGACAAGCACACCCGCGCCGACATGGCGCACTGGGGCGAGTTCACCGCGCTGAACGTACCGTTGTTCTTCAAAGACGAGGCGCTCGGCATCCTGATGTTCCTCGAGACCGAAGCCGAGCGCCACTACGGCGCCGACGAGCTCGCCCTGGCGGCGGGCATCGGCGAGCAGGCCTCGATCGCTCTGCAGAACGCGCGGCTGTACCGTCGCCAGGAGGTGCAGAACACGCGCCTCGTGGCGCTGCTCGAGTCGAGCCGCGCGATGACCGCCTCACTGTCGGCCCAGCAGACCATCGACGGCATGAAGGCCGAGATCACCAACTTGTTGAGCGGCGTCGACTGCAGGGTCGGTGTGCACCTGCGCGGCGAGGGCGGCGGTTTCGAGACCTTCGCCGCCGAGGGCGAGCGCCGCTCCACCTCGACGCGGCGGCTCGCCAAGGCCGATGCGATCGTCAATGAGGCTCTCGAGCGAAAGCGTCCGGTGCAGGCCGAGCCGGTCAAGGGGCGCACGCGTCTCGTCATCCCGCTGCTCCTCAAGGGCGAGCCCTCGGGCTTCGTCGACCTCTCCGGCAGGCTCGACCGGCCGTTCAGCGACGACGAGATCGAGGTCGCCCAGATCCTCGCCAACCAGACGGCGGTAGCCGTCGAGAACGCTCGTCTCTACGAGAAGATCGAACGCCAGGCCATCACCGACGGGCTTACTGGGCTCTACAACCATCGCGAGTTCCACGAGCGCCTGCGGGCCGAGGTGGCGCGCTCCTGGCGCTACAACACGCCGGTATCCCTGCTCATGGTCGACATCGACGACTTCAAGCAGTTCAACGATACGTACGGCCACGTGGTGGGCGACGACGTGCTGCGGGCCGTCGGGCGCCTGCTCACGGGCGGGCTGCGGCGCGACGTCGACGTGGCCGCCCGCTACGGCGGCGAGGAGTTCGCCGTCATCCTGCCCAACACGCCGGCCGACGCCGCCCATGCCGTGGGCGAGCGCATGAGGGCGACGCTCTCGGGCGGCGGCAGGGGCGTGGCGTCGGGCGCCGCGCCCGTCGGGGCAGGGCGAGCGGCCGACGTTGCGCCCGTCGCCGGCGCACCCGCCGCGCCCGGTCACGCGGGCGGCGCGGCGAGGGTCGGCGAGCGTCTGCGCCGTGAGATTGAGCACGCGACGGTCCTCACCGACCAGGGATCGCCGCTCGAGCACGTGACGGTGAGCGTAGGAGTCGCCGCCTTCCCCGACCACGCCGGTGACGCGGGCGGCCTCGTGAAGGTCGCCGACGATGCCCTCTATGCCGCCAAGCGCGCCGGCAAGAACCAGGTCGCCGTGGCCGATCCCGGCAGGTGAGGGCGAGCCTCGGTCGGCCCTATCGGAGCAGGCTCGAACTGCCGACAACGAGTGCGCCCGCAGCAATCGAGCCATCGGAGGGCCGTGAACCCCGACAAAGGCCTGGGTGACGACGCCGCGACGTTGCGCCCCGAGCGCCGTGTCGCTGTGTGTGGGGCCGCCGGCGCCGCCGAGGAGGCCCTGGTCGCCGCGCTGACGTCGCCCGGCGGACTGAGCGCCTTCGTGGCAGAGGCCGGGCGTGTCTTCGACATGTGGATCGTCGATGTCTGGGCGTTCGATCGCGAGCGCGACGCGGCGGTCTACGAAGCCGTCTGGCGGCACGATGGGGCGAGCGCCGCCGAGCTCGGAGCAGTGGGCACCAGGGTGGCGCTCGACGAGCGCCCCGACCTGCGCCGGCTGCTCGAGCGCGGAGTGCTCGTCGAGCACCATGTCGACGACCCCGACCTGCCCGACGAGCTTGCCGTCCTGATGAAGCGGCGTGGCTACCGCAGTTGTTTCGACGCCCCGCTGCTCGACGGCGACGAGGTGGTGGGCGTGCTCGGTCTGGTCGAAAGGCGCGCCGTGCGACGATTGACCGACACGGAACGGACGCTGCTCGAGGGCGCCTGCCGGCTGGCGGCGCTGGGCGTGGGCGCGGCCTGGACGCGACGCGTGCGCGACGAGCACGCCGAGCACCTCATGACCCTCGTCGAATCCAGCCACACCCTTGCCGCCACCCTCGATCGGCGCGAGATTCTGGCCTGTTTCACGGCCGCGGTGGCGCGACTGCTGCCAAGCGTCGAGCACGAGGTCGACGTCTGGCAGCACCAAGACGACGGATCGTTCACGCGCTTCGCGCCAGACGTCGATGGTCCGCCTGGCGACGACCCCGGCGGCGCGCCGCCCGTTACGCTCGCCCTCAGGGCGATCGCGCGCCGCCATCCCGCCCAGGCGCGCACCGGCGGCGAGACGACCCGGCTGATCGTGCCGCTCGTCGTGGCCGGCGAAGCGGCCGGATACATCGACATCCACGGCCAGCCGCTGCGGCGGTTCACGGCCGATGAGCTGGCCGTCCTGCAGGTCCTGGGCGACCATGCCGCCGTCGCCTTGGAGTACGCGCGCCTCGGCCGTAGCCTCGACCGCCAGGTCGCGGTCGACACCGTCACCGGCTTCTTCAACCGCTGGTACTTCTACGAGCGGCTCTACTCCGAGACGGCTCGGGCGAGCCGCTACAAGCAGCCGCTGTCGATCCTGCTCGTGAGCATCGACGGCTACGCGGAGTTCGTGGCACGGCGCGGCCGCGACGACGGCGACGCCGTGCTCAAGGCCATCGTCCGGCTGCTGACGGCGAGCCTGCGGCGCAAGGTCGATGTGGCCTGCCTGCACGGCGTCGGCGAGTTCGGCCTGCTGCTGCCCAACACGGAGCCGTTCACGCCGGGAGCCGCGCTCGTCGCCCAGAGGCTGCGGGCCGCGATCGAGGGCATGGAGCTCCGCAACGAGGATCACGAGCTGCTCGGCGCCTTCACGCTCAGCGTGGGTGTGGCGGGGTTCCCCCGGCATGCCGACGACGCCGACGAGCTCGCGAGCTGCGCCGGCGAGGCCCTGGCCCAGGCGCGGGCGCTCGGCGGTAATCGATTGCAGGTCTACGGTGCGCCGCCCGAAGCCTTCCAGGGCGACGAGCCCGACGACGAGCGGCCACCGGCCGAGGAGCCGGACGCCGATCCGCTCAGCGCGATCATCCTGCCGCCGGACTGGGACGACGACTTAGACGACGCCGACGACTCCGGGGAGCGCGGTGGCCGCTCCGGCTAGTCGCGCCCCAGGGCCTGCAGGGCGTCGAGCGACGCCGGCGTGCTCGTCAGGACCGCCTGGGCGGCGCCCTCGACGCGGACGTTCATCTGCTCCACGAAGTAGCGCGCGACCAGCAGCTTGCGGGCGTCGCGCTGGGCGGCGCGCAGCAGCAGGTAGGCGCAGATGAGGTCGATGGCCGCTTCGACCAGGCGGCGGCCGTGGAAGTCCCTGAAAGCGGTGTCGTCGAGGGCTCGCACGTGCGCCACGGCGGCCGCCCAGCGCTCGCGCGCCGCGCGCACCCGGGCGAGAAGCTCGGGGGTGGCCGAAAGGTCCTCGGCGTCGTGCTCGTCGAGGCGAGCGGCGAGCGTGCCCGACAGCACGCCGCCGAGGGCGGCCACGACCTGGAGCTGCGTGGTGCCCTCGTAGATGTTGGTGATGCGCGCGTCACGGGCGTGCCGTTCGACGGCGAAGTCGCGCATGTAGCCCGAGCCGCCGTGGATCTGCAGCGAGTCGTAGGCCACGCGGTTGGCCATCTCGGTGGCGCAGGCCTTGGCGAGCGGCGTGTACAGAGCGGCGAGGCGGGTGTACTTCTTGAGCTCGCCGCGCAGCTCCTTGAGCTCGTCGTCACCAGCCGCCGCGCGCGCGCCCGACTGAAGCTGCTCGACGCGGTGCTCGAGGCCCTCCTTGCAGTCGACGATCAGCGCGGTCTCGTAGAGCAACGCGCGCGAGGCCTCGAGGGCCACCTTCATGTCGGCCAGCATGGCCGCCACGGCGGTGAGGTCGCGGATCGGTCCGCCGAACTGCACGCGCTCGTCGGCATACTTGGAGGCGGCCCGGTAGGCGGCCTCCGCGATGCCCTGGGCCTGGGCGGCGATGGCCACGCGAGCGCCGTTCATGAGGCTCATGACGTAGGTGGTGAGGCCCCGCCGGCGCTCGCCGACGAGCACCGCCGGCGCTTCGTCGAACTGCAGCTCGCAGGTCGGCGAGCCGTGGATGCCGAGCTTGTCTTCGAGGCGGCGGATCTTCATGTGCTCGTCGCGCTCGTAGAGGAACATCGACAGGCCGCGGGCGTCGGTCGTGCCCTCCTCGGAGCGCGCCAGCACGAGCGACACCTGGCCGCAGCCGTTGGTGATGAAGCGCTTGACGCCGTTCAGGCGCCAGACGCCGTCGGTGCCGAGCGTGGCCTTGAGCTGGACGTTCTGCAGGTCGCTGCCGGCCTCGGGCTCGGTGAGCGCCATCGAGCCCGTGACCTCGCCCGAGGCAAAGCGCGGCAGGTAGGCCTGCCTGAGCTCGTCGGAGGCGAACTTGTTGACCGTCTCGGCGATGTCCTGCAGGCCGAAGACGTTCATGAGCGCCGGGTCGGCGCGCGAGATCATCTCGACGATCATCACCGAGACCGTCACCGGGAAGTTCAGCCCGCCGTAGCGACGCGGCAGTGTGATGCCCATGAGGTCGGCCTGGGTGAGACGCTCCAGGGCTTCGTTCATGCCGGGCGCGTAGCAGACCTCGCCGTCGGTGAGGCTCGCACCGGCGCGGTCGACGTCTTCGGCGCGCGGCGCCACGAACTCGCCGGCGATGTCGCCGACGATCTCGAGCGTGCGCCGGTACGAGTCGAGCGCGTCGTCGTAGTCGCGCGGCGCATAGGCGAAGTCGCGGGCCTGCTCGTAGTCGTCCTCGCGCAGGGCGACGATGCGCCGCAGGTCGAGCGTCGCGAGCTGGCGAACGAGGTCGGGGTCGTCTGTGTAGAAGTTGCTCACCACGCGCTCCGTCGTGAGACGCCGGCAGATGCGCCGGTTGCGGGGACCGCCATGGTCATCCCTTCTCCCGGTAGGCCTTGATCAGCTTGGGGACGACTTCGTGCAGGTCACCGACGATGCCGTAGTGGGCGACCACGAAGATCGGCGCCAACGGGTCTGAGTTGATGGCTAGGATGCGGGCCGACTGGTCCATGCCGGCACGGTGCTGGACCGAGCCCGAGATGCCGGCGGCGATGTAGAGCTTGGGGCGCACCGTGGTGCCGGTCTGGCCGACCTGGTGCTCACGGCCTATCCAGCCGGCGTCGACGGCGGCCCGCGAGGCGCCTACGACGCCGCCCAGGGTGCTCGCCAGCTCGCGCAGCAGGGTGAAGCCGGCGGCCGAGCCGACGCCCACGCCGCCCGACACGACCACCCGGGCGCCCTTGAGGTCGACCGACCTGTTCTCGCGGGCGCGGCGCACGAGCGCCACCGCGAAGTCGAGGTCGTCGAGCAGGATGGGCCCGCCGGCGGCCGTCGGCTTGCCGTTGCGGCCCTCGTGCGGGCCGCTGACGCGCTCGACGTTCAGCTCGACGACGTCGCCCGTGCGGCCGGCTTCGGGCTCGGGCAGGCGAAAGACGCCCTCGCGCACGGTGGCCATCTGGGGCCGGTGCTCGGGGCTCACGATGGTGGCGATGATGTTGCCGCCGAAGGCGGGTCGGATCTGGTAGAGCAGGTCGCGGTACTCGACGCCCTTCACCTCGTGGTCGCCGATGCGCAGGTCGGTGCAGTCGGCCGTCAGGCCGGTGCGCAGGGCCGAAGCGACGCGCGGCGCCAGGTCGCGGCCGGTCGTCGTGGCGCCGTACAGGACGATCTGCGGCTGGAAGTGGCGCACCGCCTCGGTGACGACGCGGGCGTAGGGCTGGGCGAGGTACTCGGTGAGCGAGTCGTGCACGGCGAGGTAGACGGTGTCGGCGCCGGCGGCGACCAGCGCGGGCGCCAGCGCCCGCGCTGACTCGCCGCCGGCGCACACGGCGCCGGTCCGGGCGCCGAGCCGGGCGGCGAGCTCGCGGGCGTGGCCCAGCAGCTCGAGGCTGACCTCGGCGGCGCCCAGGCCGGTGGCCCTGCCTGCACCGTTGCGGGTGGGCACCGTGAGCCCGTCGTCGCTCGTCGCGCCGCGGGTCGTTTCGACGAACACCCAGACTTCGCCGGCGGGGCTAGCCAAGGATGTGCTCCTCTATCAGCTCGCGTACGAGCGCACGCACGCCTTCGTCGCTCGGTTCGACCAGACGCGTCTCGCCGGCGGCCAGCACCACGCTGTCGATCTTCTTGACGCGGGTGGGCGAGCCGCGCAGGCCGACCATCTCGCGCTCGGCCTCGATCGAGGCGGCGTCCCAGAGGACGATCTTGGCCCGGCACACGGGCCGCCCGTCGCGGCCGATCATGCAGACCTCGGCCTCGGCGGAGTCGGGGTCGAGGTAGCTGTCGTCGTAGCCGGGCAGGGCCTCGGCGATGGCGTTCTTGTAGGTCATGACGAGCTTGACGCTCGGCGGCCGCGGTTCGTTGGCCTCGGCGGCGATGGTGAGCAGCGCGGGCAGCGGCGTCTGCAGCGTCTCGGCGCCGTCTTCGACCGACCGTGTCGCGGTGACCGAGGCGCCCGCGCCCGCCGGCGCGCCGGGCGGCACGACCTCGTCGATGCGGCTCACGCAGGTGATCTGCGGCAGACCGAGCTTCTCGGCCGTCTGCGGGCCGACCTGGGCCGTGTCGCCGTCGATCGCTTGCCGGCCGCAGAGCACGAGGTCGGTCTCGCCGAGATGCTCGATCGCCCGCGCGAGCGCGTAGCTGGTGGCCAGCGTGTCGGCGCCGGCGAAGGCCCGGTCGGAGAGCAGCACGACCTCGTCGGCGCCGCGGAACAGCGACTCGCGCAGCACCTGGGCCGCCGAGGGGGGTCCCATGGTGAGGACGGTCACCCGGGCGCCGTAGCGATCCTTGAGACGCAACCCCTCTTCGAGGGCGTTCAGGTCTTCGGGATTGAAGATCGCCGGCAGGGCCGCGCGGTTGACGGTGCCGTCGTCCTTCATGGCCTCACCGGTGACGTTGGCGGTGTCGGGGACCTGCTTGACCAGGACGACGATGCGCAGAGCGTGTTCGGACACTGCTCCCTCAAACGTTATGAGAAGGACGGAGCCGGTACGGTACCAGAAAGTGAGGACGC
>Ga0182021_10011844_pt1 | contig 10364 bp, 7 predicted proteins | sample 612E3MmetaG_FD_120493 | JGI IMG/M metagenome (GOLD analysis project Ga0182021, IMG submission 120493) | Permafrost microbial communities from Stordalen Mire, Sweden - 612E3M metaG (Illumina Assembly) | ecosystem: Environmental > Terrestrial > Soil > Wetlands > Permafrost | place: Sweden... | reverse complement strand
GCCATGTTGTCGAGCCCCAGCCCCCCGACGGCCCGCTTGTCCATCAGAAACAAGGGACCGATCTTCTCGATGAATCCCTCGGCAAATCGGTAGAAGAAAACCGCGGTGATCATCATCCACACGCGCGGCTTCTTGAAGAAGCTGACCCATGCGTCCGCAGTGGTGGCCAGGGCGGCGCGCAGGCTGGAGGGTGCGTCCGCAGCCTTGGCCCCCAGGGGGAGAAGATAGAAGTGCCAGACAGCGGCCGCAGCCAGGATGGCCGCGACCAGCATCATCACGATCATCCAGGCCGTGAACCAGGCCGGATTGGGCCCAGAGATGGGCGCCGGCTTGCCCGCCGCGGCCCAGTCAAACAGCACCTTGGTCAGGCTCACCAGCGCGCCTGAGACCAAGACCCTGCCCAAATTCCAAAACGCCCCTTGCAGTCCGACGTAGAGCGCCTGTTCTTTGGGCGTGGTCGAGGTTAGGTACACGCCGTCACCGGCGATGTCTTGCGTCGCCGAGGCAAAGCCCGACATCCAGAAGAAGGCAATGGTGAGCGGCAGGTAGGCCGGCAGCCTGAGGGCAAAGGCCGCGCAAGAGAACGTGACCACCATGGTGAGCTCCATGGCGAGCACGAAGAAACGTTTGCTGCGAAACAGCTCCACCAGCGGCGCCCACAAAGGCTTGAGCACCCAAGGCAGGTACATGGCGCCGGTGTAGGCCGCAATCTCGGGGTTGGTCAGCCCCAGGTTCTTGTACATGATGGCCGCCACCACCGAAACCGCGATCATGGGCGTGCCCATGGCGAAGTAGAGACTGGGCACCCACAGTAGAGGATGCGCGCGCTGGTTTTCAGGACGGGTCATGGCGGGCTAGCGAGTTGGGCGAAACCTACAGGACATTCGCACAGAATGCCTTTTCCTGCAGTCCATCGCCACCGCCCCAGATCTCGAAGCCGGCAAAGATGATACTGAGGTACATGCTGTTGGTGATGCCGTAGCTCTTGTTGACCGCATCGCGGATGAAATTGTTGAGATCGTAGTCCAGTTTCTCCAGGGGCGTGGTGCTCACGTAGGAGATGCACGGCGGATTGGTGGGGTCGATCCAGACGTCCCAGGTCCCGGGAAGGCCACTGACGCTCTGACCGGGATGCTGGTTGGATCCGCGCGGCTGGCGATTGGTTGGCTTGAACAGCCAGACCATGAGAAAAGCCCCGCCCGTCCCGGGATTGTACTGGGTGGCGGGAAGCGGGGTGCCGGCCGCGGTGAACCACACATCGTAGGCGACGTTGTAGTTGGTGTATCCCTTGCTGCTCGCGTTGGTCGACACGACGGTATAGATGTTGGTCAAGGCCGACACCTGCTTGGGCAAGTTGCTGCCCTTGGTCGTCTTGCCGGCATAGGAGCCGATGAACATCGACGGGAAGCCCGTCGGATCGTTGTCGGGCGAGGAGGCGCCCGCAGGATTCCCCACGGTGAACGACAGCCCCTTCACGGTCACTGTCTGCTGGTTGGACACGTGCCACCAGTTGGCCATCGCAACATACTGCTTGTCGAGCCCGTCCACCGGAATGTAGGTGGTGCCGCCCGACGTGTTCAGGTAGTTGGAGGACGACGAAACGTCCGTGCAATTCGGAGAGGGCGGTGGAGTGGGGGCGGTGGTTTCAGGCACGGTCGCCGTCGTCCCGCCGGCCGAGCCGCCCGTGCTGCCACCGGTGCTGGCGGGCGTGCCGCCCGTGCCTGCGGTAGGCGTTGGCTGACAGGTGCCCACCGGGACACAAGCGGAACCGCAGGATTCCTGCCCGGCCCCGCACCCGCCTGGCGACGTATGCTCAGGCGCACGTGCGCAAGAAATCAGGATGAGCCCGACGCCCAGCCCGAAAGTGAACAGCACGAAACGCATAGAACCTCCGAGAGATGAACGCTTTCATAGTAGTCGATGGGAAGATCGCGCGATAGAAGAACTACTATAATGCCCGGGCATGAACCTGCGGGCTGCTCTTCGTCGCAACCGGCTGGCCTGGGGCCTTGCCGTGGGGCTGGCAGCGGCGCTGGTGGTGTTGCTGGCGCTGCCGCGGGGCATTCTGCGCAGCGCCGAGTTGAAGACGCTGGACGCCCGCTTCCGCGCCTTTTCCGGGACAAGGCGGCCCAACCCCGACGTGGTGTTGGTGGCCATCGACCAGAAGAGTATCAACTTCTACCGCAGGCAGATGCAGGTCGGCTGGCCCTGGCCGCGCAGCTTCTATCAGATCCTGGTCGACTACCTCGCCCAGGGCGGAGCGCGCGCGATTCTCTTTGACATGTATTTTTCCGAGCCGTCGTCCGACACGAAGGAAACCGACGGCGCAGAGGCTGATGTAGGGTTTGGCGCGGCCATCGCGGCCGCGGGAACGGTTCATCTGGCCGCGCAGCTGCTCGACGAAGCCGATGCCGAGCAAAACAACGACGTCAGACTCGAAACGCGCCTGCTGTGGCCGGCGCGACCCACCCTGCCCGCACGCCCCGGCGCCTTTCACAGCGCCATCCTGCCGCTTGCGGTGTTGCAGGCCGGGGCCGCTGGCCTGGGTGTGGTGAATCACGTCGAGGACGAGGACGAGATCTGCCGGCGCGTGCCGCTTGTTCATCGTTTCTCCGATGGGTTTTTGCCCAGCCTAGCCTACGGCGCGTACGCGTCCGTGGTGGGCAAGCCTGCCGCGGCGCCGGCCAGCCTGGGCATTCCGCTCGTGGGCCCGGATTTTCTCCTGACCTGGTACGGCCCGCCCGGACCCGACCGAACCTTTCCTACCTACTCGGCACACGCCTTGATCGTGTCAGCGGCCAAGCTGCGGGTCGGCCAGCCTCCGGATCTCGCGCCTGCCACATTCAAGAACAAGCTGGTCATCGTTGGCGGCACGGCGGCGGGCCTGTACGACGCCCGCAACACGCCTCTGGCTCGCCAGCAGCCATTTCCCGGCATGGAGATCCACGCCACGCTGTTGTCCAACCTGCTCAGCCGCGATTTTCTGCGGCCGCTCGACCGCCGGCTGGCCGCGGCGTGGACCGTAGTCGTCGCCGGGCTGGTCGGGTTGCTCTTCATGCGCGTGCGACGGCAGCGCGTGGCCTTGCCTCTGATCGCAGTCGTGCTGGCCGGCGCGGTCGGGGTTGCCTTTCTCGCCTTCCGCACCCGTTTGCTCTGGCTGCCCATCGTCGCACCTGTGGCCGCAGGCAGTCTCAGCCTGGTGCTGGCCGCGCTGGTCAGCTACCAGATCGAAGGGCGGCGCCGGCGGCAGGTGCGCAGCGTGTTTTCACGCTATCTGGCACCCGAGGTCGTGCGCGAGTTGCTGGCAGACCCGGACCGGATCGGCCTGGGCGGCAAGGAGGTGGACGCGACGGTGTTCTTCTCCGATGTTCGAGACTTCACCAGCATCTCGGAGACGCTGCCGCCCCAGGTGCTGGTCGGTCACCTAAACCAGTACCTCGACGCTGCCAGCCAGGCGCTGCTGTCACGCAAGGCACTCATCGACAAGTACATCGGCGACTCCATCATGGCGGTATTCGGCGCGCCGGCCGAGGATCCGGATCACGCGCGCAATGCCTGTCTGGGCGCTCTGGCGGTCGCCGAGTTGGGGCGACAAGCGGCCGCCGCCAATCCCGAGCGCCCTGCGTTCTTCACCCGCATGGGGCTCAACTCGGGACGCCTAGTGGTGGGCAACGTCGGATCGCGCCTGCATCTTTCCTACACCGCCATCGGCGACAACGTGAACCTGGCCTCGCGCCTGGAAGGTGTGAACAAGCAGTACGGCACACAGATCTTGATCTCCGAATCGACCTGGCAGGCAGCCGGTGACGCCATCGAAGCGCGCGAGCTGGATTTCATTCAGGTCAAGGGCAAGGCGCTGCCCACGCGCATCTACGAGCTGGTGGCAGCCAAGGGCCAGATGACAGCCCCGCAACAGGCAATCAACGCCGCTTTCGTCGAGGCGCTCGCCGCCTATCGCGCGCAACGCTGGGACCAAGCGGTGGCCGGCTTCCGCCAGGTGTTGCAGATCGCTCCCACGGACGGCCCGGCGCAGGTGTTCCTCAAACGCTGTGAAATCCTGCGCGCTACGTCCCTGCCCAGCGACTGGGCCGGCGTCTACAAGCTGGAAACGAAGTAGATCAGGTTTTTTCGTCGGGTGGCGGCTGCACGCCGGGCGCGATTCCAGCGACGTCGGGGTTTTCGCCCGGCGGCGGCTGAGGGCCGGGCACGATCCCAGCGATGTCGGGATCTTCGCCCGGCTCTAGAGCCCCGCGCCGCTCGCGCTCTTGCTGGCGCTGGAGCAGCCGTTCAGCCTTTTCTTTCTGCCATTGCTGGCGGCTGATCTCCTTCTTGCGCTTTTCAGCGGCGCTCTTGTTGAACGGCTTCACGGATGGTCTACCAACGCTCCCCTCGACCGCCACCACCACCACCACGCCCGCCGCGGCCACCGCGGCCACCGCCGCCGCCACCACCACCGCCGAAGCCACCGCGGCCGCCGCCGCCGCCACTGGAGCGCTCACGCGCCTCGTTGACGGTCAGGGTGCGGCCCTGGAAGTCCTTGCCATTGAGGTTGGCAATCGCGGCTTCTGCGCCGGCATCCGTCGACATCTCGACAAAGGCGAATCCGCGCGGCCGTCCACTTTCGCGGTCCATGACCAGCTTGGCCTCGGCCACTTCGTGGCCCGTGCCCGCGAAGAGGTCGTGCAGATCCTGTTCGTTGGCTGAGTAGGGCAGGTTGCCGACGTAGAGTCTCTTTCCCATGGGTTCTTTCTCCTTGTGCCAGGTTCTCATTCTCGGTCGACTACCCAGCAGCGGCTTCGCAAGGAACCCAAGTGGGCGACGATCAGAGTATTCCGTTTCAAGATGAGCCGGTTGGGCGCAAGTGTCCAGGATTTTTTGCCGCGCTCGACGGGGATCGTGGGTCTCCTGTGCCCGACGCCGCACCGCGCTCCTCGGTCCCGTCGCCCCGCGAGAGCGGGGAGAGGGTGAGGGTGAGGGGTCCGCCAGGGTCAGAGTTCCCGCCGAGGAGGGGGCGGCGGATCGCCGGGCCAGGGCCAGCTCGCGCGTGCCTCGGGCGGCAGGTGACCGTACCGGCGGACGTACTCGGCCACGAAGGCATGCGTTAGCCGGTTGACATATCCGCCGCCGCGCAGGGGGCCGAAGTCGGCGTGATAGCGCCGCGCGATCTCGTCAAACAGAGCATCTCGGTGTACCTTGGCGCAGATGCTGGCCGCGGCGACCGCTGTGTGAATCGACTCGGCCCGATCGCGCGCGTCCAAATGAGGATAGCGGTTCACCAGCGGCGCAAAAAGACAGCGCCCGTCCGCGACGATGCGGCCACAGGCTGGCGCTCGCTCGATCAGGCGCACGGCCCGCTCTCGCTCCAGCAGGTTGAGAGCGCCGCAGCCGACATATTCGTCGATGGTTTCCGCGCTGCAAACTTCCAGGCCGACCCAGCTCGCCAGTTCCTCGACGGTTTTCTTGAGAATCGCGCGCGTTCGTCGCGCACCAACGGACGAACCAAATGCCTTGGAATCGCGTACGCCCTGCGAGGCCAGCAGGCCCGCCGCCTTTTCGTCGAGAACGACAGCGGCCAGCACCATGGGGCCAAGCGCCGGACCCCGGCCAGCCTCGTCGATGCCGAGGACGAAATTGTCTGTCATCTGCATTTCACCACGCGTCCGCATGGGGTTTCGTGTCTGAGTTTCCGGCCGATGGGCGTTTTTGGAAAGGCGAAATGCGAGGAGAACTGTTCGTAGATGCACACCGTTGACCAGCCGTCTTTCAAGACCGGCGATGCCGCTTCACAATTCAGCGCCGTCGAGGCGCTCTTTTTCAAGGTGGCCAAGAGACTTCCTGGAAGACGCCACCAGTGCCGGATGTCATTCAATGAACAATGCCTGGTGCAGTCAATCGGTTTCTTCGCGTCCTGGGATTTGGGTGACCGCAGGTCGCCCCTACGCGAAGGGTGCTAGGCCGGCACTACATTCGGAAATCTTCGAGACACCTCTTCAATGCAGCGAGTGGGCCGGACAAACGCGCTTCAATAAGTGCATTCGCCATTGCTTGGCGAGCGGCCTGCAATGACAGTTCCGCGCGCGCATTGGCAAAGACTGCGCGAACCTTTGCAGCCAGGGGCGCAAACAACTCGGCCTCGGCGTCGGGCATCCGGCGCGTGAGTGTGGCGGCCGCAGCCTCGACGTCAGCGCGTCCACTTGTCCTTGTCAGGTATTGTCGCAAGAAGCCCTCGGCCACGCCGCCGGCCAACATGCCGCGGGCATAGGCGGCAAACTGGTCCACGGCTGCGGCAATGGGCAACTCGGGCGCACCGGCTGCAGCCGCAAGCAAGGCGGCCTTGCTCGCCTCGGTTGCGGCAGTGACCACCTCGTCGAGCAGGTCGAGCAGGAATTCCTCGTCGGCCTCTCCCCGCGGGGCATCGCCCAGTGGCCAGGTGCGCGGCTGGGCCAGGGCCAGGGTCTCGGCGGCTGCGCGGCGAAAGCCGTCATCCAGGTTGGCCGCCAGATTCAGCCGCTCGCTGGCCAGCACGGCCGCCATGCGCGCCTCGCTGGCGTCGAACTCGGCCCTGCGGCGGACAGACTCCGCCCCGTCGCCGGCCGGGCGTGCGGCTCGGCAGAGCTCGCCCGCCTCCTCGGCAAAGCGGGCCAGGGCCGCGCTGGCGGTGCGCTGCTTGAGCGCATGCGTGTGCTGAAAAAATCGCTCTTGCAGGGCTGACTGCACAGCCGGCATTCCGCTCTTCTCCAGTCGCGCGTCGTCGCCGGCAAGCTGGGCGGCCAGCGCGTCGCGCGCCGAGAGCGGCACCAGCGCCTCCACCCGATCGCCCAGCGTGGCCTTGACGTGCGCAAGCAGGGCCGCGACATCGTCCGCAGCCGCTTGATCCGCCTTGTTGAGCACGCCCAGTACGCGCTTGCCCGCCGCGTGCGCCCGATCGAGGACGCTGCGCTCGCTCGCCTTGCCCGCCTGGGTGAGGGAGAAGACCCACACGATGGCGTCGGCTTCCACGAGAAACGCGCGCGCCACCCGCTCGTGTTCGGGCCGCAGCGAGTTGGTACCCGGCGTGTCGACCACCTCGATCTTCTGCAGCACAGGCAAGGAATGGAAGATCTCGACCATGCGCACGGCCCCGGCTGCTGCGTCGTCGAGTCCGGCAACGAACGTCCTGATCTCGGTGTCGCTGCGTTCTTCGACGCGGCCGTCGTGAAAGTGCACGCGGCCACCGGGCAAACCAAAGCGCAGCACATTGATGGTGGCCGTGGTGGGCGTGACGCCCACGCGCGCGATCTCGGCGCCGCACAGGGCATTGACGAAAGACGACTTGCCCGCATTGAACTCGCCCATGACCGCGACCAGCAAGGGGCGGTCCAGGGCCTCGTCCGCGCGCAGGATGCCGGGAAGCAGCGCCTGCAATTCAGGCGAGCGCGTGGCCAGATCGCACGCAAAGGCAAGCAGGGCATGAAGGTTGCCCTGCGGTGGCGCACCCGGGGCAAGCGCCTGGGCCACAAATCGTCGCGCGGCCTCGGTTGTGGCCAGCGCGGCCAGCGCCAGCAGATCGGCTTCGCGAGCGCTGCCGTCGAGAAACCCGCGCAAGCCGGCGGCCACGGCGGACTCGGTGTGCTTCGCCTCGCCGTGCTCGATGCGTTCCCGTACGCGCTCCAGCTCCGCGCGATCCTGGGCCGCCAGCGCCAGCCGCACCACGGTCGCGGCCGGAGCAGGCGCGCCCAGTTCTGCCTCGCGTCTGGCTGCTGCCAGCGCGCCGGCGAAGTCGCCCGCTGCTTCGGCCAGGGTGCGCCAGGCGGCCAGCACGAACGGATCCTCGGGATTGGCGGCCAGTGCCTCTGCCGCCAGGGTCGCGGCCTCCTGGCCGTGCCCGGTTGCTGCCAGGTGCTCGGCCAGCGCCGCCCGCACGCGCGCCCTGCCCTGCCCTTGCCATGCAATCTGTGCCAGGGCGGCACGCAGCAGGCCCTCGGCCGCCTGGGCCTCGGGACAGGCACGTGCTGCTTCGATGATCAGATTCGCGTCGGCCGGCGCGCCCGGGGCCGCCGCCTCGATCAGTTCCTGGGCGGCGTGCATGAGCCAGCGCCAGCCGCTGCTGTCACCTGCGGCCAGCAAGGTGCGGCCCAGATCAGCGGCGATCGTGCGGTCGCGCGGACATGCCTCGGCCGCCTTGCGCAGCTCGCGCACCGCTTCGCCGGGACGGCCGGCGCGCAGGGCCAGGCGCGACCGCGCCGCATGCGCACGCCCGCGCAGGTCAGCCTGCGACGTGCCGGAAAGCACACGGCGAAGCGCGTCCCGAGCCGGCTCCTCGCGGCCCAGGCGAGCCAGGGCTTCACCCAGGCCCAGCCATCCGTCGACCGCATCCTTGGCCAGGTACACGGCCCGGCCATAGGCCTCGACCGCAGCCTCGTCGTGACCACGCCGGCCGCGCACCTCGCCCAGCGCCAGAAACACGGCGGGAACTTCTGGATAGTCGCCACAAAGCCCGAGCAAGCGCGCTTCGGCAATCACCAACTCGCCCTCGTCCACGCAAGCCAATGCCTGCGCAATCTCCTTGCGCACGGCCTCGGGCAAAGACTCGCCGCCGGTCAGGGTGGAGAGGAGTTGGTCGAGTAGACCCATGGCGAGGCGATCATGCCCGATCTGAGACTTTTTCGGGATGGACTGTGTGGGGCTTCACCACGCTCTCGGTTGGGGCCTGTTGGCGATGTCTCGACGCCCGGTATCCGCCGAGGTGAATCGACCCGCCCGCTTTGGTCGCAGCCGTGAGGCCGCCCTGTGCTAGTCTCGCACGCCAATGTCCAGAGACCGTCGGAACACCGTGATGATTCCGGCCTGCCAGTCGAGCTTGATATGAGGGACTGAGATGAAAACCATCTTGCAGGTTCTCTCGTCGCTGCTCGAGGGTTTACATGCCCAGCGCAAGTCTCTTGCCCGATTCCTGGTGGTCGGGTTCGTGGTCATGGGCGTCGCCATGGCCGTCCTGATGGCGCCTTTCGGTGCGCCGGACGAATCCACACACTGGCGTCTCGCCACCACACGGCTCGACAAGATTTTTCATCCCCATCGGACCTGCGTCCCGTTTGGCGACCTGGGAGTTCCCTTTCTCTACGAGCCGCACGACCGCCCCCACAACTGGTTCAACGCCCTTTCCAAGCGACCGCCGGACTGCTCACCGCACCCCAAGATGTATGGGGGAACGCTGACATACCCCGGCGCAGTCGTATCGCTCCTTCTGTTCACGAACCAAAAGAGTGACCGCGCCGAGTACATCAGGGCCTACTTCATAGCCCGACTCTTGCAGGGCTTGTTCGTCGCGCTGGTGATGTGGCGGGTGGCGACACTGATGCTCGACAAACAAACGGCGGGAACCCTGGTCGTCCTCGGATTTCCGCTGGTGGCACTTGCCGTGCAGGAATCGTTCACGATCACAGCCGACGGCGTGGTCATCGCGTTTGCTCTCATGCTGTGCGCGGTGATGACATCGCTTGATCGATTTCGAGCCAGAGATGTGGCGCTCTTTGCCTTCTGCGGGTATTGCTCGTCGATTTCCAAGCCGTTCATCACGCCGGTCATACTCCCGGCGCTGTTTGCCGGGTTCGTCTTCATGCGGAAGTCGTCGCAGCCGCACGGTTTGGCAAGCATCATCAGGGAGTTCCTTCAACTCTTCGTACCGCGGCGACGCCCCTCACGCCTGCATGTCCTGGTCTGGGTGGGTTGCATTCTTTGCGTCCTCTCTGCCATGGCGACCTTTGCCGACTTCGGGTCGGTTTACTTGAGAGTCGATCCTGCGGTCCAGAAGGCCTTTCTCCTCTCTCACCCGAGGGTGTTCTTCTTCAACCTTCCGGCATCGGTTGTGCGTCTCATCGACAACCTCGACGTTTTCAACGGGCCCCTGGGCGTGCTTGACGTACCCGTTTCGCCCGGAACTGTGACGCATTATCGGCACTTGCTCTACGCTTTGGTCTTGTTGGAGTTGATGCTGCTCATTCGTCGGTTCCTGCCCACGTCTGGTACCACGTCGGGGCGCAGCGGAGAAATCGGCCACCCCCTACGCCGGCGGTGGGCGCCTATTCTGGCGGCCGGTCTCTTGGTTCTGGGCGGCATTGTGGCTGCTTTCTATGGCGTCATCGCGTCCCTCTATTTGACCTGGACGGCGCGTGGACAACTCTTTCTGCAAGGCTTTCAGTCCAGGTACGCGATACCGCACGTATTGCTCCTGCTTGCTCTCTTCGCTGCCGGCTTCTCAGCTACGTTTCCGCCGAGAGACCAGTACCAGGCAGATTCAAACGAGGCAGCCGCGCCCGGGCGCATCGCAACGGGTGTCGCACAGGTGGCCGTTGCGGCCATACTCTTGGCTATGGCGTTGCTCT
>Ga0182021_10011843_pt1 | contig 10364 bp, 10 predicted proteins | sample 612E3MmetaG_FD_120493 | JGI IMG/M metagenome (GOLD analysis project Ga0182021, IMG submission 120493) | Permafrost microbial communities from Stordalen Mire, Sweden - 612E3M metaG (Illumina Assembly) | ecosystem: Environmental > Terrestrial > Soil > Wetlands > Permafrost | place: Sweden... | reverse complement strand
GAAACCCGAGGGCTACCGCAAGGCGCTGCGCATCATGCAGATGGCGGCCAAGTTCGGGCGCCCCATCATTACGCTCTTGGACACGCCCGGAGCCTATCCCGGCATCGATGCCGAAGAGCGCGGGCAGGCCGAGGCCATTGCGCGCAATCTGCGCGAGATGGCGCGCCTCCCGGTGCCCGTGATCGTGGTCTGCATCGGCGAAGGCGGCTCTGGCGGCGCTCTGGCGCTGGGGGTCGGCAATACCGTCCTGATGCTGGAGAACGCCGTGTACAGCGTGATTTCCCCGGAGAGTTGCGCGGCTATTATCTATCGCGATTCGGCCAAGGCGGAACAGGCGGCGGCGGCGCTGCGGTTGACCGCCGAAGACCTCAAGGAACTGGGCCTCATCGACGGGATTATTCCCGAGCCGGAAGGTGGCGCGCAGGAGGATCCGGACGCGGCGGCGGAATTCCTGCGGCAGCACCTGAGCGCGCGTCTGGGCGAACTCGACCATTTGGACCGCGCTCAGATCGTGGAACACCGTTGCGCCAAGTTCCGCCGGATGGGGAATTTCTTCGCATGAGTTCTCGCGGAAAGAAGACGGTGTGGATTGCCGTCGCATTCGCGGTGGTGTTCCTGCTGTTCGTCGTTTCCACCACCTTTCAGGGCGACCGCGTGGGCGTCGAGGTCTGTATGGTATTCCACGGGCAGCGCGATTGCCGCAAGGCGCAGGCCAAGGACCGCCAGCAAGCACTGCGCACGGCCATCACCAACGCCTGTGCCCAACTGGCCGGCGGAGTCACCGATACCGGACAGTGCGAGAACACGCCCCCCGAATCGGTCACCTGGCGGTAGGCCCCTTTTTCTCCACGTTAAAACGTGCTACACTGTTTTTGTGGCAAGCCGTAACGTCACCCTCGCCCTCCCCGAAGAACTGTTGCGCCGGCTGAAGATTCTGGCCGCGCGGCAGGACACTTCCATTTCCGCCCTGCTTGCCGCGACGCTTTCCGACCTGGCCGACCAGGAAGAAGGTTACGCCGAGGCCCGCGATGCCATGATTAGGGACATGGAGCGGGGCTACGATCTGGGGACTCGCGGCCGGATTTCCTGGACCCGGGATTCTCTGCATGAGCGCTGACGAGTCCCTTGGTGAGTTCGTCGATACCAACATCCTCATCTACGCCTTCGACCGAAGCGCGGGGGAGAAGCATCGTATTGCCGCGGACTTGGTGGCCCATCTATGGAAGGTGCGTCGGGGTTGGATCAGCCTGCAAGTGATGCAGGAATTCTATGTCTCCGCTACCCGAAAGCTCAAACTGCCGGTGGACGAGGCAACGTTACAGGTCCTCCGCCTGCGGCTTTGGCGCGTGCATCGTCCTTCGGTGGACGATATCCTGGCGGCCATCGAGTTGCACCAGCGCCACTCCGTCTCATTCTGGGACGCGCTGATTCTGCGCAGCGCGCAGGCTTCTCGATGTTCCGTATTATGGTCGGAGGGTCTGTCGAACGGTCAGCGGTGGGGCAACCTGGAGGTCCGCAATCCCTTCACGGGCTAGCTCCCGCGCTAATTACCACAGGCTTGTGCCGTCTTCTAAAGGGTATCGTTGGGCCGCCGCGCGCGCATGGGACAGAGGTGTAAAATGATGACTGAACTCCCGGCTCATATTTTGCGTCTAAAGCTGGTGACAGGAATGAAAGGGAGAATTTTGCCGTGAAGAGCAAGTGGAAGATTCTAATTGTCGTGTTGGCGGTCGTGGTTCTCGGAGGCGGCTTCTATGCCAGCACCGTTATCAGCAAGAAGGGCTTGGTCACCGTGCAGACCGGCAGCGTCGTGCGCCAGGATCTGACCAGCATCGTCACCGCATCCGGCGAAATCAAGCCCAAGAATTACATCAACATCGGCGCCAACGCCATGGGCGAGATCCGCGAACTCCTGGTCAAGGAAGGCGACCGCGTCCACAAAGGCCAGCTTCTGGCGCGCATCGAAAACGTGCAACCCGAAGCCGATGTGGACGCCCAGAAAGCCACCGTGAACTCCGCCGAAGCCGATTCCAGCGCCGCCGAATCCGACGTCAAAGCCGCCGACGAGAACATACGCACCATGCAGGCCTCGCTGGATAAGGACAAGTCCGATCTGGACCATGCCAAAGCCGACTACGACCGCAACCTGGCGCTGTATAACGAGCACTTGCTGGCCAAACAGGATTTCGACCTGAAGAAATTCGCTTACGAGGCCCAGCAGGCCACGGTGAGGCAAAGCGAAATGCGCCTGATTCAGTCTCGCTCCCAGCGCGACCAGAAGGTGGCGGCGTTGGCCGCTGCCCAGAAGCGCATCGTTGGGTACCGCGCTGGCCTGGTGCGCGTCAACGACATCCTCCAGAAACACAATTCCTACGCGCCGCTGGATGGCGTGGTCACCAACCTGCCCGTGCGCGTCGGGGAAACCGTGGTGCCCGGCATTCAAAGCTCCGCCAGCAGCCTCATGATGACCATCGCGGACATGTCGCTGATCACCGCGGAAGTCAAGGTGGATGAGACCGATATCGTCAACGTAAAGCTTGGTCAGGTTGCCGACGTCACCATCGACGCCATTCCCAACAAGACGTTTAAGGGTCACGTGACGGAAATCGGTAACACCGCCATCCTGCGTTCCACCGGTGTGGCGGCCAGCCAAAGCGCCGTGTCCAGCCAGGAAGCCAAGGACTTTAAGGTGGTGATCGCCCTCGACAATCCCCCGGACGAGATTCGTCCCGGACTTTCTTCCACCGCAAAGATAACCACAGCCACCCGCAAAAGCGTCTTAAGTATACCGATCCAGGCGCTCACCGTTCGTCAGAAGGGGCAATTGGAGCCGAAACCGGCCAATGGAAAGGTGGTGCAAGCCGCCGCCACCAAGCCGGATCCGGTTGCGGAGAAAGCTAAGAAGGAAGAGATTCAAGGCGTTTTTGTGGTTTCCGGCGGGAAGGCGATTTTTAAGAAGGTCGAAACCGGGGTCACCGGAGCCACTGATATTGAAGTGGTTAGCGGTCTCAACGAGGGCGATCAGATTGTCACCGGCACCTACCAGGTGATTCGCACCATCCTCAACGAGACTCAGGTCAAAATCGATAATAAGACTCCGGTGGCGGAAACGCCCAAGTCGTAGAAACGAGAAATTATCCGATGCCAACAGCAGTCGAGAAGGAACTGATCCAGCGGGGCGAGCAACTGAAGCGCGATGGCATTGTCATCCGCACCTACGATCTCTGGAAGACCTATGTGATGGGCGACCAGGAGATCCACGCGGTCTCCGGGGTCGATATCGAAATCAAGCGCGGCGAATACGTCGCCATCATGGGACCGTCCGGTTCGGGTAAATCCACCCTCATGAACCTGATCGGCTGCCTCGACACCCCCACCAAGGGTCTCTACTACATCAATGGGAACCTGGTCAGCGAGATGACCGACGACGAGTTGGCGCGCATCCGCAACCGCGAGATTGGCTTCGTTTTCCAAACCTTCAACCTCCTGCCGCGCGCCACCTCGCTGCACAACGTGGAGCTTCCCCTGATCTACTCCGGAATGCCCAGCCACGAGCGTCTGGAGCGCGCCAAACTGGCCATGCGCCAGGTCGATCTGGAAGCCCGCATGTACCACAAACCGAACGAGTTGTCCGGCGGCCAGCGCCAGCGCGTCGCGGTCGCCCGCGCGCTGGTCAACAACCCTTCCATTCTGCTGGCCGACGAACCCACCGGCAACCTCGATACCGCCACCGGCAACGAAATCATGGGCCTCTTCGAGCGCCTTCACCAGCAGGGCAATACCATCATCCTGGTGACCCACGAACACGATATCGCCCTCCACGCCCACCGCATCGTGCACGTCCGCGACGGCAAGGTGGAAAAGGACGAAAGAATCAAGTAGGCCGGCGTTGTGGGATAAGGCCCCGCCTTGTCCATCCGAGCGAGGCTCGGATCGGACTCCTTGCCCCCGCGGGTTCCGCCCTTTTTTGCTGGACGAAATCGCTGCTCAAAGAGCGTCTGGGCAAGGAAGGCAGTCAACTGGTGACAGATTGTCACCAGTTGAAAATGGCCGCTGCTGACGGCAAGGGAGAGGTCGGGTTCATTTTCGCGGGCTTCCAGTTTCAGCAGTACCTTTACCAGTCAGGGGCGTGAGTCCCCCCCGTCACTGCACGTTCAGCACGACCGCGTTGGACATCGCGCCGTCCGCCACCACGTACACCCGCACGTCCCCCGCGCCCGCCAGACTTCGCGGAATCGAGAGGTTCACCTGATCCAGCCCCGCATAGCCAGCCACCCCTCCCGCATAGAGCACCGGCACGCTCTGCCCGCCGGCAAAGACTTGCACCGATGCAGCGCCGCGGATTCCCGTGCCATAGAGTTCCACATACAGCGTGTCGCCCGCGCCGCCGACACTCAGCGGCGCCGCCAGGCAACTCCGCGCCGCCGGAGGGTGGCACGTGAACACGGTCTGGCTCACCCTCTGATTGGAGGCCGTAACCAGATAAGCATTGGCCGCCGCCACGCCCGCTCCGTCCTGGTTCGCCGTGTACAATCCCGGCGCGGAACTCGCGATGGTCATCGTTCCGGTGAGCGCCGCCGTCGAGCCGTGCAGCACCGTCACCGCCGCCCGCCCCGCCGCCAGGGCCGCCGGAACCAGTATGTTCGCCTGGCCGGAAGACACGGCGAAGAGCGGCGCCAGTTGCGTGCTGCCCGCGCTGTCCGTCACTTGTACCGAAGTCCCGCCTAACACCGTGGGCAACGGCAGCGATGCGCCGGCCGTTTGCGAGGCCACACCCGGCCCGAACAGCGACACGATTTCCTGCGCCGCCACCGCCCCCGCCGCATAGCTCGCACTGCTCACCACCGTCGCCACCGCCGGCGAATCCAGGTCCACCCGGACCACGCTGTAGGCCGGCACCGTGACCGGATTCGCCGAGGTCGCGCTCTCTACCGAGACCGTATTTGGGTTCGCCGCCGTGTTGACCGCCGCCGGATCGGCGCCCGCGATGAACTGGACCGGCAGCGTGCCCGCTACCGCCGTCCCGTTCAGACGCAGCGTCGCCTGGTGCGCCGTCGCGCTCTTGTTGGCGATCACCACGCTGTGCTGGCCGGTCGAGCTGGTGTACGCCTGCGCATAAAGCGCGGGGATCTGCCCCAACCCGGTGGCGGCCACGGCCGCGCCTCCGGTCACGGCCGTGGAGTCTACCTGCGTCGCGTTGCGCAGCACGCCGTTCAGAACCGCCAGGCCCTGCGGCTGCGCCACCGTGTAATACCCAAAATTCAGCGTCAGCGTATTGATGGTTGTCCCCTGGTTATAGGCATTTTGCACGTCGATGTAATGCGTCTGCGCCGCCGAGACGCCGCGCGTACCCGTGAGCGCGTGCATGCCCACGTACAGCATGGAGGGCACCGTGGACATCCGCATGACGTACTCCGCCGCGTAGATGGCGCCATAGAGCGTGCCGTCGGTCACCGAACTGTCCGTCCCCATCCCGTCGTTGGAGGGCAGAAACTCCGAGATCAGGAACTTCATCCCGGGCGGATTCAGCGGCGCCAGATAACCCGTCACGTATGCCGACGTCCTTGACGCCAGCACCGCGTTCTCATCCGCCATCCACTGGCTGAAGCTGCCCGTGCTTTGCGGGGGATAGTGATGATACGTTGCCGCGTCCCAGTATTTGTCGGTCACCCCCGCGATCGATTGATCCCAGGCGGGTTTGGGAGTGGTGTCGCCGGCGTCGATGAAATAGATAGCGACCACGGCACTGGGATCCGCCGCTTTGATGGCGTCGCGGTACGGCTTCATCTGGGCCACATAGCCGGCGCCGGTTGGGAAGAACTGCTTGTATAAATACGGCTCGTTGGCCAACTCCCACACCGCCACCGGGATATGATTGGCCTTGGCGAACGCAGCCATTTGCCCGGCCGATTCAGGCGTATCCGTGTACGCGTTCACGCTGACGATCAGTTTCGCGCCCAAAAAGTCCGCCCGAGTTGCCGCGTCCACAAAACTGCCGCCTCCCTTGCCGTTCACCCAGGGGACCGACTCGGTGAGCAGCGTAGCGATATTCGTGCCCTGAAACTGCGCGACCCAGGACGGAGCCATCAGCCCGGTCCGCCAGCTAAACGCCTGGCTGAAAAGGCCGCTCGGATATCTCACCCATCCCGGTGAGAGCTGCGCCGCCACATTGTTCAACCGGTAATCGAAGAACTCCGCCGGAAACACAACCTCGTCGTTGAAACCGCTGAAATTGGAGTTGAGCGGCGTCGTGCGCGTGGTGTCGATGTCGATGGTGGCATTGACTTGCGCGGGCGCGCTTATACTCGCCGCCACCAATGCCAGCGGGAGCCAGAAAGGAAGCTTCTTCACGGCACTCAGACGAACCCCCGATGAGGCGCGAAGTTGCGGAAGCGCCCAAAGCCAACCGCAACTACCGGGGGCGCCGCGGTTTTGATGGAGTGTCATGCAGCGCACTCCGAGTCTCCGCGCCGGTCTTGCCCTGTTGCCCCTGATTTTGGCGGCACTGTTGATTGTGGGCCGCGCCCCCACCCAGAACGCCTCGCCGCCCGCCGCCCCGCCGGGACTCGAAAAGATCCAGCACTTCGTGTTCATCATGCAGGAGAATCGCAGCTTCGATCACTACTTCGGAACCTATCCCGGCGCCGAAGGCATACCTCCCGGCGTCTGCGTTCCCGGTTCGTCCGGTAGCGCCTGCGCCGCCCCCTCCCACGACGCCAGCCTGGTCAACCAGGGCGGCGCGCACAATTGGGTCAACGCGCTGAACTCGATCGACGGCGGGCTGATGGACGGCTTCATCGCGGGGTCGTCCCAAAAGCCGGGCGATGTCATGGGATGGCACGATTATCGCGAGCTTTCCAACTACTGGAACTACGCCCGCCTCTATGTTCTTCAGGACCGCCTCTTCGAATCCATCACCTCCTACAGCCTGCCGGCCCATCTGTATATGCTGGCGGCGCAGAGCGGCGGATACATCGGCACCGGCCAGACCAAACCGGTGTCTTTCTCCTTTTCGGAAATCACCCAACTCCTGGGCTCTGGCAAGATCGATTGGAGATATTACGTGAACCGCGGCAAGACCGCCGGCGCCGCCGATGGCGGCGTGGCCGACGTCGATTCGGACGAAACCACCTACACTTTCTGGAATCCACTCCCCGCGTTTCCAGCCGTCAAGAACGATCCCACCCAGTTCAGCCGCCTCACCGACGCCGCCCAGTTCTACACCGACGCGCAGAACGGAAAACTGCCCCAGGTGAGCTGGATCATTCCCAACAGCACCCTCAGCGAACACCCGCCTGCCAGCGTGGCGGCCGGCATGAACTACGTCACCGGCCTGGTGAACGCGGTCATGAATTCTCCCTCGTGGAACTCCAGCGCGATCTTCATCGCGTGGGACGATTGGGGCGGGTTCTACGATCACGTCGATCCTCCCAAAGTGGACCAGTACGGGCTCGGCATTCGGGTCCCCGGCCTGGTCATCAGCCCCTACGCCCGGCAGGGCTATGTGGATCACAAGACGTATTCTTTCGAATCCTGGCTCAGGCTTGCCGAGGAGCGATTCGGCGTCATCCCCATGACGGTCCGGGACTACACCGCCAACGATATGGCAGACGCCTTCGATTTCACCCAACAGCCGCGCCCGCCCGTGTTAATGAACTCTAACGGCTCGCCCTATCCGCCGGCAGCGCAGAATCTGTTGCACCCCGCCGGGACATTGGTGGCCACCAATTCCGCCTACGGCACCTACGCGCTGGCGCCCGAGACCATCGCCTCGATTTATGGTTCCAATCTGGCGGCGGCGCCGGTACAGGCCCCATCGCAACCGCTGCCCACTACTCTCGGCGGTGTCACCCTCACCCTCAAGGACGCCAATGGAGGCCTGTTTCCGGCGCCGCTTTTCTACGTCTCGCCCAATCAGGTGAACTGGCTCGTCCCCAGGGGTGTGGCCACCGGAGTTGCCACCCTGACTCTGGCCAACGGCGGCACGACGTTCACGGGCACGGCCACGATCGCGCCCACCGCGCCGGGTCTCTACACCGCCAATCTCACCGGACAGGGGCCCGCCGCCGCCCAGGTGACCGACGGCCAGGCATACTCCAATACCGCGCAGTGCAACTCCGCCGGCAGTTGCACCCTGGTGCCGATCGACCTCGCATCGCGCCCCTACCTGATTCTGTATGCTACCGGAATCCGCGGCGCGGCCCAGGCCAACGTCAGCGTCCGGATCGGCAACATCGACGCCGGCGTGACGTATGCCGGCCCTCAGGGTACCTACGCCGGCCTCGACCAGGTAAATGTGACGCTGCCCGCTGGGCTCAAGGGGCGCGGCCAGTTGGTGGTCACCGTCACAGTAAATGGCCAGGCCACCAACATGGCCCAGTTGCTCTTTCCCTAGTGGCATAAGGCTCCGCCTTGTGCTTGGTGGGGCGGGCTTCAGCCTGCCAATCCGAACGAAGCTCGGACTTCCTAAATAATTTGATTTGACTAACCAAACAGTTCGCCATATACTCCCATCCATGTCCCGGTCCGAAGTAGACACCGTCCTCCGCTGCTACCCGCAAATCTACTTCGCCTGCCACAAACGGCACGTCCGCGACCCCAAGACTCAGGAGGTCCTCAGCGGCCACCAGGCCAGCGTCCTCGACCATCTCGACGACGTCCAGGCCACCGCTCTCTTCGATCTCGCCCGCCACATGAGCGTCACCGCCTCCACCATGTCGCTCACCATCGACCGCCTCGAGCGTACCGGGTACGTTCTCCGCGCGCGCAGCGCGGTGGACCGCCGCCGCGTCGATCTCCTCCTCACCCCCGCCGGCATGCGCATCAAAAAGCAGCAGAAGGTGCTCGAACCCGAGTTCGTCGCCCGAGTACTCGCCCACCTGGACGGTCACAAACGCCGCCAGGCCTTGCGCGGCCTCGAACTCCTGGCCGGGGCATCGCTCGAGATGATTGCGTCCGGAGATCTCAACCGCTTCCTGAAACGAGGTGCTGCATGAAATGGGTATTCTTCATCGGCGCGGGACTCGCGCTTCTCGTCGCCCTCGTCGCCATGCTTGGCGCCATGCTCCCGCGCGGCCATCGCGCCACCCGCCAGGCCCGCTACCGGCAGAAACCCGAAGCCATCTACTTCACCTTCGCTGGGCCGGCGGATTGGCGCAGCGACATCAGAGCTTCCGGCAGCCTGCCCGACCGCGACGGGCGCAAACAGTGGTGGGAGCAGGACACCCACGGCCATAAGACCGCCTACGAACTGGTCGAGGACAAAATGCCCTCGCGGCGCGTCACCCGCATCGCCGAAAAGAACCTGCCCTTCGGCGGCACCTGGACCATCGACATCTCCCCCGCCCCCGAAGGCAGCGTCGTGCGCATCACCGAGGATGGCCAGATCCACAACGTGATCTTCCGCTTCATGGCGCGCTTCTTCTTCGGCTACACCGCCAGCATCGAGGGCTGCCTGCGCGATCTCGGCCGCCGCTTCGGCGAGTTCACCGCCATCGAGCCGTAGTCGACGTAGGGGACTGACAAGGCTGTCCCAAGGCGCCGTTTTTGCGCCGCGTGGACAGCCGGGTCTGTCCCCGGGTTACCAGGAAAAGGAAGGGAATATGGGACAAGAACTCGATTGCCGCATGCATTACCAAGGCCGCACCCTGGCCGGCAAAGCCTATCTCGAAACCAGCCACATCCTCTTCCGGGGCGAGGAGCGTCTCCAAATTGCCGTCACGGAACTGCGATCGGTCACCGCCCGCGATGGCCTGCTGCACCTGGATTTCCCGGGCGGCCCCGTCTCGCTCGAACTCGGCGCCGCCGCCGAAAAGTGGGCCAACAAGATCCTCCACCCGCCATCCCGCGCCGATAAACTCGGGGTCAAGCCCGGGCTCTCGGTCCGCCTCGTTGGCCAGTTCGACGCCGGATTCCTCGATGACTTGCGCAGCGTCGAGATCGCCCCCGCAAGCGCCAACGCCAAAGTCAAAGCCGACCTGATCTTCCTCGCCGCCGAGAATGGCCAGGCGCTCGACCGGATCCCGAAACTGGCCGCCACCCTGAAGCCCGCCGGCGCGCTTTGGGTGGTCTACCCCAAAGGAGTCCAGGTCATCCGCGAAATCGAAGTCCTCAGTGCCGGCCGCTCCGCCGGCCTCAAAGACACCAAGGTCGCGGCCTTCTCCCCCACCCACACCGCCCTACGCTTCGTAATCCCGGTGGCCGCCCGGTAGTTTAACCATCCGTGCGCGGTCTGACCCCCACTGTCAAGGCAAAGTAGAAAGTTCCGCTTTCGAGCAAAGTAGAAAGTTCCGGTTTTGAGTGGCCGCTCCGACCACCCGTGATATGTTCGACCCGTAGCGCCGGGGTCGCGCCTGGTGCTGCTG
>Ga0182021_10011842_pt1 | contig 10365 bp, 7 predicted proteins | sample 612E3MmetaG_FD_120493 | JGI IMG/M metagenome (GOLD analysis project Ga0182021, IMG submission 120493) | Permafrost microbial communities from Stordalen Mire, Sweden - 612E3M metaG (Illumina Assembly) | ecosystem: Environmental > Terrestrial > Soil > Wetlands > Permafrost | place: Sweden... | reverse complement strand
GTGCTGTGCGCGGAACAGCACGCACTGGTGCTTGAGCTGCGTGCCCTGCTCGCGGTGCTCCAACACCCGCTCGCACAGCCAGTCGGTCTGCTCGGCCTCGTCTCGGCAGGCCGCGACGACGGGCCGGCCGCCGCCCTCGCGTGCGGTCCACAACTCCTTCTCCCGGTGTTCCGAGGCCTCGGCGATAAGCGCGTTGGTAGCTGCGAGGATGGGGGACGTCGAGCGGTAGTTGCGCGTGAGCGTCAGGACGTCGGCCGTGGGGAAGCGCTCCTCGAAGTCGAGGATGTTGCGCACCGTGGCCGCTCGGAAGCTGTAGATCGACTGCGCGTCGTCGCCCACGCACGTGACGCCCGTGCCGTCCGGCCGCAGGCGGGCGACGATCTCGGCTTGGAGCACGTTGGTGTCCTGGAACTCGTCGACCAGCACGTGGTCGAAGCGCTCGCGGAGCGCCTGTCCCGCGACCTCGTCGCCGAGCAGCCCGTGCCAGAAGAGCAGCAGGTCGTCGTAGTCCAGTACCTGGGACGCTTCCTTCTTGTCGGTGTAGCTCGCAAAGAGCCGAGCGAGATCGGCCTCGTCGGCGCGGCACCAGGGGAACGCCGTCCGAAGCACCTCGGCCAAGGGGAGCTGGCTGTTGACGCAGCGCGAGTAGATGTCGAGGCAGGTCGACTTCTGGGGGAAGCGCGAGCCGCCGCGGCCAAGCCCGAGCTCCGTGCGAGCGAGGTGCATCAGGTCCTCGGAGTCTCCGCGGTCCATGATCGTGAAGTCGGGTTCCATCCCCAGGTCGCGGGCGTGGATGCGCAGCAGGCGGGCGGCTACCGCATGAAAGGTGCCGCCCCACACGCGTGCGCCCGACAGGCGTGCGCCGCCGCCCTCAGACGCGTCGCCGAGCAACCCCTCGACGCGCCGCAGCATCTCGCTCGCGGCTCGTCTCGTGAACGTGAGCAGCAGGATACGCCCAGGCTCGGTGCCGCTAGCGATGAGGTAGGCGACGCGGTGAGCCAAGGTGGCGGTCTTGCCCGTGCCTGCGCCCGCTACGATCAGCAACGCGCCGTTGTCGTGCGTCGCGGCAGCGCGCTGCTCGTCGTTGAGCTGGCCGAAGAGCTCGTCGAGTGCGGGCGGCGTGGGCGATGGGTTGGGCTCGGCGGTCATGCGAACTCCTGTTCGATGCGCGACACACCGAGACTAGCACGGTGGCCTGACAAAAGCGAACAGGTGTTCGTAGCCTGCGAGACCCCGGCGAGCTTCGGGAATCATCACTGGCATGAGTCGCACACCCTACACGCCCAAGCGCGTCATCTTCGCCTACATCAGCACCAACGCGCTGTTCACGCTTGCGACGTCGCTGATCTGGGCGATCAACACCGTGTTCCTCATGCAGCGCGGCGGGCTGACCATCTTCGAGGTCATGCTGCTCAACACCATCTACCTGATCGCGCAGATGATCTGCGAGGTCCCAACTGGGGTGGTGGCCGACACCATCGGCCGCAAGGCGTCGTTCCTGCTCTCGATCGGGACGATCATCGTCTCGACGCTCCTGTACGTGGCGACGCCGGTGTACGGCTGGGGGTTCCTCGGCTTCGCCATCGCCTCGGTGCTGATCGGTATCGGGTTCACGTTCCAGACCGGCGCGGTCGACGCGTGGATGGTCGACGCGCTCGATTACAGCGGCTGGGAGGGGCCCAAGGACCGCGTGTTCTCCTGGGGCTTCATGGCCTTCGGCGCCGCGGGTTTCGTCGGGGCGCTGCTCGGCGGGTTCCTCGGCAACATCAACTTGCTCATCCCGTACGTCGTGAGGGCGGGCGTGCTGGTCCTGGCGTTCTTGCTGGTGCTCGTGCTCGTCCATGACGAAGGCTTCGAGCCGAGGCCGCTTGCGGCCGAGACGTTCGGCGCCGAGACACGCAAGATATTCGACGCCGGCGTCGAGTACGGTTGGCACAGCCCGGTGGTCCGGCCGCTCATGTTCGTGTCGCTCGTGACGGGCGTGACCGGCATGTACGCGTTCTACTCCTGGCAGCCGTACCTGCTCCAGTTGCTCGGCAAGAACGCCGTATGGCTGCTCGGCGTGGTGCAGGCCGGGGCGTTCCTGGCGACCATGGCGGGCAATGCGCTCGTGCCGGTCGTGATGCGCGCCGGCGAGCGTCGACGCGACGCCACGCGGGTGCTGGCAGTCGGCGCTCTCGGGGTCGCGGGATTCACGGCGGCGATCGGGGTGCTCGGCTACTTCGTGCACACGCCGGGTGTCGTGCCGGCGGCGATCGCGATCGGGCTGTGGTTCGCGTGGAGCGTGCTGTTCGGTCTGCTCGGCCCGGTGCGCGCGGGCTTCATCAACGAGCACATACCCTCGGCGCAACGGGCCACCGTGCTCTCACTGGACTCGCTGTTCGGCGACGCCGGCGGCGCGGGCGGCAATGTGGTGCTCGGGTGGATGTCGGGAGTATGGGGCTACTCGCCCGCATGGCTGCTCGGCGCGGTCTTCTTCGGGCTGGCCTCGCCGCTCTACCGGGTCGCCGGCAAGGCCGTGGCCGCCGAGCGAGCGGAGACGGCCGAGAGCGCGCCGCCCGCCTGATGCGGTGCGTGGTGCCCGGGGTGGGAGTCGAACCCACACGAGGTTTCCCCCAGAGGTGTTTGAGACCTCCGCGTCTGCCATTCCGCCACCCGGGCCTGCGCTGGCGCATCGCAGAGTATAGCGGGAGCCGGGAGCATGCGCGACCTGCGCGTATACTGCTCCCATGACCTCGAAGGATCCGACATCGGTGCGCTCTGGAGCTGTCGCGACGCACTTGCAGAACATCGTCGACAACCTCCAACTCGTGGCCGACATGGGCTACGGCGACGTCGCGCTGGCAGTCCAGGACCCCGACGGGGTCTTGACCGTAGCGGCCGACGCGCGGCCCAACACCGCTGTGGCGCCGTTCGCGTCGACGCGGGTGGGCCGAGTGCTCGAGCGCGCCGAGGAGCCCGAGGCCTACGAGGCGCTCGCGACCGGCGTGCCGGTTTCCGGATCGCGTCGCCGCGTCGCCCGCGGCATCAGCTACGCGACGGCCGCGTGGCCGATCGGCAGGCCCAAAGCGTACGCGGTCGTGGTGCGCGATCTCGCCGACCAGGTCGCCGACAGGTCTGGTGCGATGGAGAGCGCGTTCATGGACGTCGCCGAGGAGCTCCTCGACACGCTCGGCGACGGGCCGCTCACCGACGTCCGCACGGGAGAGCCCTTCGCCACGCTGCGCAGTGCCGGCGACGGCGTGCTGCGCGTGGAGTCGCTCGGCCAGATCACGTACGCGTCGCCCAACGCGGTCAACATCATGCGGCTCGCCGGCGTGGATACGTCGCTGACGGGGATGCTGGCCTCGGCGCTCCCCGGCGGCGGGTTCGGAGTATCGCCGGTGCTCGGGACGGTGCAGGCGATCGCGGTCGACATCGAGGTCGCCGAGCGCGTACTCAGCTATCGCACGATCGGGCTGCCCGGAGGCGCGCTCGCCCTCGTGGAGGACCGGACCGAGGCGCGACGCCGCGAGCAGGAGATCAAGGTCAAGGACGCCACCATCCGGGAGGTCCACCACCGGGTGAAGAACAACCTGCAGACCATCGCGTCGCTGCTGCGGTTGCAGGCACGCCGCAGCGAAACCGACGAGGCGCGACGCGCGCTCGCCGAGGCCACCGAGCGTGTCAGCTCGATGGCGGTCGTGCACGACCTGCTGGCCGGCTCCGAGGAGGAGCGCGTCGACTTCACGGCCGCGGCACGGACCGTGGTCGACCTCGTGCGCCGCGGCATGATCGGCGAGAGCGGGAGCATCGGCGTCGATGTCGAGGGCCAGACCGGCGACGTGGACGCGCACATCGCGACGTCGCTCGCGCTCGCCGTGGCCGAGCTGGTGCATAACGCGCTCGAGCACGGCTTCGTGGGGCGCAAGCAGGGGCACGTCGTCGTGGCGATGCGTCGGGTGCCGGGCGAGCTTGTGGTCACCGTACGCGACGACGGCGTGGGGCTGCCGCCCGACTTCGCCGCCGAGCGCTCCGCCAACCTCGGTTTGGCCATCGTGCGCACCGTCGTGCAGGACGACCTGCGGGGCACCCTCGCGTTCTCAGGCGGCCGTGGAACGACCGTGACCGTGCGCGTGCCGCTCACCGAGACCGGCACCATCCCCACCGTCGAGCGACCGGAGGCCTGAGCTGTGCGCGTGCTCATCGCAGAAGACGAAGCCCTCATCCGGATGGACCTTCGCGAAATGCTGGAGGAGGAGGGCCACACGGTCGTGGGCGAGGCGCGCAACGGCGCCGAGGCGATCGAGATCGCTCGCCGGCTGCGTCCCGACATCGTGTTCATGGACATCAACATGCCCGGCGTCACGGGCATCCAGGCCGCCACGGTTCTCGGCGAGGAACATCTGGCCCCGGTCGTCATGGTCACGGCGTTCTCGCAGGTGGAGTACGTTCGCCAGGCGACCGAGGCCGGCGCGATGGCCTACATCGTCAAGCCGTTCTCGGCGAGCGACGTCCTGCCAGCGATGGAGGTCGCCGTGTCGCGCTACGCAGAACTCACCCAGCTCGCCGAGGAGGTGGGCGACCTCAAGGAGCAACTCGCGACGCGCAAGGTCGTCGACCGCGCCAAGGGCCTGCTCATGGCACGCGGCGTGAGCGAGCCCGAGGCGTTCCGGCGCCTCCAGAAGCTCGCGATGGACCGGCGCAAAACGCTCCGCCAGATCGCCGAGGCGGTCATCATCGCCTCCGAGGCCGAGGCCGAGTAGGCCGGCGATGCCGATCGGAGCCGCGCTTTTCGCACGCACCTTCGTCATCGGCGTGGCCGTCGCCGCACCGGTCGGCGCGATGGGTGTGCTGTGCGTCCAGCGCACGCTCGCGCGTGGCTGGAGCGTGGGAGCCGCAACGGGCGCGGGCATCGCCACGGCTGACGGCATGTATGCGGCGGTCGCCGCGTTGGGGATCGCCGCACTCTCGAACACGCTGGTGGCCTGGCAGTCGCCCCTGCGCATCATCGGCGGGGTCGTACTGCTGTGGCTCGGGTGGCGCGCAATGGTGGCGCCACCGGCACACGCGAGCCGCATCCGGGCCATCGCGAGCGGCGGGCTCGGCGGGCAGTACGCGAGCGCCGTGGGGCTGACGCTGACCAATCCGATGACCGTGATGGCGTTCGCGGCGGTGTTCGCCTCGGCGGGGCTCGCCGGGGCGGGGGGCTGGGAGTCGGCACTCGTGGCGACGGCTGGCGTAGCGTGCGGGTCGTTCACGTGGTGGCTCCTCCTGGCGAGCAGCGTCGCGCTGGTCAGGCACGCGATCAGCGACACCACGATGCTGTGGGTCAACCGCATCTCCGGTGCGGCGATAGTGCTATTCGGAGCGTTCGCGCTGGTGACCGGGATCGTGGCGCTGCGCTAGCCGTGTCCAAGCCCGTGACCGCTGGCCGCGCGCTGCGAACTGTGTTTCCACCGCGTTTCAATCCGCATCACGACCGTGATATACTTCCATCTCGGCACAGCGGAGTGCCGAACCGAAGACGAACGAGCAATGGCGCTCGCCCGACCTGAATGCAGAGGTCTCGGCGGGCGTTTTCGTTTCTCCGCAAACGGTGCGAATGGAAGGCGAGGCAATGAAGGAGTTCGCGGTCTTTTGGGGGTGCACGATCCCCGCGCGGTTCCCGTTCATCGAGAAGGCGACCCGCGTCATGTTCGACGACCTGGGAGCCGACGTCCACGAGCTGCCGGGGCACACGTGTTGCCCTGAGGGCACGCTGGTCAAGGCGAACGACCCCGACTCGTTCTACACCGCCGCGGCGCGCAACCTCGCGATCGTCGAGAAGGCGGGTCTCAACGTCGTGACGCCTTGCAACGGCTGCTACTCGACGTTCAAGGAGACTCAGAGCCACCTGCGCACGAACTGGCGCGAGCGTGACGAGATCAACGAACGCCTCGCGCCCGAGGGCCTGCACTACGACGGCGACCTCGAGGTCATGCACTTCGCCGAGTGGCTCTCCGACTCGATGGGCGCCGGTCTGGTCGCGAGCAAGGCCAAGAAGAACTTCTGGGGCATGCGCATCGCCGTGCACTACGGCTGCCACCTGCTCCGTCCGCAGCCTGCCGCTCGCTGGGACGACCCGCTGCACCCCAAGAAGGTCGAGGAGATCGTGACCGCGCTCGGCGCCCGTGTGGTGGACTACCCGACGAAGATGCAGTGCTGTGGCGGCGCGCTCGACCGCGTGGGGCAGCGCGAGAGCTCTCTCGCGTTCTGCCGCCGCAAGCTCGTGGACGTGCAGAACAACCAGGTCGACGCGCTCGTCGTGGTGTGTCCGAGCTGCTTCCAGCAGTTCGACCTGAACCAGGCCGCCCTGCAGCGCGCCAACGAGAACATCAACGTGCCGATCCTCTACCTCTCCGAGCTCATCGACCTCGCGTACGGTCACGCTCCCGAGGAGATTGGCCTCGACATGCACCGCGTGAGCGTCCAGCCTTTCCTCGACAAGTGGGAGGCGCGCTCGGCCGACAAGGCCGCGCTCGCGCTGGACTTCGACGTGGCGCTGCTCAACAAGTGCGACAGCTGCCGGGCGTGCAAGGACGACTGCCCGGTGTGCAAGATCGACCCCACGTTCCAGCCCAACGACATCATCCGCGACCTCGTGGACGGCAAGCTCGACGAGGTGATCGCCGAGGGCCAGCTCTGGAAGTGCCTCGAGTGCTACACGTGCCTCGAGATGTGCCACTCCGAGATCGGCATGGCCGAGACGTTCCGCAAGCTCAAGGAGATCTCGATCGAGCGCGGGGTCGGCCCCGACTCTGTGTCGCAGAGCTACAAGATGTTCATGGAGACGGGGACCCTGGGCAAGCCCAAGGAGTCCGCCCGCAAGAAGCTCGGCCTCGCCCCGCTGCCCGAGAGCGGCGGAGACGCGATGTCGCGCATCATGTCCCGCGACGACGAAGCAAAGGGAGCTGAGTGAGCATGGCCTTCGAACCATTGTTGGAGCGCATGCCGACGAGCAAGCCGCCGGTCCTGCGCGACGAGATGGGCGTCACTGAGCGCCCGCACTACGCCGAGGAGGCGTCGTTCAAGATCCATGGGGGTTGCGGCCTCATGGGCATCTGCGACGAGTCCGGCGCGCTCATGAGCGGCGTCGAGGCCATCAAGGCGATGGCCGTGCAGCGCGACCGGGGCAACGGCCTGGGCGGCGGCTTCGCCGGCTACGGGATCTATCCCGAGTTCCCCGACCACTTCTGCTTCCACATGATGTACCACGACGTGCAGGGCAAGGAGGAGGCCGAGGCGATCTTCGACCGCTACTTCACTGTCGACCTCGCCGAGCCCATGCCGACCCGCGCGGTCAAAGGCATCACGGACGCCCCGCTCCTGTGGCGCTACTTCCTCATGCCGGACCCGCACAAGCTCGAGTCCAGTGAGATGACCGCCGAGGACTACGTCGTCCACACGGTCATGCTCATCAACAGCAGCGTCGAGGGCGCGTTCGTCGCCTCGAGCGGCAAGAACATGGGCGCGTTCAAGGGCGTCGGCTTTCCCGAGGAGATCGGCCACTACTACCTCCTGGAGGAGTACGAAGGCTACACCTGGACCGGCCACAACCGTTTCCCCACCAACACCCCCGGTTGGTGGGGCGGCGCGCACCCGTTCACGCTGCTGGACTGGTCGATCGTGCACAACGGCGAGATCTCGAGCTACGGCATCAACAGCCGCTACCTCGAGCAGTTCGGCTACAAGTGCACGCTCGGCACCGACACTGAGGTGGCCGCCTACCTCTTCGACCTCCTGCTGCGTCGGCACAAGCTGCCGCTCGAGCTCGCCTGCAAGGCGCTCGCGAGCCCCCTGTGGAGCGAGATCGACCGAATGCCCGAGGACGAGCAGGCGGTCATGCGCTCCCTGCGCGCCGTCTACGGCCCGGGCATGCTCAACGGTCCCTTTGCCATCGTGCTCGGCTTCAACGGCGGCATGGTCGCGATGAACGACCGCATCAAGCTGCGCCCGCTCGTGGCTGCTCGGCAGGGGAGCAAGCTGATGGTCGCCTCCGAGGAGTCGGCCATCCGCGAGGTGCTCGACAGCCCGGACTCCGTGTGGGCGCCCAAAGCAGGCGAGCCCGTCATCGCACGGGTCAGGGGCATGGAATGGCCCATCCACGGCGACCTGCACCTGTTGCCCAACGAGATCAGCTGCGCCGTGACCGGTGTCGAAGACTCCTGCGAGACAGTCGAGGTGAACTAAGCGATGCCCACGAGCCTCATCCAACCGGAGTTCCTTGTCGAGATCGACTACGACAAGTGCCACAAGTGCGGCCGCTGCGTACAGCAGTGCGGCTGGGGCGTGTACTCGTTCAACGAGCGCCCCTTCCCCGACGACAGCAAGTGCCGCGCATGCCACCGCTGCGTGACCTACTGCCCGGCGCACTGCATCAAGATCAAGAAGAACGACCTCGCGCTGCGCGACAACGCGAACTGGTCGCCTGAGCTGCGCAAGAACGTCTGGCGACAGGCCGAGTCGGGCGGCGTCATGCTCACCGGCATGGGCAACGACAAGCCCTACCTCAAGATCTTCGACCATCTCGTGCTCGACGCGTGCCAGGTCACGAACCCGTCCATCGACCCACTCCGCGAGCCGATGGAGCTGCGCACGTTTCTGGGCCGCAAGCCCGACAGCGTCGAGGTCGAGTCCGACGGCCGGGGCGGCTTCCGCCTCAAGGAAGGTGCTGGCGTCAAGAACAACATCGAGCTCGCCACGCCGATGCTCTTCTCGCCGATGAGCTACGGTTCCGTCTCGCTCAACGTGCACAAGTCGCTCGCGATGGCCGCCGAGCGCTGCGGCATCCTCATGAACACCGGTGAGGGCGGGCTTCACGCCGACCTCTATCCGTATGGCAAGAACGTCATCGTGCAGGTCGCGTCGGGGCGCTTCGGCGTCAACCCGGAGTACCTCAACCGCGGTGCCGCCATCGAGATCAAGGTGGGCCAGGGCGCCAAGCCGGGAATCGGCGGCCACCTGCCGGGCGAGAAGATCAACAAGGAGGTCTCGATCACCCGCATGATCCCGCAGGGGTCGGACGCGATCTCGCCGGCGCCGCACCATGACATCTACTCCATCGAAGACCTGCGCCAGCTCATCTACTCCCTGAAGGAGGCGTCGGGCTACAAGCCGGTCGGCGTCAAGATCGCGGCCGTCCACAACGTGGGCGCCATCGCGTCGGGCATCGTGCGTGCCGGCGCCGACTACGTCTACCTCGACGGGTTCTCCGGCGGCACAGGAGCGGCTCCGGCCATCATCCGCGACCACGTGGGCATTCCCCTCGAGATCGCCATCGCCGTGGTCGACCAGCGCCTTCGCGACGAGGGCATCCGCAACCAGGCCTCGATCGTGGCCGCGGGCTCGATCCGTTCCTCGGCGGACATGGCGAAGGCCATCGCGCTGGGCGCCGATGTCGTGGCGATCGGCTCGGCGGCGCTCATGGCGCTCGGATGCCACCTGTGCCAGGGATGTCACACGGGCTGCTGCTCGTGGGGTCTGACGACGCAGAAGCCCGAACTCACGCGACGGGTCGACCCCGAGTGGGGTGCTGAGCGGCTGACCAACCTCGTGCACGCGTGGAGCCACGAGCTTCAGGAGATCCTCGGCGCGCTCGGCGTGAACGCGGTCGAGTCGCTGCGGGGAAGCCGCGAGCGGCTTCGCGCCATCGGCCTCGACAAGCAGACCTGCGAGATCCTGGGCGTCAAGCCCGCGGGTCTGTAGCTGAAGGGGGAGGGAGCACACGGCATGACGACGGCAACCACGGGCATGATCGAGGGCTACATCCAGAAGGTCCCCGAGTCGACCCGCGAGGGCGGCACGGTCACGCTGGACGCGCAGAGCGTCTACTACAAACAGCTCAACCAGGCGATCCGCGACGCGTTCGCCGACGACGCCACGAAAGTCGTGGTCAACAACGTCAACGGACAGCGCTACATCGGCACCGGCGTCCGCGGTATGGGGCTGAGCATCGAGGTGCATGGCACCCCCGGCCAAGACATGGCGATGTTCATGGACGGGCCACGCCTCGAGGTGTTCGGCAACGCCCAGGACGGGGTCGGCAACACCATGAACGCCGGCACGGTCATCGTGCACGGCTCGGCGGGTGACGTGCTCGGCTACGGTATGCGGGGCGGCAAGGTCTTCATCAAGGGCGACGTGGGCTACCGCGTCGGCATCCACATGAAGGCCTACGAGGAGCTGCGCCCGATCATGGTGTGCGGCGGCAAAGCGCGTGACTTCTTCGGCGAGTACATGGCCGGCGGCCTCCTGGTCTTGCTCGGGGTGAACTCGCATCTCGAGGGACCCGTCGTCGGTGGCTACCTCGGGACCGGCATGCATGGTGGAGTCATCTACGTGCGC
>Ga0182021_10011840_pt1 | contig 10366 bp, 7 predicted proteins | sample 612E3MmetaG_FD_120493 | JGI IMG/M metagenome (GOLD analysis project Ga0182021, IMG submission 120493) | Permafrost microbial communities from Stordalen Mire, Sweden - 612E3M metaG (Illumina Assembly) | ecosystem: Environmental > Terrestrial > Soil > Wetlands > Permafrost | place: Sweden... | reverse complement strand
ATGCACAAGATTGCTGAACCGAGCAGGAAAACAAAAATTTTCAACAACAGATAACCGACTCGCGATTTTATCGAAGCCACGAAACGAAAACCCCACTTTGAACTGTTAATTTCAAATGTACCTATCCCAGACCTAAAACATACAAACCGAACAAAATCCGATAAAAAAGACCTGCTGACAAATATCAGAGGAATCCATAGCGGGATAAAATGTTTGTAAGCGAAAAATATCACCAGCAAGTTTTCGGTTATTCTATCGCCCAATGTATCAATCAGACTCCCGAATTTATTACTATTATTGTATTTCCGGGCAAGATAACCGTCCATCCCGTCCATGATCACCGCAACTACCAATATCACGGTCCCCAGGCAAACCAACGGGAAATAATTTAAATTCAGCAGACAGATACTCATAAAGATAAAAAGTATTCTCGCTAAAGTAGTAAAATTACCGATATTTTTGGTTAAGCTCAATTTCATTTTTTAAGCTGGGATATTTTCCCGGCCTCGTTTTTCAGAAGAATATCGTCAGGCTTATTTGCCGCTGACCAGATCCCCTGAATTGGTTAAAACACTGACTATCCCTTATTTTTTCCCGTGATGATCCAGTTTATAAACAGCCATAATTTTCAATCCGTCTATCTTAACCGAATAATACTCTTCCCCCGAAAAAGGAGACGGATCCGCCATCCTGTTAGTTAAATAATATTTAGCCTTTCCCGCCGGAGCTGAAACCAGCCTCTTCCTCTCTTCGGGAGAAAGGATCTTCATGTTGTTTTTACCGAGAAATTTGGAATGGAAACACACCGAGATAACTGCATCTTGATCGGTTTTCAGGATATACTCGATGGCCTTGCGATAAGATAACCCCCAATAGTCCAATTCAAACCTATCAGTGATCTCTCCGGCATTAGCCCCGGCTAAGCGGTTGAAATAAAGGTTTTGATACGGATGGTTTCTGATCATAAACCCCGCGATATCCGCCAAGCTAAGGATTATACCTATAGCGAGCACCACTCTGACCATGGGACGAATATTCTCCCAGAGGAAATGAACTCCCAGCAGGACAAAGATCAAAAAAACCGGATAGATAAAATAAAGGTGCCTCCAGCCGTCATAAAGTTTTCCCGCAGCCATGAGTATAGGCAGAAAAAAACATATAGAAAAGATCGCGATATTTCTCCTCCCCAGGGAAATTCCCGAAGTCTTTCTTAGCAATGATTTTATCGCCGCGAAAATCCCGGTAAAAAACAGCAATCCGTACAATAACGGGGTTGAAACCAAAATCCACACCGGCGCGTAATGAAACGGCAGCTCTTTAGGAAACTGATCAGCCCCAAAATAACGGACGCGCCCTTCAAATCTAAAGGTGCCCAGGTATTTTATCATCTCTTGAAGATGCGTCCAAGGAGCCGTCCATAAAAACGGGTTTAAGGCTAAGCCAAAAAAAATAAATAACAAAATAAACCCCGCCAGAGCCGTAACTCCCTGCCGCCTGCCCGGAGCAGAACAGGCACGTATGATTTCAAATAATAAAAACGGCACGGTAAGCGCCGGCAAAAATATCCCTAACGGGCGCACATTAAACAGGAGCGCGCAAACAAAGGCATGAGCCACTGTTGACCGGACGGTCAAGCAATCCAACATCCAAAGCAAAGTTCTTGTTCCGATAAGAAAAAATACCAGGAAGGCGATATCCACGCTGTTATAGAAGGCGTCGGCGAAAATTCTCGGGCTCAAAACCAGAAAAATGCATCCTAAAAGCGCCAACTTCCAACCTTGAAAAATCCTCAGGCAGAAGAAATAAAAAAATATCACTCCAAGATAGAATAAAAGAAAAACCGCGAAATGCCGAATCAATAGAATACCCCGGGAGGAGGACACTTTAAGAAAATCCGCTAAAGAAATCAAACAGATCTCAAAAACCGGGCCATGGCATAAATCGTGGCCGATATAGTTGGGGAGACGGGCGGCAAGCGACCTGGTGCGCATAACTGAGGAAGAATAATCCGACCAGCGGCGCCCAAAATGCTGATTATTATATTCATCGCAATGAACACCGTAATCCCTAAAGACATTCAAACCGATCGTAAACAAAACCGCAAAAAATATCCCAACAACCAAATGCGGTTTATCCAAAAGATTCTTCTTTAAGTTTCCCATAAGAGGTCTCGCCTCGCCATTTTATGGAAGAATGTTGTGGGTATCGAAATAAGCCAAGAGATATTTTGCCCAAAGGGCCTGCCCTTTCTGATTGAAATGAGAAGGGTCAATAGCCCAGTAATAGGCGTCTGCCCGGGAAGCGCCTAAAACTTCCGGTTTCAGTGCCTCGTACAAGTTAAAAAAATCCGCGCCATGAAGGCGGGCGGTAGTTTCAAGTATCTTATGGGGTTTAGCAGACCATTCTCCGGTAAACTGAGGATAATGAGGAACCCCGATCACCAGCACTTTCACCTTGTGCTCATGAAGTATATCGATAGCCTTGCCAAGCACTCGCATCGAATATGCGATGTTCGATTCGATCTCGGGAGTATACTGGAGCGCCATCCAATTTGCAGGTCCCTTGACATAATCATGGAAAGTAGACGGGCCTAAAGAAACCGAAGCCTTGTTGCGCCAGTATTTCATATAATAATCCATAAAAAACACGAATTTGGAAGAAGACTTGGCAAAATCAAGCAGGGCTTCAGGAAAAGTTTGAAGCCGCGAAGAAAAAGGGGTAAGCACCACTTTCCTTCCCTCCGGAGAGTCCTTAAACCTCACGGGAAACCCTTCGGCATCGAATTCCGCAACGGAGTTCCGATACTCATAATCATTAGGCACATCGGTCATATCCACGCAGATCACCACAAGATCCGGGGAAAAATACGGAGCAATCTTATGCTTTATCAACATGTAATAAGGCAATATGGAGTAACTACAGGTGCCGGTATTCACTACCTGATATTGGAGGATACTTTTTTTCGCTTTAAGTTTTTCCTGGACCAGCGAAACCATCCTTTCTTCTGACCGCACCACCCCCTGCACATTAGAATCGCCGAGAAAAAAAATCCGAAAGACCCCGGCGGGTTTGGCAAAAGCGATATCCCCCTTTTGCGGCCAGGACTGTGCGTTAGTATACATGGCAAAAGGAATCTTTGGGTTGTGATCCATCCAGAACGCATTAGGGACCCATTTATGATGCAAGATCGGATCATGCATCAAGGTATCGCTGCCATACAAAGGCCTCCTAATCATCCACAATACCGAAGCCCCGGCTTCTAATACTGAGGCAAAAAGCACTAAAGCGATACAGGAGAACAACAGATTCTTCGGCCAGGAAGTATTGACTTTCATAATTTTATCCCCATCGCTGTTAGCTTTCAAAACATCTCACAGGTAAGCATCAAAAATCTGATCTTAGATTGGCCGTACTCGCGAGCGCGAACGACCTTTAAAAATTACCATCTTAGCTAAACCGATTCCCGCACCCAGATTCAACACCAGACGGTTTAAGGTCTTAGCCCGGATTATTTGCTGAAAGATTTTTTTGGGACGGAAATAAAAACTTTTGTATGCCTTCTTCTGCCAGGAAAGCATATCTTCCGGACAAAGGGTTTCTAAGCGATGAATCGGCGGCGTATGAAAACCGAACTGACTGTAATTTTGAGTCAAAATAAAATTCCTTTCCTTAAGGTAATCATACACCTGGCTCCCGGGAAAAGGCTTAAGAATATGGAATTTGGCGATATCCGGGTCAAGCTTCTTGGCGAAATCAATGGTCTGTTGAATAGTGAGAGCGCTTTCTCCGGGCAGCCCGATCATAAAAAAAGCCCAGGTTTCCAGCCCTATCTTCTTAGCCAGCTTAAAAGCTTCTTCGATCTTCGCCAATCTGATCCCTTTCCTGGCAAGATTCAACACTTCCTGGCTCCCGGACTCCACTCCGATTGCCAGGCTATAAGCGCCCATCTCTTTTAAAGCCCGCAACACTTCTTCGTTCAAAAAATCCGCACGGATCCCGTTTGGAAAAGCAAATTTAACCCTAAGCTTTCTTTTTTTAAGCTCATCCCTGATCTGAAATACCCTCTGCTTATCGGTAGTAAAATTATCGTCCCAAATATGAACTTCTTTTGCTTTCCACTTATCAACCAAAAGCTCTATTTCATCAACTACATTTTTGGCGCTGCGCGGACGGAAAGCCCTGCCGCAAACTTTGTGCGACATGCAATAAGCGCACATCCCCGGGCAACCGCGGCTGGTCATAATCGGGAAAGTGGCTCTATATAAAGAATCCGGATAGGTGTAATTTTTATTCTTAAAAAGCTCCCGGGAGGGAAAAGGCAGTTGATCTAAATTCAGGATTGCCGGACGAACAGGAGATTGCTTAAACAAACCGTTTTCTCTAAACGCGATGCCGGTAATGCCGGAAAATCGCTTTTTTTGTTTCAGGCAATCTACGATCTCTTTTAACGCAGACTCCCCCTCCCCCACCACCACCAGATCAACCTCAGGGCACTCCAAAACCTCTGCCGGACTAACTGTGGGATGTATGCCGCCAAAAACCACCAGGGTTTCGGGACTATTGATTTTAACAATTTTTGCCAGCTTTAAAGAAGAATAAAGGGCGGGAGTGGTAACGGTAAAACCTATAAGATCAAAACCGCTCTGTTTTACCAACGGGGCAAAAGCCTCAAATCCGATCTTTTCCGCATCCATATCCAGAACCTGAACTCGTTCAGCAGAAACTGATGCGGCAAGATAAGCCAGCCCCATATGCATCTGTACAGGAGCTTTTAGTTTCCCGTAAATTTCTCCCTGGGGAGGATTAACCAGAAGAATCTTCAGCTTTGTCAAAGGTTCGCCTTCACCCACTTTATAAGCCTCAACTTTGTCCGCTCTTTACCCAAGGCATAAATTACTTCAAAAAGCCCGGGACCGACGGTTTTTCCGGTAAGAGCAACGCGGATAGGATGAATAAGCACTTTTGCCTCTAAGTTAAGCTCTTTTACCATTTGCCGAAAAGCTTCCTCGATTGTCGCAACATCGAATTTCTCCAACGCTTCCAGCCTTTCAACAAAAAGCTTAAATTCCCTGGAAAGATCTTTGGTCAGGAACTTCTCCTGGGCCGCAGGATCGATTTTAATCTCTTCGACAAAAAAGAAATCCGCCCATTCCACAAAATCATTCAACCTGGGCAAACGTGCCTGAAATAATTTTACCAGTGAAAGCAGATATTCCCGGCTGAATTTGTCTTCTTGAAAGTAAGGCTGCTCTTTTAAAAGCGGCAGCAACTGATCCAAAAGCACCGCCGGATCAGCGGTCTTCAAATATTGGTTATTTATCCACTCCAGCTTCTTCATATCAAAAGTAGCCGCAGTCTTGTTTACATCCTTGAGGTCAAAAAGCTTGATCGCCTCTTTAATATCAATAATCTCCCGATTTTCACCCGGTGACCAGCTTAAGAGCAGCAAATAATTTACCAAAGCCTCGGGCAGGTATCCCATTTTGCGATAATCGGAAATCGCGGTAGCCCCGGTCCTTTTGGAAAGCCTTCCTCCCTCAGTTCCCATAATCAAAGGAAGATGCGCAAAAAAAGGGACCGTAAATCCCAGAGCGTCATATAAAAGCACCTGCTTTGGGGTATTGGAAATGTGATCGTCTCCCCTGACCACGTGAGTGATATTCATAAGCGCATCATCCACCACGCAAGCAAAATTATAGGTCGGAGTACCGTCGGATTTCATTAAAACCTGGTCTTTGATAACCGATGAATCAAACTCGATTTCACCCCGGATCAAATCGCTTACTTTAATCTTCTGGGCAGTAACCTTATAAATGATCGCCTTCCCCTTACCCTCGATTTCCTCGACATAGGCCTTACCTTCCTGCAAAAGCCGCTGGGCCTGCTCCCGGTAAATGTCAAACCTCTGGCTTTGATAATAGATCTCGTCCCAATTAAATCCCAGCCATTTTAAACTATCCAGTATTTCATCGACAAACTCTTTTTTTGAACGCAATACGTCGGTATCCTCTATTCTTAAAACAAGTTTTCCCTGCTTTGCCCTGGCAAAAAGCCAGTTAAACAACGCCGTGCGGCCTCCTCCGATATGCAAATTACCGGTAGGGCTGGGGGCGAAACGAACCCGTATCATTTTATACCTCCTAAACTAGGAACCTGACATTTAACTAAATTTGCCCCTTTTAGAACCGCCTCCTGATTGATCTCAACCAAGATCTTTTTATCCGGAGGCGCAATCTCATTAATGGTATTTAAAACGGTTTTTATTTTTATGTTGTCGCTCTGCCCCAAATAGCATCCCAATGCCACCATGTTGGCAATCCGGATGTTTCCTAAATCCTCGGCAATATCCGTAAAAGGATATTTAAAAATTTCAAGGCTGTTTTCCAAACGACCTTTAACCAGCGAGCTATTGACAAATAACTTCCCGTTTTTTTTAAGCTTGGGCTGAAACCTGACCAAAGAAGGCTGGTTCATGATAATCAAGGTATCCGCCTGCCCGATATAAGGAGACCCGATCTCTTGAGCGGAAACAATCACCATACAATGGGCGGTGCCGCCGCGAACCTCAGCGCCATAGGCAGGCAGCCAAGTAGTGAATTTATTCTCCCGCATCGCGGAAAATGCCAGGATCTTGCCTAAAAGCATAATACCCTGACCTCCGGCTCCGGCAATAATGATCTTTTCCGTCATTTTATCCTTCCCAGAGGGAATTCCTTTTGCATCACATCCCTGACCCAATCCAAAGAATCCTTAGGAGACTTTCCCCAATAAGTCGGGCAAGGAGACAACACCTCCACCAAAGAAAACCCGACCTTATGTACCTGATTCAAAAAAGCCTGTTTGATTGCGGCCTTAGCCCGGATAATTTCTTGCGGAGAATGCAGGGATACCCTTTCAATGAATTTCACTCCCGGAAGTATTTTAAGCATCTCCGAAATTTTTAGCGGGTATCCTTGTGTTTGCTCCTGCCTGCCTTTTAAACTGGTCGCGGTCTTCTGTCCCAATAAAGTCGTAGGAGCCATCTGCCCTCCGGTCATCCCATACACGGCATTATTGATAAAGATTACGGTAAGATTCTCTCCCCGGTTTGCGGCGTGAATCGTCTCATTAGTGCCGATAGCAGCCAAATCCCCGTCTCCCTGGTAAGTAAAAACAATGTTCTCCGGACGCAACCTTTTTATCGCCGTTGCCACTGCCATTGCCCGGCCATGGGCAGCTTCCGAGCAATCAAAATCCCAGTAATCATAAGCAATCACCGCGCAACCCACCGGCGCGATGGCAATCACTAATTCCCGTATCGCCAGCTCGTCAATCACTTCCGCAACCAGACGATGCGCAATGCCGTGACCACAGCCCGGACAATAGTGGGTGCTAACATCTTTCAAGGCTTTGGGGCGACCGTATAATTTTTGCATTCTAACACCTTCTGCTTTTCTTAACTAAAGATCTGACAGTCATCACAATATCGTCTTCTCCAGGCATCTCTCCTCCGGACCTGCCGATAAACTCAACCGGGAGCTTGCCATTTACCGACAGACGGACATCTTCCACCATCTGTCCGTAAGACATTTCCACCGCAAGCACAATTGTGCCTTTTTTTGCTTTCCTGGCCAGACTTTCCAAGGTATCTTTCGGAAAAGGCCAAAGAGTCTTGGGACAGATCAATCCGGCCTTTATACCTTCCGCCCTCAATCGCCTAACCGCTGCCTTGGCAATCCTGGCCATGGTTCCATAGCCTACCAGGACAACCAGCGCATCCTCCAACAAAAAGCTTTCCGCTACCTGCTCCTTGGCAAAAATCTCTTTATATTTCTTTTGCAGGGATAAATTCAATTTCTCTAAATCCCCCTCTACCATGCATAATGTTTTTACGACATTGGGAGCCCTGCCTTTACACCCGGTAAGCGCCCAAGGCTTGGAATAAATTTTATTTTTTCTTTTCGTAGTTATTATCGGCTCCATCATCTGTCCGAGCATCCCGTCACACAAAATCATCGCCGGTATGCGGTATTTATCCGATAGCTCAAAGGCCTGACGCATAAAATCATATGCTTCCTGTACTGTAGCAGGGGCTAAAACCAAACAGTAATAATCCCCGTGCCCGCCTCCGCGGGTAGCCTGAAAATAATCCGCCTGGCTGGGAGAAATACTGCCTAACCCAGGACCGCCACGCATCACATTAACGATCACCGAAGGCAGTTCGGCTCCGGCCAAATAAGAGATCCCTTCCTGCTTGAGGCTGATTCCCGGGCTGGAAGAGGAAGTCATCGCTCTTACTCCGGCAGCAGAAGCGCCAAAGACCATATTGATCGCCGCCAATTCCGACTCCGCCTGAATAAATATTCCCCCGGTATCCGGCAAATGCTCACCCATATAAGCAATTAACTCGTTTTGCGGAGTAATCGGGTATCCCGCATAAAAAACGCACCCGGCATCAATCGCTCCCCGAGCAATCGCTTCATTTCCGCTCATCAACACTTTGTTTTTTTGGGTCATTTTATTTATAAACTTCAATGCAGGCTTCCGGACAAACCAGGGTACAGACCTTACATCCCAAGCATTCCTTATCCTGCTTAAACTTCGCCGGTTTTAATCCCCGTTTATTAAATTTAGAGTCAATAACAATCAAACCTTTGGGACAAAAACTAATGCACAACAAGCATCCCTTACAAGTTTCCCGATCAATAACGATTTTAGCCATAATTTATCTTACTGTAGATTTGACTTTATCCGCGATTGCCCGGGCGCCCAAGCCAAGTTTCTCCAGTAAAAAGTCCCTTTTGCCGCAAGGCAAAAACTCATCCGGCAAGCCGATCCTGAATAAAGGTTTATTGACAGCCTCGAAAACCGCGCTGCCGAAACCACCATCTAAAACCCCATCCTCTACGGTAAAAATATATTTAATCTTGGCAAAAAGCTCTTTAAATAATTCCTGATCCAGAGGTTTGATAAACCTCGCGTTAACCAGCGAACCATTCAAACCTTCTTTCTTAAGCAGCGCCATCGCTTCAAAAGCCGGGGCAACCATGCTGCCTACGGCAATAATAGCAAAATCCTTCCCTTCTTTCAACAGTTCCGCTTTCCCCATTTTAATCGGAGCGGCAGTAAGATTTATCGCGGGACAACTGGCTTTAGGGTATCTCAAAGAAACCGCTTCTTTCCGGGCAATCGCAAACTCCAGCATTCTCTCCAACTCTCCGGCATCTGCAGGAGCCATTACCACTAATCCGGGTACACTCCTTAAGAAAGACAGATCGAACGATCCCTGATGAGTAGCCCCGTCATCTCCCACAACTCCCGCGCGGTCGATGGCAAAAACCACCCCCGACTCCTGCAAGGCAACGCATTCGATGATCTGATCATAAGCTCTGGGCAAAAACGAAGAATAAATCGCTACAACCGGTTTCATGCCCTGCTTAGCCAAAGCTCCGGAAAAACTTACCGCATGCCCTTCGGCAATCCCCACATCAAAAAATCTCTCAGGAAAAAGATCCCGGAATTTATCCATCCCGGTACCCTCGGGCATAGCCGCAGTGATCGCAACAATTTTATTATTTAATTTACCCAGCGCGGCCAGCTTATCGCTAAAACAGGCAGTATAGCTTTTCTTTCCGGCCGTATTTTTAACTAAAGACACGCCGGTTTCAATATCGAATGGCGCAGCGCTATGGAATTTTACCGGATCTTTCTCGGCGGGAGAATATCCCTTTCCCTTCTTAGTAATCACATGCAATAAAACCGGGCCTTTGATCGCCAAGATTTTCTTCATTGACGGAATCAGGGTAGTTAAATTATTCCCGTCAAAAGGGCCGAAATACCGGAAGCCAAGCTCTTCAAAAAGCATTCCCGGGATAAAAAACCCTTTTAACCCCTCTTCAAATTTATTGGCCAGCTTAACCAAGCGGCTTCCTTTGGGAATACGCGAAGCTACAAAATTATCCAAGGAACTTTTAAAGCGATTATACGCCGGCAAAGATATCAATTTATTCAAATAAGTGCTGATCGCCCCGACATTAGGGGCGATAGACAACTCATTGGTATTTAACACAACTAACAAATCTTTTTTCAGGTGTCCGGCATTATTCAAACCTTCAAAACACAATCCGCCGCTTAGAGAACCGTCTCCAATCACGGCCGCTACTTTAAAATAAGCCTCTTTACTAAGCAGATCGCGAGCGCAAGCCAAACCCAAAGCTAAAGATACAGCGGTCGAACTATGTCCGGTAGTAAAGGCATCGTAAATAGATTCGTCTTTACACGGGAATCCGGTTATCCCGCCATACTGGCGTAAACCGTCGAAATCTTTATTCCTCCCGGTCAAGATCTTATGGGCATAAGCCTGATGACCGACATCCCAAACAATCTT
>Ga0182021_10011838_pt1 | contig 10366 bp, 9 predicted proteins | sample 612E3MmetaG_FD_120493 | JGI IMG/M metagenome (GOLD analysis project Ga0182021, IMG submission 120493) | Permafrost microbial communities from Stordalen Mire, Sweden - 612E3M metaG (Illumina Assembly) | ecosystem: Environmental > Terrestrial > Soil > Wetlands > Permafrost | place: Sweden... | reverse complement strand
TGATTTTTCTGAACACTAAAACGTTACCCTTTATAGTAAATATAATTTCTCTTTCAATATACAAAAAAAGAGAGTGAGGAGTGGATGGAATTTTAGCAAAAAATCGAAAAAGACATAAAGCCGCAGAGCTAGGGTTATACCTGAGAGATGTGTGTTGCGGCATAGTAAGACTTCCGATTTCTTACAATGAATTTGCAAGGGAAGAAATCGGAAGTCTTTCAATGTGGAATGGCAAACATCCTTGAAATTCATTGTAAATTTATCTAAGATTGTGATGCAATCGGTAGGTTATTTTTACGCCAATGGTTTTTATCTAATTGTGGGGAACCATACATGCAAACTCAAACAAAGGATGCCACGGAAGCTGTTCTTCAATAAGAAAATGAACATTGAAGTTGTTTGAACTATTATAATATCTAAGAAGAGAAAAGTTCTTAAATGAAAAAACATTTATTTATAATTCACCTTTTTCTAGTAGTGATTCTTTTTACAAACACCACATATTGTCAGGATAGTCTCTATCTCATAGGTACTATTACCGGTCAATCTACAACCGAGCAGATTATCAATGTCAAAGGTGTCGGAGATATCAACGGCGATGGATATGATGATTTTATGGTTTCCATAGGGTACCATTCTATACAACTCTATTTGGGCTCGGCAAATTTTAACCTGACGCCGTCTGTTATTTTTCATTATCCGGGAACCGAGACTCCAAACGGTTTGGGGCCGATGGCAGGGATTGGTGATGTGAATGGAGATGGCTATAATGATTTTCTCTTAGGAGGCAGCTATGATAATGGCGCAGGCGGCAAAGGGAAGGTGTTTTTGTATTACGGGGGGACACATATTGACACAATACCTGTCAAGGAGTTTTCCGAGCCATGGATAGAGGATCAATTTGGTTCTGCTCTGCAGGGAGTTGGCGATCTCAATAAAGATGGTTATGATGATTTTGTCATTGGTTCGCAGTATAACTGGTCGGATGGAAAAGGCAGGGTATATTTATATTACGGAGGAGATACAATCTCTTCTCAAAGAAGTGTCACTTTTACCAGTGATACGATAGGAGATTACTTTGGGAAGAGCGTGGCAAACGTTGGTGATATAAACGGTGATGGGTATGATGATCTCGCTATTGGTGCACCAACAAACTCACCGCCTGATTCCGGTAAGGTATATATTTATTATGGTGGACCTTTGATGCACACGAGACCTGATAAAATACTTACATCAGCATCCGGTTTTGGAAGTATTATGGGAAATACCGGTGATCTCAATGGAGATCATAAAAATGATTTTTTCATCGCTGGTGATGGAAGAGTTCATTTATATCTAAATAATGACAGTATTCTTACAATAGATGACTCTGTTTATGCAGATTATGTAAATGCTGGTGGCGATATAAATAATGATGGATATGCTGATTTTGAAGTTGGATTTCTTAATCATAGAAATTCTGATAGTGTAATGGTCGGAGGGGCTTTTATTTATTTAGGAGGTAATAAAATTGACACTATGTACAAATATAAGCTTGAAGGAGAACATAAATGGGATCAATACGGTAGAGTTATATCAATGGCTGATATAAATGGTGATGGATACAAAGAATTGTTTATTTTAGCATCTGGCTATCCTGATTATAATAATCCTTTAGGAAAAGTTTATATCTATTCTTTTAAAAAATTAACCGATGCAAAAGGAAACAAGGGGATCTCTCCTTATAAATTTGATCTATACCAGAACTATCCAAATCCATTCAATCCAAACACAGTTATCAGTTACCAGTTACCCAACGTAGAGACACGATACATCGTGTCCTTGAAAGTGTATGATATGCTTGGCAGAGTGGTGGCAACATTAATAGATGGTATGAAGACCGCAGGATATTATTCAACGACATTTGATGCGTCTCGTTTGGCGAGCGGAGTCTATTTTACTAGGATTATTGCAACACCGCAAAATGGTAAACAGCCGTTCACACAGACGATGAAGATGTTGCTGACGAAGTAGCTTGGGTATAGGCAGTAAACACAGAAGCCTCGTCGTAGTTGTGAACGGGGCTTCTATATTGTATCAACAAAAAACATTGAGTAAAAACAACCAGCCGAAGTTCTTTTCCATAGTATTTGCTCGCCCTTGCATAGCAACTCTTGCTTTCGCTCAATAAAACAGATACATTTTTTATACTATAAGATTGTTCTTAATAAGCAGTTCAAACAATATCATTATTGAGAAACTCATTACAACGCGGAGTTAATATGAAAACAAATACATTCATTCTTTTTGTTCTCATCGGAATGATCGTTGTAACGATGACAGCGTGTGTACCGGGCGGGGGAGAGTTCTACAGACAAAATCCTGCCGGGTTGTTATTCGGAATATGGCACGGCTGGATCGCACCAATATCGCTGATTATCAGTTTTTTCAATCCCGCAATCAGAATTTATGAAGTGAATAATACCGGATTTTGGTACGACTTTGGTTTCTATATGGCAATCATCAGCGGATTTGGCGGGTTATCCCTGACACGAAAGAAGTGGAAATCAGATCATAAAAGTTAAAAGGCATTATGAACGGAAGAGTGAGGAACGTATCATCGATGCTGACGATAGCCGGTGACTCACAATTTTATGACTCTATAATAAAAAAAGTTCTATGTATAATGTTTTCCATCCATCAACCATTTTGATAAGGAAATACCAACTATGGAATTATTTCATTTTACTGAAAAGCAGGTTCTCACCGCTTCACTCATTATGTTCATGACAACATTTGCTTTTGGGCAGCAGAAAATACCCGGCCCATCCGGCTTCGAAATAAAACGCGGTGTAAATCTGAGCCATTGGCTTTCACAAAACTTCGGATGGTCACCCAAGGCGACATTTATCACTGAAAAGGACATTCGATTTATAGACAGTATAGGTTACGATCATGTGCGAATACCCGTGGACGAAGCTGAAATGTGGAATAATGACGGCAAACCATCGGATGAATCCTTTGGTTATCTTACTCATTGTCTTGATTGGTGTGCAAAGTACAACTTAAGAGCAATAGTGGATCTCCATATTCTCAAAGCTCATTATTTTAATGCGATGAACGAGGGGAAAACAAACACGTTATGGACAGATTCTGCGGCACAAGAAAATTTTATCAGGCTTTGGAATGAAATTTCAAATCGTCTGAAAAAGTATCCTCTCTCCATGGTTGCGTATGAGCTGATGAATGAACCTGTTGCCGAGAATCATGATGATTGGAACAAGTTGATTGCTCAAGCAGTAAAAGCACTGCGTAAGCTTGAACCCAATCGTGTTCTTATCATAGGTTCCAATAAGTGGCAAACACCCGGCACATTCCCATTTTTAAAAGTACCGGATAACGATAAAAATATCATCCTGAGTATGCATACATATTCACCGTTAGTTTTTACACATCATTTAGCAAACTGGGTGCCATCGAAAGCTTACAAAGGGCCGGTCCATTATCCCGGACAGATTGTTACTGATGCCGATTATAAAAAATATATGGATACAAACAACACGGCATTAGTACAATCGATGGCTCAATCAAAGGAAACATATAATAAGAAAAGACTTTTTGCTGAATTGCTGCCGGCAATACGAAAAGCTAAGGAACTCAACCTTCGGCTGTACTGCGGTGAGTTCGGTTGTCTTCCCCATGTTGATCGCGCCGAAAGGTTGAAATATTATGACGATATAGTTTCAGCGTTCGAAGAAAATAATATTGCCTGGTGTAATTGGGAATATAAAGGCGATTTCGGAATATATACATTTGACTTCGAGAAACTAGTATCTCTCTCGCCAGACAGCAGGCTGATCGATGTTTTGATGCGAAGGAAATAACAAAAGAATCGGCAGCCGACGTTACGCGAATAAAATTTGTGCATATTGATTTTGGTTCCCCGCCATTCTGAGCGAAATGAAGAATCTTATTGGGCAGGGTGTTACAAACATGAAACTCCTACCGGAGTTACATCGTAAGCGCTGCAATCGAAGTAATTATTTTCCAGAGAGTTGTAAAAGATGAATCCGCGCTTCATCCTGCTGGAATTTCTCGCGCAGATTTTTCGGCTGGATCTCCAGGATGCTGCGCAGAGAGGCGGCGGCTTGTGATGTGTCTTCCATCGCTCGATAGGTCAAATAAAGTTCGTAATATGCGAATGAATTAGCCGGATCGTAGCGCAGCGCCAATTTCAGATTCTGCACCGATGCCTCCAGCGTTCCGGAAACGTCTTCGCCAAAGACCACACGGACAACACCTTTCTCCAACCAGTTGAGCTTAGAACCTTCCCGTTCGAAGATGGCGCGAATGACATACGGATAGGAAAATGTAGAATCACGCTCCAGCGATTTTTGTACATGCTGCTTTACTTCTTTCCCGATGGCTATCTTCTTCCAAACTCCGACGAAGGGCAGAAGGCTTCCTTTGGCAAGAGCGTTCCAGAATTGCGTCTCCGCGCTGTCTGGATAATAATGCTCAAGCGAGTCTGCGTACATAAGAGCCGTGCGGTATTCCGATTCCGACACTGTATCGTGCCTCAGATGAATTTTTCCGTTGTCGTTATAAATACGCACCATCCGAAGGAGAGTAGTATAGTCTGTCGGGGATTCTTTATATGCTTGTTTGTATTCTATCAATGCATGTTCGTTGTCGAGAGCAAGATAGTATTCATCACCGCGTGCCAGATGATTTTCTCCTGGCGGGGGAGTAATGCATAGGATGAAAGCGAGAAATGTAGGGGACATATATTGCATTTGTTATATGATAGTCATTTTCCTGTTCATTCTTGTCACCATTTTTAATTCAAGATACGACGGTAATCTTGAACTTGCTACAGCCAATTTAACAAGTATTTCTGGAAGATAATATTGAAGTCGATGAAGATTCACAGTATATTCCCAGAGCAGAAATCCGACGTCAACGATGTCGGTCATGGATGTATGCGGATTGCAGATGTTGGCTTGACATTGGATATTAAATTGAAGATGTCGTGAAAGAACTAAATTTGGAACTACAAGGGCCGATGAAGAATCCAGCAGAAAAAACCAATATCGACGAGAAATTTGCATTATTCTTCGATTATTGGCGCCCAAAAGTTATTGCGGAACTCAATGGTCAGGAGGTGAAGCTTGTAAAGTTCAAAGGTGAATTCGTCTGGCATTGTCATGCCATCGAAGATGAACTCTTTCTTGTCTGGCGCGGCAGTTTTCGAGTCGAGTTTCGTGATCATATCGTTGAATTAAATCAAGGTGAGTTATTGGTAGTGCCTCGCGGTATCGAACATCGTACGGTTGCGGATGAAGAAGTCGAAGTATTGATTTTCGAACCTCAAGCAACCCGCAATACCGGTGATATTACAGATGAGCAGTTCACTGCTCCAATCAGAACAAAAATTTAATAAAAGCTGAATAACAACTCACTCCCAAAGAAGGTAGAAGCTATGGATCACATTGAAGAATCCAAAAACAACAACGGTAATCTGTCCCGAAGAGGTTTTGTGAAATCGGGTTTGCTTGGGAGTTTGGCTGCAGCTGCAATTCCTGCAATAGTGTTTGCGGAAAAAACTGCTGCTGCTCCTGCCCTTCGCCTTGATAATTCGTCTTTTGAGTTGGAAGAGATAAGCATCAGCGACTTTGCGAAAGGGATGGCTCAAGGGAAATATACTGGTCGTTCCATCGTTGAAGAATATCTGGATCGCATAGAAGATATCGATCGAGACGGCCCGACACTCCGCAGCATCATCGAGCTGAATCCTGATGCTCTTGAAATTGCCGATGCGCTCGACAAGGAGCGAAAAGAAAAAGGTGCACGAAGTCAGCTTCATGGAATCCCAATACTTATCAAAGACAACATCGATACTGCAGATCGGATGGCAACAACTGCCGGTTCTCTTGCATTAGTGGGATCAAAACCATCGAAAGATGCGTTCCTCGTACAACAATTGCGTAATGCGGGAGCAGTAATCCTTGGGAAAACAAATCTAAGCGAATGGGCGAACATACGCTCGAACCATTCAACCAGCGGATGGAGCGGGAGAGGCGGACTGACGAAGAACCCGTATGCATTAGATCGGAATACATCGGGTTCCAGTTCCGGGTCGGGCGCGGCCGTTTCAGCAAATCTTTGCGCTGCGGCAATTGGAACAGAGACTGACGGTTCCATTGTTAGTCCGTCATCGATCAATGGAATTGTGGGCATCAAGCCAACTGTCGGACTCATTAGCCGCACTGGAGTAATCCCGATATCACACACGCAAGATACCCCCGGGCCGATGGCACGTACGGTGCGCGATGCGGCGATCCTCCTTGGCGTTCTTGCCGGAATTGACGCAGAAGACAAGGCGACCAGTGACAGTCTGGGAAAATCCTCGACCGACTATACTCAGTACCTCAACCCAAAGGGACTGGATGGAGCAAGAATTGGCGTGGTGCGAAAGTACTTTGGTTTTCACGCCGGGGTCGATAAAGTCATAGACGATGCGCTGAATGTTCTCAAACAACAGGGCGCGGTTCTCGTTGATCCAGCAGATATTCCGACAATCGGAAAATTTGACGATGCTGAATTGGATCTCTTGATGTATGAACTTAAAGCGGATTTGAATGCTTACTTCGCGCGTCTTGGCCCGGGCGCACCGGTTCATTCATTGAAAGAACTCATTGAGTTTAACGAGAAGAATGCAAAATCGGAGATGCCGTATTTTGGCCAAGAGCTTTTCCTGAAAGCGGAAGCAAAAGGTCCGCTGACGAGCAAGGAATATCTTGATGCTCTTAAGACGTGCCGCCGTATGTCGCGAAAGGATGGGATCGATGCAACGATGAAAAAATTTAAATTAGATGCGCTTGTTGCACCGACTGACAGTCCTGCATGGCTCACAGACCTGATCGATAGTGATCACTTCCTCGGCGGCAGTTCAACCATTGCTGCAGTTGCTGGGTATCCGAGCATTACCATCCCTGTTGGATTTGTCTTTGGATTGCCTATCGGGATTTCATTCTTTGGCAGCGCATGGAGCGAGCCGAAGCTTCTTAAGTTTGCGTACGCTTTTGAGCAGGCGACGCACTCGCGCAAGCCCCCAAGATTTTTAGCAACAGCAGAAGTGGCAGAGAAATGAATATGAGCATCCAAGGCTTTGAGATGATAAAATAAATAATTCCAGCGGCAATATTGTTTCACGAAAAAAAATACGAATAGAGGTGTTCCTTATGGATATAAAATGGCCGATTTTTCACCGTACATTTTTTTGCGGTATCCTTGTGTTCCTCTTCAGTGGTTGTTGTGCTTTTCTTACGAAGCAAGAACCAATCAGCTCCGGTATCATAGATGCCGACTGTCCATACATACAGTATACGGGGCGCTTCGATTTTACTAATCCCAAAAGTGTTGTTTTCGATTGGGCTGGAGTGTATATCAAAGCACGCTTTAAAGGGACTCGTTGCTCCGTTCGATTACATGATCAAAAAAATGAATATGCGGTCATTGTTGATAATTATGCCCCCCGTTTACTTAAGACAGACACAGCGAAAGTATATGAAGTAGCAAATGGATTGTCTGACTCAATTCCGCACAGCATTATGATTCAAAAACGAACGGAGCCTCTTGTTGGCAAAGGAGCGTTTATAGGATTTATCCTCGAGGAAGGAAAAAGTCTTCTTCCGCCTGATACACGGCCATCCCGTCGAATTGAGTTCATTGGAAATTCAATTACTTCCGGATATGGAGTTGAGGGAGCTAGTTCAGATTGCCCATTCAGTCCTGAAACAGAAAATGCATCTATGTCGTACGCATCGATGACTGCGAGAGCTTTAAGCGCAGAATATCACATTATTTCCTATTCCGGACGCGGAGTCGTGAGAAATTATGGCGATAGCAACAAGACGTCGATAGATCCGATGCCGGCATTATATGATCGTATATGCTTTTTTGATTCAACAAAAAAATGGAATTTTAAGACATGGGTTCCCCAAGCGGTCGTCATCAATCTTGGAACAAATGATTTTTCGACTCTTCCACATCCCGATAAAGCAACATTCCAGGGTGCTTACACCCAATTACTTGAACGGATACGAAATCTCTATTCAGGGGTTGCAATCTTTTGTGTATGCGGACCGATGATTGAAGAACCCTGTGCAACATATGTTAAAGAGATTGTTGAACAACAAAAGAAAATAAGAGGAAGATACAATGATGTCTTCTTCATAGAAATCAAGAAAAGTGCTCTAACGAATTCTGATTGGGGATGTGATATACACCCAAACATTTATGGGGCGAGTAAAATGGCAGATATTGTCATTCCAGCTATCAGGCTAAGGATGAACTGGTAACCGGCTTATCCATGAAATATACATATGAGGCGAAACAATAGAAGCGATTTGTTTTTATGATCGGTACGTAACGATATACAATTTTGTCTCTAACCTCAACCTCTTCAAAAAAATATCTGGACCATGATTGGTGGGATTAATAAAGAATCTATCGTATTATTGACAGAATCAATTGCACTCATAGGTTTGAATATTAGTCCTTGACATCTATGCACTTCTTTTCTATATTATGATTCGATAAATATCGAATCATAATAGGAATGAACACTTCGATGGAAATCACTAAAAGTGTACAGATCATAAAGGCGCTAGCTGACAGTTCACGTCTCACACTCATACAAGCCCTCCGGGAACCGCAATGTGTTGAAGAACTTGCCCGGCGCTGCAATCTTGCTTCATCCACTGTCTGTTTCCATTTGGGGAGGTTGGAAAAGGCCGGACTTGTATTCAAACGAAAAGAACAGTACTACGTTGTCTATGCGCTGAATGAGGAACTTTTCGATAAAAGCCTCCGTGAGCTGACATCATTCCGGAATGCAGAACATTCTCTTCAGGAAGAACGCTTGCGGCATTATCGAGAAAAAGTCTTGAGGACTTTTATAAAAAACGGTCGGATCAACCACATTCCGGCTCAGCATAAGAAGCGCCTCATCGTGATGGGGGAAATTCTGCATCGATTCCATCCTGAGTCGGTTTACAAAGAGAATGAAGTGGATGCTCTCATCGGTGAATCATGCGATGATTATTGTACGATTCGGCGTATATTCATCGACGAAGGAATGATGGTACGTGATGGAGATAAATATCGCGTAGTGAAGTCAACACCAGTTACACCGACAGTGCACGGAATAGTGAGCAAAAAACAATCAAGGAAAACAAAAGTGAAAACAAAACAGGATATCAAGAGAGAGTATAAAGAAAGAAAAATACCTGCCGGTATCTTTCAGGTGAAGAATATCGTGAATGGCAAAGTACTGCTCGGAAGCAGCTTGAATCTTGAAGGGCCGCTGAACAGCCACAAGTTTATGTTGAAAATCGGACGCCATCGCAACGAAGCGCTTCAGAAGGAATGGAATGAATACGGTCAGGATAAATTCGTCTTCGAGATTCTTGAGATTGTGAAAGTCAAGGATGATCTGAACTTCAATTTAAGCGATGAATTGACACTGCTCGAGCAGATATGGCTTGAGAAACTTCAACCCTTCGGTGAGCGAGGGTACAACATCGATACACATATTCGTCAGGCATAATTGTTTTCTATAAAAATAATCACGAAATAACAAAATGATAATGTGACTCATGTTTGTAAAATCAGTATCTTAGAGTGATAAGAAGCTGAGGAGAGATCATGGAAATGTCAAAACGTATTGCTTTGGTTGCGCACGATAATTGTAAAAAAGATTTGGTTGAATGGGTCGAATGGAATTGGAAATTACTCTTAAACCACAAGTTAATCTGTACAGGAACGACCGGCCGCCTTGTCGAAGAAACAATTTCTAAAAAATTGGAAAAAGGAGATACACTCAAGCATCATATTTTGAAACTCAAATCCGGCCCGTTTGGAGGTGATCAGCAACTCGGTGCAATGATAGCCGAAGAAAAAATCGATGTGCTGATTTTCTTTTGGGATCCTATGCAGCCGCATCCCCACGATGTTGATGTAAAAGCCCTGCTTCGGATTGCCGTGCTTTATAATATTCCTACCTCGTGTAATAGGGCAACGGCAGATTATATTATTTCTTCTCCCTTAATGAAAGAACATTATGTTAAGAAAGTGACAGATTATACTCAATACGCAGAAAGGTCTATTCCATTGTCATAAAAGTAACCGCCGGAAAAGGATTATAGAGCTTTACGAAATGTCGGATGGCAAACTCGTGATGTTGTTGTATTGAGGAAGAGTTTTTTGTAATTTTAAACATCCTTTCGGCCCCGTAGCTCAGTGGATAGAGCAACAGCCTTCTAAGCTGTGGGTCGCGCGTTCGAGTCGCGCCGGGGTCACTTGATTTATAACGAGTTACGGG
>Ga0182021_10011837_pt1 | contig 10367 bp, 11 predicted proteins | sample 612E3MmetaG_FD_120493 | JGI IMG/M metagenome (GOLD analysis project Ga0182021, IMG submission 120493) | Permafrost microbial communities from Stordalen Mire, Sweden - 612E3M metaG (Illumina Assembly) | ecosystem: Environmental > Terrestrial > Soil > Wetlands > Permafrost | place: Sweden... | reverse complement strand
GCTCGCGATCGGACGGTGGGCGGCACACCCGATTGTAACAACGCACGCCGCGCCGCCTGTGGCGTACGCACTCGTGCGTGCCGCGTCGCCACTCGTGGCGCCGCCTGGCGGTGCTGGCTTACGCCCCTCTCTTCACCCAGCCTTTCGTGCAGGACGACTATCCCGATATCGAGATGGCGCGCGTGTACGGTGCGCCCTCCGGGCTGGGCGCCATGCTGGCGCACCCCATCTTCCGTTACCGGGCCACCTGGTGGGTGGTGGCCTATTGGACCGACCGGCTGTTGGGCTTCTCGCCCGCCGCCGCATACTCCGTCGCCATCGCCCTGCACATCGTTTGCGCGTGGCTGGTGTATGCGCTGGGTGCGTGGAAGGCCATCGGATGGCGCGTGTCGGGGGCCGCGGCGGCGTTCTTCGCGGTGTATGAAGGCCACCAGGAGGCGGTGATGTGGTACAACTCCGCCCACGAGGAACTGTTGTTCCTGTTCGGGGTGGCCGGCTTTCTGGCCTGGGTGAAATTCCTGGACGGGGGCTCGTGGCGCTGGTACGCCGCGTCGCTGGCGGCTTTCCCGCTGGCGCTGTTGTCGAAAGAAACCGCGGTGGTGTTCGTCCTGCTGCTGCTGATTCCGATGGCGCCCCCAGGCCGGCGCCGTTTCGGGTTGTGGCTGCCGTTCGCGCTGATGGCGGCGGCCGAGGTGTGGCTGCTTCTGGGCGTGCGCGCCTACTCGTTCCGTTTCCACGACGGCAGCTTCTCCCTGCACGCCCCGTTCTGGATCACGTGGCCCGAGAGCTATCTGAGGCTGTTGTGGGTATGGGGCCTGCTGGCGCTGGCGGTATTGCTCTGGCGGCGCGCCGTCGAGTATCGCCGCGCGGCCGTCATAGCCGCGGTATGGACCGGCCTGGCGCTGGTGCCGTACAGCTTCATCACCTACATGCACCGTCTCCCCAGCCGCCACACGTACCTGGCCAGCGCCGGCCTCGCCCTGCTGGTAGGCGCGGGGTTCGTGGCGCTGCGCGGCCGGGTGGGGCTGCGCTGGGCGCTGGCCGCGGCATCGCTTGCGATCGCGGTGAACGTCGGCATTCTGTGGACCAAGAAGCGCCAGCAGTTCCTGGAGCGCGCCGCGCCCACCGAACGCCTCATCGCGCTGGCCCGCCAGGTGAACGGGCCGATCTACATGCGCTGCTTCCCGGACCCAGGAATGATCGCCGATTCGGCCATCCGCATGCGCGCCCCGGCCTCGACGCTGATCTGGGACCCGGCCCATGCCGCCGAGGCCAAAGCCGAGTTCTGCTACGTGCGGAAGTGAAGGGCGGGCCGTGAGCGCGCTCGCGCGTCAGGCAACCCGCTTGTTCTTCGCTTTCGGCCTGCCAGCCGAGATGTCGACATCTACCTTCAGACCGGCGGCGGCCACCATGTTAACCAGCGTGTCGATTGTGAACAGCCGGGTCTTACCGCGCACCAGATGCGAGATTCGCGGCTGCGAGACACCCATGATTCTGGCCGCGCGGGACTGGGTGATTTTCTTGTCCTGGATATAGCCGGTCAGAGCCATCATCATCTTGGCGCGGATGCGGAGGTTTTCCGCTTCGGCGGGCGGAAATCCGCAGTCCGCAAACACATTCTCACTGCCCTTCGTCACTCGCATCGTTTCCGCCGTTCCAGCAATTCACGGTAGCGTTTCCTTCCCGGTTCGAGGACGAGTGAGGATGCCTTCCGAGTCTTCTTGGCGAAGACATGCAGCACGTAGACGGCGTCCTCGAACTTGGCCACGTAGAGGACGCGATATTCGCCCTCCGCATGAGGATGCGGCGATTGGGCACGTTGTTCACGCCTTTCGAACGACGAGGCGCAGCAGCGGAAGCGGCTCAGTCGGGAAGCCCATCCTGGCAGCGATGGTCTGGACGAATTCCCGAAGATAGGGCCAAACCGCCAGAACCGCGTGACTTTTCCGAAAGGCCTCGATCTCGGTCTTGGATGGGGGCTTTGCCCGATCTGCGAACCGGTATCGGGCCAAAAAGGTCGCCTCAATGTGGAACGTCAACGTCTCGCAGCAGACCACCTTAAGGGTAACCGCGAAATCTACCCCTGCAGAGTCCAAGTGTTCCACTTCGGAATCGAGTTCCGCGCCAAGCCGGACCGGTTCGACCGCCCCAATGGGTGGGCCTGCACCCGCGGCCTCGGACTTGTAAAGCGAAATATCCTGCAATTGCAGCTTGGCTTGCAGGGCTGCGGCCTGCTCGATCTCTCGTTTCTTCAACGCGATTGTGAAATCCATGCCATTAAGCCGCCTCCAGTTGCACAGCGGATACTGCCAGCGTATGGGGCCAGGAGAAAACCGGCCTGACGTTGCTCATCGCCGTAAATGAGCAAAGCGGCACGTGCACGCCTGGCCGTTTCATCCTTGCAACGCCCAACCGGGCTCCGAGTGCCCCAAGAACCGCGGCCAAGGTCTGCACGCTCGGGTTGCCCTTTTCGGAGAGCGCCCGGTACAGGCTCTCGCGATTCAGGCCGGAACGCGCAGCAACCTGAGCTATGCCTCCCTGCGCCTGCGTGACGTTGCGCAACGCGATCAGGAAGACTCTCGGGTCCCGCTCGTCAAGGGCCGCATTGAGATAAGCGAGGGCACGCTCCTCGTCTTTCAGCATGTCCATCAGAAGATCGTCATATGATGCACTTCTACTCATCTGCCCTCCTCCGGTAGTCCCTGAGACACTCTCTGGCGCGGTGAATGTCCTCTTGTCGAGTGGCTTTGTCCCCGCCGCGAAACAGCACCACCGCCGACTTCCCTTCCACCATGAAGTAAACCCGGTATCCCGGACCGGTATCGATGCGCAGCTCGGATAGCCCCTTTCCCAGAGACCGAGCGTCTCCGAAATTGCCCAAGCGTAACCGATCCAGGCGAATTTGCACTCGTGCCGCAGCATTCTTGTCGGGCAAGGAGCGGAGCCACTCGGCAAATGGGCGTTTTCCGTTGGCCGCGACGTAGTACCGTAGCGAGTACTCATCTACCGGCATTCAACGGTTAATTGTAGCCTATCGGCTACAGAGAATCAAGCGCTACGCGCGCGACACGCGCGGGCGCACCGGGCCACTTCGCACATTCAAGTTCCATCCGGTCCTGCTTGCCGGCAGTCTCCTCGCGTCAACGGCAGCGCCGGGATTGGCCGGAGATTCGGGTTTCTGCCGTGCCTGACGGGGCGGCACCGGCGTGGCAGCCGCGCCGAGCCGCCGGTTCACTGTGGCTGAGACACGGGTCAGACGCTAGCCAGCTTCTTCTGAAACAGAACGACGTCGAAATCCCGGCCGAACTTCGTGCCCACCGCGCGCAAGGTCCCGCAGCGTTCGAAACCGGCCCGGCTGTGAAACCGCAGGCTTTCCTCGTTCAGCGAAGATACGCTGGCGATCAGGTTCCCGATCCCCATGGCCTGGGCCGCGGTCTCGAATTGCGCCAGGATGCGGCTGCCAATGCCCTGCCTGGTGTGTTCCGGCAATAGGAAGTAGGCGATTTCCGCGGTCCGCCGGAACGTACCGGCGGGGTGGTACGCGCGGAGCAGGGCGAACCCCACCGTCTCGCCGGCCGCGGTCTTCGCCGCCACGGCGGGATAGCCTTGGCACATGGCGAGCAGCCGGTCGAAGAACTCCCCGGTGACCGGCTCCTCCGGGTACGCCGCGAAACTGCAACCGACGAAGTAATTGAAAATCGCGACAACGGCTTGTCTGTCGCCTTCCGAAAGATTGGTGAGTTCGTAGTCCATCTGTGAGGGTGCCTTGGTAACCTGTCAGCTCAGGGCCTCCTTGATCGTGAGGCCGTCCTTGCCTTTTAGGGAACCGGCATTGTGCGGCCATCTGCTCCAAGTGGGACCAGCCGGACATCTGCTCGGCCAGCGCGGCGGCAACGATCCGCTCCACGGAGACCTGCTGCCGCTCCGCCATCTCGGCGATCTGCCGGTATACGGTGTCGGAAACTTCCACGTTGAGGGTCATGATGCCTCCTCGATTATCGCAAGGAACTCCCGCGGGACGGCATGTGGAGTACACTATGGAGCAGGGTCCACATATGGAAACCATCCAGGTCGTTCTCGATGCGAAGCTGTTGCAGGCGGCCGACCGGGCGGCTCATCGGACCAAAAGGAACCGCTCCGCGTTGATTCGCGACGCACTTCGCGAACACCTCCGCGGATTGGAGATTCGCGCGGCGGAGGATCGCGACCGCCAGGGCTACGCGAAACGGCCGGGGGCGCACGACGAATCGCGGATTTGGGAAGCGGAGGCGGCGTGGCCGGCGGAGTAGAGCGGGGAGACGTCCGTCTCTACCAGTTCGCGCCACCGGACAAGAAGCGGCCGGTGGTAGTGCTGACTCGCGATAGCGCGATCGCGTATTTGTCAACCGTGACGGTGGCCCCGATCACGTCCGCGATTCGCGGCGTGCCGTCGGAGGTGGTTTTGGGCGTTGAGGACGGCATGAAAGCGGCTTGCGCGGTGAATCTGCACAACGCCGTCACCGTCTCCCAGCAGCGGTTGGGGAGGCGGGTGGCACGGCTGGGTCCGTCACGGATGGGCGAAGTCTGCGCGGCTCTGCGCTTCTCGCTGGGTTGCGATCTCAGCCAACGGTAGGGGCCACGCGGCGCGGCCGCACTGAGGGGTCGTACCCAATCCGAGTGGTCCCGCCCTCTACGTCTCGACGCGATCCAACAAATTGTGCAGCGCGTTGTAGTCGAACTCGTAGCCCAGGCCCGGTTTGCGGGGCGCGGGCACGTAGCCGTCTTTGTCGATGCGAAGCTGGTCCTTGAAATACGGGCGGTCGGTGATGCCCATGGGCTGGGTCATCTCGAACCATACGTTGTTGGGCATGGCCAGCTCGCAATGGAAGTGGACGGCGTGGTCCAGCAGGTTACCCCAGTTGTGAGGCTGGCATAACATGCCGAAACACTCCGCCAGTTGCGCCACTTTCATGCCGGCGGTGATGCCGCCCAGGTTATCGACGATGAAGCGCACTTCGTCGAGCGAACCGAAGCGGATGTACTTGGCGAAATCATAGGGCGAGAGAATGAACTCGCCCATGGTAATGGGGACGTCCAGCGCCTTGACCAGCTCGGCGAGGCCTTCCATGTCGTCCGTCGGCAGGCAATCTTCGAAGGAGACGTAATTCAGCTCGTCGAGCGCGCGGCCCACTTTCATGGCTTCGAGCCGGGTGTAGGCGCCCACGCGGTCGAACAGCAGATCCATGCCGTCGCCGCCGGTCTTGCGGACCGCCTTGGCCACTTCGATATCCAGCTTATAATCCACCTCGCTGTTAGGGAGCCACGGCGGATGGATCTTATAGGCGGTGAAGCCCTGCGACTTAGCGTGCTTGACGTCCTCGACGAACTCCTCGACGGTGTGGAGGTGCTGCGAGCTGGCGTAGGCCCGCACGCGGTCGCGATAGGCGCCCAGAATGCGGTACACCGGCAGACCCACCGCCTTGCCGAGAATGTCCCAGAGGCAGTTATTCATGGCGGAGGCGTAGGAGCTCTGCCCCACCGCGCTGTGAAACTGGTTGGTGAACTCGGGCATGTCCAGCAGGCGCTTGCCCACGAGGGCGCGCTTGGCAGCGGACAGCCACCCCAGGTTGCTCCAGTTCGAGTGACTATAGCGGTTGGTGAGGACATAGTTACCCTCGATCCCGCTATTAGTCACCACCGAGGCATACTGTTCGGCGCGGCGGACGGGGTTACCGCCGGGGGCGGCACGGGTCTCGTCGGGCTTCAGAACGTAGACCTTGACTTCCTTGATGGTGAGGTCCGGCAGGTCACCGGGAGTGACGCCAGCCGATTGAGCCGCCGCGCGGCCCGGGTCGGATACCGCCGCCGCCGCCGTGAGCGCGCCCGCTCCGCTGGCGCCGAAGAAGTTACGTCGCGATAAAGTGTGTTTCGACATGGCGGTTCCTCCTAACTCTCCACCCGCAGCATCATGTTATCGAGCACCCCGCGGTCCAGCTCGTATCCCAGGCCGGGTTTGACGGGCGCGGGCACGTAGCCATCCTTGTCGAGGACGATCTTGTCCTTGAAGTATGCCCGGTCGGCGATGCCCAGGGGCTGCGTCACTTCGAACCAGATGTTATTGGGCATGGCCAGCTCGCAGTGGAAATGCACCACGTGATCGAGGAGCGTGCCCCAGTTGTGCGGCTGGCACATCATATTGAAGCACTCGGCCATGCGGGCCAGCTTCATGCCGCCGGTGATGCCGCCGACGTTATCCACGATGAAGCGGACCTCGTCGGTCGCTCCGCGGAGTATGTAGGGGACGTAATCGTAAATCGAGGGCAGAAACTCGCCCATGACAATCGGCACGTCCAGGGCGTTGGCCAGCATCACCAGGCCGTCGATGTCCTTGGTGGGGAGGGCGTCCTCGAAGGAGACGTAATGCTGTTCGTCCAGCAGGCGGCCCACCTGGATGGCTTCGTCGCGGGTGAGCGAGCCCACCGGGTCGTAGAGCAGAGGCATGGCGTCGCCGGCGGTTTTCCGGACGGCCTTGATCACTTCCATGTCGAGCTTGTAATCGTGCCCGCCCGCGCCGCCACCGGGCGGATGGATCTTGTAGGCCGTGAATCCGTCCTTCACGGCGTGCTTGACGTCGGCCACGAAATCCTCGACGGTGCGCAGGTGCTGGGAGCTGGCGTAGGCGCGCACGCGGTCGCGGTAGGCCCCCAGGATGCGATAGACCGGGAGGCCGGCGGCTTTGCCGAGGATGTCCCAACAGCAGTTATCGATGGCGGCGGCGTAGGAAAGCTGGCCGTAGCGGCGCAGCGCGGGCCGCCACTGCGAGGTGAGGGCGGGCAGGTCGAGGACGCTCTTGCCGGTGAGCGCGCCCTTGGCGTATTCCAGCCACCCCAGGTTGCTCCAGTTGGGATGGAAGTAGCGCTCGTCGAGGGTGTAGTTGCCCTCGATGCCGCTGGCCGTGACGATGGTGGCGAGCTTCTCGCCGGTGCGTCCGCCCGGCGGCCCGGCAGCGGGTCCGCGGCCTCCGCCAGAGGGGCCTCCAGCCGCCGGGGCGCGCTCCTCGGGCTTCAGCACCATCACCTTCACCTGTTTGATGGTCAGATCGGGCAGGTCGCCGCGCTTCACGCCGGCCGCCTGCGCGGCGGCGCGGCCCGGATCGGTGAGCGCCAACGCTCCCAGCGCGGGAGCGGCTGCCGCCGCGCCCAGGAAACTCCGCCGCGTTTCGTTCTTCCCGGACATAAGGACTCTCCTCTCTCAACCCAAGATGCCACTATACCAGCAGTGCGCCATGCGGTGGCACCGCCAGCCGCGATATGGTTTTCCCGCTGCCGGACATCTGCGCAAGCTGTAGGGCGGACCCCCTGGTCCGCGGCCGGCCCCCTGGCCGGCCCCTCGCCATTGGCGAGCACTTTATCCCGCCAGCGGAGAGCGGGACGGGGGCGTCCCGCGCGGACCTGGGGGTCCGCCCCACGCCCAGCCGGAATTGACGCCGAAGCGCGCAGACGCTACAAGTACTACATGGTGAAGATCCGTCCGGCCACCCCGGCCGACGCCACGGCCATGCTGCTCGTCCATCGGGAAGCGGTCTTGTCGAAAGCGGCCGCCCACTATGCGCCGGCCACGTTGGACGCATGGGCCGCCGGAGCCACCCCGGATCGAATCGCCCGCATCGAGCAACGGATTGCCGATCCCGCCTCCGTCGTTCTGGTTGCCGAAGCCGCGGATGAAATCGTCGGGTATGCGATAGCGGTCCCGTCCGAAAACGAACTGCGGGCGGTCTATGTCAAACCCAACCCCACCCGCCATGTCGGGCGCGCGCTACTTGCCGAAGTCGAGAAGCGGGCCTTCGACCGGGGGGCGGAGTCTCTCGCCTGTAGCGCTTCCCTGAATGCCGAAGCATTCTACAAGGTCAACGGTTACACGGAAGAGAGCCGCGGACAGCATCGCATGCGAACCGGCGAACTGATGGACTGCGTCTTCATGAGAAAGACGCTTGACCGCTCCAATTAGTGCCGTGGCCGCGAGATTTGGTGCCGTCGCGCAACCGCTCCCTGAGACGCCGCTAAAGAATCGCGGGAAGAGCCGTCCGGCGTGGCGGGTACGCCCCTACCCCAGTTCGTCCGGGTCGGTAGTCCGCATCTCGATCCACCCCTGCTGCGGCACGGCGTCCACCGGCAAACCTCCCTGCCACACCGATAGCGCGAAACGCAGCCCTTCCCCGGGGCGCAGGCCCAGGGCCGCCAGACTGATGCGCGCCTCCATGACACGCGCGAAGGCGCACTCCACCGGCGATTCGATGCCCGGCGCGGCCAGCACCACGCGGGTTGCCTGGGCGCCGCCGCTGACAAACCGGATGGTCACGAAACTCGACCGCGACGCGTCCAGCGACTGCAGCTTCAACCGGGCTTCCGTGCCGGCGATCTCCTGCTCGAAGCCCCGGTGGAAATCCAGCCGCAGATAGAAATTCGCGGCGTCGGCGCCGAATTGCACTTCCTTCACCAGAAACTTCCTCCCGTGCATCGATCCCGAGGTCTCTCCCAGGCGGCACACGCCCGCCCCCAGCCACTCGAAGAACGAAACCACTTCGCCGTCTATGATTGGCGTAATCGGCCCGGATGGCTCCACCCGGACCTCGGGCAGGGCGATGCGCAGAATCGGCCGCGACAGCTCCTCGGGGGGATTCAGGTCCAGGAATCGGTACACGTTGGCCAAGTGGCTGCGGTAGAGCTGGTCGAATTCCACGCGGTTGGCGGAATCGTGTTCGGGGCCATACCACCAGCACCAGTCGCTGCCCTCGGCGATCAGCAATTCCTCGAACGCCAGGTTGCGCCGCTCCTCGGGCACGTTGGCGGCGGAATCGTACGTCTGGCGGGCGCGCAGAAGCTGCGTCCAGGCGTGGTTGTCCTCTTCGGCGCCGATCCACACGTCGAAGTTGGCGTTGATCCACGACCCCGGAAAAATGTGGTCCAGCGGCTCCGGCTCCATCAGCCGCAGCCCTTCGCTCACCGTGACGGCGTTGAAGAGGCCGTCTTCGGATATGCGCCGGTACAACTCGCGCAGGAACGGGCGGCCGTTGTGGTCGTAATACTCCCAGGCGTTTTCGCCGTCCAGAATGATCGGCACCAGCGCGTCGCGCCCGCTGGCCAGGAGCCCGCTGCAGTTCTCGCGGATGCGCCGCAGGAAATCGCCTGCGGCCGCTGCGGCGTCCATCTTCGAGTACACGAAGCCGATCAGATCGCTCATGAAATGGTCGCGGAAGATCACCCCCAGCGATCGCCTGCCCTGGCGCCAGCGGTAGGGGCGGTACAGGCCCTCGATGGGAATCGAGCGCGACAGCGTGCGGTTCAAAACCCCCGAGTCGGTGGCCGCCCATTCGAACCCCAGTTCGGAGGCCAGCGTGAAGACATCGTCCGAAACCGAGCCTTCCGAAGGCCACAGGCCGGCCGGCGCCACGCCGAAGTTCACCGCGCAATAATCGCGCGCCAGTTCGAGTTGCCGGCGGGCGTCCTGGGGATAGCGGAACCGCGGCGGCAAGGGCACCCCGGCGTGGCTGACGCTGGCGATATCGGAATCGCACAGCAGCGGCAGGATGGGGTGGTAGTACGGCGTGGTCGAGATCTCGATCTGCCCCGAGTCGGCCATCTTCCGGTACTCGGGCAGCACCATGCCCACGATTTCGCGCTGCTTTTCGCCCATGCGGCGTTGATCCGCGGAGGTGAAGTTGCGGCCCCGCCTCACCCACTCGCGGACCTGCGCATCGGAGTTATGAAACTCCTCGTCGAACCACGCCAGTTGCGACCACATCTGCAGGTCGCGGAAATCCTGGATGCCCAGCATATTCGGCGCGCCCGCGCATTGCTGCCCCCGCCAGGCGTCGTAGATCTCCCCGTAGCGCGGATAGCGGCGGATCATGCGCTCCGGATCGGAGTAGAACGAGTGCCGCAGCAGGAAGGCGCGGTCGCCGTCGTTGAGCGTCTCGGCGGGCTTGAGGGCCGTCTCCAGAAACGGGTCGCGGGCCTGCCCCGCGGCGTATTCCGCCACCTGGGCCATCATGGAAGGCACCAGGTTGAAAGTCTGCCGCACGGTGGGAAACTCCTCCAGAATGCGCGCCATGCCGTAGTAGTCCTTGAGCGCGTGCATGCGCGTCCACGGCAGTTTGTACTCACCGGAGGCCAGGTCCTTATAGAAGGGCTGGTGCATGTGCCACAGAAAGCAGAGATGGATGCGGGCCATTCTCCTTTAGTGTAAGCGCATGCGCAAGGCCCCGCGCTGCCCTTGTGGGGCAGGTTTTCAACCTAATGCCGCATACTTTTTGGGGCGGAGGCGGGATCGGGGGGGCGGTGGGGCGCCGGCGTTCAGCCGGGGCTGCGGTTGCGAGGGGATTGGGCCTT
>Ga0182021_10011836_pt1 | contig 10367 bp, 10 predicted proteins | sample 612E3MmetaG_FD_120493 | JGI IMG/M metagenome (GOLD analysis project Ga0182021, IMG submission 120493) | Permafrost microbial communities from Stordalen Mire, Sweden - 612E3M metaG (Illumina Assembly) | ecosystem: Environmental > Terrestrial > Soil > Wetlands > Permafrost | place: Sweden... | reverse complement strand
CAATTGTATCGGTATCTATACGAGCTAAAATATAGCCCTTGGAATTTTTAAAACCGGTTGCCTGGGCGATGGCTCGACCTTGACGAGGCTCATTGATTATTCGGACAGATTTGAACCTCTTGGCAATGGCTGTGGTTTGATCCTTTGAGTTATTATTTACCAAAATTATTTCCAATGGCCTAACGGTCTGCCTGCTTAAAGCATCCAAACAGTAAAAGATCCGATCCTCTTCGTCATAGGCCGGAATTACTACAGATATACGAAAGTGTTTTTGTATCATATATACCTATTATCAATTATACACCTGAGATACAGGTTGGCAGATATTGTATACTATTTGTAGAAATCATAAGCGGTATATGAAACAAGCGAAAAACAAGCCTGTCGGTTCAAATTTGAAGCAGCAGAATTATGCCCGCCGTGTGCTGGTTAATCTTAAGCCTCGCCGTTCAAAATCCAAAACCAATAATAAACGCTTTAAAAACTGGTGGCAAGTAAGACGCTGGTGGCAGAAAATCGGCCTTGTACTGGCAGTTTTTGTTCTATTATTCACAGCCCAGGCTTACGGTGTTGCCTTATGGTACCAACACAAACACCGTGGTGAACCTCTGGTTTGGGGAGTAACTTTTGTGGCTGACTATGCCAGATACCTTGATTTAAACGCCAAGGATACTTTTTTGGCTCTGCGCGACGATTTGGGTTTTCGTCGTTTTAGATTGGTTAGTTTTTGGGACGATTCCGAAAAAGTAAAAGGTACCTACGATTTTAGTGAGCTGGATTGGCAATTTAGTAAAGTTAATGAAGTAAACGGCCAAGTGACACTGGCAATCGGTTTGCGTCAACCACGCTGGCCGGAGTGCCATGAGCCGGATTGGGCAAAAGGCCAACCAAAAAGTGTTTGGTATCCGGCACTCAAAAAATATATGACCGCCGTGGTTAATCGTTATAAAAATAACCCGGCTCTCAAAAGTTACCAGTTAGAAAATGAATATTTTTTGAGCGTTTTTGCCAATTGTGGAGATTCTAGCCGCGACCGCTTGATAGAAGAGTTCAATCTCGTCAAGCAACTCGACCCAAACCATCCGATAATTATCAGCCTATCTAACAATTACTTAGGCGTGCCGGTGGGCAAGCCAAGGGCAGATGAATTTGGCGTATCGGTTTATAAGCGGGTTTGGGATAGAACCATCACTCATCGTTATTTTGAATATCCGTTTCCGTCTTGGTATTACAGCTGGCGAGCCGGCTGGACCGAGATACTAACCGGTAAAGAGTCCATGCTACACGAGCTGCAAGCCGAACCCTGGCCGCCCAATGGATTAAAAGGTGCTTCGATTGCCGAGCAAAGCAAATCAATGGATGCCAAACGTTTGACCGAACGTATAAAATACGGTGAAGATACCGGTTTTAGGGACATAGATTTATGGGGCGGAGAATGGTGGTACTGGCGAAAAGTTAAATTTAACGACCCCAGCCTTTGGAACACCATCAAGCAAGACATCCCAAACCCCGGTGGTGCCACTACCAATTAAATTTAGTTATATCTAGTACAATGATTAGTATGGTTAAGCAAAAGGCAAAGACACCGGCAGTAATTACAAACCGTCGGGCTCGCCACGATTACGAGTTTAAGCAAAAATTCCTGGCCGGCATCATGCTGGAAGGTGCTGAAGTTAAAAGCCTGCGCTCCAGCCATGGCAACTTACGTGGTGCTTTTGTGAATGTAAAAGACGGGGAACTCTGGCTTTTTAATGCCACAATCACACCAACCAATACTAATCGGAACGCCCTAACTGAAGATAAGCAGGTGCGAGCCCGTAAGTTGCTGGTAAACAAAAGAGAGTTGGCCGAGCTTATCAGTGCCAAAGAGCAGGGTCTAACAATCATACCAACCAAATTGTTAACTGGTAGACATTTTATTAAAGTGGAGATTGCTACCGGACGCGGCCTTAAGAAATACGATAAGCGTGAAAAGATCAAACAGCGCGACACCGATCGGGATACCCGCCGTTCACTCAAACGCTAATCCTTCCATAACTTTGATAAGACAAAGTTTAAAAATGAATTATAATCAAATTGATGAAGATTTATTCGTGGAATGTTAATGGCATCAGAGCTGTAGTTAAAAAGGGTGCCTTGCAAGCCTTTATTAAAGAATACCATCCGGATATTTTAGGCTTGCAAGAAACCCGAGCCGAACGCGGCCAAGCCGAGATTGATTTGCCCGGCTATGTTGAATATTGGAATAGTGCCAACAAAAAAGGCTACGCCGGCACGGCCATTTTTAGCAAAATCAAACCATTAAATATTTCTTACGATTTCCCGGATTCAATTGCCAGCAAATATGATTTTGCCGATTCTGAGTTACAAGACGTTCATGGCGAGGGCCGCGTAATCACGGCTGAATATGACAAGTTTTATTTTGTAACGGTTTACACTCCGAACTCTAAAGAAACTCTGACCCGCCTGGATTTTAGAAGAAATGTTTGGGATCCGGCTTTTTTGGGATACATAAAACTGCTGGAAAATTCCAAACCGGTAATATTTTGCGGAGATTTAAATGTCGCCCATACCGAGGATGATTTGGCTAACCCCAAACCAAACGTCGGCAAACATGGTTTTACCAAAGAAGAACGCGAGGGTTTTCAAAATTATATTGATGCCGGTTTTATTGATACTTTCCGCATTTTTACAAAAGGCAACGGCCATTATAGCTGGTGGACTCATTGGGCTAATGCCAGAACTCGCAATATTGGTTGGCGGATAGATTACTTTTTAGCATCTGCAAGCCTCAAAAATAAGATAATAAAAGCACAGATCCATCCCGAAGTTACAGGCTCCGATCATTGCCCGATAAGTATTGAATTAAAGATTTAAACCTATGACTGATTTTTACTGGCAAAAACAAGATTCGAGCCAACCACTATTTGATGATTTGATTTGGAGCCGCCCGCAACAAAAATCCAAAGCCGGGAAGTTGCTGATTGTTGGCGGGAATCTGCACAGCATTGCAGCCCCGGGTGAAGCCTACGAAATTGCCATAAAACAAGGAGTGGGCGAGTGCAAAGTTATAATGCCAGATGCGACCCGCAGGTTACTTGGCCCAAAACCGCCAACAAGTATTGAATTTGCCCCCAGCAACCCAAGCGGTAGTTTTAGCAGCCAGGCAGAAAACGACCTAAAAAGTTACATCTCTTGGGCCGATGCTACGCTTTTTGCCGGTGATTTTAGCCACAGTTCCGAGACCGCCATATTATTAGAAAAATTATCCAAATACCCTTCTTTACAGATTTATGTAAGAGATGCGGCGGACTATTTTATTAACACACCGCTAACATTGCTTAATAGATCAAACACTCTAATAGTTTTGAGCTTTGCCGAGTTACAAAAGTATGCCCTGAACGCAGGCTATAAAAAAGCTTTTACGTTTGATATGGAGCTTTTGCAATTGGTAGAATCTTTGCACGAATTTACAATTCAATACCCTTGCAGCATTTGTATGGAGCATAAAAGGCAGTTAGTTGTATCAAGCGGTGGGCAAGTCATTAGCACCAAATTAGCAACCGAGCCAAAGATATGGCGTTTAAAGTTAGCGACATCTGCAGCTGTCTGGTGGCTACAGAACTCTGAGAAACCGCTGCAAGCCATTGCTACTGCCATCACTCAAATAGCATTCTGACCTTTTAAAATTTAAATTTTATGATATAATAGCACTACAAAAATAGACGGCGAAACTCCGTCTCGATCTTTCCCAGCGAATAAGGAGTTAAGATGCGCTACGTGCTTCTTGTCTTCGCCACGATTATAGCCTTGGTTATGCTTGTGGCCGCAGTAGTAGTGATCTTCACGACCAGGCATATGTACCCGACACCGTGGTACTTCTGGCTCGCGAACAGTTCGGCGCCATTTCTGTTCCTGTTGTTCGTCGGTTTGTCCGTCAGGATTATCGCATACGAACACGAGAAGAACCAACCCCAGGAGCTAATATGAAAGAACTGCTTAAAAACGTCGCATACGTCGTGATCAGCCTTTTAGCTATTGCAGCTGTCGGCACACTGTGGGCAACATCAGGCCCGCATTACATGCCACTAGCGCACTGGTTGGCGGTCGGAGTGATCATAATCCTGGTCATTGCGTTCTGCTTTGTCATAGCCCACCATAACACTGATCATGGCGCTAGACAATCAGACCACATCGACGTTGACCTGGATGAAGGGACTGGTGACAATGACCACTAAGCAAAGGGCTTTAAAAGAGCCCAGACCCTGGTGGAGCACTGCGATTCTCGTCATCCTGACAGCCACTATGGCCGGCGGGATTTACCTGATCTTCTTCGCCCAAAACCACATCAGCAGTCAACCCACCGGTATTCTGGTAGGGGGAATCGGCATACTGTGCTGGGTCGGAGGCCTATATGGTGCAGTCTTTTTCTACTTGGCTCACTACAAGTAGAAGTACCCCAGAACTCCAGATTCGCTTTAAGCCCGCCCAGCAGGGAATGCCAGCCTTGGCGTATGTCAAGACAAGCACACCCGCCGAGGCGGGCATTTCCTTTTTTGACCAATTTTATCTGAATTCGTTGGTGCCGCGGGAGAGAATCGAACTCTCAAGAGATTGCTCTCACGGGATTTTGAGTCCCGCGCGTCTACCAATTCCGCCACCGCGGCCCATGCGATCACAGATAAGACAAATCAGAGGTAATTGTACTATAATTAAGCGTGATATTTAAAGAGCTTAAACTTTTAAATTAATAATGGCAGTTCAAGATTTACCCTTACCACCAAAAGACGAAACAGCAGAGCCAGAAGTTAACAACGACCCGGCTTTATCTTTAATTAGGCAAAAGTTAGACAACTTATACGGCGAAGAACCGGCCGCCAAAGAAGAAGAACAAGAAATCGAAGCTATCGGCCCGACCTCCAAACATCAACGTTTTATTGATCAATTAATGAGTTCCGGACGCAGTTTGGCAGACATCCAGATAGCCTGGCACAAATATTACCAGGATCTACCTGACCAAGAAAAACACGAAGTCTGGCAAGAATTCTATGCCAACCATGCCCGCAGTTCGAAATATTTTTCTAATTTAAAAAAGCAACAGCTAACTACACATACTTCAAAGGCACACCCATCACATCAACCAGCCCGACCAGTTTTTGGCCACATTGAGACAGCCGAACCTACCAATAATGAAAAATTGCCAACCGTAGCCTCTATTAAGGATCACTTACTAAAAACTGTTACCGCTCGGGGTAAACTTAAAAAGCGACACCATATTCAATCATTGGTTTTTGGGTTGATGCTCGGTATTTTAGTAATTTTTATCTTTATGTTCGGCTTTTTCAACGAACGCTTCATAGCGCCCTTCATAACACCAAGTCGTAACATTAGTAATACGGCCATTATTGTCGACCCGCTAGTAGGGAATTCTGTTGACCCCGAGCCAAAGGTAATTATTCCTAAAATAAATGTTGAGGTTCCCGTTATTTACGACGTTACCAGTATCGACGAAAAAGCTATAGAAAACGGTTTGGAACGCGGAGTTGTACATTACGGTTTGTCGCCAGTACCAGGGCAAGATGGCAATGTGGTAATTGTAGGTCATTCGGCCCAGAATATTTTTACCCCGGGTAAATATAAATATGTCTTCTCGCTACTGCATGACCTGCAGATTAATGATACTTTTATGCTTAATTACTATGGCCAACAATATGTTTACAGGGTTTATGTCAAAAAAGTTGTTAAACCAACCGATGTCTCGGTGCTTGGCCCAGCCGATAAAACGGCCACAGCCACACTTATAACCTGTGACCCGCCAGGTTTATCGTCAAATCGGATGATTATTATCGGTGAGCAAATCAGCCCAGCCCCAACCGGTAATATTGCCGCCAATACAACTAAATCGACCCAGCAGCCCTCAATTGTACCAGGCAACCCGGAAAGTTTATTCCATCGTTTGTTTAGCTGGATCTGGGATTAAGACTTGTTCTGAAAAAACAAGGTAAGCCAAGTGATTGATGTTTAATTTAGGATAAGTTGGCCGTTTTCAAAACCAACCTTGCCATCTGCTTGTGGAATAAGTGTAAAGACATAGCGATAATCTCTATCAAAATAAGCCGTATATCCAGCCAAACTGGTAGTCAAAGTCTGCTGGTTAGTACCATCAAATTCAAAAATTTGTTCTTTGCCGTCTGTAACAACAGAGTAGCGGTGACCATCCATCCATTTAGCCGCTTGGGTCGGAGCAATGGGTAGAGGGCTCATATATTTAAAAACGGTATTTTGTTCACCATCATAAACTACAAATTGTTGGCCGGACTGCATGCCTATAAATCGGGCGTTATCAGAAAATGAAACATACTGGGGGTTTTTTAGAATCAAGTTCATCTGAGGTACGATGGCTTTTACATTACCAGCCTTAGCCCGGCTTAATGGGTTGCGATAAATGAGAACCTTTTTATCACTTTTTGATGCTGCAACGTAATACCAATCATTACTGTACTGAGCAACATCTAACAGATACTGGTTATTTGGATCACGTGGCAGGCTCTGAAGCAAATATTTATCCGTTTTGTTACTAAGTACAAGTACGTTTGCCTCGTTAACTTTGGCCCCTATGTAGGTTGTGTAAACTATTAAATTATCGGCGTAAGATTTAAATGACACCACACCGGTTAATATTGGTGTGTCATTCAAGCCATTTTTTATATCAGCAGTTCTTAGTTCGCCTGACGCAGCATCGAAAACATAATATTTATCATATTTTTTATTACTTAGGCTGACACTCGGATTATCGGCCATGCTGACTTTCGATGAAATATTGATTGTCTGATCAGGGTTGGTTCGATCATAAACCAGATAGGTTATCGTTCCGTTGGGCAATTGCTGTTTTAAAAGTAAGTGAATATTATCATCAGCCCATTCTACAGGAGTAATCGTACCGAACTGGCCGTTTTGATTGATCAGCTGCTCGGCTGGTATGGCTGATAATGTCGGGTCATTGGTTGGATTCTGTAAATCAAATATTGTCAGCACGGGTGAGCTGGCCATTTGCTGCATAACCAACCAGTGACGATCCAGGCTTTGGCTTAACCAAACCGGTGGTGTAGCAAATGATTGAGTAACACCAACCGTTATGTTGACGGGGTAAAGCTCCGGATATGCAAAATATAAAACCGACCCTCCCTCGAGATTAAATGATTTACTCCAGTCGCGGTATTTGTCGTGTTTAAGAGTGATCTGGTGCCGGCCTTCGTTAAGCGATATCTTGGCATCAGTTTTAGTCTTTTGCTGGCCATCAATATATATGTCAGCCGAAACAGGTTTGGCATCAATAAAAACCAAGCCACTCTGTTCGATACCTTTATCAGAATCATAACTGTACCCTTGAACTGAATAAACTATTACTAATGTCGCTAGGGCTATTAGCACACCGATTAAAAAATAACCTATGAATAAGCGGATTGTTCGAGCTCGTTTGTCTTTTGGTTCGGGAAATTCCATAGCAGTAGTTTTATTTTGGCACAGCAAGCAATAATTATCTACTAGCGCCATTCGTCACTATAAAATACTTGCAGGATGAATAGCCGAAAGCGTAGTATAAAGCTTAAGAAAATAAAAGAAAGTACCTGTAAAAGTGGTAAAAAAGTTGAAAACTGTTATTGAGATAAACGGCCGAAAATATGATGTCACGACCGGTAAGCTGTTAGAGCAAAAACCGCAATCTATTGTTTCAAAAACTAACGCAAAATTAATACCTTCCGCAGAATCTGCCATAGTTATGGATGGTATTCATCGTCATCCTAGACAACAGACCAATTTCAATCCACATCCCGTTCCACCGTATAAAATCCCGATGGCTTCACAAGCCGCTAAGCCCAGCCAATCATTATTACCCTTACACCGGACATTTAATAGAGCCGAAAAAACGCAAACTTTACTTAGGAGCATTGTTAAAAAACCATCATACCTAGACCCCTTAACAAGACATTCATCCAAACCAGAAAAGATGAGTGCCGCCCAAACAGATTTTGATAACAAAGGTTTTTTTAAGGTACCTGCCGAACGTTTAACTAGAGCCAGACAGACCACTCATAATATGTCTGTCACCAGATTCGGTACGGTTGATTCAAGCAAACCAAAACTGACAGCCGACTTAATCGTTGCCAAACCACCAAAAAAGATTTTTACAGCACCTGAGTCAGCTCCACTTTTAAATCGAGTCTTTGCAAAATCCAAGTCAAAACCTCAAGTGTTTAATCACGCTATTGCCATATCGGCAAATCATAATGCTCCTAAATTATCGAAAGAGAAATTGCACAAACGAGTCGCCAAGAAAATGCATATCAGACCTAAAATACTAGCTATCAGTACAGCTATTTTGGCAGTAATAATCTTGGGTGGATTTTTGGCTTATCAAAAAATACCGACTATTGCCATGCGAGTAGCTGCCAGTCAAGCTGGATTCAACGGTCATTTACCCGATACCATTCCAGCCGGTTTTTCATTTAAGGGTCCGATAATCTACTCCAAAGGCAATATATCCTTAAATTATAAATCTAACTCCGATAACCGCCAGTTTACAATTAATCAAAAACCTACTCAGTGGAGTAGCGAATCACTGCTGACTAATTTTTTAGTCGATTCAAAACTGCATTATCAGACCTATCAAGATAAGGGCTTAACTATATACGTCTATAATGATGGCGAGGCAACCTGGGTAGATAACGGAGTTTGGTATAACGTTACCGGGCAAGGTTCTTTATCTACCGATCAAATATTATCGATTGCCGGTAATATATAGCAGATTAGCACCGAATGAAGAATGGCGAGTGTCGAATGATGGTATTTTAGGTTAGTTTTCTCAAAATTAAGAAGTTGAATTATACTGGTGAGTAATGAGTAATGTAAGAACACGTTTTGCGCCCAGTCCCACCGGCTTTTTGCATGTTGGCGGCGTTAGAACAGCGCTTTTTGCATGGCTGGTCACCAAGCAATCAAATGGCCAATTTATTTTAAGAATAGAAGATACCGATAAAGCCCGCGAGATTAGTGGGGCAGAGCAACATATAATAGATAGCCTCGGTTGGGTAGGCATCAAATGGGACGAAGGCGTTGATATAGGGGGGCCGTATGCACCCTATCGCCAATCGGAGAGGTTGGGTATTTACCGCGAGTGGGCTAAAAAATTATTAGATAATGGCCGCGCCTATGTCGATCCATATACTACCGAAGAATTAGATAATTTCCGGCAGCAGGCAAAAGCCGAAAAGCGGCCATTTTTGTTCCGTGAACACCGTCCGGACAGCTCACCGGCTTGGGACGGATCCAAGCCGCTACGTTTTAAGTCTGAGCCAAAAAATTACACCTGGCACGATGCGGTCATGGGTGATTTACATAGCGGCCCAGAGGTAATTGACGATATTATTTTAATGAAATCCGATGGCTACCCGACCTACAATTTTTGCCATATTGTTGATGATACCCTGATGAAGATTACTCACGTTATTCGTAGCCAAGAATTTCTGTCATCAGTACCTAAATACCTCAATTTATATGAAGCTTTAGGATTAACTCCACCAATTTTGGCAACTCTGCCATATGTTATGGCGGCTGACGGCCATAAAAAACTCAGTAAGCGTGACGGCGCCAAAGATATATTAGACTATGCCAGAGAAGGTTATTTGCCAGAGACTATGATGAATTTTTTGGCGACGCTCGGCTGGAATGACGGGACCGAACAAGAAATTTTTACCGTTGAAGAATTAATGTCTAAATTTAAACTTGGGTCTGTTCAAAAAGCTGGTGCCCGTTTCGACGAACAACGCTTATTGTGGATGAACGGCTATTGGATTCGCCGCCTGCCAATAGTTGATTTATATAATCGAACCCAGGATTTTTGGCCGACCGATAGTAAAACATTTGACGATGATTATAAAAAACAGGTGCTTGGCCTGGTCAAAGACCGGCTTAAGTATCTGGCGGAATTACCGGAACTAACCAAGCCCTTTTTTATTGAACCAAAACCCGATTTAAAATTAATCAGCAACAACAGCCAATTGAGTAATCTCAAACAAGAGGAGCTGGTAAGTCTTTTACAAAAAACCTATACAAAATTAAGTACATCTGATTTTAATCCAGAAAATCTCACAAAGTTGTTAAATGATTTACTTACCGAAACCAGCCAGAAACCGAGCATATTGTTTAGCCTTATCCGGGTTGCAACCACATGGGCAACCTCAAGCCCAGGACTGGCCGAATCATTAAACGTACTTGGCAAAGACCAAACTCTGATCCGCATACAGAAGGCAATTGAATTTCTCTCTTAAAAAGCATATCCGCTTCGTGTTACAATACAAACATTAGCT
>Ga0182021_10011834_pt1 | contig 10368 bp, 10 predicted proteins | sample 612E3MmetaG_FD_120493 | JGI IMG/M metagenome (GOLD analysis project Ga0182021, IMG submission 120493) | Permafrost microbial communities from Stordalen Mire, Sweden - 612E3M metaG (Illumina Assembly) | ecosystem: Environmental > Terrestrial > Soil > Wetlands > Permafrost | place: Sweden... | reverse complement strand
CGCTCAGGATTGTTGCCGAGATGTTGGCCGCCACGGCCTTCCGGATACGGCCCACGTCAGTCACGGCCGTGGACGAATAAGGGTCGTCGCCGAGGACGATATTAATCCGTGCAATTGTCTTGTCAGTTGAGAAATAGGTCGCTTCCAGAAAAGCGGTAAATGGAGTCGATGTTTGCAGATTGAACTCACTCACCAGTCCGGTAAAATTATCGGCAAGGTTATCGACGGCGGTTTGCAGCGGGGCTAACAGGGCCGGGATATCTGCCGGAGCAGCCCCGGAAAGTTGCGCGCCGATAGTGCCGACCTGGGCCAGGTTGGCTTCCGCCAGTTGAAAATTCGGGCTTTGTAAGATCCCGGGATACTGCAGCGCCAGGCCCTGTAATACCTGCGCCGATGCCTCCACGGAACTGAGTTGGTCCAGGTTGCCCTGACTTATTGCGTCCCCGATACCTCGGATCTGCGCTGGCAGTGGCGTGAGCTGACTGACCGGCGCGTTATAATAGTCCACGCCGGCCACGCCTTTGACCGACTGTAGTGATTGGGCGAGCGTATCGACGGATTGCAGCGCAGTTGTGCCGGTCATATTTCCCTGCGGCGATTCGACCAGAAGGTAGAGCGGGGATAATTCCCCCGCCGGAAAATGCGAATTTAAGATTTTGAAGCCTTTAACGGATTCCGAATTTTGCGGTAATTGGGTCATGATATCGGCAGTGCGGGCGAGGTTCGGCAGGGCCAGATACGGCACCAGTAAAATCACCACAATCGGCACGGCCACCCGGACCGGGTGCTGACTGACCCAATTGCCGATAACATGCCACCCGAAACGGCCCTCTTTTTTCGGGGCTGCGGGGTTGCCCGGCCAGAACAGGTATTTACCGAAAAGCGACATCAGCGCCGGCACCAGCGTCAGTCCAGCCAGTAAGGTGACCCCGACGCCGATTGCCAGAGCGTAGCCGGTCGTTCTGTCCATGCCGAACCGGGAGATGCCCATTGACATAAAAGCGACGATTACCGTGAGCGCGCTGGCGGCAATTACCGGCGTGATTTGGGTAATGGCGGAGGCGCGGGCTTCGGGGCGTTCTTTCCTCCTTAACTCTTCCCGGAACCGGGAGACCAGGAAAAGGCAATAATCAGTGCCGACCCCGAAGATGATCACCACCAGGTAGGCCTGCGTCAAGGTGGAAAACTTCACCCCTGCCTGGGCCAGATAACTGATGACCCCGGAGGCTACGCCGAAACTGGCGCCGATGGCAATCAGCGGCAGGAATATGGCAATCGGGGAACGGTAAATAATCAGCAGTAAAATCGCCACCAGAATGATGGTCACGATGGTTGTCCGGTCGATGGTTTGCTGCACAGAGGCTGCCATATCCTGATAAATGGCACTATCGCCGGTGAGATAGGCCTGTAAGCCGGGGTGATTTTGGGTAATATAATCCTGAATTTGCAGGATACCGGTCTTGGCCGCTTCATCCAGGCCGCTGACCGAGAAATCCACCACCATCATCATCGTGGTTTGGTCGGAACTGATCAGTGTGGCTTTCAAGGCATCATTTACAAAGACCGAGGTTACCCCTTGGATTATCTTCGGCCCGGCGCCGGAAGTCAACCAGGTATTGATGTCTTTGGCGGCCTGCATATCCCCATCGGACAGGCCTTTGGCATCGTAAATCAAGATGATAACATTGCCCGGTGAAGCCGGTGTGGGAGAAACGAACTTCTCTTTCAGCAGGTTGCTGGCGGTTGTCGATTCGGTATTCTGAGGCAGGAACTGGCTTTCGTCAGTGACCCCGACTTTAGACAGTTTCGGGGCGAAGAGAAATAATATTGCCGCCGCTGCCAGCCAGACAGCGGTGATAATAATACGGTATTTGCGGGTGAATTCGGATAATTTGGCGAACATGGTATTTCAAGCCTCTTCTTATGCTATTTCATTAACGGCGTCAGTTGAATTGGTGTGAGTTTTCGCATTGACCAGTAACATGTCGGCGACTTCCTTCGCCTTTTCCAGCTGCTCGGGGGACAAACCGTCCAGCAGATTTTTCATCTGTAATTGTCCGTATATCCAGATACTGTTAATTACTTCCTGCCCTTTTGGCGATAAGCCGCAAATTACCACGCGGCGGTCTTCGGCGTCCGCACTGCGGGTGACCAGTTCTTTTTTTACCAGGTTATCGATAATGCCGGTGGCTGTGGAAACCGCGATGCCGAGGGTGCCCGCGATGGAACTCATACGGCTTTTGCCTTCGGTATGCAGCAGCAGCAAAACGCGGAGCTGTGCGACCGTCATATCGGTCATCAGCCATTCCGGCGGAATGTTAATCCCGATTACATGGAAGATATTCTCCGATGCCTTCAGAATATGTTTGACCAGAGTTTTACTATCGTTCCCCCGGTTAATGTTTGGTTTTAACATATTATTAGCTCCAACAATATATTTTGGTCTAACCTAACTAATTTAACGATACATCTTGTTAAAAAATGTTGTCAAGCAGTTTATCAAAATTGTTATGATTTTGTTACCTTATTCGATGGGATTATATAACTTCTTAAGGTTTGCTCTACTAGAATGATTGAAACAGGGTAATTTCTGTCAATAATTGTGCAAAACCGGTAACACAATAAAAAGGAGATGATCATATGTTGTTCCAAATTGTTCATTCCCTTGCCCGGCAGATGTGCCCGGCTCAATCGCCGGAGGCGACCAAACAGGATGATTGGTGGCAGGCCATGAAAAAAGCTCCCGGTATAAAGGTGCTCTTCGGTACGGTGTCCCCGGTGGAGCATACTTTTTACATTACCGTTGAAGCCGATGACTATCAGGCTTTAACGCGGGCGCTGGGTCCGCTTGTGGGTATGGGCACCGGGCACGCCGTCCCCGTTCTGACGCTGGACCAGGCCTTTCCGATGGCGGAAAGCGGTGTTTTCCGGGCCAATATTTAGGGACGGTTTGGGGATTCGCTTTTGAGAATCTCAGCGGCGGAGTTGAAATCATTGCTTGATGCCGGAAAAGCCGTGATGTCGGATGTTGGCGCGCCTGAACTACGGGCTCCTATGCGCGATAAAACCTAAAGGCGAACGGCAGTAAAGGTAGAATCTCACCATTTTTAGGCGGAAAATGAAGAACGAACCGGAACCTGTTAAAAAACAAACCGAACTGCCGAATCCTGCGGCAACATTTTCTTATGAAGTCTCCCGAAAACCCAAAAACCGGCATAAAAAACTGTTTGCCCCGGTTGGGGTAAAGCTTACCACGCCGTCGGGCGCGAAAGTGCCTCCAGGATGGCGCGACGTCTGGATGACCACGGATTCGCGGAGCCCGGTTCAGGCCATCGCCAGGGATTCCAAAGGCCGGTGGGTTTACCTTTATTCCGCCGAACATATGGGGACGGCAGCGGCGGCTAAATTCGTCCGGTTAAGGACTTTCGTCAAAGCTTATCCATCTTTGCTCAAACGCATCAAACGGGATATGAAAATCTCCGAAGATGCGCTCGCGCTCTATCTTATTGCCCAAACCGGTTTCAGAATCGGCAGCGATTCGGAGACGCAGGCCGCGGCAAAAGCTTTCGGGGCTTCCACACTGAAATGCGCGCATGTCAATATTGACGGGGGCCGCATCTCATTCGATTTTACGGGCAAGAAAGGCGTCCGGGTTACGAAGACTATCAAAGATAAATATTTAGCAGACCGCCTCGCGGGGCGGTGCCGCATTGCCCCGGATCAAAGAATCTTCAACACCACCGATGACAGTATCCGGGCTTATTTAAATACGATTTCTTCGGGTCGCGGGTTTACGGTCAAAGATTTCAGGACTTACGTGGGCACGCTGGCCGCTTTCCGCAAAATTAATTCCATGCCGGTCCCTGAAAACAGCCGGGAAACACAGAGATACAAAAGAGAAGTGGGCAAGACAGTCGCCATGGAATTGGGGAATACGCCGGCTATCGCTTTAAACTCATATGTCTCACCGGAGGTGTTCTGCGCCTGGGAATCCGGTTGGACCGAGCGTAAAAAGAAAGCCGCCAATTCTCCTGTGAGCCTGACCAGAGAGTTTCTGGATTGCATCCATTACGACCGTTCAGTCCCGGCAGAAAACAGCGCCGATTCAAGCGGATCCGGTAATTTTAATGACGGCGACTGATTAACCACGTCTAGGTTAATTCCGGTATCCGGAGGGTCAGTTCTGTCCACCCATCCCCGGTTGCCTTCTTAATCAGGCCGGTTACTTTTGTAAATACCGGCGGCGGTAAGACCTGCTGCCAGATTCTGACCATGTTTTCCCGGTCGTTGATTCCGATCAAGGGGAAAAGCCAGGATACCACTTCCGGAAACCGTTCCTGGGGGATTTTCTGCGACATTTTCCCGATAATTACTGCCTGTTCCGGAACAGGGATCCTCTCGTTAAATATCCGGTATAAATGAGCCTCTTCCTTGTCGAGGTGAAAGTGCAGGTGAAAATTAAATCTGGCCGCGGCCCGGGCGATATCCAGTTTATCCATTTCATTGACCGCGAGATTCAGTTCCAGATACAGAATATCCAGGCCGCGGTGGTCCCTTTGGTAAGCTTCCGCGACCAGCGGCGCCGCTTTTTCTACGGCCGGGAATACGGCATCTTCCTCGCCGCTGGCATGCCACACCAGCACCTCATTAAATAATTTATAACGGTTCAGGAGCGGGTCCAAACTGCCGCCCTGACGCACTGCGGCATTAGCGGCGGCATCCATTGCCGCCAGGTCTTTGCGGAATGCGTTATGAATTGCCCGAACTGCATCCATCGGAACAGCCATTTTATCCACCTTTCCTTTACGGCTAAATTTTCGTGAAGAAATGAGCGGTGAAAATGTGGCCGGCGTAGCCGATGGGGACAACTAACATGTTGGTTGCCACGGTTTTCCCCGTCTTGACGTTTTTAAATTTTACTTCCGCCCAGCCCGAGTTCATTTTCTCCGAGGCGCTCATGTAAACCTTAATCACTTCTTGTTGGTCTTCTTCCACCACGTCGGAAAGGGGAGCCTCGGTTTCCGCCCATTCTTTGGGCGATTTGTAACCGAGCATGTCGGCAAATTTCTTGTTGCAGACCTTATGAGTGTCATCCAGATAGAGGTAGATTGCCTGTCCGGATTTGTCCAGTACCTGTTTCATTTGTTGGGTAATTCCTTCTACCAGGTCTTCATGGTGCTGATGTTCATCCATCTGCAGCCTCCTCTTTTTATTTGAAGAACCTTATTTTATCTCCCTGAATATTGCAAAGGGATAAAATTAGAATAAAAAAAATTACAATGTTATGACGTTTTTGCGGAAAAACAAAGTTATTTCCCTCCCGGCGAAAGCCGGGATCCGGGCTTTTTCTGATGATATTCGAGTTATACTAAATCTTTGTTTTCAGCATCAAAAATGCCGGAACCTGTTCAAATCCCAGCTTATCCCAGTAACCCTTGCTGGCATCGGTGACGGTAACGCTGACGGTCGGGGCACCCCTAGCTTTCAACTCTGTTATCGCGGCCTTTACCAGTTTCGACCCGATGCCGTGATTTTGATATTCGGGATGGACCGAAAGTAAATGGATCATCGCCCGAGCGCCGTCGTACGTTGACCTGATGCAGCCAACGGCTCTTTCATTATCTGCGGCTGTCAGGAAAATCGCGGCGTCGCACTTCGCCACTCTTAACATCGCTTTTGGGCCGTCGACATTGGGATAGCTGTATTGTTTATTCGTTTTTAATATTTCTACCAGGTAATCGCTATCTTTGGGTTCAAACGGCCGGATTTTAACAGTCATGAAAAGCTCCTCTTGATATTCCTCTGTTAGAGGGAGAGTGCGTAGTCTCAGATTGCCCGAAAATAGACATTGGGAATTATTTTTATGGATTCCCGATCAGGTCGGGAATGACAAACTGGCGAAAACAGCATCAAGCAAAGCTTGATGCTGTTTTCTTTTCATTATCATTGTCGGGCTTGACCCGACAATCCAGAGATTTCGGAAAATCTCACTAAGGGAGAATTACCTGATTGTTATCCAAAATAAGACAAACAACAAACAGTCGTCAGATTTAAATCATATTCCGGCGGGAACGCCGTTTTTCGGCGACTTTAAGACGCGCAAGGGAGCGGCGCAGGGCTGCTTCGGCATTAGCAGCGTCAGTTTCCGCGGTGCGGTTGGTCAGTTTTTCCTCGGCGCGCTTTTTAGCGGCCTCGGCGCGGGCGATATCAATCTCATCGGCTCGTTCGGCGGCGTCAGCCAGGATGGTGATGTGGTCCGGAGTCACTTCCAGGAAACCGCCGGATACCGCCAGTGAAAATTCCTCCGTGCCTTTTCTCACCAGGACTTCGCCCGGTTTGATCATCGTCATGATGGGTTCATGGTGAGGCAGGATGCCCATTTCACCCTCAACTCCCGGCACCATGACGATATCGGCGTCTTCGGAAAAGACCAGCCGTTCGGCGGTGACGATATCAACCCGGACGCTCATTAAGCCTGTGCTCCCATTTTATTCGCTTCAGCTACTACATCATCGATCGTGCCCTGCATGAAGAATGCCTGTTCCGGCAGGGCATCGTGTTTCCCTTCCAGGATTTCTTTAAAACCGCGCACTGTCTCTTCGCGCGGCACATACCGGCCGGCGCGCCCGGTATAGGCTTCCGCCACGAACATCGGCTGTGACAGGAACCGCTGGATTTTGCGTGCCCGGGCCACGATGACTTTATCTTCTTCGCTGAGTTCTTCGATGCCGAGGATGGCAATGACGTCCTGTAATTCATTGTAGCGCTGCAAGACGCGCTGTACCTGCAGGGCGACGTTGTAGTGCTCCTGCCCGACAATCGCCGGATCCAGGACGCGCGAGGTGGAAGTCAGCGGGTTAACTGCCGGATACAGACCCTGCTCGGCGATAGAACGTTCCAGGGCGATGACGGCGTCGAGGTGGCCGAAGCTGGTGACCACGCCGGGGTCGGTATAATCGTCTGCCGGCACGTAAATTGCCTGGAAGGAAGTGATGGAACCTTTTTTGGTGGAGGTGATGCGTTCCTGCAGTTCACCCATTTCCGTGGCCAGCGTCGGCTGGTAGCCCACGGCCGAAGGCATACGTCCTAAAAGTGCAGATACTTCCATACCGGCCAGCGTGTAACGGTAAATATTATCGATGAACAGCAGCACGTCCTGCCCTTCTTCATCTCGGAAAAATTCGGCCATTGTCAGTCCGGTCAAACCGATACGGAAACGGACGGCCGGCGGTTCGTTCATCTGGCCGAAGACCATCACGGTTTTATCGATAACGCCGGAGGCTTTCATTTCGTTCCAGAGGTCGTTGCCTTCGCGGGAGCGCTCTCCCACACCGGCAAAGACCGAGAAGCCGCCATGTTCGGTGGCGATGTTGCGGATAAGTTCCTGGATGACGACGGTTTTGCCGACACCGGCGCCGCCGTACGCGCCCACTTTACCGCCTTTGGAGAACGGCGCCACCAGGTCGATAACTTTCAGCCCGGTTTCCAGCAGCTCCGGGGTGGTTTCCTGTTCGATAAACGAAGGCGGCGCGCGATGAATCGACCAGGTATCGGTCGCTTTGACCGGGCCCGCGTTATCAATGGCCGTGCCGGTCACATCGAACAGTCTGCCCAGGCAGCCGCGCCCTACCGGTACCCTGATCGGTAAGCCGGTATCGGTGACTTCTGTGCCGCGAGCCAAACCTTCGGTCGGCGCCAAAGAAAGGCAGCGGACCCAGTTATTACCGATATGGTCCTGCACTTCCAGGATTAATTTACCTTTGCCGGTATCGATTTCCAGCGCGTTAAACATCCTCGGTAATTCGTCGGGCGGAAACTCAACATCGATGACTGTACCGATGATTTGAACTATTTTTCCTTTAGCCATAAAAACCTCCGTCTACCCTCAAACCCCGTTAATTCCCGGATAGGGCCGCCGCGCCGGCGCTGATATCCAGCAGCTCCGTCGTAATTGCTTCCTGGCGTGCTTTGTTGTACATCAGGGTGAAATCCTGAATCAATTCGGCCGCATTATCCGTGGCGCTGCGCATTGCCACCATGCGGGCCGATTGTTCGCTGGCAATTGATTCCAGAATCGCGTGGTATATTTCCATTTCCACAAACCGGGGCAGCAATGCCCCGAGCACATCTTCCGGTGTCGGTTCGTAGTCAAAATCCGCGTTTTTCGGCTGGGTCGATACCGGCGGTTCGATGGGCAGTAATTTCTCGATTACCGGTGTCTGCACCATGGTGGAAACGAATTTGGTATAAGTGACGTAAACTTCATCCACCAGGCCGTTGGTGTAGTCATCGATAATGATGCGGGATATCGCCAGCGTGTCCAGCAGGGTAGGGCGGTCGCCCAGCCCAGTAAATTCCGCACGTGTTTCCCGTCCGTAGCGGCGCATGAAGTCGATACCTTTGCGCCCGACACTGACCATCGTCACCGGCACTTTTTGACTGACGATAAAACTGCCGGTTTTCCGGTTCAGATTGGTGATCAAGCCGCCGCACAAACCCCTGTCCGGGGAAACATGCACGACGGCGATTTTCTTGACCTCACGGCGACGCAGCAAAGGGTGCAGTTCGCCGGTTTGCGGTATCATCGCCAGGTCACGGATAACCTGCCGGATTTTCTGGTCGTAAGGCCTTCCCGCGGTACCGGCATCCTGGGCACGCCGCATTTTGGAGGTGGCAATCATCTCCATAGCCCGGGTGATTTTGGCGATGCTCTGTACACCGCGGATTCTTCGGCGAATTAAACGTATGTTTGGCATTATCCAACATCTTCAAAAGGAGCTTGATAAGAAGCCCCCGTATTCGTTATTTAAAACCCTGTTTGAATTCCTGAACGGCGCCTTTCAGCGCTTCCGAGGTCGCCGCGCTGAGGTCTTTTTCCCGGGCGATGGCATTTACGATTTCGGGGTGTCCGGCGTCCATGAATTTGTACAAACCGGTTTCGAATTCGCGCATTTTAGCCATTGGCACATCATCGAGCAGGCCGTTGATGGCGGCGTAAAGGATGATGACCTGTTTTTCCATCGCCACCGGCTGATAAAGCGGCTGCTTTAAAATTTCCGTGATGCGCTGCCCTCGTTCCAGTTGGGAGCGCGTGGCTTTGTCCAGTTCCGTGGTGCCGAACTGCGCGAAGGCTGCTAGTTCGCGGTACTGCGCCAGTTCCAGTTTCAGTCTGCCTGCCACTTTGCGCATCGCTTTGGTCTGGGCTGTACTGCCGACGCGGGATACGGAGAGCCCGACGTTCAAGGCAGGGCGTACGCCGGAATTAAACAAATCGGACTCCATATACATCTGCCCGTCGGTGATGGAGATGACATTAGTCGGGATATAGGCGGAAAGGTCGCCGGCCTGCGTTTCGATGACCGGTAAAGCAGTCAAAGAACCGCCCCCTTCGGCATCACTTAATCTGGCTGCTCTTTCCAGCAGACGGCTGTGCAGGTAAAAAACATCGCCCGGATAGGCTTCGCGGCCCGGCGGGCGGCGTAATAACAGGGAAATCTGGCGGTAGGCCCAGGCGTGTTTGGAAAGGTCGTCATAAACCACTAAAGCATCTTTGCCGTGTTCCATGAACTCTTCGCCCATGGCGCAGCCGGCATAAGGCGCCAGATATTGCAAAGCGGCCGAATCGGCCGCGTTGGCCGCCACGACGATGGTATGCGCCATCGCGCCGTAGGACTCCAGTGTCGCCACTACACGGGCAACTTTAGATGTTTTCTGTCCGATGGCGACGTAGATACAAACCAAATCGCCGCCTTTCTGGTTGATGATAGTATCCAGGGCAATCGAGGTTTTGCCCGTGGAGCGGTCGCCGATAATCAGTTCACGCTGGCCCCTGCCCAGCGGAATCAGGCTGTCGATGGCTTTAATCCCGGTTTGAACAGGGGTATTGACGGATTTACGTTTGGTAACATCCGGCGCGACTCTTTCCAGCGGCAGGGTTTTGTCCGTTTTTATTGGGCCCTTGCCGTCCAATGGGCGCCCCAGCGGGTCCACCACGCGTCCGATCAGGGCTTCGCCGACCGGTACTTCAGCAATTCTGCCGGTGCAACGGACTTCGTCGCCTTCTTTAATCCCGGCGTAATCGCCGAGGATAATCGCCGCGACGCTGTCTTCTTCCAGGTTCATGGCAATACCGATAGTATCGTTCGGGAATTGTAAAAGTTCGTTGTATTTGGCGGATGCTAAACCGTTGATTCTGGCAATGCCGTCGCCGATTTCTGATACGACCCCGACATCGTACATCGCCAGGGAGGTACCGAATTTATTTATTTCCCGCTTAATCGCGGAAGCAATATCCTGTCCCCGTGTTGCCATCTACACTGTACCTCCCCCGTTAGTGCCTGAGAAACTACTGCGCAACCCCACCCAGAT
>Ga0182021_10011833_pt1 | contig 10368 bp, 9 predicted proteins | sample 612E3MmetaG_FD_120493 | JGI IMG/M metagenome (GOLD analysis project Ga0182021, IMG submission 120493) | Permafrost microbial communities from Stordalen Mire, Sweden - 612E3M metaG (Illumina Assembly) | ecosystem: Environmental > Terrestrial > Soil > Wetlands > Permafrost | place: Sweden... | reverse complement strand
TGATACTGGGCGGGATCATGCCCTGGGAAGAGACGGCCCGTGCCCTCAGGTACGGGCTTACCCCGGTCGTCACAGGGATTGAAATGCTCAAAAAGATTGCGGAAGAGACCACGGCCTTCGGTGCCTCTGTGAATGTTCACCTGAAGGTTGACACCGGCATGGGGAGGCTTGGGGTGCGCCCTGAAGAGGTCCCCGCCTTCGTCGAAGAACTCTCTAAGTGGAAACAGGTGTGCGTTGAAGGGGTCATGAGCCATTTTTCCTCCTCAGAGAAACGGGACGAGTATGGGCTGACCCAGATGCGCGCCTTCGGTGATATAGTTGAGGCACTGAAGGGAAGGGGTATCGTGCCGAAGATTGTCCATATGGCCAACAGCGGCGCTGTCTGCACCTACCCTGAGGCCCACTTTTCCATGGTGAGGCTCGGCATCATGCTCTACGGTTCCTATCCTGATCCGGTTCTGAGCACACAAATTGCATTGGAGCCGGTCATGAGGCTTAGCTCGGGGATCGCGGCGGTACGCGACTTTCCGTCCGGTTCCGCCCTCAGTTACGGCCGTACCTTCATTACGGATAGAGAAATGCGCATAGCATCCATTCCTCTCGGCTATGCAGACGGCTACCCGAGGGCCCTTTCAAACAAGGGGAGCGTGCTTATACAGGGAAAGAGGTGCAGGCTCGTTGGAAGGGTTTGCATGGACTGGCTCCTGGTTGACGTGACGGAGATGACCGGGGCACAGGCCGGTGACGAGGTTGTCTTCCTGGGCAGGGACCGGAACCAGACCATAACGGCGGACGAGATTGCACGGCACGCGGGAACGATTCCCTACGAGATCCTGTGCGGTATATCGCCCCGGATACCGAGGACCCATGTCTAAGAAATTTCTCTGGAATATGCTGAAGCCCGTATCTGCTTTTGCAGTCGAATTCGGTCGCATCTGGTTCATGCTTATGGACAGTGTCTATTGGGCGTTCCGCAGGCCTTTCAAGCTGAACTACCTCTATAAGCAGATGGAGTTTATCGGCGTTAAGTCTCTGTCAGTCGTGATTATTACAGGCAGCTTCACGGGGATGGTTCTCGCCCTTCAAACCTATCATGCCTTCCACAGATTCAGTTCGGAGGCCATTGTGGGTGCTACTGTGGCCCTCAGCATGACCAGGGAACTGGGACCCGTGCTGACTGCACTCATGGTCACGGGCCGGGCAGGTTCTGCCATGGCTGCGGAACTGGGCTCCATGAGGGTGACCGAGCAGATCGATGCGCTGACTGTCATGGCGTTGAGCCCCATCAAGTACCTGGTCACTCCCCGCATTCTTGCTGCCCTTTTCATGTTACCCATTCTCACCGTCATCGCCGACTTCATGGGTATAGTGGGCAGCTACCTCGTCGGCGTGAAACTGCTCGGGATCAATGAGGGCGTGTTTATCAGCAGGATGATCAAGTACGTGGACCTCGATGACATTTACAACGGCCTTGTTAAGGCGGCCTTCTTCGGCATTGTCCTGAGCCTTGTCTCCTGTTACAAAGGGTTCAATACGAGAGGAGGTGCAGTGGGGGTGGGAAAGGCGACGACAGAGGCAGTTGTCGTTTCGAGCATTACCATTCTCATTTCGGACTATGTCCTTACGTCCCTCATGTTCTGATATGGAAAATAGCGTCATCCGGGTCATTGATCTGCGCAAGAGCTTCGGAGCCCAAAAGGTGCTGGACGGGATAAACCTTGAGGTCGAGAGGGGCAAGATCACGGTTATTATTGGAAAGAGCGGCGGCGGAAAGAGCGTGCTCATGAAGCACCTGATCGGTCTCATGAAGCCGGACAGCGGGGAGATATGGATAAATGGCGTGGAGATCACGCACCTGCGGGACGCGGAACTGAACGAGGTGCGCAAGAAGTGCGGCATGCTCTTTCAAGAAGCGGCCCTCTTCGATTCCATGAATGTGAAGGATAATGTCGCTTTTCCCCTCCAAGAGCATTCGAGGTTGTCTCAAAAGGAGATTGATGGGATAGTGAATGAGAGGCTTCGTGAGGTGGGGCTTCTGGGATCTGACGATAAGATGCCGGCCGAGCTGTCAGGTGGTATGAAGAAGAGGGTTGGTCTTGCCAGAGCCCTTGTAATGGACCCCGATATCATCCTCTTTGACGAACCCACGAGTGCCCTTGATCCTGTTATTTCCCTCGCAATTGAGGATTTGATCACGGAGACGCAGACGCACCTTAAGAAGACGTATGTGGTCATAAGTCATGATATAATGGGCATGTTCCGCATTGCGGACAAGATCGCCATGTTGTCGGACGGGAAGATCATTGCTACGGGAACTCCGTATGAGATTAAGAGAAACGACCAGGAGGCGGTCAAGGAGTTTTTGAGAGCCACAAAACTACCTGGTTTTGCAGGGGGTGTACTATGACATCCGAGTTTAAGGTGGGCGTCGTCGTTCTGATAGGGATTACCCTTCTTTTCTACATGTCCTTCAGAGTAGGCAGGTTTGACGTGCTCCATAAGGGTGGATACGAAGTGGTTGCCCATTTCAACAATATAGCCGGCCTCGATTCCAAGTCACCTGTCGACCTTGCCGGTGTTGAGGTGGGGCAGGTAAAGTCGATCAGTCTTGAGGGGTATCGCGCAAAGGCAGTGCTTACCATAAAGGACGGGGTGAAAATTCCCGACGACAGCCAGGTGGCGATAAAGTCTCTGGGAATTCTCGGGGACAAGTACCTGCAGATCACGCCGGGACAGTCGACGGTCTATCTGAAGAACCATGACGAGGTCAAGAACGTGGTGGCCTACGCGGATTATGATGAGATCTTCGCGAGTGTCAACAAGGCGGCGAAGAATTTTGGTGAGACCATGGAGCAGTTCAATGGTCTTCTGGGCGAGGCCGACAAGAAGAACATAAGGGAAAGCGTTGCCAATCTAAGGACGGCCAGCAGTCAGTTCAGCGGCATGCTCCAGGAGAACCGGACGAACGTGCAACGGGTTGTCTTAAACATGGCAGTGGTAAGCGACAGACTTGGCCCCCTCACAGACCGGGCTGATTCTGCCATTGCAAGCATCAGCACCATCGCTAAGGGTGTGGAAGAAGGCAAGGGAACCCTTGGCCTTCTCGTAAAGGATGAGAAGCTCTACAACGAGGCGAAAGAGACTCTAGGGGCCCTGAAGAGCATAACCGCGGACATAGAGCAGGGAAAAGGCACCCTCGGGCAACTTGTGAAGGACGACACGTTGTACACGGACATGAAGGAGACGGCAAAGAACGTCAAAGAACTGACGGATGGCATAAACAGGGGCGAGGGGACCCTCGGCAAACTTGCGAAGGATGACACCCTGGCGAATGAAGCGGAGAAGACCCTCAAAAAGGTACAGAAGGCAGCGGAAGGCCTGCAGGAGATGACGCCTATCACTGTGCTGGGCACCGTGTTCAGCATCTTTTTCTGATGCGCCTTCCCCACCTCCTTGGCCCGGCAATTATTCTACTCATGACTGTTCTTATCTGCCCGGGGGCGTCGGCATTCTGGCCCCTCTCGTGGCAGCTCGGGGATGAGCACAATTACCTTGGCCCTCTGGTAACTGTAGAAAACAAGGGGGCCCAGACAGAAAGTGTCACTATCCGGCCTCTCCTATTCTTGGCGGAGCCGCAAAAAGAAACCTACCAATTCCTCTATCCCCTGGGTAAGACCACAGAGGGAAACTCACACTTCGTACCTTTCTATTCGGCCAATTTCGGAAAGGATTACAGGAACTACAACCTTCTCCTTTTCTTTTATGGGCAAAACGCTGAAAAGACGTACGGAGGCTTTTTCCCCGTCTATGGAACCCTCATCGAGCGCTTCCGGAGAGATAAGATCAGCTTTTTTCTCTGGCCCCTCTATGGCCATTCGGAAGTGGAGGGAGGAACGCGCACGGATATCCTCTGGCCCTTCTTCTCTTTTTATGGCGGAAAGGATGGAGGCTTCAAGGCCTGGCCCCTCTTCGGAACGAGAAAAAGGGGTGATGAGCGGGTGACGAGTTTTTTTCTCTGGCCCTTTTTCATGTGGGACAGGAAAGATCTTGACACGGACAATCCGAAGGAGAGTTTCTTTGCTATCCCCTTTTTCCTGAAGACCACCTCGCCTCAAAGCGTCTACTACAGCTCACTGCCGCCCTTTTTCAGCTACTACCGAAACCCTGACAAGAAGGTGGTGAATGCCCCGTGGCCCTTCTACACCTACACTGAAGGAGAGGTTGAGGCGCGCAGTTATTGGCCTATTTACGCCACGGATAGGCGCGAGGCCTTCAGCACGCTCACCGTCATGTGGCCCGTCTACAAGCGCACCGAGTGGGCCGTAGGGCCGCAGGAAAACAGCGAGCAGCGCATTCTGCTTTTCAACAGGCGGACAATGGACGACCGGGGTTTCTTCCTGAATGTATGGCCCTTCTTTGAATACAGGAGCCGGGAGACCAACAAGAGATTCTTCTTCCCGTCGCTTTTACCTTTCCGGTATGAGGAGATGGACAGGATCATCAAGCCCCTTCTCACGCTCTACGAGTACAAGGAGAATGGCAGCACCCGGCTCTCGAACTTTCTTTACGGGCTCTATACCAAGGAAGAGACCGATGAGACGTGGAAGAGGCGGTTTGCCTTCCTCCTTGAAGTGAGTAAGGAGAAGGATGGGATGGGCTTTGAGGTGCTCTCCGGCCTTTTTGGGATAGATGCCAGGACGATAAGGATTCTCTATGTCCCCATCAAACGAGGTGCTCAGGAATGAAGGAAACCGTTTTAGGTGTTATGTGTTAAGTGTTAAGTCCGGACTTAAAACCTAAAACTCAAAACATAAAACGTTTGTGGTCGTTGAAGGCTGAGTGCCATGCCCCATATAAAGAGAGTATCATTCCGAGAGAGCATCCGTCCCCTGAGAACGGCTTTTACTACGTCTCTGGGAAGCAAACAGATCATCCGCAATATGCTTATCGAGGTCGTGCTCGATGATGGGGTTACGGGCAGGGGCGAGGCGCCCACGAGCTTTACCAGGCAGAATGAGACGATACCTTGTATGGCCCATATCCTCTCTGCGTGCGCTGTGTCACTGAAAGGCGTTCCTCTGGACGGCTATGGAAAGCTTATCAGCCGCTTTCGCGCGGTCCATCCCGAGGGACTTATGACCATATCCGCCCTCGAAGTGGCCCTGTTCCGTGCGTTCCTTGAAAGCAGAGGCATTGACGAATGGACTCATTGGGGCGGGAAGCTCAAAGAGATCGAGACCGACATTACACTGCCGTTCCTTTTTGAGAGGGAGTCACTCAGGAAATGGATCCGGTATGGGTTAAAGAGAGGGTTCAGGGTTTTCAAGGTGAAGGTGAGCGGAGATGTGGAAAAGGACAGAGCCTTTCTTGCCCTCGTGCGCTCGCTCCTTCAGGAGAGGGAGACCCCATTCACACTGAGACTGGATGGAAACCAGGGCTATACGCCAGGGGATGCCCTTTCCCTTCTCGATCGACTCACCAAAGAGCGTTATCCAATTCAGCTTTTCGAGCAACCCGTTGCGAAAGGTGATCTGGAAGGGCTGAAACGCGTAAAAGAGGGATCCCCTGTCCCAGTCATAGCCGACGAAGCGGTTGAGACGGCAGCCCAATTGGAAAGGATTGTTGATCGTGAGTGCGCCCACGGCGTCAATCTGAAGATTGCAAAAAGCGGAATTGCCGAGTCGGCGAAAATTATAGACCTCGCCGGCCGGGCAGGCATGAAGCTCATGATAGGCTGCATGACGGAGACCATGACGGGTTTATCAGCAGCCATCTACATGGCAGCAGGGCAGGGGGTCTTCGAGTTCATCGACCTCGACTCGATCCACTTCCTCCATCACAGGAACAGATATAACGACATCTCTGTCAAGGGGCCGGTTTATCTGATGGGAGGGGGTAGTCCGGCGTTTCGTGCTCCCTCTTGAGCTTAAGATGCGAAATGTGAAGCCGAATATTATAATACTCTAGGGAGAAGGGCGAGAGCGATTCTGCGAAAAAGGAGGTATCGGCTACCGAGTGTAGCACCTGTTATGAGCAAGGCTCTCAATATTCTTTATATTACGTTCAACTCCGCATGTATGATAGTCTTCGCATACCAGAGCTATCTATGGTTAAGAGCGGGAACATGGACAAAAATCGCCACTCATATTTTGATACCGGACTGGCCACGAAGAGGGCAACTCATCGCAGAATGGCAGGGAATAGGTAAGGTGCTTCATTGGATTCTAAACGTGGAACTCTCCTACACGCTTGGATCTGTGGCCATCGTATTCTACGTGATTAAGCTCGTGAGTGCTAAGAAACATTAAGATGGTCCGGCATGCCGGTTATCCGCTCTGGGCGAGTGCCGTATCGGCTGTTTCGAATCAGACTGTGAGGGCGAAGCGCTGCCTGAACTGGTCAGGATCCATGTGGGCGGTTTCGGCGAGGCGCCTCAGCTGCTTACCTTCGAAATCCTGTTTTTCGAGACGTATCATATACTTGCGGGCCACCTCATAGAGTTGCGAATTAATGTCAACCCGCCTTATCCGGCTGGTGCCCGAAGGATCCATCATTTCGGAAAAAGGTATCGGTCGCAGATCACCCTCAAACAGGACAACGGTTGCCCCTGATCCTCCGTTCACGAGGAATCGCACAGCGCCATAGCCCAGGTTCCTCGTGTACTCCACGTCGTAGGGGATTGGGTCTGCGGCCCGCAGTTCGTAGCCGATGTTTTTTTCGACGATAGTGACCTTTATGCCCATGGCATTGAGCGTATTTCTCGTCGCGCCTCGAAGGAGTGCGCCGAGGGGGATCTCTGAGAGGCGCAGTCTTCCCGTTTCGTCCTTCTCGAGTGGGCCGTTCTGGCTTTCTTCGTCCAGTTCAATCTTTTCCACAACACCTTCGCCAAGGATGGCGACGCCATGGTCCTTGCCCATGGAGAGCCTCTTGATGATGGATCCCGTAAGCATGTCAGCGACCCTCGTCAAGGGCACTTTGCCGTCCGGGAGTTCCTCGGGGATAATGGTAATGGTTGCCCCGGCTGCATTTCCAATGCCCAACGCAAGGTGGCCTGCATGTCTTCCCATGGTGGTGATAAAGTACCACCGCCCCATGGTACGGGCATCTTCCATGATGTTCTGCACAATCTCCACGCCCACATCCCGGGCAGTCTGGTAGCCGAAGGTAGAAATGCCGCCGGGTAGAGGAATGTCATTGTCGATCGTTTTCGGCACGTGGGCCACACGGAGATCACCCTTTGCCTCTCTTTCGATCCAGTTGGCCATGTAGAGGCTACCCTCACCGCCGATCGTGATCAAGTAGTCGATACCGATGCGCCTGATGGTTGACATCATGACATGGAACTTCTTCTCCGCTTCATCGGGGTAGTTACGGGAGGTGCGCAGGATGGATCCGCCCCTGGCCTGGATCCTGGAGACGTCTTCTATGGAGAGGGGCATGAGAACGTTCTCCTTGCCCTCGAAGAGGCTGTTGAAGCCGCCAACGATACCGACGACGTCGATACCCTCGTTAATGGCCTCTATGGTGACGGCGCTGATCACGCCGTTGATTCCGGGGGCAGGACCGCCGCCGACGACAATACCAAGGAGTCTCTTTTCCATGCACCTATTCTCCCATCTTTAGGCTTAGTTTTGCAATCTGTTTTTCGCGCAAACCGGCCTTTTCTTAAATCGAAACCCGTGAAAGGTCATAGGTATCATTTGTTGTATCTCAACATGCACTTGTGTATCATGTGACTATGAAGATAGGTTTTCATCTTCCCATCTCGAGAGGCTTCGGCCATACGCTGCGGGAGGCCACAAGGCTGGGATGCGAGGTTATTCAGATCTTTGTGAAGAACCCCAGGTCGTGGGCAGAAAAGAGCTTCAAGGAGAAGGACATCGAGGAGTTCATGCGGCTGGCTGCGGCCATGCCCGTGTATGCTCATCTTTCGTATCTTCCAAACCTCGCCAGATTCACGGAGGAGGCCAGACACAGACAGGCCCTTTTTCACGAGGCATCCCTTTCGGTTGAACTGGGAATCAAGACTATTGTGGTCCACTGCGGATCACACCGGGACAGACGGAGGGGTCTTGCTATTGCGGCGGAAGCCGTTGAGGAGGTGTTGGAAAGGTATCCCATCAACATCTGCCTTGAGAATGCGGCAGGCCAGGGAAACAGCATCGGAAAGAACCTCGTCGAGCTTGCATCGATTCATGAGCGTGTGGCCCTGCAACACCGGGTGGGCCTTTGTCTCGACACGGCTCACCTCTTTGAGGCCGGGTACGACGTTCGTTCCAGTGCCATATGGGAGGCCATTATCGAAGAGGTGGAGGATCTGTTCGGACCGGAGAAGATACGGTTCTTTCACCTGAACGATTCCAAAACACCCCTTGGCAGTACTGTTGACCGGCACTGGCATATCGGCAAGGGCCAGATCGGCATTGGCCCTTTCAGGTTTCTGGCGGGGGAGAAACGATTTGCCCACCTTGGAGCCATCATGGAGACCCCCAAGGTGGGCAGGATGGACGAAGCAAATATGAAGGTTATGCGATCGCTACCTTCTCCTCTGGTGCCTGGTCCGCCTTCTTAACTTCCTGTTCTTGTGTTTCCGCATCTTCTTTTTTCGCCATTTTACAACACTTCCCATCCGTCACCTCATTTCTTTACGAGAAACTCATCCCGTACATTGCCTTTCATGTCGTAAGCCGTAAAAAGATACCCTCCATTTTGCCTTTTTGCAATAACATAATGATGGAAGCCACCATGATCTTCACGGTACGTGAGCAGCCGAGGCCCCTCCGCCACCCGTGATCACGTAGGCAAAGCCGTCCTTCTGCGCCCTGTGGTGGAGATGCTCATGCCCGGCCACCACGAGGGCAACCCCGTTCTCCACGAAGAGCTGGTGAAGCTTGTCTCTATCGGGTCCATACCTGTCAAGGCCGTGACCCGTGCCGAATGTCGTCGGGAAGGGCGGACGGTGAAGGAAAACTAATTTGTAGACAAAGGCCCGTTTTAGCTCTGCCTGGAGCCAGGTAAGCTGTTCGCCAATGATTTTGCCCCACTGCTGCGGCATCTCAGTACTGAGAAATATGAGCAGGGTGTCGCCCTTCTCAACAGAGTAATAGGGCTGTTTTTCAAAGAGTTTTGTGTAAAGGTCCAGGGAGGCTTTGTCATAGACGTCGTGATTCCCGAGGGCCACGTGCAGGGTCTTTCCTTTTCCCGTAATCTCCAGCAGCCTCTCCCATTCGGTGGGGCTGCCGGGTGTGCTGATGGCATCCCCAAGGTTGATGATTGTTGTGATCTTTTCTTTCTCCATCTGGTGGATGAATGCGGTGTAAACCGATTCTGTCTGGCCGATCCTGGTGTCACCGATCATTACAAAGGTAAAGGGTTCAGATGCCTGACAGAAGGTATGAGCCAGGGAGAAAAATAGAGCGAGAAAAAGCAGAAATATGGCGTGGCGCCTTGTGTTTAGCACGGCGTTAGCATACAGGATTTTTGCATCATATGCAAATTGCCCCCTTTTGTACCCTTGAAAAGAAGGTCACAGGAGGATAAGATAAAACCGGTTCTTGTCGTTGCGACCGTATACATGGACATGGAAACACGTGAAGGCGAGGGCAGATCAGACTAGATACTTAAGGAGGTAGTGCGATGATTCTCTTCATTCAGAACTTTGACATTATTCCCGGCAAGGAGGATGAGTACCCCTCGTTTATTAGCAAGACTTACCTCCCGGGGATTGATGCCCTTGGCCTCCCCGCCATAGGCGGCTATTATGTGGAAGTGGGGTTTGGGCCTATGATTGTCGCTGTGCTTACGTGCAGGGACGTGGCCACCTGTTTTTCCATTGCTTCCGGCAAGGCGTTCAAGGAATACACCGTTGGCCTCAAGTCCCTCGTCTACAACTATCGCAGCTATCTGCTTGAGCCCCTCGGGAAAGTGAAGCGGGAGGCCTACACGATTCAGAAGGGTATCTGGAAATTCGCCCAGTATTACGATCTGAGGGCCGGCAAAAAGAAGGAGTATGCAGATTTTGTTGTGAACCAGTACCTGCCGGTGATGGAGCAACTCGACTTCATGGAGGTGACAGGCGGATGGAATATGGTCCTCGGGGGGGCAAACGAGATCATGGCCGAATTTACCTTCACAGACCCTGTCGATGTGGGCCGCCTACTCAATAACGATGATTTCCGGAGGCTCACCTTTCAGCTCAAGACAGACTACGTGGTCAACTATTCGAGCCGCATTCTGCGGTGCACGGAGCGGTTTGACGAGCCCAGGTGGTTCAGGCTGTAGGGCCGATTTTGGGTGATTTTGCCCCCTGGAAGTGATACATTAATGCAATTCCGATGCTCACGCGCCTGTAGCTCAGCAGGATAGAGC
>Ga0182021_10011832_pt1 | contig 10369 bp, 8 predicted proteins | sample 612E3MmetaG_FD_120493 | JGI IMG/M metagenome (GOLD analysis project Ga0182021, IMG submission 120493) | Permafrost microbial communities from Stordalen Mire, Sweden - 612E3M metaG (Illumina Assembly) | ecosystem: Environmental > Terrestrial > Soil > Wetlands > Permafrost | place: Sweden... | reverse complement strand
GGCGGAAGTAAGAATACTTGGGATCAAAGACTCACTTCGTGGAGGAATAAATGACCAGGACAAACGTATTGGATGCAAGGTTTTCCCGAACACATGAAATGACAGGAACGCGCGTTGCCGGGAGGGAAGAATTCACAGTAGTGCGTACGTCAGATGAGGAACTGCAGCAACTTGTGCATGAGGAGGGTTTCAGAGCTGTTTTTGAGTCTTCCAACGATATCATGCTGATCCTCAATAAAAAGGGGCAAATAATTGATGTCAACAGAGAATCAATTGGAATCAGCGGCTTTACGAAAAACGAAGTAATCGGGAAACATATCAAAGTATTCTCCAATATTTTAACCCCAAAAAGCATGGCTAAAGCTATAAGCAATTTACTGAAGCGCATGGCAGGCACCGGTGTCCCATCATACGAAATTGACATAATCAATCGAGATGGGGAACCAATGACTTTTAAAATCAGTGCCCGACCATTGAGAAAAGAGAATCAAATAATCGGTGATCTGGTGACTATGCGGGATGTTACCGAGCTTAAGCAGGTGGAGCATGAAACATCTCAAAAGTCGTCCGATATTAATTTAATAAATTTGATTAACGAGGCTGCTAATCAGGGTAAAAGCTTCGAAGAGGTCTTTCGGTTGGTATCCGCGGAGACACAGAAGCTGTTTGGCGCTAATGTCGCAATTGTATATTTGCTGAGTAAAGATAAACAATACCTGGAAATGCAAAATCTGAACTTACCGCCGAAAATGACACACGGTATTGAGAATTTGATCCATGCCGATATCAAGGGAGTAAAAATCAGGCTCAAAGATGAAGGTATTTATACCGGGATACTGAAAACGGGTAAGGCTGTGCTCACGAACGACCTTATGGTCATGGAGAAAATGGCGAAAGAATGCACCGAGGACAAGCATTTACAGAAACTTGTTTTCCCGATTATTAAAGGACTAGGTATTTATTCAACGATTAGTGTTCCGCTGAAAAATGACAGCGAAGCATTTGGATTGCTGGATATTGCCAGAAAGGAACTCTTTACCGAATCAGACATGAAACGGATTGAGATTATCGCGGGACAACTGGTTAACATCATCAAACGCAAGCAGGCAGAAGAAGCCCTGAAAGCATCGGAGCAGAACTTCCGTAACTCGATGGACAGTTCGTTGATGGGCATTCATATCGTCGATGAAAATAACTACACTTTGTATTTGAATCAGGCATATCTGGATATTTTTGGTTACACAAATATCGAAGAAGTGAGAAGATCTCCGCCGTTTACGCATTACACACCTGAATCGTACGCCGATTTTATTTTGCGCAGGGAAACCAGACTACGCGGTGAATTAATCCCGGACCATGTGGAAAACGATATTGTACATAAAGACGGCTCCATCCGGCATTTGCAGCTTTTCCGCAAAGAAGTGCTGTGGAATGGGAAGAAGCAGTACCAGCTTCTCTGCAACGATATCACGGCGCTTAAAAATTCGGAATTGCAGATAAAGAAGCAAAAAGCGCTCACCGACCGTATTCTGGAGAGCACTCCGAACGCGGTGGCCGTCGTCGGACAAGACCAGCGGATCATTATGGTAAATAAAGCCTTTTACCATACTTTTGATTTAGCGAAGGGCAAGGCCGAAGGTAAAGAGATCGGAGAAATCATTCAGGTTCCGTTCTTTCTAGATACAATTTCTCAGGTGCTTACCAGCAGCAAATCCCGGTTTCAGATCGAGTTCAAGCTAAAAAAGAATACACTGGAAAGGATTCTGGTCGCGGATGTCATCAGTATGCAGAAAAACGAAGTCCTGGCCATCTTGAATGATATTACCGAAGAGCGAGAAATGCAGGAGAAGCTGGCGCAAACCGATAGACTGGCTTCGTTAGGTGAAATGGCCGCAGGCATCGCGCATGAACTGAATAATCCTTTAACCGGCGTCGTGGCGATGTCTGAGTTGCTGTTAGAGAGCGAGACACTAGGTGATATCAAAAAAGATCTTGAATCTATCAGCAGTGAAGGACAGCGTGCCGCCAATGTCGTGAAAAATCTGCTTTCCTTTGCGCGAAGTCACACTTTGTCCGCACAGCCGGTTAAAATAAATGATGTGGTCAATCAGGTCTTAGATCTGCGCGCCTATGAGCATCGGGTAAACAACATCGCGGTGGTTACTCACCTCGACCCGGACATTCCTGAAATTATCGCAGACCGCTTCCAGTTACAACAGGTGTTCGTCAACATTGTTTTGAATGCGGAACAGGCAATGATCGAGTCACACGAGCGGGGCAACTTAACCGTCACCAGCGAAGTGATAAAAGGAATGATCAGGACTTCGTTTAGCGATGACGGTCCCGGTATTCCTCAGGACATCATCAACCGGATCTTCGACCCCTTTTTCACGACGAAGGACGCCGGTAAAGGGACCGGGTTGGGGCTGAGTATCAGTTATGGAATTGTATCAAAACTAGGCGGCAGGATATATGCCGAGAGTAAACCGGGTAAAGGGGCATCCTTTGTTGTCGAACTTCCTCTGAAACATAAATAACCGTCAGCAAGTTTCTCTACGGCCTTGCGCGGAAAACGGCCGTAAGGCAGGGCTCATTTAACAGCCCAGTTTGACCTTTGTGCCAAAAAAGAGAGGAGCTGGAATGCTCCTCTCTTTACAAATAACGGTTAGTAAATTATTGGTTTTCGCCGATGAATATTCCCTGACTATTTCAGGCCGGCGTAGCCGCCCTCTTTCGACTGAGTCTTTTTCGGCTGTTCTATACCCAACAACTTACGCATCCCTTCACCATTCTGATTACACCAGGCGTACATGATGCCGATATCCCAGCCGACGCAGAAGTGTTTCACACCCATATCGATAAATGGCTTGGCCGCCTCGAAACTGGGGACTTCTACTCTGGGAGCAACGCCTTTCTTCAGCGCCATTTCAATCATTTTGAGCTGTACATTTTGAATCTCAGGTGTTTTACCCGCTGCCGGTTTGCCGTAGCTGATGGAGTAATCACTGGGGCCGAACTGCACCATATCCACACCGGGTACCGAGAGAATTTTCTCCAGATTATCCATGGCGCCGGTTTTCTCGATCATCAGCGCAATGACAATATCATCCATCGCCTTCGCCCAGGCTTCGCAGCCTTCTACCACATAACCCACGCTGCGGCGCATACCAAAACCGTGTACCCCGCCGGCATCCGGTCTTTCCGAACGGACCGCACGGATACAATCTTTGACATCATCCACAGTGCGGATATCGGTGAAAAGAACACTCTGGAAACCGGAGTCGATCGCCCGGGGGGTGATAAAACCACGGCCGTTCTCCTCGACCTTCATCATGCCGCCGAGGTTGGGGAAAAGCTCGATGGCGCGGCACATATTATCCATCCCTTCCAGACTGAAGGGGGAATACTCGCCGACATACTCGATATAATCAAAGGCGCCGGATTGCCCGACAACCTCGGCCATGCCCGGCCACGGCCCAATCAAATGCATTCCCAGTGTTGGTTTACCGGCTTTAAGCAATTCCCTAAGTCTATTCGGTCTCATGTTATTCTCCTTATTATTTTACGTTTTATTAATTAGTTTATTAAATACCGGTCAGGTATCAATCTTGTTATGATTCAGTGTCTATTTCCCCGTTAAGTACGTATGCGCCTTCTCTAACAATTCCGGGATAGCTAACTTCTGAGGACATTTTTCTACGCACTGATCGCACTTAATGCAATTATCGGCACGCTGGTCCGCTTTGAACCGGGTGGTGTACTCTCTGCGGCCTCTGGTACTATCGCCGTAAATCATTGCTTCATTATATAAGCTGAAGATACGGGGAATTTCCACACCGTTAGGGCAGGGCATGCAATACCGGCAGGTAGTGCAGGAGATACCCTGTGAGAGATAGGCATCACGTACCCGTCCGATCAAAGCCAGTTCGTCTGCCGTCAGGTTATGCGGTTGGGAATGATCGGCGATCGCGACATTTTCTATTACCTGCTGCATATTACTCATCCCGCTGAGGGCTAATGTTACTTCCGGGTGGTTCCAGACCCAGCGTAATGCCCATTCCTGGGGCGTCCTTTGCACCGGCGCATCCGCCCACATTTTGGCGACTTTCTCCGGCGGTCTGGAGAGCCGCCCGCCGCGAATCGGTTCCATCACGACAACTGCTAAACCTTTCTTATGGGCAAACTCCAGTCCGCGGGTACCGGCCTGAGTCTCTTCGTCCATATAGTTATATTGGATCTGGCATAATGTCCAGTTATCATAGGCGTTGACTATTTCCTGAAAAACATCAAAACTGTCGTGGAAAGAGAAGCCAAGATGGCCGATACGTCCGTCCGCCATGGCTCCTTCCGCCCACTTCAGTACGCCGAGATCGCGCACTTTGGGCCAGCCCGTCTTATTCAGACCGTGTAAAAGATAGAAATCGACCTTGTCGTTCTGCAGTCTGGTCAATTGTTCGTTTAAAAGCCGGTCGAAATCCTTAGCTGAGTTGACTTCCGGAACAGGCAATTTGGTGGCAATTCTGACCTTTTCCCGGTAGCCGTCTCTGAGCGCTTTAGCGACGACGACTTCGCTGTTCCCGCGATGGTAACCCCAGGCCGAATCGATATAATTGACGCCGTGGTCGATGGCATAGCGCAACATCCGGATCGCTTCCGGCTCATCGATTAAGCTGTGATCTTCATTAATCACAGGCAGACGCATGGCGCCAAATCCCAATGCCGATACTTTCCAATCCAATTTACCAAACTTACGGTACTTCATGTCTCCACTCCTTTCATTTTTCCGCTTCACGTAGTTTGCTCAAGAAATAATGCTGATAATATTGTAATCAAATCAAATAAAAATGGCAATTTAGAATGTTTCCTCCAAAAAATGCTCTTTTGCCTAAGCAAAAAAAGTTAATGAATCATTACATTACAAAGCACTCTATAAACAGCGGAATAACGGAGAATATTTAACGGTTTTCGAGCAAGTCAGTTTGTTGTTGCCCCCGCTTCCGTTTATTGTTAGCCGCACCAACATACGCAATTATTTTTAATATGCCCGTTGCATATTGATGAAAAATCAAGTAAACTATGCTAACTTTGGCGAGAGAGGAAACCATAACAAATGATTTTTCGTCCAGGGATTAACCTGCGTCGAATCTGTTTAACATCTCCGAGGTAGATACAAAATATTAGTGGTCTTGTATATTGAGTCAAATATTTAAAACCTAATAAGGAGAACCAATAATATGGCACAGCCGACCTTATCAGATTCCAATTTTGACTTATGGCGATTAATAACAAGAGTAAACCATTCTCTATTTTTGCTTCAGCAACGGGAAATAAGTCAGTACCACATTCCCATTTGCCAGCTTCAAGTATTACATATCATGCAAAACCTGGGTTCAAAGGCAACGTTATCTGAAATAGCGAGGCAAGTTGAACGGGAAATCCACGTGATTTCCAGGCAAACCATGCGCATGGAAAAAGACGGATTAATCAGAAGAATTAAAGATACACCGAAATCAAATCTTTTAAGATTAGAGATAACTGAAAAGGGTATGGAAATTCTTAAAATCAGCGAGAAAAGTAAATCTATCGATACCATATTTTCATTTCTCTCTGAAGAAGATCGCCGGCAAATAGAATCGACACTGATCAGAATATTACATCAGGTGAAAGAATATTCTTTTGCCCAATATTATAATGAAAGCGGCTTTTTGGCAGAGTCCGATATAGAAAGTCAAAAAATTGCAGGTCTAAACGGGCAATCTTTGTCCAGCGTGTGAACAGTATAAAACAGAATAACTGTGTTTTTCATAGTTTACATGCCAATGCATCGTCTCATTGGGCTTTCTCCGGTCAAATAGTCACGCCGTCGAGATGGTGATTATCTTTTAAAACATAGTTTTCTGACAGCCATTTACCAGAGCAATGTTTACTACAAAACAAAGCATCATTGTGACGCCGGTAATTATTAAGTAACTGATTTCTATTCCGGAGAAAAAGCTTGCCGCATCTGGTGCATACAACCGGTATTTGTTTCCAGTTTATTTTACATTCCTTACTGCAGAACTTATGTTCGCTGGCAGCGCCGCATACGAGACACTCATATTGATTTTTCAGGACGCGGCGTTTGGTGGGAAATCCATCCTTCCTTAATATTTGATAAACACGTTGTCTGGAGACGCCGACTCTTTTGGCAATTTCTGACATGGTGATAGATAAATTCGCTTCACGGAGTTCTCTCACCTGTTTTCGAGTATCAGACATGGGCAAGGAATACATGGCATTAATCATTAATAGACTCCTCTAAGAAAATAACGCGGGATAATTTTGTTTGTGTCCGGAATCTGAATAGTGTTAAAATAAATCAATTAAATTAGATTTATACGAAAGTATTTACGTTTTATAAACAGTTCAACCGGCACATTTTTTGACAAACCACTGAATTGGTGTTAGCATATTATTTAATTCTCTGGGATATTTGTGAGAATATTCCTATGGACTTTCATAGGGATATTCTCATATTAATAGTATGCAAACCGTTTTGTCAATCAGAAGATCAGCTTAATAGAGAACAGACTGTTTTTATTTTTTGATTTTAGGCGTGATTATTTGTGATAAAGCCTGCCTTGCCGGGGGAATCCAGGGAGCTATGGGTTTTGTGGTTGAACTCGCAGCTATTTGTGGTTGTTGACCTATCCCGTAACGAACAACTGGAATAAGTTACGGTTAAGGGTACGGCTGGTATTATCGAAAAATATTGTATCAAACATATCAAAGTAATCTGGTTTATTAAAAAGGAGGATCAACAAAGGTTTACATGAAAAAAGGACTTACCTGGGTATCACTCTCTTGTCTCATTGTGGCATCGCTGGTTTTGGCATCCTGTGGTAAAACAACTACAACCACCACTTCTACCGCGGCGTCATCCACAACAACCACCGCCACAGCCTCAACAACATCATCAACCACGGCAACAGCGGCAACCACTACAGTTGCAACCACTACCTCTACCACCGGTCATTGGTGGGACAGTCTCGGCACACCGACATACGGTGGTGTCTTAACCGGACGGGGAGGGGCGAACATTACTGTCTGGGACCCTTACTTAAGCACAAACGGGACATCTGGGGTTCTGGGGAATGTGATGCAGGAAATGTGGTGCGGCGATTACACCACCGACCCGGCTATCTGGGACTTTTCCATTGGATGGTTACCTTCCAAATACGCCACCGGTTTGATGATCACCGGCTACGATATGCCGAATCCCTACACGGTAATTTGCCATCTGCGTAACGATATTTACTGGCAGAACCTTCCGCCTGTTAACGGCCGCCAGTTTGTCGCTAATGATATTGTATCTCACTATAACCGCATATTAGGATTAGGCGGACAGCCGAAGAATCCATATTACTCTTCTGTGGCTGCCTGGTACCCGTTGTTGTCGGTAGTAGCTACAGATAAGTTTACCGTTACTTTTAATTGGACTCAGGGCACCAGCCCTGTGGCTATCTTGACAGTCATGCAGGCAAACGGGGCCGATGATATTATCGAAGCTCCTGAAGCTGTCGCGGCTTATACAACTGCCAGCCAACCGGCCATGAATAACTGGAAAAATGCTGTCGGTACCGGACCATTTATAATAACTGACTTTGTTGACTCCAGTTCCGCCACCTACTCGGCGAATCCCAGTTACTGGGGACATGACAAACGTTGGCCGGATAACCAACTCCCTTATGTAACTCAAAGTAAACTTCTCATAATAACTTCCACTTCCACCGCAGAGGCGGCATTCCGTACCGGCAAGATCGATTCCTTCGGCGGCATGCCGGTTCAGGATGCCTTGAACATGATTAAAACAAATCCTGAAGTTGTTGTTAAACAGGTTCCACAGGGAAATGAATTGACCCTGGACCCGAGAAATGATGTGGCGCCTTTTAATAACCTCAACGTCAGGATTGCATTCCAGCATGCGATCAATATCCCATTAATCGCCCAGACCTACTTTCAGGGTTATGCTACCCCATGGCCCGCTTCGTTGACTGAAAACCAGATGGGTATCGGCGGCTGGGGTGTCGCGTATCCTGATTGGCCGCAAGCTACTAAAGACGAGTACACCTACGATAAAACATTAGCTAAAAAGATGCTGGCTGACGCCGGCTTTCCTAATGGAATGAATACTAGTTGTATCCTTGAAAGTGATGCGCTAACTGATTTGTATACTATTGTCCAGTCTCAACTTCTGGATGTTGGCGTTAATATGAGTATCCAGTTAATGGATCCCGCGAGCTGGCAGAGCGCTATCATGACTGCACACAAGTACGATGCGCTGTGCGCACGCAACCAGGGTCTGATGGGCTTCAACTTCGACATCTTCCGTCAATTGATGAGATATGGGGTTAAAGGATATCAGGCGAACTACATTCTGGTTGACGATGCTGTTTGCCAGAAAGCCTATAATGACGCTTCGGCATCTATGAGTATTGATGAAGTGCAAAAAATTCTGCAAGACACCAACCTGTATGTCGCAAAACAGCACTTCGTGATATCGATTGCTCAACCGTCTGCATTCAACATGGTATGGCCGTGGATCAAGGGCAACCCCGGCGCAAATCCGTTAGGAAACTATGCCAACGGTGTCTGGATTGACCAGGCTGTTAAAAAATCCCTGGTGAAGTAAGTTAATAACCAAACCATGGTAATCCTCACAAGTACTTAGATAAGAAGAGGGACTGTGAAAACAGTCCCTCTTCTTTTTGTCTTTAGGTAAATGAGTTTTTTATCTTACTTACCGGTAACGGGATTCTTAAAATGAGGTGGAACCTTGTATCCGGACGCCCATGTCTTGGCAACGTCACCGGGCATACGCGGATAGATCACGGGTCGTTTTGCCCAACCGTCTTTCAATGTGGTCTGGAAACTGCTGTTGAAAACCAGATTACTGATCTTCCAAATACCGTCTTCCTTCCGATATTCACATTCATACACGCCGTGGGATATGATCGATTCAAGCTCGTCTTGTACATAATCGGTTTTGAGGCAGAGCATATTCCATCTGCCCTTGGCCGTTTTGTTGCCTTTGTCTACATGGACGATGCCCCCGATCTGTAGTTTCAGGAATAACTTCTTGGTGCCTTCAAAACGCGGGGTCGTAAAAGTGTTAAATGATTTCTTGAGATCTTCCCTGCCGTGAATGTGAAAAGCATGGCAGTCATCGGTGAAGAGGTCGGCGGCGTCATCATACATCAGATTGTCCATGTAGAAACCGTAAGCTTTCTGGACGATTTTTATCTGTTCAATGTCCTCAAGTGTTAAAAGTCTATCCTCGAGAACTTTAATTTTCTCTTCCATTTCTTTAGCGTTCATGTTCATCTCCTTTTTCTTATGACTTTAATAAAATAATGATTGTTTCGTGAACAGTAATCAGATTTTGCAACCGGCGCGGATTGAATTAATAATAGCAGTGTAATCGCACCTCCTTCCTGAGGATTTGACGACTTCATCGGCGAAGCTGAGGTAGTAATATTGGATTTTGAAAATCAACCTGAAGTGGGCTGCCCTCGCAGCTGTGTATTTTTAACACTAATAATATACCCGAAAAATCCGGTTGTAAAGATTATCCGGTAAAACAGACTATCGGTGAAAAGTGAATCCTTCTACCGATTATACAATCGTCAAAATAACAGCCGGACCATTGACATGTAGTACTATATATGGTACTATATTGGCATGAGCTACGAACAGAAACTAATCAAACGTTTCTTATCCAGGAATAATATCACCGTCGATGATTGTGATAAAATGCTTACTCTTTCCGGATATTTACTGCATAAATCTCGTGGCAGTCATAAGGTTTACCACAAACAAGGTATGATGCCAATTACAATAGTTGTTCCAAAAGGCACAAAATATGTAAAAGCCCCGTATATCAGCGCAATTATCCGAGTACTAAAACTGGAGGATTAGTATGGTTACAACCGAAGATAAAACTCTGAAATATTATCTTAATCTTAAATACCCCGTAACACTGGTTCCCGATGAGGCTGGCGGTTATGCTGCTGAAATCGAGGACCTGCCTGGATGTATTGCTCAAGGTGAAACTGTTGAAGAGGCGATGCAAATGATCGAGGAAGCACGCCGTTTATGGCTGGAATCTGCTTATGAGGATAAACTGGATATTCCCTTACCCACTAATCAGGTGGAGTATAGCGGTAAATTCAATGTGCGTATGCCGGTCAGTCTGCACCGAAAACTGCACAGACTGGCGGCGAAAGAAGGGGTCAGTTTGAATCAATACGTGGTATTTGCCTTATCTCATACCGCCGGTGTGGAAGAAAGCAAGCCGCCTTACAAATAACGATATCTCCTTAACCTGCGC
>Ga0182021_10011830_pt1 | contig 10369 bp, 8 predicted proteins | sample 612E3MmetaG_FD_120493 | JGI IMG/M metagenome (GOLD analysis project Ga0182021, IMG submission 120493) | Permafrost microbial communities from Stordalen Mire, Sweden - 612E3M metaG (Illumina Assembly) | ecosystem: Environmental > Terrestrial > Soil > Wetlands > Permafrost | place: Sweden... | reverse complement strand
GTAAAATTCCCTGATGAAAGGAATGGTTGAGCAAAGAGTTGAAAGCTCAGCGTCGGTGTGAGTGTCCAGTCAACACGTAATTGAGCCGAGAGTTCTTTATATATCAAATCTGAAAAGATATATCGCTTGCCATACGTTGCAGAAGCAAGTGAGTCGTCAAAATTACCATTCCAATGTCCACGATCTGAATTGAGTACATATCCAGGACCGAATGATATTGAAACACTCGATACAGGACGCATAGTAATAGATAAATTGATACTATGATAAAATCCATTGTGTCCTTCATACGCATACCAGTAAGCACCATACACATACTTGTTGCGGCTATCGGAAGAATAATTAAAATTCCACTCGTAGCATACTGGGTTAAGCATTTTCGGACCGCCGCGCGTTCGGTAATCATCAAAGGATGTAAATCCATAATCGTAATACAAACCGAAATAATCATAGCTTGGCAATTGGTAATCAATGCCACCCCACACGCCCCGCCATGTCGCATCCCCGCCGAAGTCATAAGTGCCGAAAACTGAACCTAGAATGTTCACATAGCGATAATATGGCGTCGGGTCATTCCACTTGTATCCCGTGCCCACATGATAATTGATGACATCAGTGCGCGACAGAAAACCGAGATCTCCTGATTCAAAACCCGGGCTGATGAATCCGAGTGCAGCATTGAGCATCATATTGCCTTTTTGTTTGTTTAAGGTAAATCGGCCGGCATAACCGCTTAATGAGGTTGCAGAACTATTTAAAGAAATATAATGTGCATCGGGCCGTTGAAAATAATGGGAAGAACTCTGCTGTAAATTTATCATTCGTTCACGAGTGCCTTGAACATTTGAGACCGCGGTCCAACCGGAAATCATATAATTCTTTTCTGCATCGAATGACGTCCAGCCGTCAAGAGCAGCGACATAGGCATTTTCATTGACATCTGTTTTAATGCCAACGTCATCGAAAAATCTATTCACGGAAGTAAAAAGAATTCCCACACCCTGACGTCCGTCATTAAAATCCCGTTGAACACGTCCGACGGTGTATGATGTCATTGGCTCGATTTCCAACGACCAACGTGCTCCAGCGGTATCTAGTTGCGCATATTCACGTTTCGTAAGGCCTTCAATTAGTCCGACATTCCATCCATCAATAACTTTGCCTGTGATTTTTGCCGCACCAAGGATATGCGTGCCGAGCGGAACATCGGCATAATCGTGATCCGGCAATCCGCGCTGCGGTGCACGACCGATGCGCCGGCTGTAAAACAAACTAGGTGATGACCAATTAAAAGTCCAATAATTACTCACGCCTCCCTGCCCAAATGAAAAAATATTCATGCCTTCAAGAAAGAAAGGGCGTTTCTCATTGAAGTACGTTTCCACATCGCTTAAATTTACAACCGCGGGATCGACTTCCACTTGTCCAAAATCAGGATTGATTGTTCCTTCGACTACAACGTTGGTGCCTAAACCCCATTTTAAATCTGCTCCAATAGCCGGAGTATATTTTGATCCTGTGTTAAACGGATCGCCGGCATCGTGCGGCGCGTATTCAGCTCGTCCGGTAATATATGGAGTAACTTCCAACCGGGTTGGAGGTATAATATGTTCGATACCAACAAGATCGGGATAACGGGAAACCGATCCGCTTTCGTTGCGCGGAGTGTACACAAGGAAAGCTTGTTCCTTTTTCCTGCTTATAATACGCTCAAAATTGATTCCCCAAATATATTGATCATGTTGTTCAAACCGCAATTGGGAAAAAGGGATCTTCATCTCAACGCACCATCCATCAGAAGTGATCAGTGGTTTTGCTTGCCATACTCCATCCCAGCTTCCATCGCTCCAATCGTCGTTATAAAGAATCCCATCCCGTAATATGCCTGCTGCCGATACGATGAAGTAAAAAGCATTCCGCTTATCGTGATAGGCATCTATACCAACGGCAAATTCATCAGAGCTGGCATCGTTATCACGCCGTGCAAGTCGGGCAATAATAGAATCCGGATGTGCATCTTTCATTCGAGCGGCAATGTATAACGCCTCGTCATCATACGCTACCCACACTTCTGTCGACTCAGATACTGCTTGCCCCTGATTTGGTTCCTGCTGAAAAAATGCCGTAGTACCTGCACACTGCCAAACCGATTCAGATAATATGCCGTCAATATTCATTCGTTCATTCACACGAACTGCATGAATTTGTTTGACGAATTCCGGAGTAAGCCCATAGACAGGCATATAACCTAAGAATAGACTTAACAGAAAATAATGGATAAGACGCATAGCACTCTTTTACAAATGCTGAAAAATATATTTATAGGTTTGACTGCTTAGAGTGTAAAAAGGTTGGGTGACCAAAAACCATACCTTTTACATGGTTTTAAATAATACGAAGATTTAGGCTTTGATGTTTCAAAAGCATGAAACCAATAGATCAATCCATTTCCCTTTGTTCTCTTCCTCGGGATAATTAAAAATGGTTGAAACTCCAGGAGGATGTTTGTATATTGGGTGTAGTCATCATAAGCCCGGATGGCGAAATTGGCAGACGCGCTAGCTTCAGGAGCTAGTGACCGCAAGGTCTTGGGGGTTCAAGTCCCCCTTCGGGCACAAAAAGGCCTCGCATTGCGAGGCCTTTTTTTTTATCTTATATCCAATTAATAATCCAAACCGTTACAATGTAATATACAGAACATGGACGTTTATTTCTACGAAGTGTTTGAAGAAGAAGCATTGTCCCTTAAATCTTTTCTCGGCAATCAACTGATCTATGAGATGACGGGTAAGACGATTCAAGAAACGGATCATATCAATCCACCGGCTCGACTGATCAGTATCCGCACACAATCGATCATTCCACGAGAATGGGCAGATAGGCTCGATGGCGTACTGAGCCGGAGCACAGGATACGACCATCTGAAGAAATACTTAGAAATAATCAACAAACCGCTGCCATGCGGTTATTTGGAAGAATACGCGACGCGAGCCGTTGCAGAACACGCAATTCTGCTCATGTTGTCGCTGATGCGCAGGTTGCCGCAGCAAATGATCCAATTCAAAAACTTTAAACGGGATGGACTTATAGGCGAAGAATGTGTGGGGAAAAATCTTCTAGTCGTAGGCGTGGGACGGATTGGCAGTGAGATTGCAAAAATCGGTTCAGCACTTGGCATGAACGTCCGCGGAGTAGATATTGTTCGGCGCCACAAGGATGTACAGTACATAGGGAAAGAAAAAGGAATCGTCTGGGCTGATGTCATCATTTGCTCTATGAATCTAACAAATGAAAACCGCGGTTATTTTTCTTACGACCTCTTAAAACAAGCCAAGCATGGTGTTCTCTTTGTCAATGTAGCACGCGGAGAACATGCTCCTCTTGCCGATATGCTGCGAATAGTACAGGAACGACACGTGGGCGGACTCGGCCTTGATGTGTTTGAAGACGAGCCAAATATTGCTGTCGCACTTCGCAGCAAACATACGAAAGCATTTCCGACGACTCTGGTAATAAATGATTTGCTTCAGTATCCGAATGTTCTTTGTACTCCGCACAACGCATTCAATACCATGGAAGCCGTTCATCGGAAATCGCAATTCAGTGTCGATGAAGTATTATATTTTCTTGCGAACAAAGACTTCCGGTATCGTGTTCGCTAAACACAGTGCTGCGTCTCCTCTACTGCTTTGTTCCTGAACAAAAGCAAGCATGGCAGATTATTTGATGAAGTATCTCTCTCCATTGTGATCTCCCTGTCACAAAACTCGACAACGACCTTGTTATAAAAATATTTCTTCTTAGGTATCTATTTCCATTACGGAAACAGCCGGCAGAAATATTTTAAATGTCGAGCCTTTTCCTTCTATGCTCTCCACCGTCATAAATCCTTTATGTCCCTTGATAATACCGAGACAAATCGAAAGACCAAGCCCTGTGCCTTTTCCTATTTCCTTTGTAGTATAGAACGGCTCAAATATCTTATGGATTTCGTCAGCCCGTATTCCGACGCCTGTATCACTGACACTAAATACTACGTACGCTCCATTGACGGCATCAGTGTATTCTTCCGCCATCTCTTTGGTTACTAAAGCATCCTCTACGGAAAATGTTAATTCTCCTCCCTGCGGCATAGCATCGCGCGCGTTCGTGAAAAGGTTGATTAACACTTGGTGGAGCTGGGTTCTATCCCCGAGCACCGGCGAAACAGTATCAGATATATGAGTAAGGACTGTAACACTGTTGGGAACGATTTGACCTAATAAACCTGTGATATCCTTTACAATCTTCAAGGGATTGAGTTTCGCATGCTTGCCTTCCATTCCTTTTACAAAGGAAAGAACTTGGTAGACCATCTCAGAGCCATGCTTCGCACTTGACTCGATAGCTTTTAAAAGCCGCTGACTTTGTGTATCTAACAACTTCTGTTTGAGCACTTCCACACCGGTTAAAACCGGTGCCAGTGTATTGCTCAAGTCATGCGCGATACCGCTTGCAAAAATGCCGATACTTTCTACGCGTTGTGCTCGGAGAAAACGTGTTTCTAATCGTTTCCGTTCTGTTACATCCGTGCACACCTGAAGAATACCTGCAGGCTCCCCACCTGGATTGTGAACGAGAGTCCATCGGCAATCTGCGACGATGACTGTTCCATCTCTTTTTTTTTGATGAAGCTCACCAGACCATGTCGAAGATTGAACCGTCAATTCATATGCGCGTTCAAATCCTTCTGCTCCATCCGATCCATAGAGGTACTTCACTACATCCCTTCCTATCACTTCTGAAGGTTCGTAGCCATATATTCGTTCAGCACCTTTATTCCAGTATCGTACCGTTTTGTTAAGGTCGAGTACGAGAATGGCATCCTGCGCCTGATCCAGCAACAACGCTTGTTCGTGAATTTTATCTTCCGCGAGCCGGCGTGAGGTAATGTCGATAATGACTGCTTCGGTAAAGCTTTCAAGCGAATGGATAGATGCTGAAAATGAAATCCAGAATTCCGTTCCGTCCCTGCGGTGTAATAGGGTTTCATAATCCTCCACAGCCCCGTCTGTCGATAAACGCGCAATAAGATGCCCCCGATCCGGAGGAGACATCGTAGAGAGTACTTCTTTTACTTCATCCAATGTATGAACAGCAAACATGCGAAGGAGTGCGTAATTTGCATCGACAACATTCCATTCGTCAACCGTTATGCGCAGCATCCCTGCCGGTGACTGCTCAAAAAGTCCTCGGTACTTGCGTTCGCTGATTGTCAGTTCTTCCAGCTGATGCTTCTTGGTAACAAGCTCCTTCTGCTTACCTACCATAACTACAGCAACCAGGCCAATTGTCATTACTAGCAGTGCAATGGTTCCAAGCGCGACCGTCCACCAAATATCGAATGTTACTTCTTGCATAAAAAAGCTCGTAGATAGAACAAGTTTGAGATGATCATGAGAATCCAATTCAACGAATATATCTCTATCAATCGTTCCGGGGAAGCCTGCAACATCTTGTTATAGAATGCAAACCAGAACAAGCTTCCGGCGGCATAGATTATAATGCCTACAACAACCCAGAGACGTGGATCGTCTGTCCATATGAGATCGCTTTCCTTCACGATATCCACGAGCAAATAGATCGAAAATATTATTTGGATAATCTTCGAGATCGTAGCTGTTCCATCATCAGTGAATGAAAACGGCTCAAATGAAAACTTACTTACAATCCAGAGAATGGCAAATCCTGCAAGGCACAACAAGAGAACCAACCGGCTTCGATGTTGTTTCATCCAAGATAAATACATTATAACCACAAATATGAATTCAATAAACGTATAAATATGTGTCGTCCAAAGGTTATGAATATGAAAAGAGGCAAGGAACAACTGTACACACGCATCTACTACACCGACGATCATCAGCCATTCAAGAATTCGAAGAGAATGCGGGAGGCTTCGATATCTGAAGCCTCCCACAAACGCAACACCAAATTGTACAATCAAATAAATAGAAAATAAAAATGGTAATTTCACAGCTCAACTTACTTTGCAAATTCACTTGTGTTATTACAGAATGGCGGGCATAGAATAGCCCGCTCCATAATGAGGCCTGTTTGTATATCCTGTCCTTTCGCATCAACACCGACAAGAACTAACGTCGACGTGCCTTCGTCTGTCTGCGCATAATAATAGCGAACACCAACGGCACCAGGCTGTGCAAGTATTTTATCAAATGTGCTTCGAGCAAAAAAACCGCCCTTGGTGGAAGGAGCTTTGAGATTCGATTTGTGGTTTTTAATAAATCGAAGTGCCGTTGCTAAATCAACCTGATGATCTGCGTTGATCTGTGCAGTGCTCAAAACCTGTTGATCCTGAGAAGATGTTGAGCTCTTCGCGGGACCATGAAAGGCCCAAAGCAATCCGAAACATAGAATAACAAGAATGCAAAGGGCGAGTGTTCCTGTGGTTTTCATAAAATTCCTCCTATGAAAGTAAGATGTGATTGGTACTCATTCTCGTGCCTTGGCGTTACTGAAGAACACGAAACGATGCGATTTATGATTAGTTTGGCGTCGCATACTTAGAAGATACTGCATTTCACGAAGAAAGCAAACGCTACACAAAAAGAGAAGTTTTCAGCTCAATTCCAAAGAGTTTTCTGCTCAAACACTTTTCCCTATATTACATTGATTACATAGTTACCGGTAATTATTATGCTTTCACTCGAACATATTACTCTTGAGTTTGGAGAACGGACACTTTTCCACGATATCTCAACAACCGTCGGCCCACGAGATCGAATCGGATTAGTTGGTTCCAACGGCAGCGGAAAGACCACACTGCTCCGTATCATCTCCAGTATGCCGCAAGGAGAAGAAGGAACCGTCAAGAAAGCTCATTATGTAACAGTCGGATATCTCCAGCAGGAAACAATTGCTCTCCATGGCAAAACGCTTTATGAGGAAGCAGAGACAGCGTTTGAAGATATATTAGATGCACAACAAAAATTGAGCGAAGCACAGGATACTCTGGCTGAACTTGATCCAACAAGTGTGGATTACACCGACACACTCGAAGTCTATGGGGAATTACAGCATAAACTCGAAGACCTCGATGCATACCGGATGCGCTCAAAGATCGAACGCGTTCTTAACGGTTTGGGTTTTTCACAGACCGATCTCAATCGGCTGACAGAAGAATTCAGCGGCGGTTGGCAAATGCGGATCGCAATGGCAAAATTGCTATTACAGGAACCGAGTCTTTTACTTCTCGACGAACCGACAAATCACCTCGATCTTGAATCGCTTCAATGGCTGGAGGAATATCTTCGCCAATATAATGGTGCTATCATCCTCGTCTCGCATGACCGTGCATTCCTCGATAACCTCACGTCACGTACATTCGCCCTTTCTGCCGGGAGGTTTGAGGAATATACCGGAAATTATTCTTTCTATGAAAAAGAACGCCTCGTTCGGCGCGAGCTTCTTTTAAGTCAACAACGGAATCAGCAAGATCAAATCAAGCATACACAGGAATTCATTGAACGATTTCGTTACAAAGCTACGAAGGCTCGGCAAGTACAAAGCCGTGTGAAGATGCTGGAGAAAATCGAAATAGTCGAAGTAGAACGTGAAGAAGAAGCGCTTCGCTTCATGTTCCCACAACCTGTTTCCAGCGGACGTGTTGTATTGGATTTACGGGGAATACAAAAGAGCTACGGCTCACTGCAAGTGTTCCATCATCTTGATTTTAAAGTAGATCGCGGTGATCGGATTGCTGTCGTGGGTGTAAACGGTGCAGGAAAATCAACGCTCGTCCGGATTATTTCTGGAGAAGAGTCATTTGAGAAAGGTGAACGAATCGTCGGGCATAATGTTCTGCTTTCATATTTCGGACAAGATCAGGCAGATGAACTCGACTTGTCTAAAGATGTTCTTCAATCGGTAGAAGAGGTTTCCTCATCCGAGACAAAGACACAACTGCGCACACTTCTCGGTTCTTTTCTTTTCCACGGCGACGATGTATTTAAACAAGTATCCGTACTTTCTGGAGGAGAAAAAAGCAGATTAGCTCTCGCACGCATGCTTCTCCGCCCGGCTAACTTTCTTATCATGGACGAACCGACCAATCACCTTGATATGCGTTCAAAGAAAGTACTGCAAACCGCACTCGCCGAATACGAAGGAACGTTCCTTATCGTTTCACATGACCGTGCCTTTCTCGATCCAATTATAAACAAAGTCCTGGAATTACATCCAGGCTCAATGCACCTCTATCTTGGTTCTATGTCGGAATATTTTGCAAAGAAAAAACAGGAGATTCTTTCCCGTCAAACCGCTATACACATAAAACCGTTGGATAATTCGAAAGCAACAGCACACGCTGCGCGGCAGGAAGAGCAAGGCCGCAAAAAAGCAAAAGAGAAAGAAATGCGCTCGATCAAGCGCCAATTAGAAGCCGTTGAGGCAGAAATCGCTCACCACGAACAGAGGAAAGGCGAGATCGAGAATCTTCTTGCCGATCCGGAGCTATATAAAAAAGGTGACGATGCAAAAACTATCTCCGCTGAATACAAATCAATTCAGAAGGAATTAGAAGATGCCTATTGGCGTTGGGGAAAAGTATCGGAACAACTCGAGAAAGAGACGTCGGAATTATAGTTTTTTAATTATTCTACCAAATATCCAAGACTATTTAAGGGATCCCGATTATTTTCAGATGTTCACCTTGTTTGACATCGTAGTCTTCCAAAAGTCACTCTGTTAAACAAATTATGTGTTCCTTCTTTGATAAATTCAACGTATTATCTTATGATTGATTGCAACGTAAACTCAATCGAGAATCTGATTCGATGGAAACATCAGCAATACTAAAACCCAAAGTACTTATTATCGACGATGACGCTACGCACCGCCGGCTTGCACAAGTTATATTCGAACGGAACGGGTTTGAGGTATCGATTGCTCATGATGGCAGTGAAGGAGTTCGACAGGCACTCATCAATCCGCCTGCCGTCGTCGTCCTTGACCTTATGATGGAAGGGTTACACGGTTTCGAAGTCTGCAAAATGCTTCGGGCCAATTCAAACATGCGGCACACAGCGATTATTATCACATCGGGAAAATCATATAAAACCGATGTGGACAAGGCGATACAATTGGGGGCTGATGCTTATATAGTGAAACCATTTTTACCCAAGGAACTTCTTGAAATTGCCACCCTTTATATGAACTTACGAGCGAGCCAGCCATGATGAATATTCGATTCTGGGGTACACGCGGATCCATTCCATCACCGGGAAAATCGACAGTGAAATACGGCGGCAACACTTCTTGCGTTGAAGTGCGTGTCACGAATCAGATACTTATATTCGATGCAGGAACCGGCATACGGGATCTCGGCAATCATTTGATAAAAGAATTCGCCGCCCAGCCTTCTGTAAACATTCATCTCTTCATCAGCCATACACATTGGGATCATATTCAGGGTTTTCCATTCTTCATGCCGGCCTATGCAAAAAATTTCCAGGTGAACGTCTATGGGCCTCCTGCGCGCGATAAAAGTTTGAAGGATCTTTTAAAGTTTCAAATGGATTCGGAATATTTTCCTGTGCCATTAGGCGACCTGAACGCGCAAATAGTTATGCAGGAAGTACGTGAGCCATTCTGGATCGGAAATGCGCAGATAACACCATTCTATATCAATCATCCCGCAATGACACTCGCCTATAAAGTTTCCGAAGGTGGAAAAACATTCATATATGCCTCGGATAATGAGCCGTACAGATACACACTCCATGCCGCGCGAAAAGATCAACTTGCATCTCAATACGGTGCAGAATTAGATCAGAAGTTCATTGATTTTCTCACGGGAGCGGACTTCCTTGTCAGCGAGGCGCAGTACACATTGGATGAATATCGATCAAAGATCGGCTGGGGACATTCTCCGATCGAATCGGTCGTGGAATTCGCGATCAAGGCAAACGTGAAACAACTCGCCCTGTTCCATCACGATCCTGCTCATGATGATGCCACAATCGACGCAATGGTGAAACATGCGCAGTCATTGATTCTCGCTCAAAAATCAACCATCAAATGTTTCGGTGCTGCTGAAGGAATGGAAATAAAGTTGGCGTAGTGAATAAATAGAACAAAAGATACAATTCTTTACGTTCCAGTTTCAGATCTGTCATATTTATCTATTGATGAAGATAATCGTTTCGTTATATACTCCGAAACCTGCCGTTTGAATTCTTTCCGATCAAACTTCTCTGCATGCCGGCGAATGGCATAAGGATCGAACTTCATTTTTGTAAGAGCCTTCATAGCTTCAATAAGTGCTTCAACAGTCTGGTTGTGAAAGAAAATACCGGTTGGTACGTCGCCT
>Ga0182021_10011829_pt1 | contig 10370 bp, 13 predicted proteins | sample 612E3MmetaG_FD_120493 | JGI IMG/M metagenome (GOLD analysis project Ga0182021, IMG submission 120493) | Permafrost microbial communities from Stordalen Mire, Sweden - 612E3M metaG (Illumina Assembly) | ecosystem: Environmental > Terrestrial > Soil > Wetlands > Permafrost | place: Sweden... | reverse complement strand
AAGGTACTTTTCCATCAAGAACTATTTTTTCCTCAAGCAATTGTATATTTCCACTTGTATTAAAAACCATTACCTTAAAACCAAAATCCATTTTATCCTTAGAAGCATTCCATGTTTTGGAAGGATTAGAAACTAAATCAGAATGCTCACTAACTAAATTGTTCAAGAAATCATCTATAATAATATAAGCTTCAGCCTTGGTATAGTTTGGTATATTATATTCTATTTTCATTTTCTTTTAATTTTTTATTTAGATATCACACTTACTTTTTCTTAACAATTTCCAAACACATACCAGCAGCAACTGTAGCTCCAGCATCTCTAACTGCGAATCTTCCCATATATGGATTATCCTTTGCAGTTTCTAAGCATAAATTTCCCTGAGGTCTTATTCTAACCTTAGCAACGTCTCCGTTCTTCAAGAAGTCAGGATTCTGTTTTATAACTTGTCCAGATTTAGGATCAATCTGTTCTATCAATTCTGTAAACTGACAAGGAACCTGAGCAGTATGAATATGGAATACAGGTGTATATCCTTTAGCTAATACGGTTGGATGATTTATTACTGCAATCTGAGCTATGAATTCCTCTACTATTGGTATAGGGGCTCCAGCATCACATATAACATCTCCTCTAGCAATATCTTTCTTTCCTACTCCTCTAAGATTAACTCCAACATTCATTCCAGCAGGAGCTTCAGGTAGAGATTCGTGATGAGCTTCAATAGTCTTAACTTCTCCAGGGATTCCTGTTCCAGTTCTTCCAGGAAGAACTATTATTTTCTGTCCAACTTTCATTATTCCAGTTTCAACCTTTCCAACTGGTACTGTTCCAATTCCTGTTATTTCATAAACATCTTGAACTGGCATTCTCATTGGTAAGTTAGTAGGTAATTCTGGGGCTGGGAATATATCCATTTGTTCTAAAAGTGTAGGTCCTTTGTACCAAGCCATATTAGTAGATTTCTTCATAATATTATCTCCCATCAATCCACTAACTGCAAGGAAAGGTGTATTGTCTGGATTTATTCCAACTTGTTTTAATAATTTAGAAACATCTTCTTTTACTGACTTGAATTTATCTTCTTTGTATTCAACAGCATCCATTTTGTTAACTAAAATTGCAAGATTCTTTACACCCATTGTTCTCAAAAGCCATAGGTGTTCTGTTGTCTGAGGTTGAACTCCTGCAGGAGCAGCAATAACCAAGAAAGCAGCATCTGCCTGTGAAGCACCAGTAATCATATTCTTAACAAAGTCTCTGTGTCCTGGAGCATCAATTATTGTGATTTCAAATTTTTGAGTAATTAATTTTCTGTAAGATAAATCGATTGTAACTCCTCTTTCTCTTTCTTCTTTAATATTATCCATAACGTAAGCAAATTCAAATCCTTTCTTTCCATATTTTTCAGCTTCAGCTCTTAGTTTTACCATTTCTTGTTCTGTTACAGCACCACCGTCAAACATTAATCTTCCGACACAAGTAGACTTACCTGCATCAACGTGCCCTACGAACACAATATTCATTGTTGGTTTTGCTTTAGCCATAGTTTAACTTAAAAAAAGTGGATTTATAAACTTTTTGCTTTGTTTTCAAAACAATTTTATATGAATTTTTCAGTTTTTCAGTTTTATCCTCGTATTTTAACATCTATTTTATATTTTCTGTTTCTTTAATTAATTGCTTACTTTTTTCAACATGGAGTCCAGAGAGGAAAGTCATAAAATCATTTCTTCTTTTGGATGATGGAGAACAATTTTTACAAGCACTATCTGGAAGACTCTCCAAAAGATATTCTCTTTGATTATTTAACCATAGGTCTCTAAAAGAATTTTCTAAAAGATTTCCAATGGATTTTATTCCTGCATGAGTCCTATGTCCACAGGCATATAAACCACAATCAGGACCAATACATGCCCAAAATTTCTGATTAAAGCATTTTATTCCATTTGAATTAAATCCACAATCCTTACCAGATATCTCAGCATCTGAATATACTGAAGGAACTTTAAATTCATTATCCTGATATTCTTTTGCATATTTTATACTATCAATAATTGAATTTGAAGCTTGCTTAATCTTTTCTTCATCTGTAAAATCAACTCTAAATATAATCTCATTTGCCCCAGCTTCTTTTACTCTCTTTGTTGCTTCAACAACATCTCCATAATTTATTCCTCCTATCACATAACTTACCCTGATATCAATTCCTGTATTTTCTTTATCCCTGATTTTTGCTATCTCCTCCAAACTCTTCATTATTCTTTCAAATCCATATTTTCCTTTCAAATCATGAAAAGTTTTTTCTGACCCCGCATCTAAACTTAGGTTTATTCTATCGGTTCTGGCAACAGATTCGTAGTATTTTATATTAGAATTTTCAACTATTTTATCTAAATTTAGGCCATTTGTGAAAATAACCACCTTTTTTCCCATTGCCTTGAAAAGATTTAATGCATAAGGTGTAGAAGAATTAACTAATGGCTCTCCAGTTGTTCCACAGAATTTTACAATTTCAATTTCAAAATCATTTTCTTTAAATTCTTCTATTTTTTCCGCTAATATTTTAAATTCCTCTTTTCCAATTTTATTTGGAAGAAGATTATAGTTACGTCCAAAACAATGTTTGCATCTAAGGTTGCAAATAGAACTAGGCTGAATTTCTAATTCAAATGGAGGAACAATTTTCCCTTGAAGAATTGCTATGACTCTATTTCTATCATCCTCACTTTTCAATAAGAATTTTTCATAATTAAGAGGAGCTTCCCCTCTGTTTAAAAAATTTTGAAATGTTTCTTCATCTTTCAAATATTCTATTTTCATAAAAGAGATAATTCTAGAAAAAATATATTTCTTGTCAATATTTTTTCATGATTCATTATCTCCATATATCTCTCCCATGCAATATATTTAGTATATTTTTATTACTAAAATAATTAAAATTTATTTCAAATATATAATACAAGATTAAAGTACAAAACAGCATATACAAATATTATTGGGAACATTATTTTTTATTAAAAATATGATTAATATTCATTCTTATCAGTTCCTATTAGGAATATACAAATTAAAAAATTAAACAAAAAGCAAAGCAAGGGATTATATAAAGAATTTATCAGATAAACTCTTTCCACTCATCAGTGTATCTGTTCCATTCTTAGAAAGGGTTACAAACATGTCTTTTCCCCTGTAAAAGAACTTTAATTTTCCATGGTTGTTAGATATCTCTGAGTTGTGATTTGCATTGCATTCATTTAACTTTTCTTTGTATTCGTTCAAATTAAATTCTTCGTAGAAAGATTCCCCTGCATCAAATAGACTTGTATAGTCTACGTGAACCTTTCCATCCAGAACCTTAACCTGTAATTCGTTTTCCATAATATACATAATTTGAAGTTTTATTTATCCCCTTTCCTCTGTGAATATACTCTTCCCTTGTGAACACTGCTGTATATATGGAACCCTATATTCACTAGTGAATATATTGAGAAACATTTAAATATATCTTCTTAATAATATACTCATGAAACGTAAAATAATAAAGCAAGGGCACAACACCCTGACTGTAACACTCCCCTCTAAATGGGTAAAGGATCTTAATCTTAGTGCTGGGGATGAAATTGAATTAATTGAAAAAGACAAGAGCATATTGATAACCTCAGAAAAACATAATGGAGAGATAAAAAGGGCAGAATTTGACGTTTCAAAAATGGACATCCCCATAATATGGAAACATTTCATGTCAGTTTACAGAGAAGGCTATGACGAAGTAAAAGTAAAGTTTGATCCAAAATCAGAATTGGAAAGTCCATATAAATTTATGACAGAACATAGATTTGATACAAGATACAAAAAATCATACGAAAAAAAACCTATAATGAGCTCTCTTCAAGAGTTTGTAAATAGATTCATTGGCTTTGAGATAATTGAACAGTCTAAAGATTTTGTTTTAATAAAAGATATGGGTGCCCCTACAGCAAAAGAATTTGACAATTCACTCAGAAGAGTTTTTCTCCTATTTCAACAGATGGCAGAAGAAACTCTGGATGCGATTGAAAAAGGAAATCCTTCAGATTTAATAGGAATGCATGACATTGATATAAACTTGGATAAGTTTCATGATTATTGTGTAAGAGTCTTGAATAAGATAGGAAATCAAAATAGCAAAAAAACCTCTCTTTTATTCGCCACTCTCTATCTTTTGGAAATGGCAGGAGACGAATTCAAAAATATTGCAATACATTTAATTAATGATATGAATAAACCCAAATTTGATAATATAAAAAAAATGGTAGAGCTCATAAAAGAGCAGATAGGAAATTACTACGATTTGTTCTATAAATTTGACGAAGAAAAAGTAAGAAAAATTTCGGACCTAGATATAAAGACATACTTGGGCGTTCCAGCAATATATAAAAAGGCAAGCGAAGATGAAAAGGAAATATTTCATCATCTAAGAATGATTGGTAGATATATCAATTCTTTAATGGAACTAAGAATTGAAATGGAATACTAAAGGAGTTTTATTTCACAAGTTCATTATAATGGATTGTTTTTTCCAATACGCTTTCTTTCTTCAATTCCAATTCTTTTTTATGTATTGTTTTATCTTTTGAACTGAAATGAATAGGATTCCAATCCCCTGTTGTAACTCCTTTTGTTATAGTATAAACAGACATGATACCAAGTTTGACTACAAATCCTGTAGTTATAGCTTTAGAAATATTCATTTTATATTTGCTTCTTTCTTCTTTTGGTTTTGTATATTCAGCAATAATTCCATAGAAAGGAAATGCATACAAACCATACTTCGCGTATTTGACTATTTTTTGCCAATCCATAAGTTCCTCCAGATATAGTTGTTTTATAAATTTAATCGTCATTGCCAATGTCTTCACCGCAACGAGTCATAACCGGCACAGAAGGCATTTAAAAGAATTATTGTCTTTTATTACCTGAGGTAAAAAAGCAATTCGTAGGTGTATTTTTCATAATAATTACTTTCTATGTCCATGATTTATTCTTTCCATATTTCCCTTGCTATAAGAAACTCTATCTCTATGAATTTCAGCCATTAAATTTATTTCTCTTTGCTTTTGTCGCATACGATAATATTCATCTTTATCACGCGCATTGCTCATTATTTCTTCCTCTAATTTATCCCCTAATTCAGGATTTCTACCTGGCTTTTCAATTCTATATTCTTTGGGTATTTTTACTTCATCAAGTATGCTATCGAGAAAGGATATTTTATCTGAATAAAAATAACACCATCTGATATAATTAGGGTGTCCTAAATTTAGCACATCTCTCACGGATAAAGTCTGATATTTTCCGTATCCAAATTTTGACTTGTCCGCTAATTTTCTTAGCAATGTAACATCCACCATAAAAATTCAAGAAATAATTTACTTTTAAAACTACTGTTTACTGATTTTCAGCCAATCCTTTTCTATCTCTTATCTTTCTTATAACATCTTCCTGTAATGATGCAGGAATCTTTTCAAATTGCTGATCCAACAATGATGATGTTCCTCTTCCTTCAGTTGCAGAACGTAAATCACTTGACCATCCAATCATTTCAGCTACTGGAATCTTTGCTTTTATTGATGCCTGTCCCATTTCCTGTGTCATGTCAAGCAACTGTCCTCTTTTCCCACCAACAAGTTTTGTAGCAGCCCCCATGAAATTCTCTGGGACTTCTATAACATGAATCTGCATTGGCTCAAGCATTGTAGCATTTGCACCCTTCATAGCTTCTGTTATAGCTTCTCTAACAGCAGGATAAACCTGTGCTGGTCCTCTATGAATAGCATCCTCGTGAAGTTTTATATCCTCAAGGGTAACTTTCATTTTCATACATGGTTCTCTAGCCAAAGGTCCCTGATCCATAACCATTTCAAATGCATCAAGAACCATTTCTATAACTTCGCCAATATGAACTTCTCCCCTTGTCTCATCAAAGAACATGCTTCCTTTGTATATATCTTTTACATTTCTTATCTCATCACTTCCCCATCCTATCTTTGAAAGAGTGCTTACAACAGCCTCGTTTTTCTTTTTCATTCTGCCTTCTGGTAAATCTCCATTTTCAATTAATTTACATAATTCTTCACTCAAAGGTTCGACTTTTATAAAAAAGCTATTGTGTTTGTTTGGACTTCTTCCTTCGTAAGCCTCTCCTGAAGATTTTCCAACCGATTCTCTGTATACAACAATTGGATTTGAAGTTTTAACTTCAAGTCCTTTTTCAGTTTTAATTCTGTTTTCTATAATTTCAAGATGTAATTCTCCCATACCTGAAATTAAACTTTCTCCAGTCTCTTCATTTATTGTAACTTTTATAGAAGGATCTTCCTTTGAAACCTTTCTAAGTATTTCAATTAATTTTGGCAAGTCAGCTGTCTTTGTAACTTCAATTGACTTTGTAATTACTGGCTGGAATATATGTCTTATTTCTTCAAACGCAGTCTGTTCTTTTTCTGTTACTGTTTCTCCAACATCAAGATTTAATCCACTAACAGCCAAAACATTCCCTGCTGGAATACTATCCATCTGTTCTGGTTTTATTCCATTGTAAATAAGAACCTGCTGTATTTTTCCTGCCATTTTTGCATTATTTGCATAAACATCCATACCACTTCTTATTGTTCCTGAATATAATCTACCTGCAGAAATTTCTTTTCCTGAACGTGGGTCTATAACAATTCTTGTTATAACAAAAGCAACTTCTCCATTCTTATTACATTTAATCAAATCCTTTCCGAATTCACTATCAGGATCTCCTCTCCATATTTTTGGAATTCTGTAGGCCTGAGCTTCTATAGGATTAGGAAGGTGCTTAACAGCCATATCTAATATAACTTCATACAAAGGAGCATTTTCCCAAACCCATTTATCTCTTGCTTCAGGAGACATTGTTCCATCGTATAATTTATATATATCTTTGAAAGTTATTTTTTTCTTTATCATGAAAGGAATAGACAATGCCCAATTCTCTCTTGCAGAACCAAATGCAACACTTCCATCAGAAACATTAACTTTAAACTTCGGAGCAAATTCTTTTTCAGCAATCTGATCTATCAAATGATTAAATTTTTCAATTATCTTTGCAAATCTTTCCTGCATTTGCTCCGGTGTCACCTGTAATTCATTTATTAATCTGTCAACTTTATTTATGAATAGAACGGGTTTTACTCTTTCTTTTAATGCTTGTCTAAGAACAGTTTCAGTTTGTGGCATTATTCCTTCAACAGCACAAACTAGAACAAAAGTTCCATCAATAGCTCTCATAGCCCTTGTAACATTTCCACCAAAATCAACGTGTCCTGGTGTATCAATTAAATTAATTAAATATTCTTCTCCACCAAAATTGTGAACCATAGAAACATTTGCCGCATCAACTGTCATTAATCTTTCCTGCTCATCAGAATGCTGCCATGTTGCCATTCCTTCTTCCAAATCTCCTGCATTCTTATTAGCCATCATCCCTGCAGCAGCTAATAGATTATCTGTAAATGCTGTTTTACCATGATGAATATGTGCGCTCGTCGCTACATTTCTTATATTCTTCTGACCTGCAATAAGTCTTTTTATCTTGTCTAAGCTCGATTCTTTGTCTACCATTATATACCTATGAAGTAAAGTTGAAAAAATAGTTTAAAAACTTATTGTTATGTTTCCAATGTATAATTGTTATAGAATTATTTATTAAATGCTTACACCAATTTTATCAGATTCAGATTCTTTGTTCACTAATATCATATCAAACTTTCCATCTCCGTCTTTATCAAAGTAAAATGTATTATAACTACCATTCTCATCAGGACTAACAGTCAAACTTGATGCATAGGGTAATGTGAGATAGTAATCTCCATCCTTGCCTATTAGTTTTGCCTTAGCTATAGCATCATTTTTTCCGTCTTTATTTAAATCATAAGTCACAATTAACATATCTTCTCCCTTCTCCTTGTATGAACCTGTAAAATATTTGTCATAGTCCTGCATTTTAAACGATTTATCCTTTGATATCTTTGCAAATAAATTTTTGTCATTATTTTTTGAATTTGAGCAACCTACAAAAACCAATCCCACAAGAACTAATGATAAAAGACCTTTTTTCATTTTAAACGATTAATTCTATCAACATTAGTAGCAACACCATTCGTACCATGAACAAAAGCCCCAATGCAATTTTCTTCTGCAAATTTTTCTAATTCTCCCTTAGCAGGCATTTCACCAAAATTATCTTTAAAGTATTGTTGAGTATCAAATCCATTTACAGGAAGTACTCTTACTTTGAAATAATTACCTGGGGTTGTATAAGAAACAATAACCTCCATCTTTTTCAAATAAGAGGAATCATGTTCCTTTAAAAAATAATGGAAATCAGCTGTTATTCTTGGTAATTCGGCCTCAGCAAATTTTGTGCAAGATCTGTCAGATTGCGATTTAGATTTACCCTTTTCTTTTTCTACCATAAAAACACAATAAATTCCTCCTTTTTAAGAATTCCCATAATAAAGTATATAGTTTATGTTTAACTTATAGAAGATTAATATGTAATAAGACCAACGTTGTTTTCTTCTGCAAACTTTGCAAGACTTTTCTTCCCTTCAAATTTTTTCTTAAAATATTTTTGAGAATTAAATCCATCTGTATAAGGCAATATGTTTATATTATAATGGTCTCCTAGTAAATTATAGGATACACTGAAGAATATTTTTTCCCTATAATTCTTGTCTGTTTTTTTTAATATTTTTCCAAATTCATCAATTATCATATTTAATGTTTTTGTTTCAGAAGTTTCTTGAGGTTCAGCATATGTATAAGTAGAGTCATTATCTTTTTTCATTTTACTTAAACAAATCTGGAAATTCTTTCTTTAATTGAGTCACATATTTTATGCTAAATGAATTATATTTATATGGGTCATTTACAAAATTACTACAAGCATTACATACAGCCTCCAGTTCATTTTTACCTTTTCCTACTAATTCATCTAGCATAAACATTCCCTCAACAAAACTTACAATAACTTCTTTATTAGGACAAGTCACCTCTTTCTTTGTATACCCAGTTGCTTCCATTAAATAAGTTTGAATTGCATCAAAATGTTTCCATTCTACTTTTCCTTCTTTATGCAATTGTAAATACTCAAAAACTTCTTTATGAGCAGCTAATAATATTCTATCCCTTTCTCCGTCAGAAATTCCAACCAAATCTGTATGCTTCATTAAATTGACTAATATCTTATATTTAAAAACAAATCTGCATTATGGAATATATATTAAGAATAATTAAAATTGTTTAACGAGCAGAATCAGCTTGAGATTCAGATTCTTTCTTCTTTCTTATTGCAAAGCTTTCACCATTCTTCTCAGCAGCCATTATAATTTCTTCTGCTATGCATTGCGTGATTGTTTTCTTTTTATTGAATGCTTTATCTGAAGCTCCATGAATTATGTATTTCAAAGATAAATTAACTCTTCTTATAGGTGCAACATCAACTGCCTGAGGATATCTTGCTCCACCATATTCTATTACAGTTATTTCGTCTCTTGGAGCTATATTTTCTATAGCCCTTACCAAAACTTCAACAGGATTCTTTCCTGTTTTCTTTTCTATAATTTCAAGAGCATCAAGTATAATGCCCATATTTTTTGTGTACTTTCCTGTTGCATTTCCTTTCTCAAGTTTATGCTTCTTACCTCTATGTCCACCAACAGCCAATTTATTCATTAATCTTTCAACAATATTTACTTTTGTCTGCCCAAGCTTAACAACATTTCTTCCTTGACTTTTAAGTATTAATTTGGGTTTTAAATTTATAACAGATTTAAGTCCAGCATCCTGAACAACAATTCCAGATATATCATATTTATCAAAAATTTTGAAATTTTGCTCTGTCATTTTATCTTCTACCCTTCTGTATCTTTCCAAGCCATAATCTGTCAAGAGGCTGGTCATTTACTTTTATTACAGCATATCTGACACCTGGAATATCTCCCTTAGAACGTCCCTGTTTTCCACCAATTCTTTCTATCATAACTTCATCGTGTTCATCTATGAACTTCTGAGCTAGATTTCCTGGTATGAAAGCGGTAACGCTTTTACCATTCTTTGTAAGTTGCACCTTGCAACATTTTCTCATAGCTGAGTTTGGCTGCTTAGCTTCTTTTTGAATTTTAGAAAGAACGATTCCTTTGGCCTGATTTGCTCCTCCGAGAGGATCTGATTTAGCGTAAAGATTTAGAGTTCTAACTTTGTATTTTCTATCCTTCCATCGGAATTTCTTCCTCTCCTTCATTTTTTTAAAAGCACTTTTTAGTCCCATCTGATTAATTATTAATTAGAAAATTAGTTTT
>Ga0182021_10011828_pt1 | contig 10370 bp, 13 predicted proteins | sample 612E3MmetaG_FD_120493 | JGI IMG/M metagenome (GOLD analysis project Ga0182021, IMG submission 120493) | Permafrost microbial communities from Stordalen Mire, Sweden - 612E3M metaG (Illumina Assembly) | ecosystem: Environmental > Terrestrial > Soil > Wetlands > Permafrost | place: Sweden... | reverse complement strand
TAAAAATATGGACGTGAATAATATGAGTATGTTTGGAAATAATAGTTACGGAAATGATAGAGGAAATGACGCACCTATACAGGAAGGCGGAGAATACGATGTTAAAATTGACGATACTGGCAGAGACGGAGACGGAATTGCACGTATAGAAGGTTTTGTTGTATTTGTTTCAGGCGCTAAAGTCGGCGATGAAGTTAAAATAAGGGTTAACTCTGTAAGAAGAAATTTCGCTTTTGCTGATGTAATCGAATAAATAAAATATGTTCATGACAAACGCAGAAAAATAAAAGCTTTGTCAATAAAATTAAATAATTTAAATAGTCATTTAATGGCCAAAATTTTGGATGTGAATTAAATATGTTTGGAAATAGTTACGGAAATGATAGAGGAAATGACGCACCTATAAAGGAAGGCGGAGAATACGATGTTAAAATTGACGATACTGGCAGAGACGGAGATGGAATTGCACGTATTGACGGGTTTGTTGTTTTTGTTTCAGGCGCTAAAGTCGGCGATGAAGTTAAAATAAGGGTTAATTCTGTAAGAAGAAATTTTGGTTTTGCTGATATAGTAGAATAATGCCAAAAATTTTTTTAAACTTTTTAACTTAGACATTCTTGAAAATTAATAATTTAATTTTCTAAAATTTTTTTTATTTTTAAATTTACTGCATTCACCTGTTATTTTTAACATTCAACACTCTAACCACTGAAATTTTGTATAAACTGGTTATAAAGTTTTTTTCATGGAATTAAACTGTTTTAATACATATTTCTTCCGATCCCGTCATTGGCCACTTAGGCCAATAAGATTGAAGGGGACGTTTTTTTTGTAAATGGGTTTGATTTAGTATAATTTGCTGAAAATACTCAGTTATATATCTCTTCCGGAATAGGCCAATAAGATATCTTTTAAGAGTACTTTAAATTAAAAATAGGGCTCATAGAGACTGTTTTTGCAGATTTTAAACCAAAACCTTTATATATGATCTCTGAGTTACTACCCTACAGTCCAAAGTTCCAAATTTAATATTTGGGATAATAGGACACGGAGGCGAAATTAATATGCGAAAAGGAATATTAGCAGCATTCTGTGTACTAACCATAATGGCAAGCACAGCACCAATATTTGCTGCAGACACAACAACAACTGCAAATCCCGTTACTTTAACGGATGCTCAGCTTACAAAGCTGACTGCAATACAGACTAAACTTACAGATCTTGTGACTAAAATAGAAAGTTTAAAAACTACCTATAAATCTACCAAGAAAACTAAAGGATTACTAATAGCACTAAATCAGTTCGAAAAACAGGCTAAAAGTCTTAACACAGCGATAACTAATTACGAAAAGAATCCTACTGCAAAGGCCAATCAAAAAATTAAGACTTTCCAATACCGAACTAATAACCTTACATGGAAAGTAACGGTAACAGGGAAAATCCTTAAGATAATAACAACCAAAAAACATGTCCACGTTACACAGGTTAAGATCATTAAACCAGTGAACCCAACAACACCAGTAACACCAGTTAAAGACACAACAACTACTGTCATAGACCCAAATTGTACAACATAAAATTAATGTAGTTAGGGGAAAAAATATTTCCCCGATCTTTTTTTTATTTAATTATAAATAAATTTTTTAAAAATATTTATGAATAATAAATGATTTTCTTAAAAAAATTCTTAGTTTGCAAAATTCTTAATTTTGATCATCAATTTTATATTTACAATTCAATAAAATTCGTAAAATATTTAGATTAGCAGATGGAGATAAACTTCACATGAGTAGAACAATTCAAAATTCACATCCTGGAGAAAGGATTTTATATAAAACCAGACCAAGATTCTTTCAAACTTTGGAATCGGCATATTTAAGATTGATAGTATTATTGCTGCTCCTTTACTTCTTCACCACCATAATAACCTATTTTGCAGTAATTCAAGGGCGTATAAATTCTTTAACAACCATTCCCTTTGTTGAATGGTCAACTGATGTTTTAATTCTGTTTATTGCACTCCTGTTTTTCTCCTTAATTTGGACCTACCTATCCTGGAGATCAACATGTTACATCCTAACTAACAAGCGGGTAATGATAAAAAGTGGGGTTATCAGCAAAAAAAATGTTTACATGCATTTCAATAAGATTCAGGACATAACTGTTACTCAGGGATTTGTACAGAGAATTTCATCCTCAGGAGACATTGAAATATTTGGGGGACGCGATAAAACCAGCCTCATACTAACTAACATTCCAAATCCTGATGATTTTGAAAATCTGATGAACCAGAAGATAGAGGGTGATGGTCAGAATAATGAAACTCAAGAACCCAAAAATTTTGGTACTAAACGATATCAATAACTTGGATAATGATTTTATAATTTCAGGATGTGAAATCATGCTATGTCCACATTGTGGAACAGAAAACCCATTTATGCTAAATTTTGCTATGAATGCGGCATAAACCTATTAAATGCTGATAACTTCGATATTGAAGGAGACAATTCTAACGGTCAGATGGAAAATACTGCTGATGACAATTTTAGAGAGGAATCTGAAACAAAAGATAAAGATTTAGATTCAAATAGGTTTAATAATAACTGTATTGTCTGTAAATCTGGTGAAATGGTTCCAACTTTCATAAAGGATCTCTTGGTTTTGGAATCAAAAAAAAACCCTGGAATGCAACAATTGCGGTGCTGTATTTGAAAAAAAGGGACAGAAATATAAATTATCCAAAATAACTGACATAAACCAACCAATATGGATTAAATATGGTCATCAGATACTTACAGAAGATGAATGGATAAGAATTGGTGATGGTGGTATTTCAGACGAGGAACAGCAGAAAATTAATTTACAAAAGATGGAGGAAGAAAAACGTGAAAATGTTGGCACAGAAACAAAACGATATTAACCAGTTTTTAACTGCTGTCCAAAATGGAACCATTCACATCACATCTAAAAACCCTTTTCCGGTTATATTAAAGAAGAATGAGAATGTTTCAATTGTTATGTACAAAATTAACCTTCAGGAACCTAGAGCTGTAAGACAGACCCATGCAGCTTACGGTGGCCCAACCTTAAGGGTTGCTAAACGAGTATCATTCAGATTAGGCGGTGCATCAGCAAGAAGCGAATCTCACGAGGAGATAAGGGTTATTGATCAAGGTTCACTGATCTTAACTAATAAAAGACTGATATTCATCGGCTCCAAAAGGACCAATAATATAGACATAAGAAAAATCATGGCTATTGAGGCGTATAAAGATGGTATTGAATTACAAAGGGAAAATAAACAGAAAACTAAGTACTTCACAGGTACTGATAAAACTTCTGTACCTTCACAATAAATGGCAGACAAAATACCATACCTGTCTGGGGAGTGGTTCTCAAAGCAGCTATACAAGGTGCCTTAGCACAAATTGATTAAAATGATGTCAATAAATTTTTAAGAAATCTTAAATGTTTGAAGAAATGGCCATAATTAATTTAAATATAAAAAAAGTTACAATAATTATACTTAAAAAAATAATAAACTTTTAGATATCAATAATTTGAAATTTGATTTTCCAATACGAAGATTCTGTAATGAATATACAATATAATCAAAGTAATGTGGTTTAATATGATTTTGACACATTCTTCTTCCATTGATACATAGTCAATTCATATTAGGCTTAAATTAGAAGGGATATATATACTAAACATATGTTATCTATTCAAGTATTGATTTCCAGATCGCAGTATCAAATATAAAATTCACATATACTTTCATATTTTTAAATAAATCATGATCTAAGATTTATTAACACAAACTATATCTTCAATTGGGTGCATAATAATGGTATAAGTTGATACTGCGATTTTCTAAAAAAATTATCAAAGAAATTTACCTATAATAACTAATTTGTTAAACAATTCTTATTAAATAAAATGAAATTTATTATATGTGTTTGATCTGTCTATCGTTACTAAACAATGTAGATCTAAATCATCACTACCAAAAATGTTAATTTAGTATTAAAAGATCAATCAGAAATTTTTTATAAAATCAACTTAAATTTATATATAAATAATGGGGATATCAATTGGCATTTTTTAGTAGAAAATTCAATGGTTTATTGGTAAATCGATACAAATACTTTAATACTTCTTCTAAACTTGTAGATTCAATAGAAATTCAATAACAATTAGATTGATGATTATTCAATTAATCATATTATTTATATGAGGAATTAATTGCAAATTACTATTATTATTTCAAATTATTACAAATAAAAAAAAAAACAACCTTGGATTGAAGATTATTAGAATTTGGCTATGCATCATCAATTTAGATGCAATAAAAACATGAAAATGATTTAGGAGGAAGAATTTGCTAAGCGATCCAAATGTACAAGAGATTTTAATGGATATAACTGATGATGAAAAAAGCAGTTTTCCTATCATTGAATGTATAATGAATGGTAAAACAAATGACTTGGAAATTGCAGAAGAAACCGAAATAAAATTAAATACTGTTAGAAAAGTATTATACAAACTACACGACGCAGGAATTGCAACCTACAAGAAAAGTAACGATCCTGAGACCCATAAATTCATTTACAGCTGGAAGTTTGATAAAGAAAAGGTTTCCGATATAATAAATGAAAAATATGAAAAGTTCTCAGAGGAAATAGACAGATCAATAGAATACGAAGAAGAAAACATGTTCTTCACATGCGATGCCAATGGTCACCGATACAAATTTGAAGAAGCGACAGAAAACAACTTTACATGTCCAGAATGTAATGAATCACTTGAATATCAGGATAATTCCGCCATAATAAATGAATTATTAAAGAAAAAAGATGAACGAGCACCATCTAAAAAATAAAGGGGCATACATTGAAGTTGTTAATAAATCAAGATTTTATGGTCTTGAATTAAATGATAGGTTTAATATGAAAAACAATTCATATTAAATCATACTTATTTTCATAAAATAATTTGATATTATAACATCATTTTATTATCATAAGAATCATGAATAAGAAAATTTAGTAAGGATATAAATTCTTGATCTAGTACTCGATAAATAAGATTTTAATTTTCGAAATTACCTATGATTTTGTTACATGCTACACGCGTTATTAATATGAAGCAAAAGGTCCAGAAATGGTGATAAAATGAGTGAATTAATCCATGCTATGGATAAGGGGACCATGATTCAAGATAAAAAATCTATAATCTATCTTAAATGTGGGAAGTGCGGATTTAAAGTCCTAAAATCAGAACTGTATACTAAGTACAATGAGGGAATACTTGCATTACCTGTAAGATAATGATAGAAAATGTCTTCATAAAAAATTTAGGATAATATAACTACATATTCTTGGATAGAACCCTGCCAATTCAATTATTGGATTAGGGTAATTATTATTAATAAATAAAATTAATTATTATACATTCTGTTTCTCATAGAAGCCATTCTACTGGTTATCATTATTTTTGCACTTAAAAGATCCCCCTCTTTAGCTTCGGATTGCTCAATTTCAATTTCAATCTGTCTGAGTAGATTTTCGTATTCTTCGGGTTTACATTTACTTACTTCTTTTAAGAGATCTTTTGATTTTATTTCCTTTTCTGAAGTTCTTCTTAATTTCATAAATTGTCATCCCACATAATTTTTTAAGTTTGTTTTCAATAAGTTTAAGACCCTTTTCTAAATCGTCTGGATTAAATAATTTGTCCTCGTTTAGGATTCCCTTAGTGTCCCAATTGATTTCGGAAGATTTTCTCAGTTTCATGTTAAATACTTTTCCAATATTTTTTTTCATTGAATATAGTTAATCAAAGACAATTAGATGAATTGACTTCTAAAGTTGGATGAGATATTAAAATGAAATGGATCTAACTGGACATAAAACCCAATTTAATATTATTTTATCTATATTATCAAATATATAAATTTAATCCCTATTATCGTAGAATGAAAGAAAAAATAAGTATATCCATGCATATAATGAATTATTATTTGGTGATTTATTATTATAATAGTATATCAGGGTTTAAATTAAATATCCTTTATAAGCTTACGAATACAAAATAAATAATTTTAAGGATATTAAAGTTTGTTTTAAACTGTTTAAAATATTATTACATATTATTATTGAATTATATAACATTTTACAATAATTGGGCCTATTGTTGGGTTCTTCATGTGATCTGGTTTTAAAAATATGGATAATACAAAAACCTATGAGGTTTTGGTAAACTTTTTCCATAAATCAACTTTAAATCTATAAAATTTATTTTAATTTGACATTAGAATGTTTGTAGAATTTATCATCAAAAAAATTATTAGTTCTGAATGCCATAATAATAATAATGAAATTGTAATTTAAGGGTGAAACTATAAGTTTATGAGGAAATAATATGGATGAAATCAACAATCAAAAAATCATCCCATTTTTGTGGTTCGATAATCAAGCCGAGGAGTCAGCGAATTTTTATATTAATATCTTTAAAAATTCAAGAATTAAAAATATTTCCACGTATGGTGAAGCTGGACCGGGACCTAAAGGAAGTGTAATGACTGTCTCTTTTGAGCTTGAAGGACAGGAATTCACGGCATTAAATGGAGGTTCACAATTCAAATTTACCGAAGTCATATCATTCTATGTAAAGTGCAAGTCACAGGACGAAGTAGACTATTTTTGGGAGAAACTTACCGAAGGTGGAGAGGAACAGCCTTGTGGATGGCTTAAAGACAAATTTGGAGTATCATGGCAGATTGTTCCCATGGTTTTAGTTGATATGCTGAACGATCCTGACCCGGAAAAATCTAAGAGAGTTACAGAAGCAATGTTTAAAATGAAGAAAATTGACATAAAAGTTTTAGAAGAAGCATATGCAAACATGAATTAATTCATATATTTAGAATCGTTGATGTTTAGAATCGTTGATGAGAATTATTCATTCTACAAAGTAATTATAACAATTTAATTTTTTATTCTTTTAATTAAATAACATAATTATTAGGCTTTTGTTTTACAAAAATAGTATTAATAAGTTTTCTTGATAATAGAAATTTGATAAAAATTTATTCTAAAGAGGTGTAAATATGGACTTTGAAAAAGAATCAGAGGTTTTTAAAGAAACTTTAGGATTAAAGTATGAGCCTTTGGCAATCTCTTTTACCAACGATGAAATATCTGTTGGAAAATATGAGAAAACATCTATTTGTAGGGCATTAAAACTTGCTGCAGAAGGTGAGAGCTTTGTAATTGATGAAGCTGTTTCAACATGCCCTGGTGGAAGTAAATATTGTGGCTTTACAGAAGTTACTACAAGGCAACAAAAAAGAGGATTACAAAGATTCCTTACTAAGGGTGAGAAACTCACTGGTTCCATTGTTACATTTGAGAGAATGCAAAAATTAACTGTTGAACCGCCCACTGGATTAGCTGATAGAATTCTCATATGTCCACTGGGTAAATCTGAATTACGTCCTGATATGATATTGTTCCAATGTAATCCAGAACAAGCCTGCCGGCTAATAGCTTTGGACACCTATTGGGATGGTTTATCCCCCAAACAACAGGTAATTGGTGCATTATGTCACACAACAATTTCGTACACCATTATGACTGGATGTTCCAACCTATCTACTGGGGATTGGACAGCTAGACATCATCAAAATTTCGATTCAGATATCATATTCTTATCAATACCATATGAACGTATAAATAATTTGATTGCAGCCATTCCACACTGCTCAGCAGGGAAAGCAGATGTAAATATTCCTGAGGAGTTCCAATCAGACTGAAAAATATAAATAAATCCAATATACTAGTTTGTTTAAACTCTGATTGTATCATAAAAATTTGTAATTATTTAATTAACATAAATTGTAAAAGCTAATAATAGTGAATGATAATGAGCGCTAAAAAAGAGAATTTAAGGTCGACAACAGGGATTGTTAAGGATTCAAACACCATTCAAACCATTGAATCAATGGAAACACTCAAACCCGATGATGTTGTTGTAATAATCCATGTAGATGATTATAGAGATTCATTTGAGAAGATGATGCAAAGAATTCAGAAAATGGATGAAAAGGTAAGTGAACAATCAGTATTACTAAACGAAAATATTATAGATCACAAAAAGAAAGGATTTCTAGGAAGATTCCGTAAAGAATAACATTATTAAAATCTTATAGGATACAAAGAATTTTATAAATGTAATAAAAAAATTAATTTACCCAGTTTTAAACGAGGTATCCAACTAGAAATATATATTTCATTATTATCCAATTCCAAAAATCATAAATTATCTTAAAAATAAAAATTTAAACTCAAAATTATTTCTGTAGTTCAAATATCCATATAATAACTTCAAATATCAAAATAGGATGTAGGGGACTAAAATGTTAACAAACTTCCGATTGAACATGCTAAATAGAGAAGCTGCTTCGCCTAGATATAAATCTTCAGAAATTATAAAAAACATGGATATAAAGAGAGGAGATATTATAGCAGACATAGGCACTGGAGGAGGATATTTTACATTTAAATTTTCAATAGAAGTAGGAATGGATGGTAAAGTTTATGCTCTTGATACTAATCAGAAATCATTGGACTTTGTGAACAATAAATCTCAACAAGAAGTTTTTGATAATATAAAAACTGTGAAAGTATCTGAAAATGGAATATACTTACCAGAAAAGGTTGATACAATCTTTTTGAGGAATGTTTTTCATCACTTGCCTCAACAAGATGAATACTTCAAAAATATGGGAAAATTTCTTAAAAATGATGGTAAAATAGTCGTAATAGATTATAAAAATAAAGGATTTTGTTTTACCGGTATTTTTGGGCATTATACATCCGAACAAAATGTGATGGATATAATGGAGAGAGCAGGATTCTTTGTCGGGGAAAAATTGGACTTTTTACCAGAACAATCCTTTATCATATTTAAAAAATGAAAATAAAACTCAAATTATTATGTTGATTTTCATTTCAAGAACATTCAAATATTTAGAACATTTCATAAATTTGTAAAGATCATATGGTAGATTATTAACTTGATCTTTTTTTTTAAATACCTTATTTTATTTTCTAAATAATTTTATTAATCTCAAAATATATATACTGTATAAGTCTGTAACAAGATATTTTAAGGTGTATCAGGATAAATATTTTTTTTACTAACTGATTAAATGGGGGTTGAAAAATTATGACAAAAGTTAGTTTGTTGGCTGAACCTGGAAAACAAGCGATCAGGATCATCCATATCTTTGAAGCACCACGCGAGCTCGTGTGGAAGGTATACACAGATCCTAAATTAATGCCCCGTTGGTGGGGACCTGGAAATCTAAAGACCAATGTTGAAGAGATGGACGTTAGGACTGGTGGTTCTTGGAGGATAGTCCAGCATGATCCAGATGGCAATGAATTTGCATTCCATGGTGTTTATCACGATGTTCAACCGCCTGAGCGCATAGTTGATACCATGGAAGGGGAAGGGATGCCCGGTCATGTTTTGTTTTAAACGGTAATATTTGAAGAGTTTGATGGTAAAACCAATGTTACAAATACGTTTGTATTTCAATCGGTTGAAGATCGTGATGGAATGCTAGAAACCGGTATGGGAGGAGGGGTCGATGAGTCCAACAAGCGTTTCGTCAAACTTCTTAAAGAGATACAAGAGAAATGATTCAGAATTGAATAATTACTTATTTTTTTATTAATGATGGAATATCTAGGTATCATTTAATGCCGTGGATAATCCCAATTGTACCTATCATAAATGGTAATTTCAATGGACTTGGAATAAATTCAGAATCTTTAGTACTTGAAAATTCAACCCTTTCAATGCCCCAGCTCCTTATTGTTTCAAGTAAATCTTCCATATCCCCATATATTCTCTTCTCATGGAATGGATCCTGAAATGAGAATACCCCACCTTTTTTGACGACTCTTAATGCTTCTTTAGTAACATCTCTCTTATCCTTAGTGTCATTAACCTCATGAAAAACAAGATTACTGATTGCAGCACCAAAATAACTATCTATGAATGGTAGATCAGATGCTGAGGCTTTCTGGAAGGTGATTCTATCTGCAACACCTTCAATTTTTGCATTTTCCATGCACATATTAATCGAATACTCCCACATTCCACCCCAATAATCAATTCCAGTTACAAAAGCATTTGGATATCGTTTAGCAGCTTTAATTATTAGAGGTGCATTTCCACATCCAATATCAATTATTTCCCTATTTCCATTCCAATTTAAATGGTTTAAGATCAATTCATGTATTTTGGATTGTATATCCCCGCCTTCTTGCGAGAACATATTCCTAGCATAAGCAAAG
>Ga0182021_10011827_pt1 | contig 10371 bp, 8 predicted proteins | sample 612E3MmetaG_FD_120493 | JGI IMG/M metagenome (GOLD analysis project Ga0182021, IMG submission 120493) | Permafrost microbial communities from Stordalen Mire, Sweden - 612E3M metaG (Illumina Assembly) | ecosystem: Environmental > Terrestrial > Soil > Wetlands > Permafrost | place: Sweden... | reverse complement strand
CTCGCGCCGGACATCCAGCAGGAGATCCTAGAGTTTCCACCAAGCGGGGCGGCGCGATTCCCCATCAGCGAAGTGGCTGTCCGCAAAATAGCGAGTCCTCTCTCATGGAATGAGCAGCGCCGCGCGTGGGAACAGCTCAAAAACAGTTTCCATATATGATGTTTTGGCCGTGCTAAAATTGAAATCGTATGCCGACTAATAAAGTTGCTGGCGAGCCACCCGCTTTCTTATCGATTCCTGGGAGTCTGGCGTACCTCGAAGTGTAAGCGGTAGCAGGAGCACGGGCCCTCGCTGGAAAAGCGGGGATTTGTGTCTCAACCGTACAATCCGCGCGTCGTCGTTGAGAAAACGCCGAACGCGCTTCTGCAGAACTTCTTCGCAACGGTTCCCGACTTCGCAGGCTTCGACTGGAAGAGTCTCGCCGAGAACGACGTCGAGCCGATTCTCCAACGCGTGCGTACGTCGGCTGAGCCTCATCGGCGTCTGATTGGGGTGAGATTACGGCAGGTTCACGCCTTGGCGGACCCGCACGGGACCACCGTGCTGATTGCCGCTGCCGGCGACCATGGCTTGAGTATCGCAGGCGAGTTGGCAGCTAGGAAGAACGCCTACGAGCGTGCCTTTTGGTGTCTTGTCGAATACGCGAAACTGTTCGATAGCGAGCGAATCTACGCTTACACCTATGCTCTCCGCAAAACCTCCAGAGAAACCCGTGTTGGATTTCCCGAGGGCAAGGTAATCGTCACCGAAGTGATGATCAACGCCCTCAGACAGCAAATCAAAGAGATCTACAAAGACGAAGGGCGCGCAGATGAATGCAGGGTGGACCACCGGGAACACGACGGTTTTCACCTGTTCGACGCTTACCCTTCGGATTACGTTGACGAGATCGACTCCTACAACCCGGACGGTCAACTCGGCAGCCTGAGTGTGTGGCCCCCGTTCCACATCGTGTACTACCTGGACGAAACGACCGGCGGCGTGACGGTTCTCGCAAAGGGGGGCGCTGACAAGATCGATGCCTTATTCAATGGTTTCGGAAAGGTGATCTTCAGCGCTCCCGCGCCTCCAAAGGCGGGGAAGAAGACATACGACTTGAGCCTTTTCAAAGACCCGAAGGTTGAATTCCAAATGGACCCGACGCATCAACTTCGGAGACTTCGGGTGACAGCCATGAGAATCCATTTCCCTGGTAAGTCGCGCCACAGGGCACGGTTCGAAGTGGATCTCGACGATGCGCATGATGATATCTACAAGTTGCTCAGCGCGAAGCTCCGCGGGGGGCTTGGGGAACTCACGCGGTCGGCGATTCTTGGTGTCGACCTGCAGGCGGTCTTCGGCGGTCGTGGCGGGAAAGAAGAGAAGATTGATTTTGGAATCTCAACGCCGAGGTGGTGCACGTTGGGGTATGACGGCAAAGAAGGAACCCTCCGTCGGTACCTTCGAACCTGGGGAATCGAAATCGATGGAAAACACGTGGCCGCTGTTCCTAAGGCAGTTCTCGTCGGCTGACCCGGAATTCACCTACGAGGATGTATGCGGGTGGACGTCCGAGGAATTTGACGATCTGAATGGCGCGGGACTCATCAGCGAGATGGCACCAGCCACGCATGTGGTTTGTGACGCTTGCCCGGAGGCACACTGGGAGCGAGTACGGTGGAGCGAGGATGGCAAGCGGGCGTTCATTCCCTGCGGGACGGGGCCTCCAGTGAACGTTAGTCCTGTTCGGCTGCGCCGGTGGAGAATTGAGGCAGGCCGGCTGGCAAGTCTATTGGCAGATGCACTGGAGCTTCGGCGGGACTCCCCGCCTCTTGCCGCCGTCGGACGTCTATGGTGTCTCGGCCGCCGTAGATTCGGCGGGCGAAGCCGAGACTTCTTCTTCGCCGCCGTGCCCGAAGAAGAATCTCGATCAATCGCCGAAGAGGCTCAGCATGCGCTCATCTCAACTACAGGGCTGCTACTCTTGCCCGTTCGTACCGAGTTTCATGATGAATGGAAACCGGCACGCCTGAAGATCGCGGCAATCTCCGATATAGTTTTGTGGCGAAATGGTCGAATCACTCCGGATCTTGACTTCATCGAAGATATCTTCGCTGGGGACGCTGCGGAGGTAAACACCCTCGGCGTCCAGAGCCTTCCGATCCCGGACAACGCAAAATGGCAGGACGTGCTAATCGAGGTCCTCGATTCAGCGCTCAGGGTTGAGGTCGCCGGTTACGAAACGGTCCTCAGTTTCGAAGATGCCGGTTTTGGTGAACGGGACCAGCGGCTCGAAACGCTAAGATTCCTTGCGGCCAGCCGTGGCAAACTTGAAACAGAACGAGTTTCCCGAGCACTGCAGGGCAAGACGCCCATCAAGAACCGGATTCACGAACTCCGCCAGCTCTTGCAGACACTTTTCCCGATCGACGGCAGTCCTATCTCGTACCACAAGCGCGCGGGCCTCTACGGGTGCAAATTCCGGGTGCTCCTCGTTGGTGACAGCTCGTTCCCGACACCGTCGGGCGTCTCGTGGCTGCATTTCCGGTTTGTCGAACGCCGGGATGGTCGGCTCGCTGTTACGGTGAGCGAGAAGAAGGTCTTTCGCGCGCAGGAGGTTGAAAGAGGTTCTAGTCGGCGGACTGAGGAAGTGGCGCAACGAGAGGAAGCCATAACTCGCCTCTTCGCCCTTGAGGAAGTCGGCCTGAGAAATGGCCGGGGGCAGCTCACCTTGGAGGGAGCAGTGCTGATCGAGTTGCTCCGCGGCGAAGGCAAGGTGAAGCGGCGGGGAGACGATCTGGCTGTGCTGAAACTTGCTGAATGGCTCCGGAACTGGACCGGCCTTAATGGTGACCCGCTGCAGTACATTGGCAGGAACCAACTGTGGAGCGCATGCTTTGAATGCTCGACAGAGCAAGAGGGGTAGCGTCACTTTTCACCGTGCCCAGAGGCATCCGCCGAAACAATCTTCGGCCTCGATTTCCCGCGATCTCAAGAACTTACGTTATGTGACCTTCACAAACCGGCTCGCAGAGTGATTTCTCACCCTGCCATAAGCAGAGGACACGATGAGTACGAATCCTTCTGCTACAAGGACCGAAAGGCCGGAGACATCGAAACAGGACGCCAGCGGGATCAATCCCGAGTCGCTGGTGCGGGGGGCAATGGACGACATCGCCTTGATCGTCGGCGGTGCGGCTGCGCTTCATCAACTCGACGATGATCTGGTTTGGACGGTGATTAAGCGTTTGGACCGGATACGGGTCCGGTTGCTCCGTGACTTGAGGGGTCTGACGTCGCGCGACAAAGTTGACCCGGGTCCGGCAAGACCGCCAAGGGTGCATGCGGCCGTGGAAGAGTTTCTTGCGCGCAACCGCGCAGGAATGGGCGAGTGAGGTCGGCGATGTCCGTGGTCCAGCGCTTCTCCGACCTCTCGGCCGCACGGCAGGTCCTTGTCCGACTACTTCAGTCATTGAACTTCGGTCAGATTCAAGACCTCGCCATACGTGCTGGCGAACCCATCTTCGACCCTGCAACCGCGGTGCTCGTCGACGTGAAACTCGACGTCGACGAAGGGCCTCGGCCTGAGGCCGATCTCACCGATTTTGTGCTTCAGGATGAGGTCCGCCGGCTCATGGCGCGGCTCGACGGACTCCAGAACGGCACGATTGAACGAATTGAAGTGCGTGCCGGGATTCCCCGGCGTGTCATATTCCAGCGCCGCCTGACGGAGGCACCACGATGACAGCGGTCGATCCGTACATCCTCCAGCAGGCTTCTTGCCACGCAAGCTTGTTGGTCTCCACCGCCGGCTTCAGATCAGATGATTGGGAGGACCTAAAGCAGGAGATGGTCCTCGATCTTCTTCACCGCTCCTCCAAGTTCGATCCAGCGCGCGGCGATTGGCACGGCTTCGTGCGTGGTGTCGCGCGCAATCATGCCGCCGTGCTTGTCATGCGCGAACGCCGGCGCGCGCCGGAAATCCTCAGTGAGGACTTGATGAATCGAGTCGACTCCAGCGAGGCCAACTCACTGGACATTCTCGACAAGCGCCCGTGCTCAGGTGTGGTGGATGCACTGCACTTGGATCTCGATGTCCGTCGGGTTGTCGAAAGCCTTCCAACCCAGCTTCAGTCGCTGGCTGTGCTGCTCGGTCAAATGCCGGTCCAGGATGTTTGCCGGCACACTGGCAAGTCCCGCTCGCGGGTGTATCAGATGACCAGGCAGATTCGGGAAGCCTTTATTCGGGCTGGCGTCTTGCCTTCACATTCGAAGCGGCCCTCGGAGCCGGTGAAATGAGCCGACCCTCGTCCCTCGGCGTCCGTGACTACTACCGGAGGATCACGTCGCTCGACATCGGCGGGATCGCTCGCGAGCTCTTGAACGGCCGTATCACTCAATCTTCGGAGCGAACCCTGCTCTGCGATTGCCCGAATCACCAGAGCCAGTCCAAACGTTCGCTGAATATCATGCTCGACAAGCAAGGCTGGTACTGCTTTGGCTGTGGCACTGGTGGAGACGTCCTGCAGTTGGTCGAGTTTGTTCGCGCGGGCTGCATCACACGTGGTCAGTCTGGCCGGATGCCCGAGTCACACCGGGAGGCGCGCGATTTCCTGGCCGCGAGGGTGGGGATGCCTTCTCTTTCCCACGCCGGGCTGTCGCCGGAGGCCATCGAGGAAATGGAGCGGGAACGGCGAAAGAGCCTACGGGTGTTTGAGGCGTTAACATCGCTTGCCGACTACTACCACCAGAGGCTGCTTGCAGATTCGGATGCCCTCAATTGGTTCCGGGAGAAGTACAGGATCGGCGACGAGATGATCGCCCGGCTAAAGATCGGCTACGCCGAGAACGCGTCATGGACCGACTCGGCCGGAAATCGGCAGCGAGGCGTTCTGGAAGCACTCTACAAGGGTCCGAATGCCTTCACGCATGCCGAACTTTCAGGAACGTCCGCGTTCCGGCCTTCCGGGAGCAGCATCAGCCCATTCTTCAATCGGAGACTCGTCTTCCCGTACTGGAGCCGCGGCCACGTGGTTTTCATGATTGGCCGTAAGACTCCCTGGACACCTCAGGTCGATTGGGAGACCCCGAAGTACAAGAAGCTCGCCGTTCGGAACGGTGAAAAACACGCGCACGTCGCGGCTTGCATCAGGAACGACGTACTGTACAACGAGGACATCCTCGCGGTGCCGCCGGACCGGCTTGTCATCACGGAAGGGGTCACAGATTGCATCTCGCTCATGGAGCATCAGTTCCCCGCCGTGTCTCCCGTGACGGTTCAAATCAAGGATGCTGATTGGGAGAGGATTCTTCCGAAACTTGCTGGCGCAAAGACGATTTATCTGTGCCAGGACAATGAGTTGTCGGACGCCGGCCTCCAGGGCGCACTGCGCACGGCTCAGATTCTTATCGAGAACGGAATCACGACCCGCGTGGCCACGCTGCCTTTGAGTGAGAAACAGCAAAACGCCCGAAGGCAGTTGAAGGATGGCTTCGGAATCCACGGGCCCACGGGTTCCCCAAGAGCGGGTGAGTTGGAGGGCCGCAGCGAAGAGGAAGCCCGCCTGGCCGCAACCCTACTTGAGCAGGCGAAGCTCGACGTGAATGAGTACTTCGCCGATGGTGGAACGGCTGCAGATTTTGAGGCCGTCCTCGCGTCCGCCCAAACACCGTTGGAGTTGTCGATCTCGCGTCTGTCCGCTGGCACGGCAGAGTCCGATATCGACCACGTGCTGGAGCCGATCCTCGGCGCAGCTAAGCGTCTAAGTCCCGTCGAACAGGAAAGGCATCTGCGTCTGATACAAAACCGGCTTGGTAAGGAGCGGATTTCCCTTTCGGTTCTGCGGAAACAGGTGCGAGCCAACACCGTTGAGGTCGCCACCAAGCGCATGACCAGAATGCTCTCGGGGCGTGCGCCGAAAGTTCAGGCGGAAGACGCGGCCGCGCTTCCGCGTATTCAAGTCAACAACCGACAGTTGCGTGACGTGGTCGCAGACTCTTGGGGCGCCGTTCACCGGGCGAATCAACCGGGTGCCGCCATTTTCCGAAACACACCATACGTCTTTCGTCGAGGAGAGCACCTGGTGTATTTGGCTGACAGAGATCCAGCAATCGAGATCGAGCAGATGAGCGAGGCCGCCGTGTTCGGGTTGATCGCGCGAGTTGCCGACTGGTATCGAGCTACGGACGAAACCAGTGTCGATACGATTCCGCTGAAGGAGGCCGCGCGCGACATGCTCGCCTACATCGATCCCAGTCTTCCGCAACTGCATGCCGTCATCCGCACGCCGCTGTTCGGGTGCGACGGCTCGCTGATCGCCACACCGGGCTATCACCCAAAAGATCGGGTCTGGATGGATGCTGATTCAACGTTGCAGATGGGCCGACTATCCAATACACCAACCCCGGAAGAAATTCGAACTGCCCGCGACCTATTTTGCGACGAGCTACTGGCGGACTTTCCGTTCACGGATCTCTCAGATCGGGCACACGCGGTCGCCGCGATCCTGTTGCCGTTTGTCCGGAGAATGATCGAGGGCCCGACCCCGTTGCACCTGATCGAGGCACCCTCCGTTGGCTCCGGCAAGGGCCTTCTCGCCAACGTCGTCGCAATCGTTGCAACCGGGGCGAATTGTGAGAGCCGCACACTTCCTGAGGATGATGACGAGATTCGGAAAATGATCACCGCCGAGTTGCTGAAGGCCCGTCCAATCGTGCTTTTAGATAACGCCGATGATCGGAAAAAGCTCCATTCCCCCTCGCTCGCGTCCGTGCTCACGGCGGTTAGATGGACAGATCGGGTGCTTGGTGAGTCGAAGATGGCGTCGCTTCCCAACCAGGGCCTGTGGATGATGACAGCCAATAATCCTCATCTTGACCTGGAACTCACTCGACGCTGCATTCGAGTCCGGATTGATCCGCGATTGGATCGACCATGGAAGCGCACCGAGTTCCGGCATCCCGACTTAGTCCGCTGGGTGAAGGCGAACCGCGGTCCTTTGGTCCATGCGGTCCTCACCCTGGTACTCGGCTGGATAGCCACTGGCAGGCCCATCGACCAGAAACGGCTGGGCTCCTTTGAAGGATGGTCGGAACTGGTGGGCGGGGTACTCGGGGTGGCCGGAATCGAAGGCTTTCTTGCGAATCTGGATCAGCTCTATGATCAGGCCGATCAGGACGGTCAGAAGTGGCGGGAGTTCACTGCGGCATGGTGGGAGGCGTTCCGCGACGCCGAGAAGCAGGTGAGTGAGCTCAACGGATTCTGCGAGCAGCGCGGACTGATGCTGGAAGTCAGGGGTAACGGCCAGCCGCGGTCGCAGCAGGTTCGATTGGGGAACGCCCTGTCGAGGTGCCGAGATCGGCTGTTCGGAAGCCTGCGGGTCGTGAAGCTCGAAGGAGACTCGAAGCATAAAGGAGTCACCTATTACCGCCTCGCCGACGACCAGTCGCAGTAATGGGGATCTTGGGGATCGGTGGGGATCTCATTCTTGCGAGATCCCCACTCGCTAACTCTTACGAACACAACAACATGTGGTCATGGTGGGGATCTTGGGGATCTCTTTCCCTCTTACGCGAAGAGCCGAAAGTAGAACACCAACGCCGGGCACGATGGTGCACACGCATCGCACGCGTATTAAAGGATAGCCCCTAGAAGATCCCCAAGATCCCCAATCGGACGCCGACATCCTCGTAACTTCCACTGGAGCAACTACTTGCGGGCGGGGGATCTGGGCGAATGGAGATCCCCAGAATTGGGGAACAGTTCCCCACTTGCCCCGCGTTCGGTACTATTCGCAAGGCGCGAGTGCACATTTTGCGATGGCGGCGAGTATTCATATAGCAGGAGTCGGTTTGATCGACCAGCGCCCGGCGCACCGGTTGAAGGATTCCCGGCAGTGGTGCTTTGCACCGGAGCGCCGGGACGCTCTCGAATCTCATTCCCGCAGCTTTTCCTGCTACTCCACGTGTGTCCAAAACCATGAATCCCTCGATTCCCGTTTACAACGCTGACGGCAGCCTGTACGCCTGCGTGTCCGAACAACGATTGGCGCGCCTACAATCGGCGGGATTGGTGGCACGCGTGGTGCGCCATCGCAAGGGCCTCATCAACCGAGCAATTCTCTTCATCCGACCTGGTGAGCCGAAGCCGATGTCGGCCAGTTCCGTCATGGGCACTCGATACAGCTTCAAAGAGCCGCTGGAACACGGGCCGGCCTGGGAACTGAAGCATCTTGACGGAACCCGCGATGGCGAGACCTATGCGCCAGCGAAGATGCGCGCCGCCTTCCTCCAGGTGGTTGTGGATTGCACGGTCTTATGAGAGCTCGGCGGCAAATCGGCGCGCGCTACATCGCTCGCGTGCGGGGCGCGTTCCGTGGCGGTCTCAAATCCAAAGGTACTACCGGGCCGAAAACTCCGGCGCGTTGCACGATTGCACAACTCCGCTAGCGTCACGCGCAAAAAGGGGCGGTCAGGTGGTCAGGCGGTCAGGGGCGGCTGGCGCGCCCGTGGTGGCGGGTCGGCCAACCAGCCAATCCGGTGCCAGACGGCGCGACACGGGGCACCCCGGCGCGAACGGGTGGGCATTTCTCGCGGTTCGTAACCCAATGGCGACACTTCCGGCGACTATAACGCCCGCAATGGCGCGGCGCATCGAAATCTGGCCGACCGAGCGACTGGTGCCGTATGCGAGGAACGCGCGGACGCACTCTGCCGAGCAGGTAGCGCAGATCGCGGCGTCCATCGTGGAGTTCGGCTTCACGAATCCGATCCTGGTTGACTCGATGGATGGGATTATTGCCGGCCACGGTCGCCTCCTGGCTGCACGCAAGTTGGGCCTCCCGGAGGTTCCGGTCGTGGTGCTGGACCACCTCAGCGAGACTCAACGACGGGCGTACATCATCGCGGACAACAAGCTCGCCATCAACGCCGGATGGGACGAGAAAATCCTTGCCGCCGAACTGCGCGAGCTCGAAAAAGACGGCATGGACCTCGCTGTCGTCGGCTTCAGCGACGAGGAACTGGAGGCGCTGCTCGAAGACGGCGACCAACCTCCGCAGGATGTGACCGATGAGGTCCCCGAACCTCCGGCCCAGCCAGTAACCCAGCCCGGAGACGTGTGGCTGATCGGAAATCACCGCCTGATCTGCGGCGACTGCCGCGATGGGGCAACCATTCGCGCTCTGTTCGGCGATGTGCTGGCCCATGTGGTCGTGACCTCGCCACCCTACGCGACGCAGCGCGAGTACGACGCCACCAGCGGCTTCAAACCGGTGCGTCCGGACGAGTATGTGGACTGGTTCGGCGCGGTCGCGGCCGGAGTCCAGTCGATTCTGGCACCCGATGGCTCCTACTTCCTGAACATCAAGGAGCACGCCGACGACGGGGAGCGCGATTTGTACGTGATGGACCTCGTCATCGCGCACCGGCGGCAGTGGGGCTGGCGATTCGTAGACACGTTTTGCTGGCGGAAGACGGATAACGGCGTGCCGGGCGGCTGGGGAAACCGATTCAAGAACGCCTGGGAACCGGTGTTTCACTTCTGCCGCCAGCAACAGATCAAGTTCCGGCCGCAGGCCGTGAGCCACGAGTCGGAGGACTGCTTCGACTACTCCCCGAACAATCCGAAATCAAACTCCGGGAGCGGGCTCCTGGGGACCGGCGCGCGGGGCGCGGCCGCGGATGGGGGGAAAAACCAGAGTGCGTGGCAGCGCAGCAGGAGCAGCCTGTCCGACGATTCGGATGGCCGGCACACCGGACTGGCGCGCCCGAGCAACGTGATCGAGGTCAAGAGCGAGTCGAGTCAGGGATCACACTCCGCGCCTTTCCCCCGCGGGCTGGTGGAGTTCTTTTTGCTGGCGTACTCCGATGCCGGCGATGTGGTCTTCGATCCGTTCATGGGGAGCGGAACTACGATGGCCGCGTCGGCCTTGCTCGATAGGACCGGTTACGGCTGCGAGATCAGCCCGGCCTACTGCGACGTGATTGTGCGCCGGATCATGAACCTGACGGGCGCGACGCCGACCCTCGCAGCCACCGGCGAAACGTTCGCCGCCGTCGCGGAGTCTCGCGGCGTCCCGGCAGACCAGGCATTGAATCCGAAGCAATCCGACGCTGGGCGCATCCAGCACCACGGGCCCAACCCGCACTACGGACCGAAAAGGAAAACCCAGGCATGACGGCGAAATCGCGCACCACGAATCGTGAGGTCGCCAGCGTGGGTGGGGCATCTCCGCGCATCCGCGACCTCATCGTCCAGATTTGGCCCATCGACAAGTTAATCCCGTACGCCCGGAACGCCCGGACGCATACGGACGAACAGGTGGCGCAGGTCGCCGCCAGCATTGTCGAGTTCGGGTGGACCAATCCGATCCTGGTAAGCGGGGACGGAGT
>Ga0182021_10011826_pt1 | contig 10371 bp, 7 predicted proteins | sample 612E3MmetaG_FD_120493 | JGI IMG/M metagenome (GOLD analysis project Ga0182021, IMG submission 120493) | Permafrost microbial communities from Stordalen Mire, Sweden - 612E3M metaG (Illumina Assembly) | ecosystem: Environmental > Terrestrial > Soil > Wetlands > Permafrost | place: Sweden... | reverse complement strand
TACAGGTGCATGTCGTGGTCCATCGTGAAGCCTATAGCGCCGAATATCTGGTGTGCCAGCACTGCAACACGTTTGAACGCATCGCTGGTCCATGCCTTTGCCATGGATACCACCATTTCAGAAGGCAGGCCTTCGCTGACGGTCCAGGCTGCTTTATACATAATGAACCTTGAGCCGTCCACATCGGTGACCATGTTGGCGCAGTAGTGCTGGATGGCCTGGAAGCTGCCGATCGGATGCCCGAACTGGACCCTCTCTTTGGCATAGGCAACGGCCATATCCAGGGAAGCCTGTGCGCCGCCGACCATCTCGGCACATTTAGCCACAGCGGCCTTCTGCAAAGTGGACTCGATGGCTTTCCATCCCTCGTTGACTTTGCCGACCACGTTGGCTTTGGCGACTTTCACGTCTTTGAAGATAACTTCGCAGAGCTTGTCGCGTGCCAGCGTTTTCAGCAGGGTGGTTTTAATACCGGCGCTTTTAGCATCGACGATGAAAAGCGTTATGCCGCTTTCCTGCTTTGATCCTTTCTTAGTCCGGGCGGCCACCAGCATATAATCGGCAACGTTGGCATCGGGGACGAAGAGCTTGGTCCCGTTCAATACATATCCATCGCCCTTGGCTTCAGCGGTCATGTTGATGGAGCCTGCGGAGTAAGTGCCATCCTCTTCCATCAGGGCGAGTGTCATTATGGCGTCTCCGTTGACTATCTTCTCCAGGTACTGTTTTTTCTGCTCCTCGCTGCCTGCGTCAAGCAGGGTGAAGCCGCCGAGCACGACGGTCGAGAAGAACGGGCCGGGGAGAATGTTGTAGCCCATTTCCTCGAGAAGTACGGCCAGGTCGAGGAAGCTGCCGCCGTTGCCGCCGTATTTCTCGGGGTAGGCAAGGCCCATCCAGCCCAGGTCCGACATCTTTTTCCACAAGTCCTTGGAATATCCGGCATCGCTCTCGTCGAGTTCTCTCACGAGCTTTTTGGGGCACTCTTTGCTGAGAAACTCACGTGCCGATTTCTTTAACATTTCCTGTTCTTCTTTTAAACCGAGGTCCATTTTATTCTCCTACAAATTATTCTTTAACCAATAGCTGGTAATGCTTCAATCTACTTCCTGGGAAGTCCCAGGCCCCTCTGCGCGATGATGTTGCGCTGGATCTCTGAAGTGCCCGCGCCGATAACGGCCGATAGCGAGTCAAGATATCCAATGCAGATCCTTCCATCCATAGGGGCTCCCGGTGCGCCGTGATGCAGTTGCCCACGCATGCCGAGTACGTCCATGCCCACGTTGGCAAGTTTCCTGCTCAACTGTGTCGCAACCAGTTTCAGCGCCGATGCCTCGATATTCGGGAACAAATTGTTGTCCATCATCCAGGCTGTTTTGAAAAAGTACATATAGGCTATTTCAATATCGATTGCAAGGTCGGCCAGTTTTTTCTTGATAGCATAATGCTCTATGATAGGTTTCCCGTCGCGCCTGTTCTCTTTGGCATATTTGACGATGTCTTCAAATTGCCTGCGGAAACCACCGATGGCTATTGCCAGCCTTTCGAAGTCCAGGGCCACCATCAGGTACAGGAAGCCCATGTTCATTTCTCCGACGATGTTCTTCTTGGGCACGCGGACATTATCGAAGAATACCTCGTTAAAGGAATGGAATCCCACGATATTGATAAGCGGGCGTATGGTTATGCCCGGCGTTTTGTTGTCGACGATGAAGAGGGTTGTTCCCTTGTGGGCGGGCACGTTCATATCGGTCCTGGCCACCATCCAGCCGTAGTCGCATATATGGGCGCCGCTGCTCCAGATTTTCTGGCCGTTGACAATCAGGTTGTCGCCGTCTTCCACTGCTTTTGTCCCGATTGCCGAAAGGTCGGAGCCTGCGTTGGGTTCGCTGTAGGCCAGCCAGAACCGGAGGTTGCCCTTCATTATCCTGGGGATCCACTCCTTTTTCATCTCGTCGCTGCCATACCTCATGATCGTCGGGGCAACGATGAGTGTGGCAGTATCAGTACCCGGCGCTCTCCTGTAGCTCAATCGCTCGGCGAAAATGGCTTGATCGATCGCCGAACGGCCGCCGCCGCCCAATTCTTTGGGCCATGCCATTGTCATCCAACCGTCTTTGCTCATTACTTCTCTGAACTTGTCGACGGCAGGGTCGCGCACTTCGAATTCTAAGATTGCCCCGTATGCGCCGGGCCAGTACAGACTTTTCTCGGAATAACCGGGCGGAACGTTCTTTTTTATGAAATCCTCAACTTCCTGTTGAAACTCCAGTTGTTGTTTTGTGAAATGGAAATCCATGTTACTCCTAATATATTTTGCTTACATTTATTATTTGCGGGGCAGACCAAGGCCGCGCATTGCGATGATATTCTTCTGAATTTCGTTGGTGCCTCCACCCACTCCGATGGACAGCGAAGCCAGGTAATTGCGCGCTATATCAGCTTTGCCAACCGTCAACTTGGAATCGGTCATCAACTGGCCGTATTGTCCCAGTACTTTCATGCCGGTATCGGAAATTTTTCTCAACAAATCACTGCCAAAAAGCATTGCCTGCGATGATTCGTAGCTGGAATGTCCGCCCACGCTGTATATCCAGGCTATGCGGTAGCACAGCATGCGCGCCACTTCGATATTGACAGCCATCTCAGCCAGCTCGCTTCTGAGGGTCGGATCGTCGATAAGCAGGCGGCCTGCGCGTTTATTGTTCTTGGCATAGTATAAAAGCGCATTAAGAATCATTTGGTTGCCAGCGGCTGTCTGTACGCCGGACCGTTCAAAATCGAGGGCCATTGCAAGTTGGAACCAGCCGTTGTTCTTGACGCCTACCAGGTTCTCCTTGGGAACGTGGACGTCATCGAAGAATACTTCGTTAAATGAATGGGCTCCGATAATATTGATCAAAGGGCGAATGGTTATGCCGGGGGTCTTCATGTCGACCACGAACATGCTCATATTCCTGTGCTTGGGAGCATCGGGATCAGTTATTGCGGCAAGCCAGCAGTAATCAGCATAATGGGCAAAGCTGCACCATATCTTCTGCCCGTTAATTATAAATTCATCACCCTTCTCGGTTGCCTTGGTTTGCAGGGAAGCCAGGTCCGATCCGGCATTGGGTTCGCTGTAGCCGAGACAGAAAATCAGGTCGCCCTTGGCCACGCGGCTGACGAAGTCCTTTTTCTGCTGGTCATTCCCGAAATGCTGCAGGGCCATACCGACCCAGTTCACTGTTATCTCGGCCTCCACGCCCATGGGGGCATTTGCATAGGTAAGTTCCTCCGCCAGTATCAATCTCTTTATGTGGCTCAGACCTGCCCCGCCATATTCCTTGGGATATGCAGGAGCCAGCCAGCCTTTTGCGCCCAGCTTCTTCTGGAACTCCCGGGTGATTTTCCATGACTCATCTGTTTCTTGCCAGTAGCCGGTGGGGATCTCATTCCAGCGCGCTGGAATGGCTGTTTTGATCCAGTCCTTCGCTTCGCGTCTGAACTCTTCCTCTTCGGCAGAAAACTTGAAATCCATTAAAACCTCCTGTGTTGATTATTTCGGCATGATAACGTTTATCTAGTGATCATATTGTTCCGGTCAATGGGATGGTTAGTGCTGCAGGTCGGCTAGGATTTTGCCAGCACATATCATAGCAGAATTTGATGCGGCATTCATCCCCACGCCGCGACCGGTATAACAATCTCCTGCAAAGTACAGCCCGGGCACTCCCTTTATAAATACCGGCGGCCTTAGTTTTCCGGTCATCCCGGGAGATCTTGCCAGTCCGTCTATGCCAACATAAAACCCATCGAATTTCCAAACGACATGCTCTTCAAATCCCGGGAACATAACATGCAGCACTTCCCAAAATTTAGCTAGTGATTCTGTGCGGAATTTAACATCCCTTGCCTGCGTCGGTGTGCAGGGAGTACCTATGAATGCGATCATATGCCCTGGTGGGGCAATAGTGTCATCGAAATTAGTGTGACCAAGAATCTGTAATGGCAATCCGAGCCCGGGCACACGCCAAGCCGAAAGATAAACAGGCTCTGTAAATAATGGCTTATTCAACCCCATGGTGAATCCCATGGAACAGCTTGTTTTATCGTGCAGTCCTTTCATGTGGTCAAGCCAGCCCTTCGGCAGTATACCCGAGGGATCAGATATCAAATTCGTCATTTGCCAGATCGGCAAAGACATAACAACATTACGTGCCTTGTATTCTGCATTTGCTGTTTTGACGGTAAAAGATCCTTTTGTTAGTTCGACCTTCTCCACCGGGGTTCCATATTCTATCTGGCAGCCGGCTTTTATTGCGGCATCTGCCTGGGCTGTCGTCATAACTCCGATGCCTCCAATCGGCATCATAGCGTTACCCAGGTTGTTGCCTTCGCTTCTGTGTTTCATGTCTTCCCGATAAATGTATATCAACTCGCCCATTGATATTTCGTTTGCATCAATTAAGGTGCTTTGTACCATTCCTGTAACCTGGAAAAATTCGGCTACTTTCGTAGAAGGTATATTTTTCTTGATGTATTCTGTCAGGGAAACCGAGTCCAACTCGTCTATTTGCTTCTCAGTCATTTTGACAAAGCGATTTTCCAGGTCGGCAAGCAATTTCTTCTCTGAGTCCGACATATTGAAGTACTCTTCCATGGTCTTCCATTTGCTTCCATCGAATAGTAAATTTCCCTGTATAGGTTTTGACCATTTTATTTCTTTGCCGACCTTTCTCAATAGTTCAGCGGCAGCCGACTTATCTCCACCGTCCACTGCGTGAATGCCGGTATCCAGCTTCCAGCCGCCGGGTACTTCTTTTGACTTTGCCCTGCCGCCGGGCGTTTTGCTTTTTTCAAGCAGTAGTGTCTTCAGTCCGGCCTTTTGCAGAAGGCCTGCAACACCGAGGCCGGCAATGCCGGCCCCTACGAGTATAACGTCAAATTGTTTCATATTGAATCTATTAATATTTTCGCTATTTCTTAGCGAATTCCTCCTCTATTTCTTTGTATAAATCGAGTTTCTTCACTTTTCCCAGCAATGTCAGGGGTAACTGGTCTCTGAATATATAGTCATCAGGGATCTTGTATTTAGCTAGCTTATCCTTTAAAAATGATTTTACTCTATCAGCAGTAAATACGGTTCCGGGTTTGGATATTATATACGCCCTGCCTACCTGTCCCATAATTGGGTCCGGGCGTCCTGCTACAGCTACCATAAATACATCGGGGTGTTGTGAGATTGCCTCCTCTACCTCTGGCGGGTATACATTCTCTCCTCCCCTGATGTACATCTCCTTCTTGCGGCCGACGATTGAAAGATAGCCGTCCTCATCCAGTTGTCCCATGTCACCTGTATGCAGATACCCATTCTTATCAATTGTACGTTTGTCCTCGTCCGCCCGCTTCCAGTAGCCTTTCATCACCATATCGCCTTTTATTACTATCTCACCGGTCTCACCGGCAGGTAATTTGTTTCCCTCCAGGTCCATAATGGCCAGGTCCACGCCCGGTATCGCTACGCCCACCGTGTGTTTCAATTTCTCCTCGCCATGCTCCAGTTGGGTAAAAGTGATGGCTCCGCTGACTTCGGTCAAACCGTATGCATTTTGCGGCATTACACCCATGCGAGTCTTAATTGCCATGATCAGTTCGGAAGGGCAAGGCTGGCTGGAGACGATTGCTACCTTGATCGAGCTCAAATCGTATTTTTCTACGTTGGGATTCAATAACTCCATGGCGTATTGTGCCGGCACTTGTCCTATAACCGTTATCTTCTCATCCTGTATTATCTGTAGCGTTTTTTCAGGGTCGAACAGGTCCATCATCACCATTTTGTTGCCTGCGGTCAGGCACGCGCCGACACCCATGACTGCGCCGCCTATGTGGTTGAGAGGGATGTTTAATAGAAGGTTGTGGTCTCCTTGAAAATTGGATGCCTCTACCTGGGCGGTGCAATAAGCAATGATGTTCTTGTGTGTGAGTACTGCGGCCTTCGGTATTCCCGTCGTTCCGGACGTATAAATGAAGATAACTGGATCTTCAGACGTTACGGCGGCCTTGGCCTTTGCAAGCTCCGGGTCCGGGCTTGTTACGAATTGATCAAAAGGAATCATCCATGGAAGCGCATTCTCTTTTTCCAGGATTACAGTGCTTTTCAGCGTAGGCAATTCGCCTTTTATGCTGTCAACCGTTTTAATGAAATTCATCCCCATGAAACCCGAAGCCATGATAAGCACGGATACTTCAGCGTTATTAATGACGAATTTGACTTCCTGTGGAGTGAATCTCCAGCTTATTGGAACAGCTATGGCTCCTATCTTTGCGCATGCCATGTAGGTAAATATGTGTTCAGGCCAATTGGGGATATATATGCCCACCCTGTCACCTCTTTTAACTCCCAATTTCAAAAGGCCTGCAGCTATGCGGTCTGTTTCATCATCATATTGCTTCCATGTGAATCTTTGGTCCTTGACTACCAGTGCTTCTTTGTCGGATTTGTTTTTTCGATTTTCAATAAAATATTCACCCAATACTTTGAATTTTTTTGTGTCCACGGTCAACCTCCCTATTTATTAATGCCCGAAGATCTGCGGTACTTCCAGTTATGTTACATGCCTCTTACGAGTACAAATCCGATTATATCTTTATGCTTACATCCGAAAACCTCCTGATGGAATTTCAAGCTATATGCATTTTTGATTGATTTGACAATTAATTGAGTAGTTGATAAATTATTGTAGCACAAAAAGAGAGCGCTCGCTCGATTTTTTCTTCCGCAATGAAAAAGACGGCAATCAGAACGTACAGCAGGAATAATAAACTGATTGCGCAACGAAGGGATCATATTGCGCAATCAGTGGCGCCTCTCTTTGTGAAGAAAGGATATGAACGCACAAGCATTCGGGAAATTGCCGAGACTTGCGGGATGTCTATGGGTGCGCTTTATTACTACGTGGGTGGTAAGGAAGATATCCTTCAAATCATGCTTGATTATGACCTCAGCTTATACACCAATTTTGTCAAAGAACTTATTGACAGCTCCCGCGCTTTGCAACCGAGGGAGGCTCTTGTGAGGGTACTTGAGCATTATTTCAGGGCTTCGGATGCATCGCAGGATCTTACCCTCTTTTTTTATCAGGAAACAAAATGCCTTCAGGCCAGTGCACGAGAAATTATCATGGAGCGCGAACGTAGCCTGGTTGCAGAATTCGAAAAATTATTAGCCAGGGGCTGTGAGACAGGGGAATTTAAGATAGACAATATTACACTGGCTGCAAATCAAATAGTAGTTACGGGTCACATGTGGGCACTAAGGAGATGGCTTCTAAGACACGTGTGTTCTTTAGATGAGTATATTGCAAATCAAACTGAGTATTTCCTTAATTCACTTACCGCCAAATAAAGAGCACTGACCGTTGACCTGAATTAATGCTGATTTAACAAAAGGGGGCTGCATGGAGACTGATAAGATCGGCAAACCGGTTCTGGAGGTTCAGAATGTTGTTCTGAATTTTGGCGGCGTTAGTGCTCTCCAGGACGTGAGTTGTGAAGTACGGCAGCATGAAATACTGGCAGTCATTGGACCAAACGGAGCAGGTAAAACCTGTTTACTGAATTGTATTAGCGGATTTTACAGGCCCCAGAAAGGGAGTATTACCTACAACGGTGTCAACTTAAATAACGTTCCCACTCATGGAATAGCCAAACTGGGCATTGGCCGTGTATTTCAAGGAATCCAGCTCTTCCTTGGCCTCAGCACATTAGATAATCTGATGGCTGCCAGGCATATTCATATGAAACACAACATATGGCAGGAGTTGGTATATTACGGCCCGGCGCATGCCGAAGAAATAAAACACCGCAGGCGTGTAGAAGAGGTTATCGATTTCCTGGAAATGGAATCTATAAGAAAAAGGGTCGTTGCTTCTTTACCTTATGGGAAACGAAAATTAGTCGACCTTGGAAGGGCATTATGCCTGGAACCTAAATTACTATTACTGGATGAACCTATGGCTGGCATGAATCTTGAAGAGAAAGAGGACGTGGCACGGTTTATTGTAGATATCTATGAGCGCTGGAAAATACCTATCGTGCTGGTGGAACATGATATGGGAGTAGTCATGGATATCGCCGACAGGTTAGTGGTCCTTGATTTTGGTAAGAAGATAGCAGAGGGCCCGCCTGAAGTGATAAAAGCTGACAAGAAAGTTATTGAAGCCTATCTTGGAGTACAGGAGAATTAGGTCTATGCCCGAGTTAACGAAGGTCAGAAAAGGCAGGAGTGCTATCCAGCAGCATGAATTAATTGCCAGCATGGAGAAGCTGGACACATTACCAAAATACCTTCTTAGCAATTATAAACAATATGCTAAAAATGTCACTATGCGAAAAAAAGATTTTGGCATATGGAACAGCTATACGTGGGAAGATTGCTACAACGCTATCAAGTATTTCGGTTTAGGCCTCGCCAGCCTGGGATTAATAAAAGGTGACAAGATTGTTATCCTTGGCGATAACGACCTGCAATGGTACTGGGGGGAATTGGCGGCACAATCGATGGGTGGGGCCTCTGTGGGCATCTATATCGATTGTATGCCTGATGAAGTCAAGTATATTGTGGAGAACTCGGACAGCGTATTCGTGATTGCCAAAGACCAGGAGCAGGTTGATAAATTCCTTATTACTTATAAAGACAGGGAAGGGAAAGAGCATGCCCCGATTAAGCAGGAATTGCCGCAGATTAAGAAGCTGATTTACTGGGAAGAAAAAGGTCTGTGGGATTACAACGATCCCTGGCTTATAAAATGGGAAGATGTGATTGTTCTTGGCAAGGAATATGAGAAACCGCACCCCACTCTTTTTGAGGATACAATACTGGCTGGCAATGCTCAGGATATTGCCGTTATTTGCTATACGTCAGGTACAACCGGCTTGCCCAAGGGTGTGCTGGTAAGCCATGAGTATCTGGTAAAAGGTGCGAAGGCCTCCGAATATACCAGAGACATCCAACTAAATGAAGAATACCTGTCGTTCATTGCGCCGGCCTGGATTGCCGAGCAATCGGGCATTGCCGGCTGGCTGACAAATGTAGCCAGGGTTAATTTCCCTGAATCACCGGATACAGTGATGTATGACCTGAGGGAGATAGGCGCTGCGTCCTTTATGTTTGGGCCCCCGCAGTGGGAAGGTTTGCTCAAGATGGTACAGGTGCGCATCAACGACTCCTCCGCAATAAAAAGGTTCGTATATAAGATTAGCCTGCCTGTCGGTTATAAAGTTGCTGATAAATTGATGTCTCTAGAGAAGCCTAATGCATTCTGGAGGGCTCTATATGAATTCTGCAACTGGATCTGTTTCAGACCTGTCCGTGATTATCTGGGGCTCTCCCATTTGAAGATAGGTATAACGGCTGGAGCGTTGCTTGGCCCGGATCCGCTTAGATGGTATCACGCAATTGGGGTTAATCTTAACCAAGTCTATGGTCTTTCAGAGGTGAACCCGGTAACGCTTCCTCTCAAGGGGACTCCTATTGTGCCTGAAACAGTGGGTGCAATAAGCGTCGGGAATGAGGTCAGGATTTCGGACGAACTTGAGATACTGGCCAGGGGCCCCAGTCAATTCAGTGGTTATTATAAAAAGGAAAAAGAAACCGCTGAGAAAGTCGTGCAGGGTTGGGTAACGACCGGGGATGGCGGCATGATTGAAGATCATTACGGCCAGCTTGTTATCTACGACAGGCTGAAGGATATGCTCAGGCTGAAGGACGGCACCAAGTATTCTCCAACATACATTGCCAATGCTCTGAAATTCAGCCCGTATATTAAAGACTGCGTGGCCATCGGTGACGAGAAAAAAGATTATATTTTTGCCATCGTGGTTATAGACTTTGAATCTGTAGGCCGTTGGGCGGAGAAAAACAGGATACCTTATACAACTCTGACTGATCTATCACAAAGAAAGGAGGTATATAAGCTTATTGAGCCCGATATTATAAGGGTCAATAAGGTGCTGCCGAAGGCCGCCCAGATTCAAAAATACTTGATACTCTATAAGGAATTCGATGCAGATGAAGGCGAGTTGACCAGGACCAGAAAAGTAAAACGGTCTTTCATCGAGCAGCGTTATGCAAATCTTGTGGAAGCTGCCTACGGAGGCAAGGAAGCTGTTGATACTGAAGCTGAAGTCAAATACCGTGATGGTACTGTTAGAAAAATCACAACTACAGTAAATATAAGAAGTGTGTAGCGATATGGATATAATGTTTTTTCTGCAACTAATTCTTTCCGGTCTGTTAATAGGTGGTATATATGCCTTGCTGGCCCTTGGCATAGTTCTAATAGTAAAAGCATCGGGTGTGTTTAACTTTGCCCAGGGAGACATGACTGCCCT
>Ga0182021_10011825_pt1 | contig 10371 bp, 12 predicted proteins | sample 612E3MmetaG_FD_120493 | JGI IMG/M metagenome (GOLD analysis project Ga0182021, IMG submission 120493) | Permafrost microbial communities from Stordalen Mire, Sweden - 612E3M metaG (Illumina Assembly) | ecosystem: Environmental > Terrestrial > Soil > Wetlands > Permafrost | place: Sweden... | reverse complement strand
CCATTTCCTGCCTGAAGAACACAACCAAAATAAACTTCATCTATATTATTTGGTTTAATATTAGCTCTTTTAATTGCCTCAGAAATAACTGAACTGCCAAGACCGGCGGCACTTAAACCTGAAAAAGATCCGCCAAAACGACCTATAGGTGTTCTACAAGCGCTTGCAATAACAATTTCGCAATCAAATTTCAATCGATGATTCTCCCTGAATTCACTGTCATTTATTCGTAAATTGAATTAACTCAGGATCTGTCTTATTATGAATAGAATGAATAAAGAAAGGTAGAATTGAAAAGAATCCCATAATAGGTGGGTCGAATGGACTCCCACCGCTGAAAAAGGTGAAAAAGAAGGTTATTAAGAAGAAAATAAAAAAAAGCGGATACTCCCGTCTGTACAATATATAGTATTGAAAGATCTTATATATGAAGAAACAGTAAATTATCAATCCAATTATTCCGGAATATAAAAGTATGGATAAGAAAGGATTATGAGGCCAGTCGCTTTTAGTTTTATCTTTAAGAAAGTAATAACCGTACCAGTTAAGAAAATTAAAACCTCCGCCGAATAGTTTTTGCTTCCAATTGTATTCATGAGCAACAATTTTCAGCGCAAATTCCCACCTTAAGGCACGGTCTCCTAAAAATTGACTTGAAATAGTATCTAAAGAGATTTTTGATTTGTATGGGAAATAAGTTGTGTCCTCAGAAATTAACTTTGCAACACTTTCTCTGATAGGATCACCATCAACTTGCAGTGATTCCGATGAAGTCAGAGTTAACATACCAAAATTGAATAATCCAGTATAGTTGTACTTTCCGGAACCAGAGGAATATTTTCGCAATACTATGTCATCCAGATCCTTTATCCATGTTTTGTCTTTATAATGATGAAATTTTTCAGATGTATAAGACAAAAGCTTCTCCTTCTTATCGATTTTTTTATAAACAGGATATGCAAAAATTACATAACCATTTAATTTTGAAAAATCCTTAACTCCCTTTTTCCAAAAACTCAAATAGATTGGAACTTCCCCTTTCTTGCAAGAAAACTCAACTTCCAGTTTCTGCCAGATTCCTTTTTTCTCAAGATTATAGGATGAACTGATTTTACCACTAACCATTTGTTGACTAATACATAGTGACCCCACTCCGTAACCTGCCGAATTTATGTCTGCGCTATCCGAAACATAACAATATACTGAAGCTTTGCATTTGTCACCCTCATTTACTTTTATGTCTACTCCCATCGTATAGGATTCACACAGATCAATACTGGAGTAATATGAACCTATGCATGTACTATCCATTAAATATCCTTTTGCATTTTGCGGTACTATCTCAACATTTTCACCTGTCAGAGGAAAGACAGTTTTATGAATGCGATCACCCCAGCCGCTGTCAGGGTCTCGCGGATCGAATGCAATGATCCAGAAAATTTCAGAAAAAGATATATTTCTGTTTATCGCGGAACTGTATCTATACACATTCTTTGCAATATTGTATTTTGCTAATACAATGTTTTTAGATCCTAAATTTTTAAGAGTTTTTGTTTTAAATTCAAATGAAGTTTTAAATAAAAACAGGCTCATTAGACTTATTATTCCGGCGACAAGAAAAATAAAAGGTCCTGAATTTAATCCTTTTTTATCAAACAGGTTGTTTGTTCTAAAAAGTGAAATAGATTTGGCAATTATCAGAATCGCGATAAGCAGTAAAAACAATATTAATCCTCTTCTCGAACCGGATAATATTATGCCGAGAGAAAAGATTCCAAGTATTAAATGATAAAATACTTTCTGAAGCCTTAAGTCTTTTTTTCGCAGTAGGATAAGAATACTGATAATCCCAAAAAAAATTGGCAACAGAGCAAAATTGTAATCAACTTCTTCAGGAAGAGATTTTGAGTTGACAATATTTTTTATATTATGTGAAATATCAAAATATGGAAAAACAGCTAATAAGTTTAAAAGCTCCAGAAGGGCTATGCCAACTGCAAATATAACTATCAGATAAACCAGATTTGATACAAAAAAACTTAACCCTTTTCTTCCAGTGAGTACCAGATTGAGGATAAAAAAAACGGATATAAGTATTATCATATTTACAGCATCCTTGAAAATCGTCAAATAGAGTTTATTTGATATAAGGATTGAAATGATAAGGATGACTGCCAGAATAAGTATCAAGTAATAAGTACGAACAAATTCATTAAGAGTTGATAAAATTCTTTTATGATAGGTTATCAATGAGTATATTACAAAACAAAAATACAAAGCCAAAAAAGGGAACTTTAACAGAGGAATAGCCGACCTGAATAGATAAATAAGAATTATCAGATTAATAAAACAAATCTCAACTTTATACTTTTCAGTAATATCAGAGTGTAATAGTTTCATTCGAAGCTGGCGACGATATCAGGAGGGTAAAAGAAATTCAACCTACAATTCAGGCAGATACTTTTTCTATTTCGGATACTACTCTGTTTAAATCTTCTTCGGTCAAATTTGAACCTGAGGGCAGACATAAACCAAAATTAAATAGCTGTTCAGATACTCCGTCAGTGTAGGATGGACAGTTTTTGAATATAGGCTGCAGGTGCATTGGTTTCCACAATGGTCTTGTCTCTATATTATCTTTATCCAAAGCATTATGAATTGTTTCGCTTGAAATTCCCCAGTTTTTTTCAGGATCAACTACAATTGTTGTGAGCCACCTGTTAGAAAAGGCGGGTTGAACTTCTTTTAAAAACGAGATACCCTTAAAATTATTCAGATTGTTAAAATAAAATTCGAAATTCGATCTTCTTTTTGCAACTCTCTCTTCTATAACTTCCAGCTGTCCTCTTCCGATACCCGCCAGAACGTTGCTCATTCTGTAATTATATCCAATCTGGGAATGCTGGTAATGAGGAGCCAGATCTCTTGCCTGCGTAGCTAAAAACCTGGCCTGTTTGACGTAATCATTATTATCAGAGACTAATGCACCCCCACCCGAAGTTGTTATAATTTTGTTTCCGTTGAATGATAAAATCCCGATGTCACCAAAGGTCCCACAAGCTTTACCATCATATTTACTTCCCAGCGCTTCGGCAGCATCTTCAACAACAGGGATCCCATATTTTTTTGCAATGTTTGTAATCTCAACAATTTTCGCGGGCATACCATATAAATGAACTGCTATGATTGCTTTTGGTTTTTTGCCTTTTGCCAATCTGTCAATAATTGCCTTTTCAAGTAATCCGGGGCTCATATTCCAAGAATCTTTTTCCGAATCTATTAATATTGGAACAGCTCCGAGATAAGCAATTGGATTTACTGTAGCTGAAAAGGTAAATGAAGAAGAGATTACTTCATCTCCGGGACTAACGCCAAGGATGATAAGTGCAAGATGGATAGCTGCAGTACCTGAAGTAAGGACTGCCACATGTTTAATATTTAAATACTCAGCCAGTTCATTTTCAAACGAGGTGACATTTGGTCCCAAAGGGGCAATCCAGTTAGTATCAAATGCTTCCTTTATGTATTTCATTTCGTGCCCGCTCATATGAGGTGAGGATAACCAGATTTTTGGTTTCATAAAAAATAATTTATAATTTCAGAAATAACAAATGGGTGTACCGAATCAGATTTTCCGGGCAGGATTTCCAAATACATTCTGTGATTTTCTAATCGATTTAATAACAATACTACCTGCCCCGATTCTGACATTATCAGCAATCGAAATATTTGGAATGATCGTCGCATTTGATCCTATATATACTTTTGTGCTCAGATGTACACCACCTCCCAGATCAACATTCGGCATCAGAGAACAAAAATCATTAATAATAACATCGTGACCGATTTGTGTTCCTATATTTACTATAACACATTTTCCTATCGTCACATTTGTTGAAATAATTGAATTAGGCAAAATAACTGATCCTTCGCCTATTGTTACGTTCTTTCCAATTATTGCATTATTTGGTACAAAAGTGTAAAAGCTAACCGTATTTACCAGTTTACTGTAAAGTTTTTCTTTTATATCAGGATTTGCAACAGCCATTATTACCCAATCATCTTTGTCGAAAACGCAGTCGTTAAGACCGCCTATAATTTTATAATCACTGGGATAGCCATCAAGTGCAGTAGGATTATCATCAAGATATCCTGCTATTTTAAATTTATCCTTCTCATTTGAAAACAGATCAAACCACGACTCTATTTCACGACCCAAATCACCGGCTCCAATTATGTATATATTTCCCATTTCTTAATTATTGAGCACTATAACCCCCATCAACTATTAAATCTGTTCCCGTAATCCATCTTGAGGCATTTGATAACAGAAAAAGGCAAGCATTAGATACATCTTCAGGTTGACCAAGCCCTAATGGATGCATTTTAATAATTTCTTTAACTGAATCTTCAGGAAGGCTTTTAAAGAGCTCATTCGTCATTTCAGTCAGAACTATTGAAGGAAGAATACAATTGACTCTAATGTTTTTAGAAGCAAGTTCTAAGGCTAATGCTTTACTTCCGGAAATAAGCGCACCTTTACTTGCACAATAAGCTGTTTTGCCAGGTTGTCCCAATATTCCCATAATGGAAGCTATTAAAACCATACTTGCTCCTTTTGTAGCTAAATATTTTTTCTTTGAAATTATTTTTATTATTTCAAATGCAGAAATTACATTAGTTGAAAAGAATTTATCGTAATATTCAGGTTTCATAATATTTATAGGATATGTCGATTCAATCCCGGCACTATGAACAAAGCCTGAAATCCGACCAATACTATCAACAGATTTAGAGATTATTGATTCAATTTCACCAAAGTTTGTGACATCGCAAATAAATGAAATATGCTTTCCCTTGCTTAATGCATCGAGAGTATTTTTCAGTTCTTTCTCCCTTCTTCCCAAAAGTATGAGATTAGCTCCTGAATTGCTACAATCAATTGCTACCTGTCTTCCAATTCCTGAAGATGCTCCAGTAACCAGAATTGTCTCATTAATAAGAGAAAAATTGTCTATGAACATATCTGAAATATGAATATTTACTTCAAAATAAATATATTAACATTTAGTGATTAAAATTTTCCTGTCCGATCAATTGTATCAAATCATGTGGTGAATTTACATTTTTCAGATCTTTTGCCTTTATCTGTTTATTGAAATTCTCATCGACAAAAACCATCACCGACAGAGTGTCAATTGAGGTCAGATTTAATGGAGTTTCTTCCAAAAAAACTGGAGCATCGATTTCAAGCAACTCTTTTAATTCACTGAGAAATACATCCTTTCTCATAATATTGAAGATTAATAATTTTAGATTTCAATAACAGTCCCAGCCCAGGAATATCCTACTCCAAAACCTGCCAATAACACTTTATTCCCTTTTATAATTAGTTTTTTATCAATAGAATCCTTAAGAGCTATTGGTATCGTAGCTGAAACGGTATTTCCGGTGTTGGTCATATTTTGATAAAACTTCTCAACTGGAATTTTTAATTTCTTTCTGAGATAATCAAGCATGAATTTATTTGCCTGGTGAAAAATTATATAATCAATTGTTTCAAGAGACAAATTATTTTTAGTTAGTGTCCGGTTAACTAATAATGGAATGTTCTGAATTGTAAAATTAAAAATTTCGGGGCCATTCATGTACAAGTAATTATCATTGCTAACGAATCCATTCTCGTCGGTAATATCTTTAGTTTCTTCACTATAATGATATTTGGCTCCACCATTCTTAATGATAAGATTTTCAAATCCTTTCCCGTCAGTACCCAAATCAAAATTACCAATTCCTTCGCTTTCACTTCTTGAAATAACCGTCGCTGCTGCTCCGTCTCCAAAAATACTTCTGTTACCCTTATCGAGCCTATGCAAATGCTTAGAATAAGTTTCAGCCGTTATAAGAAGAATTTCTGATGCAATGCCAGCCATAATAAGTCCCTTGGCTAGGGATAGCCCATATACGAATCCCGAACAACCTAAATTAAAATCCAGAGCGCCTATATTTGTACTCAGGCCCAATTTATGCTGAATTATACAGGCAGATGTAGGCAATATGTAATCAGGACTTTGAGTACAATACAAAATAAAGTCAATTTTTTTTCTATCATACGATTCAAAGAGTTTTTCTGATACCCGAATGGCCAAATCAGTTGCGGTTTCCTCTGAAGAAACAAGGTGTCTGAGCTTTATTCCAACCTTTTCAGCGATCTTGTTCGTTTCCCATTCAGGAAATTCCTGACTAAGTTGCTCATTTGTAATAATTTTATCTGGGAGGAAATATTCAATTTTAGTTATTGCACTATTCATAACAAATAATATTAATTTATATCCCGCAAATTTAGTTGTTTCCAGTAAATCTTTCCATTGTAATTGTTTTGGTACTATTTACATCTTCACTTTTAATTATCTTTAAAATTGTCAGAAGAAGTATTTTCATATCCAGTAAAAATGACAAGTGGTCAACGTACCATACATCTAGTTTGAATTTCTCATTCCACGAAATTGAGTTTCTGCCATTGACCTGTGCCCAGCCCGTAATACCAGGTCGTACTTCATGTCTTCTTTTCTGAACATCATTGTATAATGACAGATATTCGATTAATAAGGGTCGTGGACCAACAAGGCTCAGGTCGCCAAACAAGACATTAAATAACTGTGGAAGTTCATCGAGCGAACTTTTGCGAACGAAATTGCCAACTTTTGTAACTCTCTCATTATCAGGTAATAATATTCCATTTATATTTTTTTTCTTATTCATTGTCATGAACTTGATAATTAAAAATATTTTTCCGTTTTTCCCGGGTCTTTTTTGAATGAAAAATACTTTCCCTCTGTTTACCACTAACAAAATTAATGAAACAATTACGATTACTGGGAAGGTCAGAATAATTAAAACTAATGAAAAAACAAAATCGAAAAGCCTTTTAATGTATTTCCTATAAAGCATAATTAAAAGTCATAAGATGAATGAAATTATAGTATTGTAAGCAATTCCCGAATTTAGTTCTACTGACAAATAATTATATCCATTTTCACCCATCTGTCTTCTTTTTTGAGGATTGTTATATAGTGTTAACAGATTTTTAATATAAGCATCGGTATCGCCGGTGATAGACCAAAGTCCGGCGTCACATTTGTCAAGTATTTCACCAAAATCGGTATTTTTATCTATAGCAGCCAGAACTGGAAGTTTGAGAGCCCAATAGGATAATGTTCTGGAAGGAATATTAGGGATAGTAAATTTGTCTGAAAGATTCACTAACCCAACATGGCATTCTTTTAATAATTCCAAATATTCATCTCGTGGTAACTGATCAATAATGCGGACATTTTGAAGATCTTTATCTAAAACCATTTTTTTTATTTCTTTCAATTCTGTGCCTCCTCCGACCAAAAGAAAAAGGATGTCTTTATTTTCAATTAATCTCTCTGCTACTTCAATTAAGAATTCAATCTTTTGTGGCTTACCAAAGTTTCCACCGAAAATTGCGATAAATTTATCTTTCAATTCATATTTTAATTTGATATTTAAGCTGTTTTTAAAAGTGCCATTTATATTTGACCAGTTTGGCAAAAGATGAAGCTTATCAATATCGACTTCAGGATTATGGGCATGAACATAATCAATATTTTTATTCGACATGCACCCGATAGAATCTGCTATCTGGTATAATTTTTTTTCTTTACTCCTGAAATAGTTGAAAATAAGATTGCTTTTTATTAGGCCCAGATCTTTGGCATTCTGTGGAAATATATCGCGTAAAATCAAGTAAACTTTTGCTTTGGTTTTTTTCTTCAACATACCAACAGTACCAATGAAAGTTACTGGAGGTGTTGTTGTTATAATAAGATCGAACCTGATTCTTTTAAAATACCTGTTTATTGCATGCTTATACTGGTAGGGTAATAAAATGTTGGCAATGCCCTTTTTAATAATTGACGTATTAAAAAGAGGAAGCGTTTCTATTCTAAGAACATGTATTCCGCCTTCTATATTCATCCTGGTTGATCCTAAGCCAGGTGCAGCTACATAGACATCATGACCATTTTTAAGAAATTCATTGGTCAGATCCGTATACATATTTGTGTCGGTGTTTACATTTGAATAAGCGATCAGTAGAAAAAATACTTTCATAAGCTACAAAATACAATTCCGTAAATAATTTTTAGAATAGATTACTGGTGAATAATTATTTTAATGTATAACCTCCATCGATTAGCAAATTTGAGCCTGTTACCCATGCCGAAGCATCAGATAACAAATAAATCACAGCATAGGCAACTTCTTCGGGTTTCCCGTACCGATTCAAAGGGTATTTTTTAATATCTTCTTTGAGTTGATCGTTTGATATTACGCCTTCATTTAAAATTTCCGTTTGAATCATCCCCGGATTTACACTATTTACCCGTATTCCTTTTGCTGCCAAGTCGAGAGCCATTCCTTTTATTATACCATTTATTGCCCCTTTGGAGGCAGAGTACATAGAATTACCAGGTAAAGAAATAAAGACACCAGAAATTGAGGATATAAAAACTATAGATGCCCCTCTCTTTAACAATTTATTTTTAATCATTTGTTGGGTAAGTATTATAGGAGCAGTAAAATTTATATTCATGATTAGTTCCAATTGTTCCTTTGTAATATAATGGAAAGGCAAAGTTTTAACCATTCCTGCACAATGTACAATACCGTGTAATTCCGAGATATAATTATTTAGATGAGTAGTCTCGTATAAATTTTTCAGGTCAGCAACAAATTGTTGATGCCCTTCTCCTTCTAAAGCATTAAAAGTATCATTTAGCCTTTCTTTACTACGACCTGTTATTAAAAGCTTTGCCCCCATTTTGGAACTTTCAATTGCAACAGCCCTCCCTATACCCGAAGAGGCACCCGTTACAAGTATAATTTTCCCTTTTAATGAAAATGGATTTTGCATAAAAAATATGTTAAATTTCAATTAATTCAGAACAAACAAGGTCTGTTGTCTGGAACCAAACACTACCCCAAGAAAGACCGACACCAAAACCACAAGCAATTATGGAATAATTGCCTTTTTTCAGTTTATTCCCCAACTCATTGACAATCGTAAGCGGAATACTTGCAGAACTGGTGTTCCCAAAGTCATTCAATGTATATGGAACTTTTTCTTTTGGTATCTTAAGTTTTTTTCTGATTTTTTCGTTCATAAACAGATTTGCCTGATGAAAAACGAAAAAGTCAACTGACTCCATATGGAACTTCAGTCCTTCGCTTAAATCATCAAATTCCATTCCTGTAGCAGAACCAGCATCTCCAAATAAGGGATAAGTACTTTTATCTTCTCGAGAACAGGTTTTTAAGATGGTATCACCAACGAGCAAGATTCCTTTCTTTATTGAACCATTTGAAATTAGATTGGAAATAACCATTAAACCATAGACCCACCCCGTGCAGCCTTAAGAAATATCTAAAGCCAAAACATCCTGTTTCAATCCGAGACGGTGCTGTAATATACAAGATGTTGCAGGTAAAATATAATCAAATGTTTGTGTTACAAAATTAATGCAGTCAACATCATCAGTAGCCCATCTCAAGTCTTTTAACAAGTTCTTTGCTGCATGATAGCAAAGGTCCGAAGTACATGTTTCTGAATTAGAGATTCTTCTTCTTTTAACACCTGTAACCATAATAAACTTTTGAGATTCTTCATTAGAAAAAAATGAAAGGCTAGTTGTTTCTTCAGATGTTTTTGGCACACAAACAGCAATGCCCTTTAAACCTACCTTATCAATTTGAATATATGCCATTATAGCCGTGATTCAATGATTTTATAAAGGTCATCAATTGTCCTTGCGTTTCTGATATCATCGCCTTTTAACATTACCTCATACTCTTCATCTACCATAGCAATTATAGATAGTGCAATTAGTGATGACCAACCTTCAATACTTCTGAATTCCGTTTTTGATGTAAATATTGCAGCATCTATTTCATCGAATTGTGCGGCAAAATTCTTTATAAAAGTTTCGATTTCCATGATTTCAAATTTTTAAGTGTAGTCTTTACATTATTTTAAGTAAAATTGTGTTCATCCCATTTTGGTGGGTTGCAATATGATAAACAGGCAAATATGAACTTTCATTTAATCCGGAAGCAAAAACAAGTGCCCCAAACTGAAATAAATAAAAAGGCAGACAATCTTTTTTTACTTTATAAATTTCTCTGAATCCATCTTCCAAATTTCCTTTATAAATGAAAGAATAGTCTTCTAAAATTCCTGACCCTATCTTTCTACCGAAAATCTTATACCAAATACTTTGATTTCGTCCGTCACCTTCAACTGATGTTGAAAAAACAAAATCCTGGTGCCATTGACAACCATAAATT
>Ga0182021_10011823_pt1 | contig 10373 bp, 8 predicted proteins | sample 612E3MmetaG_FD_120493 | JGI IMG/M metagenome (GOLD analysis project Ga0182021, IMG submission 120493) | Permafrost microbial communities from Stordalen Mire, Sweden - 612E3M metaG (Illumina Assembly) | ecosystem: Environmental > Terrestrial > Soil > Wetlands > Permafrost | place: Sweden... | reverse complement strand
CTTCTGCGCCGCGAATTGAACGGTGGAGTACCCATTGGCGCATCCCATGTCCAGGACGCGCTCGCAGTCGACCAAGTACCTTGAAACCTCACGGATTTCCATCTCAATGACGCCGACGTCGGACCAAGATGCCGCGGGCGACGGGCCATGTTCCAGCGCCTGTCGTGTCCAATGTTCGCGTATTTGCTCGAGACTGAACTTGCCGTCACTCATCGTCCTGGATCTCCCACGTGGCTACGAGCCAGAGCATCTTGCGGTCTTACCCATGCGACTGCAACCAGGACGCGAATTGTGCCCAGCCCGGAGGGCCGGGGACGCGTCAGCCCGGTGGACTCGTCCTTCCTTTGGCGCACGCCCCGCCTTCTACACCCTCCGGCCCCCTCCGCAAAACCACCAGCGCGGCTCCCCACCGCCTGCATTCGTTTCCCTTTCACGGGTCGGAGCTTGGGACGGGACGCCATGGCAGGCCGGAGCGAAGCAACTTTTTCGGCCGCTGTCCGAGAACCTTGGCATGCACGAAAAAGACACCGCTTTCCCCCTGCCCGACCTCCCCACCCTGCGTGCCATCGTGGGCCGCGCGCCCGCCCTGCGCCGCGTGCTCGAGCAAGCCACCCGTATCGCTCGCACCCGCCTCCCCGTCCTGGTCACCGGGGAGAGCGGCACGGGCAAGGAGTTGCTCGCGCGCGCCCTGCACGAGCTCGGCAATGTCGCGAGCGGGCCGCTGGTGGCCGTGAACTGCGGCGCGCTCACGCGCGAGCTGGCCGAGAGCGAGCTGTTCGGTCACGAGCGTGGAGCGTTCACCGGCGCGGGCGGCCGCAAGCTCGGCTGGTTCGGGGAGGCCTCGGGCGGCACGCTCGTGCTCGACGAGATCGGCGAGCTGCCACTCGATCTGCAACCCAAGCTCCTGCGCGTGCTCGAAACTGGCCGCTTGCGCCGAGTGGGTGGCCAGGGCGAGGTCGCGGTGGACGTGCGCGTGGTGGCGCTCACCCTGCGCGATCTGCGTCGCGACAGTGGCCGCGGTCTCTTCCGTCTCGACCTCTACCATCGCCTGGCAGGCTGCGAGCTCCGCCTGCCGCCTCTGCGCGAGCGACCCGGTGACATCGCGCTGCTCGCCGAGCACTTTCTCGCCGAGGCAGCCGCCGAGCTCGGCCCCCACGTTCTCGCGCCCGACGCGCTGGCGCGGTTGCACGCGCACGACTGGCCCGGCAACGCGCGCGAGTTGCGCAACACCCTCCGGCGGGCGGCCGCTCTCTCCGACACCGTCATCGACGCCGACACCTTGGCCCTGGACCCGCCGATCAGCGCGGTCGGCTGCGACCTGCGCCTTGCCTCGCGTGCCGCCGATGCGCCGCCCTTTCCCATCGCCGCGTCCACCCTCGCGCGGGCCGCGGCGGTCGAGAACGACACCCTGCCCCTGCGCGGGAAGACCTTCCCCGAGATGCAAGCCGCGATCTTCCGCTGGGCGCTCGCGAGAAGCCGTGGCAGCCGCCGGCAAGCGGCCGCGGCCCTCGGGCTCTCGCGCTCGACCTTCTGCGACCGCGTCCGCCGCCTCGGCCTCGCCGTCTAAGACAGCAACCGTGGTTTTCCTATTCTCTTCGTCTACGCGGTAGGAGCGCCACGACGCACGCGCAGACCGCGAACCAACTCGCGAACAATGACGCCACCGGAAGGCGCGGGAAGAAGCGCCACTTCACGGCGTGGGCGCCCGCGGGAACGACCACCGCGCGACCGAAGACGTTCGCTTGCAGAATGTTCCGTTCCTCTCCATCGACGTAGACTCGCCAGCCCGGGGCGAAAGCATCCATCTCGACAAGCAACGCCGGGGTCGGGGTCACGACCCGGTAGGCCGCCTCTCCCGGCCGCCAGGCAATAGGCGCCAGCGCGGCGGGCGGTCGCGACGGCTCGGCGAGCAACGCCGGCGGCACCGCCAGGGCGTCGAGGGCCACAAATCCGCCGCCGCGCAGTCCGCGCCCCCGGCTGACCAGCACGCGGCCAGCATCCTGGGCCAGCCGCCGCGGGATCTCCTCGCGCGCCACCAGACTGGCGGCCGAGGTGAGAAAGCTGCGTGGCAGCGCGCGGGTCGGGCGCAAAACCACGGCTCCCGCCGCGCTGGCAGCCACGGGCAGCAGCCGCCGACTCGCCACGGCGCCGACCAGCCAGGGCGCGCGCGAGCCGGGCGCGGCGAGCATGACGTCCGTGGCGCTCACCTCGGCGAACGCGGGAGGATTCGAGCCGGTCATTTCCGCCATGGCGGTCGCGACCTCGCCCACGTACAGGCCGTAGGGATCGAGCACGCTCGCGTGCTGGAGCACGTTGGTCATCGGGCTCAACAGCGCCGCGTGCCGGAGCTGCTCCTCGGAGAATGCCTTCTCGTCGAGAGCGAGCCGCCCGGTGGAGACCTCCTCGAGCCGCATCACGCGCGGCCCACGCGGCCCCGCCTCGGGCAGATACGCCGGGCGCGCAGGCGTGACGGTGGCGCGGGTCCACGCAAGATCGGCGGTGGTGGAAAAGACGTCCAGGAAGAGAAGCGCCGAAAGGAGAGCAGCCGCACGTGCCAGCGAAAGACGGCCGCGCTCGACGAGAAGGAAGAGCGAGGCGCCAGCGGCAGCGAGCAAGGCGACACGCGCGGTATCGAGGCGCAGGGCGCTGGCCGCCGCCTGCACGATCGCAGGGGGAGCCGCCGCCCGCTGCGCGAGCATCGACTGCACAAGCGTTCCCGCGAGCGCCCCCAGCGCGCCCAGTCCCGCGACCCAGAGACAAAGGTTGCGCAGTCCGCGCGGGCGCGCGAGCAGACGCTCGACCACCACCGCGCCCGCGAGCGCGACGAGCAGCGCGGCCGGCCCCGCCAGCTTCGAGGGATAGCGGACAAAGGTGAAGATCGGACGGAGGATTACCCACAGCGGCGTCCACTCGCCGGTCGCCACCACGAGCAGAACGAGGGCGGCGATGACCAGGGTGCGCGCCACGCGCTCGCTACCCCGGCGGAGCGCCAGCACCGACGCCGCCGAGACCACGGAGCCCACCCAGATGCTATGCAGGAAAAGCCGGTCTCTGCCGAGCCAGCGAAAGGGCCAGAACGTGAAGCGCGGCAGCGGCAGACCGAGGGGGTGCGGCCAGATGAATCCCAGGATCTCGGCGGGATGGAAGGACCACTTGCCGGCCTCACTCGCCGCGATCCCCGCCCCGCGTTCGGAGATCGGCAAGGCCCACAGCACGGGGTACCAGCTTCCCGCGCCCACGACGAGTGCGATCGCTCCCGTCGCGACGAGACGCGGCCACTGCGTGGCAAGGCGCCCACCGCCGGCGCGAAAGACGAAGACGGCGACCACCGCGGCAAGCAGCGCCCCCGGCAGATCGCCGCCCAGCAGCGCCAGGCCCAGGGCCAGGCCGCCAGACCACATCGAGCCCTTGCCTTCCGCCAGGCGAAGGGCGGATAGCAGGACGAGGGGCCAGAAGGCGAGCGTGGCAAGAAAGGGCGCGTTGCTGGTGTAGGACAGCGCCGGGCCGGAGAGCCCAATGGCCGCGCCCACGGCAATCGCGAGCACGGACCGCACCCGCAGCGCGCGCAGAAGGGCCGTGGAACCCGCGGCCAGCACGCCAAGCAGAACAACCATGAGCGTCCCCACCGCGTGGCTCGGCTGCATGAACAGCGCGAGGAACATGCCGGGATGGGCGATCATCGAGCCCCGCTCGGCGACGAGCGGCGTGCCGGTCAGGATCCACGGATTCCACAGAGGCAGGTGGTGAGCGCGGAGCGCCTCGGCGAACATGCCGGCTATCGGCGTGGAGAAACGAAAGTGATCGTCGTGGAAGAATTCGTTCCCGCCGGCGAGCACCCCGACAAACGGCGCCATGGCCACGAGCGCGGCCCACCAGGGCAGAAGCCACACGGCCCACGATTCGCGCGTTACGGCCTCGCCCTGGTTCTCCAAGCGCTCGTCCTCAGCATGGCTGCCTCGCATTCTACTCCCAGGGAACTCCGGATCTTCAGGCGGTCAGGAAAGGCAGCACCTTGGCCAGGAAGGCCTTGGGGCCGGTGGACATCGCCGCATGCCCCTGTCCGGACAGGACCTCGACCCGGCTGCCCGCCAGCGCGGCGCTGGCCATACGCGTGCTCGCCTGCATGTAAACGGGACTGCGGTTGCCGCAGAGAAACAGGGTCGGCACGCGCACGCGCGCGAAGTTCTCCGCGACGAAGCGATAGGTGGTCGCCACCCCAACCTCGCGTGGCAGGGTGGCGGCCGCATCGAGACGCACGGGCCAGCTCGACGTCCGGCGCAGTCGCGCGATCTCGTGCTCCCCCATGTGTAGCACCTCGCGCAGGAAGGTCTCGACGACTAGGCCGCGGTCCCCGGTGGCGAGGATCGCCTCGAGGCGCTGGCCGAGATCGACGGCGAAGCTCAAGGGCTGGCCGGGCACGGGCAGCGGCGGTTCGTAGAGCGCCATGCGGACAATCCGCGTCGTCAGACGGGCGGCCTCGAGTGCACAGATCGATCCGTAGGAATGGGCCATGACACAGGCCGGAACCGGGGTCACCTCGAGCACGGCGGCCACGTCCTCGAACTCCCGCTCGATGGCATACACGGGACCATCGCCGCTCTTGCCCCGGCCGCGCCGGTCCATCATGTAAAGGGTGAAGTGCTCCGCCAGCGTGCTCACCACCCCTCCCCAGCGCGTATGATCCACGGCGGAGCCGTGCACCATGACCAACGGCGGGCCGTGGCCACGGCGCTCGAAAGCGATGGCGGTTCCGTCCTGGGAGATGACCGTGTCGAAATGTCGCATCTGGCTCGTGCTAAGGTGGCGGCAGTCTACGCCCAATGATTCCCATCAGCGACGACAACCCGACGTTGCGTTTCCCCGTGGTGACGGTACTTCTTCTCATCGCGCTGGGGCTGGCGTGGGTCCTCGTCCAGGGCGCCGGCTTCGACCCGGTCCGACTCGCGGCCACGGTGTGCAACCTGGGACTGGTACCCGGCGAGATCACCGGCCAGGCGGCGGTCGGCACCGCGGTGCCCCTCGGTATGGGGCTCTACTGCGTCGTGGATCGCGAGCCCATCAACATCCTGACCCCGCTGCTCTCGATGTTCCTGCACGGCGGCTGGGCCCACTTGCTCGGCAACGGCCTCTTCCTCTGGGTCTTCGGCCGCAACGTGGAGGACAGCATGGGCCGGATGCGGTTCCTGGTGTTCTATCTTCTGTGCGGCCTGGCCGCGGCGATGGCCCAGATCGCGATCGATCCCGGCTCGCCGGCGCCCATGGTCGGCGCCTCGGGCGCCATCTCCGGCGTGCTCGGGGCGTACCTCATCCTCTACCCCAGGGTGCGCGTGCACGTTTTCGTCGGCTTCTTTCTCTTGTCCTTGCCGGCCTACTTCGTGCTGCTGGTGTGGATCGGCCTGCAACTCCTCTCCGGCCTGCCGCAGGTGACCTCGATCCACCACGTGACCTCGAGCGGGGTCGCGGTGTGGGCCCACATCGGTGGCTTCTTCGCCGGCGTCCTGCTCGTCAAGTTCTTCGCCAACCCCGAAATGGTCGCCGCGCGCACCTTCATCCGGCGGCGCAACTACCCGACCCACTGGTGACCTCGATGGCAAACCCCGCTTTCCGCCTCGCCGTCGCCATCGCTGCCTTGCACGCGGGTGGCGCCGCCCGTGCCGCTGACCAGCCATGCCGCGAGCCCACGGGCACGCGCATCTGGTGGTCGCCGCTTTCGCCCGCGGCGGGAAGTCCGTTACGCGTCCTGGTCGTGAGCGAGGACGTGCGCGCAGGCGAAATCCACATCACGCTGCCCGGCCAAAAACTTGCGACCTCGGTACGCGGCGGCCCCCCGTGGAGCTTTGCGGCCGAGGTGCGGCCGTCCGCGCCCGGCAACCTGCGCGTCGAGCTGCTTGCCAAGGGCGAGGCCATCGCCTGCCGCCGGATTTCGGTCCAGGCGCGCGGCCACGCGAACCCGCCGACTCGCCCCGACGGCCCGGGCGCCTGGCGAGCCACGCAGGAATGGAACCGCGATACCGAGAACTTCTTCTCGGCCTGGATCGAACGCATGTTCGACGCGCCCGCCGACGCCTCGCTCGGTTTTCCGTCCCTGGCGCCCGTCCTGCACGATCCGGCACGCAACTTCCTGTGGGGCCATCTCGGCCTGCGCGAAGACGAGGCCAAGAACCGCGACATCCCGCGCGCCGTGCCCGACTGCGCGGATCTGCCCTATTACCTGCGCGCCTACTTCGCCTGGAAGCTGGGCCTGCCCTTCGCCCTGCGCGACTGCGATCGCGGCAAGACCGAGCGGCCGCCCAAGTGCCAAGCCCTCCTGCACAACGAGACGGCCGACGAGAAGATCAAGGGGACTTCCGCGCTGGAACGCTTCCGCAGCTTCCTGCGCGTGCTCGCCAACCGGGTGCATTCCGGCAGCGCACGTACTGCCTTGGACGACGACGAAACCGATTTCTATCCCGTGGCGCTCACGCGGTCGGCCCTGCGCCCGGGGACCATCTACGCCGATCCCTATGGCCACGTGCTCATGGTCGCCGCGTGGATGGATCAGACACCCGCGCGCGGCGGTCTGCTCTTTGCCGTCGACGGCCAGCCCGACAACTCGGTGGGCCGCAAGCGCTTCTGGGAAGGAACGTTTCTCTTCGCCAGCGACAGCAAGAGCGCCGGCCCCGGCTTCAAGGCCTTTCGCCCCATCGTGCGTGGCGCGAACAAGACGCTCTCGCCGCTGCCCAACCGCGCGCTGGCGAACGACCCGCGCTTTCCCCCCTTCTCCGCCGAGCAGGCCAGGCTGGATCCCGAAACCTTCTATGCCCGCGTGGCCAAGGTCATCAATCCCGCGGGCCTCGACGCGCGCGCGGCGTACGAGGAAACCATGAACGCCCTCGTCGAGCAGCTCACCACCCGCCTGGGCTCGGTGGACAACGGCGAGCGCTTCATGCGCGACAAGCACAATCCCGTCGTGCCCATGCCCTCCGGGCCGAAGATCTTCGAGACCACGGGACCCTGGGAAGATTACGCCACCCCGTCGCGCGACATGCGGCTGCTCATCGCCCTGCGCGTGCTCACCGGCCTGCCCGCGCGCATCACCCACCATCCCGAGCTCTTCATGCTCGGCGGCCGCAAGCCTACCGAGGTGGGCAAGGAAATCGAGGCCCTGCACGACCAGCAGATCCGCGAGCGCGCCGTCGAGTACCGGCGCAGCGACGGGGCAGCCTGCAAGCTGACCGTGGCCGACATCCTGGCGCGCCGGCCGGCCCTGGAGATGGCCTACAACCCCAACGACTGCGTCGAGATCCGCTGGGGCGCCAGCGATGGGACCGCCGATTTTGCCACCTGCCGGCGCCGCGCCCCCGACGAGCAGCGCGCCCGCATGCAGGAGTACCGGACCTGGTTCCACGAGGCGAGGCGGCCGCCGCGCTGAGGGCCCGGCGAGGCGACAGCCCCTCACCCGTCGCGCTTCCCCCTTCGGGGACATCGGGACCTACACCTCCACCACCTCCCCCGCTCGCTGCGCTCGCGCCCTCGCGCGCGCCGGCCTCTCCTCAAAGGCGAGAGGCGTGGCCAGGCGCTCACCTTGTGGGACTTTGCTTACCTGCGCCCACGAACCAGTTTGCGTCCCATGAAATGTTTTCCTAGTGCTGCCGATGTATATCCTATGATCATGGCAGGAATTCCGCTCATCTCGGTTGGCCGCATGTTTGCAAGCATACATCCCGGGGAATTATGGTAGCCGTTCGCGAATCCCAAGCAGGGTTCACCCTGACCGAGCTCATGGTGGTCGTGGTGATTCTCTCGCTGCTGGCGGCGCTTTCGACGCCGCTCTTCACGCGTGATAACAACGCGCGCAAAGGACGCGGCTGGGCCCAAATCGTCGCGCAGACCCTCCAGCGCGCACGCTTCCAAGCCATGGGCGACCGATCTCCCGTCCACCTGTTGTTCTATCGCACGCATATCGACATGTACCGCGAGGAGCCACCCAGCCCGCCGACCACGACCACGACGACCCTCACCCAGCTCAGCAGCATACCTGGGCCCGCGGCCGACGGTGACAAGACCGTCGCCATCTGGAACGTGCAAAACAATGGAACCGTGCCTTCGCTCCAAGACTCGAACCTGACCGGCGTCTCCTCCCCGCCAACCCTCAGCGCTCCGCGGCCCAACGAGATCATCTTCACCACACTCGGCGGCGTCTCGGGAAGCTCGGACCGCTTCATTTTCATCCGCAACGAGCTCTTGCCGCCCAATCACCCCGACGCGTATTTCAGAGTCACCGTCCGGTGGCTGACTGGCTACGTGTCCTCTAGCGAGATGGTGCACTAGCCATGAAGCGCGATGCGGGTTTCACGCTGATAGAGGTTCTGATCGCCATGCTCATCGGCACCATTGGCCTGATGGGCACGATTGCGGTGCAACAGTCCATCATGAGCGCTTCGAAGAACGCCAATGACGCCGCCATCGCCATGCGCCTGGCGTCGCAGAAAATGGAGGAGCTCTACAGCCGCAGCACCGATACGCAGGCCGCCGACGGGCTCTCCGGTCTGCTCCCGCTTTCTTACCTCGCAGGGGCGGCGCCCAGGTGGTGGCCGACGGACGCCGGCTACCAGCAGGTTCCGGAGTACGTCGATTCCCAGGGCTTCTTCCTTCGCGATAACAACGGCTTCGCGATCCCCCCGCAGCCCTCCGAGGTTGGCCGCTACCGCTGGCGCCGGCAATGGAAGGTGGCGGACTCGGGCTCCGGCCTCCCCTACGTCATCTCGGTCATCGTGACCTATAGCAACGACGTCGGCGACCCCAAGACCACGCGGCTCGACCTCGAACGGAGGAAGTCATGGTGACCGCCAGCCGAAGCCTGGACCGCGGCATGACTCTGGTCGAGATCATGATCACCCTGGTCATCTCCTCGATCATCGCGGCCTCGACCTTCATGTTCTTCGCCGGCCAGCAGCGCATCTACGAGACCCAGACCAAAGTTCTCAACATTCAGCAGAACCTGTGGGCCGCGATGGAGGTCGTGTCCCGCTACACGCGCGCCGCGGGCGGCGGCATGTTCGAATGCGTGCGGCCCGCGAGCTTCGCCAATTCCACCACCATGAACGGTGCGCGACTCCAGAGCGCCCTTCCCAGCCCCGGCCCCTTGAGCGCGAGCCTGGCCCAAAGGCCGGCAACCGGCCTGCGGGCGTTCGACCCCTGCACAACCGCCATGCAATGGATTCCACCCTTGTGGATCGTCAACAACTCGGAGAACGACGCTGCCCTCAACGTCGCAACCGACACCGACATCCTCACGGTGGCCTTTGGCAACCGCACCTCGGGCACGGACGTCGACGCCATGCTGGGCCTCAATCTCGTCGGCACGGATGACCCAATCTCCCTGGCCGGCACCCTGACCGGCGCCATGTTCCGCCCATGGGAGTTCATCCTGCTGCTCGACACCCCCGACTGGGGCTACGGCACCGATCCCACCGTGGACCGCGGCTGCACCATGTTCCAGATAACCGGCGATCCCACGACCGGGATCCTGCTGCCCCACGCGAGCGTTGCGGGTCCGAACGGCATGGCATGGAACCCGAGCGGTAACGTGCCGGCGATGCTTCCTGCAGGCGGCTACACCGGCGCTTCCGCTGGCGTGCGCAACTTCGGTGCCCTGACTTGGGTGACCTTCTTCATCCGGCAGGTGGGGAACGGCGCCCCCAATCTCATGATGCAACAGCGGCACCTCGGCTGCGCCAGTATGACGGGCGGTCAACCGGGCGATCCTCAGATCCTTGCCGAGGGTGTCGAGGACCTACAGGTGTCGTTCGCCTGCGACACCGGCAAGCTCGCCCTGTACGATTTGACCGCTCTCAACGGCAACTTGGACGAGGGCACGAACGACGTCAACCGCCGCCTCGATGAGTGGTGGAACAACGTGCCCAACGACAATCTGCCGCTGCCGAATACCAATGGCTTCTGCAATCTGCCTACCGCCGTCCGCCTCACGCTGGTCGCTCGCACCCTCACCCCCGACGACATGATCGACGCGGTCGCCACCGGCAACGGCCCCCTGGATGTCGAGGACCACCGCTACAACTCACCCCGGCCCACCGACCAATTCCGTCGGCGCGTGCTCACCACGACGGTCTTTCCCCGCAACAACAAGCCCCTGTGATCCTCGCATGGACTGAGGAGAAGCACGATGAATAGCGCCAAGAAACGCAATGCCAGCCTTCGCAAGACGGACCAGGGCGCCGTCCTCATCGTGGTCCTCATGGTCATGATCGTGCTGCTGGGACTGGGGATGACCGGCCTTTTCCTCACCAGCGGTAGCATCCAGATGAACACCAACATCAATCTGCGCAACCAGGCCCTGGTGGTCGCCGAGGCCGGCATCGAGCGGGCGCGTG
>Ga0182021_10011822_pt1 | contig 10373 bp, 10 predicted proteins | sample 612E3MmetaG_FD_120493 | JGI IMG/M metagenome (GOLD analysis project Ga0182021, IMG submission 120493) | Permafrost microbial communities from Stordalen Mire, Sweden - 612E3M metaG (Illumina Assembly) | ecosystem: Environmental > Terrestrial > Soil > Wetlands > Permafrost | place: Sweden... | reverse complement strand
ATGGTCTGGCGGAGCGGGAGGTAGCCCTGCGGGTCCGCATAGTGGAGCAGCGCGGCGTCCTCGTCCCGGCTCACGCGTTGGAAGGCCCGCCGCAGGTCGCGCATGGGGAAAAGGGCCTCGTCCAGGCGGTACGCACCCAGGTCGATGAGGCCATCGGCGGGCGCGGGCGGGGTCGTCCGGCCCAGCGGGGCCGTCGGCGCGGGTAAGGGCCCGGCCGCCCGCGGGGCGCGCGGTTTCACGCGTGTCGCTCTGGCTCGTGGCGCCCGCGCCCGGGCACGCGAGTAGGAGCCGGGGGTGCTCGCCAGCATGCCGCGGGACCACAGCTCCTGATAGGCGCAGTAAACGGTGTAGCGGCTCACGTTCAGCTGCCGCGCCAAACGACGGGTGGGCGGAAGAACCTCCCCGTCGCCGATCACCTCCGTTTCGATGAGCTCCCCGATCCTGTGCGCGATCTGTCGGTACGCGGGCTGGGGATCCTTCTTGTCCAGCGCGATCAGGAGCATGCCGGAAGTATAGACCGCGAACGGCGCGCGCGCTATTGCCGCGTTCGGTGGTGCTCGATGGCCTCCAGCGCGAAGCGGGCCTGCACCGTTGCAGGGCCGCCGCCCATCTCGAAGGCGACTTCGATGGCTTCCACGATCTGCTCCTCCGTCGCCCCGTGCTCCATCGCCTCCCGAACGTGGTGCTCGATGCACGGCTCGCACTTCACCACGATCGAGATCGCGATCGCAATGATCTCCTTGACTCGCGTCTCCAGGGCACCGGGGCGCACGGCCTGTTTTGCAAGCTCCTGAAATGCGCGGTAAGCGGGTGACTTCTCCTGGAAGTATGCGTCTCCCTTCTTCCTCGACTCCTGGTAGCCTTCGATCTTCGTTTTTTCGTCTTTCATGAGATGTTCACTCCTTTCCTTCTATCTATGATCTTTCCGGAACCGCGCATATCCGCGCACGCTCACGTTTCAAGCTCCACCTGCCATGCAGCAGGACCCAGAGAACGAGGCAGCCCGTTGCGCATGTCCCGCTGGCGATCAGCACCCACCGAATCCCCATCGTCCGAATCAGAAAGGATCCCACGAGCATGGAGATGACCGCCGGGAGAACGCCCGCCGCCGTGATTGTCCCGTAGACCTCACCCCGGGATTTCGATGATGTAGATCGGTCTCTCAGGGAGTGCAGGGAAACCAGCGTCGCGTAGAACATAATGAAGCTTCCACTCATGAGCGCGATGGCCCCCTCGAGAGAACGCACAAATCCGAGGGCCGCAAAGCCGAGAAAGTGCACACTGAGCCCGACGGCCAGGGGCAGCCTCTGTCGCCCCTGGCTCCCCCATCGCAAGCCCAGCAGGCTCCCCACGATGCTGCCTGCCCCGATGGCACCCATGAAGTATCCATATTCGAGATCGCCGAATCGAAGGAGTGATTTCACGTAGACGACGAGCAGGGAAGTCTGGACGCCAAGAAAGACCTGCCGGAGAATGACGATGACGGCAAGAAAGGAGAGATCGGGGTGGCCCGCAATCTCCCGGACCCCGCGAAGGAACGGGCCGATCGGGCCGATGGCCCCCTCGTTCTTCCGCTGGACCGGCGCAGTATCAGACATCCATGCCAGGCACATCGCAATCAGGTAGACGATCCCGATCAGCCCGAAGAAAATCTGCGGGGGCAGCGCGAGAGACGCGATCCCTCCCAGGATGGGAACGACGATCCGTGCCGCGTTCAAGGTCAGGAGCACGGCCGAGTTGCCCTTCCGATTCTCCCGCCGTCCCATGAGATCCACCATGAGCGTTGTGCGGACATTCGAAATGAAGACGAAAAGGCAGGAGACCAGGAACCATACGACGAAGAGCGGCAGAGCGCCCTTCACCATTCCCACGCATGCGATCAGGACGCCGGCGACCCCGCATGCGGCGGACAACCCCGTTCGGCCGCCGATCCTGGCCGACACCATGCCGAAGAAAGGCGCAACGAGCTGCGGGGCGAAGGTGAGGGCGGTGAAGAGGCCGACGTCGAACGGATCGCGCCTGCGGTTGAAGACGATGAGGGTCATCGCAAAAAAAGTGATCTCGTAGCCGAGTGCCGAGAGTGCGAATGCCGACCAGAAGCGCACCTTCATGGTGCAAGTGTAGTTGGTCTGCTGAACGAAGGAAGAGCCAATATACAATCGTCAGAAGGGAGGAATTGGTCGAGCGAAGGGCAGGCTCAGCGCGTCGCGGACTCTCCCGACTGCTTCTTTGGCGGCTCGGTTCCGAAGACGTGGTCCCATAGCGGCGTGCTCACGCCGAACCGGGTGTCCCACTCTGTGTGATGACGCATGTGGTGGGCCCGCAGGAACTTCCCGATGCCGCCCTTGAGTTGCACGTGGTGCAGCATGTAGTGGGTCAGGTCGTAGCACACGTACCCGATGACGTATCCCGAGAAGACGAAAGGGGTCAGCCAGGGAGCGCCCATGAAGTACGAGATCACCAGCGAAAACGCCGCATAGAACAAGATCGCCAGCGGAACGCTCATCATCAGCGGCATGACCAGTCGGGTCTTCACGCGCGGCTGCGCGTGGTGGACGCCGTGGATGAGAAACGAGATCCTCTTCTGCCGGTCCGTGCGGGGATTGAAATGGAAGATGAAACGGTGAAGGAGGTACTCGGCGGCCGTCCACAGAACGATCCCGACGGCAAACCCCGGCACCGCGGCGTACGGATGTCCCCACGATGCGGCGAGCTGGACGCCGCGGATGAAGAACACGGTTGCGAGGGGCACCCACACCACGGGAACCATGGCGGGATGGACGTGCGTGAAGAACTCGAAAAAGTCGGAGGGGAAGAGCCGTATTGGCACAGTCCCCGGGGCCGCGGTATCGTGGGGATCGCTCATGCCCCTAATGTACCGCCCGGTTACTTCTCCGTCATCACCCAAACGCCGCTCCACCCGGGTTCGACAGGGCTGGCGGCGAGCTGTCGGCACTTCTTCGCGTACGACGCCGCCGGGGGGTCCGACGGTGCAATGCCTTCGAATATCCGCTCGGCCTCGGCAAACCGCCCGGCGTAGTACTCCTTCAGGCCCCGGTCGAACGTCTCCAGGGTCGGCTTGCGCTCGGCATACTCCTCGGGCAGCATCGGCTCGTAAACGGTAACCGGCTCCTTGCGGCCGACTACGGCCACGCGGGAGAGCTCCCGGGCCGGGAACGCACCGGCGATTTTCTCCCACGTCGAGGCGGAAATCATGAAATACGTGCCGAACTGCTTGTTGATGCCTTCCAGCCGGGCCGAAAGGTTCACCTGGTCTCCGAGCATCGTGTAATCGAACCGGGTCTTGGAGCCCATGTTCCCCACAACGGCGGGGCCTGTGTTCATCCCGACGCGCATGAACATGTTCTTGCCGATCCGCGCGTGGATGGAAGGCCGCATTTCCCCGAGCTTGGCCTGGCAGCGCAGGGCGGCCCGGACCCCTCGGACGGCGTGGTCCGGCAGGGACAGGGGCGCGTTCCAGAACGCGATGATCGCGTCTCCCTCGAACTTGTCGATCGTGCCCCCTTCCTCCTGGATGATGTCCACCATCGCCGTAAGGTACTCGTTGAGGAGCGCGGTCAAGTCCTCGGGGCTCAGCGCCTCGGAGATCGTCGTGAATCCCTGGACGTCGGAGAAGAAGATTGTCAGCTCGCGCCGTTCGCCGCCGAGTCTGAGCCGTTCAGGGTGTGCGATCAGCTCTTCGATGACCGTCGGGCTCAGGTACTGGCTGAAGGCCCCCTTGATGTAGCGCTTCTGTCGGCCCTCGGTCGCGTAGCTGGCGAGGTTGGATCCAACCAGTGAGAAGACCACGCCCAGCTCGAGTGCGACCACCTGCAGCCAGTACCCCATCGCGTAGGCAGCGATGCCGAGCGCGGGTGCAATGGGGATGAAGATCACATAGACGATCGCGGTGAGGCCGGCACGCGATGCCGAGGCGGCCATCGCTGCGCCGATGCACAGGATCACCAGCAGGAGGATCGTCGCCGCGACCGGCGCTGGACTCATGAAGTCGCCGCTGAGAAGATTATCGAGCATCGTCGCGTTGAGCTCAACGCCGGGGTAGTTGCCCTTCATCGGCGACGGCTTCAGGTCGAAGAGGCCCGGTGCCGAGTACCCGACGAATACGTACTTGTCCTTGAGCTTCGCCAAGGGCACGGCCGGCTCCTTGCCGTCCTGGATCTGCACGTCGGACTGGACGATGGCCGCCGCCGTGTACGCCGCATGGGTTTTCGAAGAGCCCCGGTACTTGAGGATGGCACGGCCCTCGCCATCGATCGGAACCTTCACGCCGTCCACGTCGAGCACGTCCCGTCTGATGGAAAACTGGTGTGCGCCGGGATTGCCGGCCACGTAGGCGGCGAGCGCCTGTGAAGGAATGACGCGGCCGTCGAACACGTTGAAGAGGGCACTCCGGCGATAGACCCCGTCCACCGGATCGGCGAAAAGGTCTGCGTTTGCGACGGTGTTCGCGCTCTCGAATACTTCCGGAATCGGAAACTCAGCAAGGGGAAATGAGAGCCGCGCAGGACGGGCGTCGTGGATCCACTCCGGGAGGCCCGCAATCTGAAGAGGAGGACGGGGGTCGGTGCCCGGCCAGTTCTTTTCCGTCGCCATCGCCGAGCCGAAGTTCATGGCCGCAACGATCCGGCCGTTCTTTGCCGCTGCCGCGGCAAATGCCTGGTCGTCGGAGACGCCGTAAACGGACGGTTCGGTGAAGATCAGGTCGTATACCACGGCTTTCGCGCCGGCGCGCGTGCAGAAATCGGAGACTGCTGCCCAGACTTCACGCGGCCACGGAAAGGACAGGCCGTTCTCCTTCCTGCCCCACTCGAGGCTTTTCTGGTCCAGGAGGATTGTGGCCACGCTGTCGGTCGCCTTTCCGGGCTTTGCAAAGAGCCGCGCCCGGATGTCCCAGGTGCCTGCCTCGAACCTCACCAGTGCGCCGGGGAGCCAAAGGGCGAGCGCGACGGCCGAGCCGATCGCGCCCATGAGGAGTCCCTGGAGGACTTTTCGCAGGCCTGGGGAGACCGTGCGTGCCACGGCCTAGATGTTCCCCAGCGCCGCATGGTACCGGGTTGCCCGTGCCTTCATCTGTACGGCCGGTGCTTTCGCCGCGGCCGACTGTGCCTTGATGGCATCGTTGAGGTAGGCGATCCTGACCTCGGGATCCGGGTGGGTCTTCGCAAAGTCCTTGCCGCCCGGCTTCAGCTTCGCCTCCATGGCCTTGAGCACCCGCACGAGGGCGGCAGGATCGTAGCCGACGTCATGCAGAATGCGAATGGCTTCGAGGTCCGCTGCCTTCTCGAGGTCCCGCGAATACCCCGAGGTGACCATCGTCTTCACGATATCGCCGATGACCCCGCCGAAGGAGGCGGTCAGGCCGCTCAGAACATCGTTGCCGGAGCTGGAGGCGGCGAACTTGGCGATCTCGAGCAGTGCCTCGGTCTTGCGCGAGGAGCTGATCGCTTTCATCCCGTGCTTCAACGAAACGTGTCCGATCTCGTGCGCCAGTATCGCCGCAACCTCGTCCTCGCTCGCCGCGCAGCGCAGGAGGCCGCGGCTGATGAGCACGAACCCGCTGGGCGCTCCGAAAGCGTTGATCTCGTCCGTGTCCATGATGAGGAAGTGGTACCCCTTGAATGTCTCGGGGAGCACCGAGAACACGGCCAGGCTGTTCCCCAGGGTGTTGAGATACTCGTTTGCCTTCGGACCGTCCCAGGGCTTGTAAATCCCGAGGACCGTTGCCGCCACCGTGCGGCCGATGTAGTACTCCTGCTCGGGCGTAAAATCCTCGTTTGCCTTCGCGACTTTCTGCCCGACCTCGGCGCCCTGCTTCCCGGTTTCCACCGTCTTCGCGATGTCGGAAGGATTGCCCGAAGCCGCGCCCTGGAGAGTGTCGAGGGTTCCGCACCCTGCCAGGATCAGCATGAGGGAAACGGTCGGAAACACGCGGAGGATAGTTTTCACATTCCACCTCCCTGCAGGCCGCCCTGCGTGAGGAAGGCAGTCACCTTCTCCGGTGCGGTAGCGAATCCTTCCATCTTGTCGACCCACGTGTAGTCGAGCTTCTGGTCCTTCTTGTACTGGGCCTCCACGTCGGAGTTGAACCCCTTGCCCGCAGCGACGACCTCGCCGCTCGAGGCTTCCGACTCGACGTTCTTGGAACCGGCAGCCAGCACGACCGTATTCTTTGTGAGCGAGGATACATTCACAAAGCCCTGCTTGCCGTCAGGTCCCTCGATCTTCAACCAGCCTTTGGGCGTCCCTGCGGGGAGATCGAGAAGCGTCACCCTGTCCGCATAATTGAGGACGCCGAGTATCTTCCCAAGGTAGCTGGGCTTGTCCCTGAGCTGGGTCTGCTTCACCGTGACGCTCATCTTGTCGGCGGCAAAAGCTCCGCCCACCACGAGGAGAAGCGCCGCGGCAATGAAGAAACGCATTCTCATCATCGCACCTTCCTTCCGGGGAATAGTAACCCAACCATGGCCGAAAGTCACCGCCGGGAAAGCCCATTCCTTGACAACGCCGGGCGTTATCGAGAACACTGCCTGCCGTGATCCCCAGGACAACGATCCGGCTGGCGGCAGCGGCATTCCTGGCTGCCGTTCTGGCAACCGGCTGCACCGGTCATTCTCCCGGGGGTGCCGCGCCGGCGGCGGCCACGGGCGCCGCGGTTTCCATCCAGGACACGGGCTCCGACACGCTGCTCAACCTCGCCCTCGCGTGGGCCGAGCGGTACATGACCGAAAATCCCCAGGTGCGCATCTCTGTGACCGGCGGAGGCTCGGGGACCGGGATCGCCTCCCTGATCAATGGAACGATTCAGATCGCCAACGCATCCCGCGAGATGTCTGCCGAGGAAATCGCTGAGGCGAAGAAGAACAACGTGACCCCCGTGAAGTTCACCGTTGCCCTGGACGGGATTGCAGTAGTCGCCAACCCGGGGAACCCGGTGCAAGGACTGACCCTCCAGCAGCTCTCCGACCTGTACACGGGAAACATCACCCGGTGGGAGAGCGTCGGCGGGAGGAGCAGACCGGTGGTCCTCCTTTCCCGCGAGTCGAACTCGGGCACGTACGTCTACTTCCTCGAGCAGGTCATACGGCTGGGCGACTCGAAGAGCAAGAGCCTCTTCTCCCCCCGCACGCTCCTGATGCCTTCCTCCCAGGGCATCAGCGCCGAGGTCGAGCAAAACCCGAACGCGATCGGGTATGACGGCCTGGGATACGTCACCCCCGCCCAGAAGATGATCGCCGTGGCGCGAACCGCCGCCGGACCGTACGTGCTGCCCTCGGTACGCACGGTCCTGGACAGGACCTACCCCGTGTCCCGGCCGCTGTTCATGTACACCGCCGGGCAGCCGACGGGCGCAGTGAAGGAATACCTGGACTGGGTCATGGGTGACGGGCAGAAGCTGGTGCGCGATGTCGGGTTCGTGCCGCTGCCGGGGAGCGGCGGATGACGGACCTGGCCGCACCCCGAGGATCCCAAAGCACCCCCCGCACCCGTCGGACCCGCCTCTCGGAGTTCGCCCTGGAGACCCTCATCCGGGTCCTGGGATTCTCCACGATTGGTTTCGTCGTCCTGATCTTCCTGTTCCTTCTTCGCGAAGGACTGCCGGTGTTCTTCGAGGTGCCCCCGGGCAGCCTGTTCGGTGCGCACTGGTACCCGACCTTCGGGATATTCGGGACCCTTCCCCTGATCCTGGGCTCGATCCTCGTCACCATCATCTCAATCGCGATCGCCCTCCCCCTGGGCGTTGCCACCGCGGTGTTCGTGCGCGAAGTGGCACCCCGGTGGGCGCGGGAAATCCTGAAGCCGATCATCGAGGTGCTCGCCGGGATCCCCTCGGTCGTCCTGGGGTTCTTCGGCATGACGTTCGTCGCGCCCCTCGTGCGGGAAGTGCTCGGTGCGCCCACGGGCCTCACCGCGTTCTCGGGTGCATTCATCCTCGCCTACATGGCACTGCCTACGATCATCAGTGTCGCCGAGGATGCGCTGGATTCCGTGCCGAAGGGATACCGTGACGCGGGGCTGGCAATGGGGGCAACGAAATGGCAGACGATCTGGCGGGTCGTCGTTCCCGCCGCCCGGTCGGGCATCCTCACGGCCGTCATGCTCGGGATGGGTCGGGCGATCGGAGAGACCATGGCCGTGATGATGGTCACGGGCAACGCGGCGGTCCTGCCGACATCGCTTGCCTCGATCCTCCAGCCGGTGCGCACGATGACCGCCACGATCGCCGCGGAGATGGGCGAGGTGGCGCGCGGCAGCACCCACTACCACGCCCTGTTCGGCATCGGGATCATCCTCTTCGTGCTCACGTTCCTGATCAACCTCGCCGCGGCTTCCGCGATCTTCCAGAAGAGACGCAAGGGAGGGCTGCGCTGATGAACAGGGTGCTGGCGCAGCGCCTGGGATTCGCGCTCCTCGGGGTGATCACGCTGATCGTCGTGGTGCCCATCCTCCTGGTGGTCGGCATCATCATCGCCCGGGGCCTCGTCGCCATCAACTGGCAGTTCCTCACCACCATGCCCTACGGCGGGATGAAGAAGGGAGGAATCCTTCCCGCGCTCGTGGGGACGCTCCTGCTCACGCTCGGCACGGCGCTCGTCGCAGTGCCGATCGGCGTCGGTGGCGCGGTGTACCTTTCCGAGTATGCGCGTGACACGCGCCTGACCCGGGCCATCCGCCTGGCCATCGTGAATCTCGCCGGCATCCCTTCGATCGTCTACGGACTTTTCGGGCTGGGGATGTTCGTGCTCTTCTTCCAGTTCGGCACGTCGATCCTTGCCGGCTCCCTCACCCTGGCCATAATGACCCTGCCCGTCATCATCAGCACCGCCGAAGAGGCGCTGCGCGCCGTGCCCCAGGAGTTCCGTACGGTGTCGGCGAGCCTCGGGGGGACGCGGTGGCAGGGCATCCACACCATCGTGCTTCCCCAGGCCCTTCCCGGCATCATCACGGGTGTCATTCTCGGTCTCCTGCGCGCAGCAGGAGAGACCGCGCCGATCCTCTTCACGGTCGCGGCGTTCTACCTGCCCCGGCTGCCGCGCTCGCCGCTGGACCAGACCATGGCCCTCCCCTACCACCTGTACGTCATCAGCACGCAGGTACCCGGAATGCCGCTCTCCGTGCAGTACGGCACCGCCCTGGTCCTGCTCGGCCTCGTGCTATCGCTGAACATCGTGGCGTCCCTCATCCGGCGCTACTTCAGGAGCAAGAGACAATGGTGACGCCGAACCCGCGTCCGACTCAGGGGGCGATGGAAAGCGTCGCACTCAGGAACTCGCAGAATGCGGCGATTCGCAGCGGCACCAGGCGCATGTCCTGCGCCTCCGATGACCCGAAGGTCCGTATCCAGGGCCTCAGCTACTGGTACGCCGGCCGCCAATCCCTCAACGGGATCACCTTCGATATTCCCGACCGGGCCATCACCGTCCTCTTCGGCCCCGCCGGGGGCGGGAAAACGACCCTGATGCGGCTGGTGAACCGGCTGAACGACATGGTGGACGGCACGAAGATGACGGGGCGGATTCTCCTGGATGGCGAGGACGTCTATGCGCCGGGAGTCGACGTCACGCGCCTGCGCCGGAGGGTCGGCATGGTCTTCGCCCTTCCGCTTCCGCTCCCCGGCACGGTGCGGGAGAACGTGATCTACGGACCGCGCCTGGCCGGGGAGCACAACAGGACGCGCCTCTCGGAGATCACGGAGCGCTGCCTCACGCAGGCGGCCCTCTGGTCGGAAGTGAAGGACCGCCTCGACCAGCCTGCCGTGAGCCTGTCCGGGGGCCAACAGCAGCGGCTGTGCATCGCCCGCAGCCTGTCTTTGGAACCGGAGGTTCTCCTCCTGGACGAGCCGACGTCCGGCCTCGATCCGATTTCCACGGCAAAGGTCGAAGAGTCGCTCTTCGAGCTGCGGATGCACTACGCCGTGGTCATCGTGCCGCACAGCGTGCAACAGGCCGCGCGCGTTGCAGACGTCGCCGCCTTCTTCCTCGGCGGGGAGCTGGTCGAATGCGGTGACGGGCCGCAGGTGTTCACCGCGCCGCGGAACAAGAAAACCGAAGACTACGTGACGGGAAGGTTCGGCTGACATGGGCCTCATCGTCGTCAGGGGCCTGTCCCTGCGTTATGGCGCCCGCGTCGCCCTGCAGGACGTGAGCATGGACATCGAGGAGCGGCAGATCACTGCCCTCATCGGCCCCTCCGGGTGCGGCAAGTCGAGCTTCCTGCGCTGCCTCAACCGCATGAACGACACGATCCCCGGCGCGCGTGCGCAGGGAACGGTGCTCATCGACGGAATGGACGTGTATGACCCGGGAACGGACGTGGTGAAGCTGCGCATGAGGGTGGGCATGGTGTTCCAGCGT
>Ga0182021_10011820_pt1 | contig 10374 bp, 10 predicted proteins | sample 612E3MmetaG_FD_120493 | JGI IMG/M metagenome (GOLD analysis project Ga0182021, IMG submission 120493) | Permafrost microbial communities from Stordalen Mire, Sweden - 612E3M metaG (Illumina Assembly) | ecosystem: Environmental > Terrestrial > Soil > Wetlands > Permafrost | place: Sweden... | reverse complement strand
GGCCATCTCGGTTGCGTTAGCATTTTCGCCCAGTTTTTTCATTACGATCAAAACCAGGAACTGCTGATAAGAAAGGCCTCTCATTTTCATAAGGCCGCTATCGGCATACCTTGTAACTAACCCGCCGGTATGGTACCAGTTTATCCAAATCCTGTGTTGAATATCCTGATGGTCAAATATTTCCTTCATTTTTTCACCGCCACTTTTATTTTTGTGTACTTTTACACTGCCTATATTTTAACCCAGGGCTCCTATTTTTTCAAAGAATTAATAATGGTTAGTAATTAGAAGCATCTTTCATTGTGACCAGTATCAAGTGTGAATCAAAATAAGTGTTGAAGAAGTCAAGATATTTTGTTTAATTGCTTGTTTTGATATGTAAAATTTTTGTAAATTATATATGAAGAATCGAAATCAGGTTGATTTATCAAGGTCATAAACCGGCAAGAAAAAGACACAACCATGCAAAAACAATACCTAAAGCCGCCCCAATAATAACCTCGAAGGGGGTGTGTCCCATTAACTCCCGCAAGTCTGCTTCTATTTTTACCAATGGTTCTTTGCGCTTCAGTTCCAATATGATTGTATTAATTAACACCGATTGTCGTCCAACTGACTGACGCACTCCAGCTGCATCGTACATTACAATCAAAGCGAGTATTACTGCGATTGCAAAATATGCCGAACCGAACCCTTGCTTCATGGCAATCGCTGTCGCCAGTGCACATACCATCGCCGAATGCGCGCTGGGCATGCCGCCGCTGCTGACAAAGAAACTCAGGTCCAGTCCTTTCCCTTGTGAGAGCGCTATCAGCAGCTTCGTCGCCTGGGCTAACATCCATGCGCAGAGCGGGATAATTAAAACCCAGTTAGTGATCAGGTCAATAAGCATCTATTATCCACTCCTGTGTTTGCTCTCTATCCCTGATTTACAGCCCCGCGGCTGTTCCATAATTTACGGTCGGCAATGTCACGGTCAAAAAGTAATCGATAAAAGATGACTTTATAAAGAGGCATATTCTTACTTAACTCGGTACGGCGGGCGACTGTTCTTTTCAGCAAAGCAATTCCTGAGAGAATAATAAAACCGCAAGTGATCCACAATTGATCCTGAACGCCCAGGGGTCCTGTTAGAAAATAACTTAAAAATGGCAGAGCTACAAAAACCGCGAATACACCTAAGGCTACCTGTTTTACGGGCGCCAATAAGTATGGCGTCACGAGGGCAATTAGACCAATTTGCCAAGAAACCATAGCGATAACACCAAGGGAAGTAAATACACCACGTCCGTTGCTTTTAAAGCCGAGGTATACCGGCCAATCGTGCCCGATGATAGCAAAAAGCCCCGCACTTACCTGATACACCGGCTCAAGACCGATCAATTTAGCAATCAGGACAACCAACGCCCCTTTTCCAATATCAAAGATAGCGACCGGGACTGCCAACCACTTGGGACCGGCATTCAACACATTCGCAGCTCCTACTTTCCCTGTCCCAACCTTGCGTATGTCCGTACCGCGTGACCATTTAATAGCCAGATAAGCCGCGGGTACCGAACCCAATAAATAAGCGCCGATAGCCAGTAATATAAAACTAAAATCCATCTGTTCTCCTATTATACCGTTAAGGAGTTGATATTCTTGCCCTGGTAATTAATTTCTCAACAAAATGAAACGGGACGTCAGTACCGCCAATAGTCATCTCTGAGGCGGGATCAATCCCATGATAGTCGGTGCCGCCGGTAGGTATTAGATCATATTTGTGAGCTAAATCGAACAATATATTTATCTCGGCAGGAAGGTAACCGGCATAGTAAACTTCCATTCCCACCAACCCGACTGTTTTCAACTCATTAACCACTAACTCCGGATTCGGTGTAGTAAAAGGATGCGCCAATACCGGCAAACCATTTGCTTTCAGTATAAGTGCAACTGCTTGCGCAGGATTTAGCTTTTCACGCGCTATATAAGCAGGGCAATCATGCCCGATATATTTGGAAAACGCTTCTTTGAAGGATGAAATATATCCTTTCTCCAGCAAAGCCTGGGCAACATGCGCACGCCCAAGAGCGCCATTCCCGGCGATCTCTTTGATTCGTGCTAGCTCGACATTGCAACCAAGCTCGTTTAGTTTAGCTACCATTTTATCAGCTCTATTAGCCCGTGAGTTGCGCATTTTCTCTAGACTGGCTTGAAACTCGTGATTTGTATAATCTATGAAATATCCTAACACATGTACTTCGCCATTGGAAGTATCAGTACTGAGTTCTACGCCTGGAATTATGGTCAATACGGGAAATTCTTTGGCAGCTTGTAAAGCAGGGACAATACCGTCCACCGTATCGTGGTCAGTGAGCGCCATCACTGTTAATCCGGCATTAACCGCCATACGAATTAGTTCGGCAGGGCTATAGCGGCCATCCGACGCATTAGAGTGAATGTGAAGATCTGCTCCGGCCATCACTCTGTTTCCCTTTGGATTCGCTCGATGCTGAGGGCTTTGCCGGTTTTTTCGTCAACCCTGACAAGTATCGCATTGATAACACTCTTTCCAGTGCCGGCTGATAATCGATGCGGTAATAGAGTGAGAAAACGCTTCAGTACATTTTCCGGGTCATCCCCAATGACGGAATCTACAGGTCCCGTTAAACCGATATCAGTAACATATGCCGTACCTCCGGCTAATATATGCGCATCGATTGTGCCGACGTGGGTATGCGTGCCAAGCACGGCGCTAACACGCCCATCGAGATAACGCCCTAATGCTACTTTTTCCGAAGTCGCTTCTGCATGAAAATCCACAATAATTACTGCCGGTTTGTTTTCCAGTTGTGCCAGCAGCGCATCCATTGTGAGGAAGGGAGAATCATAATTGTCCATAAAAGTCCGGCCAATGAGATTCACCACTAGCACACCGTTTTTAATAACATAGCCTTTACCGGGCACACCCGGCGGATAGTTTAGCGGGCGGATGAGCGGCATTTCGCTGTCAAGATAAGGAAGGATAGTTTTATGCGCCCAAACATGATTCCCCGAAGTTAGCACATCTGCGCCGGCTTTGAGTAGTTCCTCCGCTGTATCCGGTGTTACGCCAATACCGTGGGCGCTATTCTCGGCATTAACGATCGTCAGGTCTACTCCGTACTCCTGTTTGATTTGCGGCAAAAACGTATTCAGAGCCTGCCGTCCCGGTTTTCCAATGACATCCCCGATTGCGAGTATTAGCATCTATCCCTCGGTTTCCATCTCCTACTTCGCAAAATCCACGGCGCGGGTTTCTCTAACTACGGTTACTTTTATCTGTCCGGGGTATTCCATACCCTCTTCGATCTTTTTAACAATATCACGAGCCAGTCTCATCGCACCTAAATCATCAATCTCTTCAGGTTTAACCAGAATTCTGACTTCACGCCCTGCCTGAATAGCAAATGATTTCTCGACACCTTTGAAGCTATTAGCAATATCTTCCAAAGATTTTAGACGTTTCAGATAGCTATCCAGTGATTCTCTTCTGGCGCCGGGCCGGGCGCTGCTGATGGCATCGGCGGCAGAAATAATATAACCCCAGGTGCTGGTATTAGGAGTTTCAAAATGGTGTTCGGCAATACCCATCACCACCTCGGGGGATTTTTCCCATTGTTTTACCAGGTCAGCGCCGATTGCTGCGTGTGTGCCTTCTACCTCACGGTCAACGGCCTTACCGATATCATGGAGTAAACCGGCTTTTTTAGCGATCATCGGATTGGCTCCAAGTTCAGATGCAATCATCTGCGCCATAAAGGCGACTTCAATACAATGAGACAGCACACTTTGTCCGTAACTGGTGCGGTATTTCAACCGTCCGAGTAATCTGATCAGCTCGGGACGCATACCCTGAATTCCCACCTGATAAGCTGCTTGCTCACCGGCAGTCTGAATACTGGCGTTAACCTCTTCCTCAGCCTTTTTGACTACTTCTTCGATACGAGCCGGATGAATACGTCCGTCTAAAATCAGTTTGGTCAAGGCGATCCGGGCGATTTCACGGCGCACCGGGTCAAAACTAGATAAGGTCACAGCTTCCGGAGTATCATCAACAATCAGATCGACACCGGTAGCTTGTTCCAACGCTCTGATGTTGCGACCTTCCCGTCCGATGAGTCTGCCCTTCATTTCATCACTGGGAATGGGCACACTAGTAGCGGTAGTCTCTGATACTATCTCGGAAGCGCTACGCTGAATAGTTTGTGCCAGGATTTCCTGAGATCTAAGGTCAGCTTCTGCTTTGATTTTAATTTCCCACTCATGGAGTCGGCGCGAGGCTTCACCCTTCATTTCAACTTCAATACTTTGCAGTAACATTTCCTTGGCCTGGTCGATTGACATGCCGGAGATAATTTCCAGTTGTTTTAGTTCTTTACCTTTCGCTTCCTCAATCTGAGCCTGAAGAGTATCAAGAGATTTTTCTCTGTTGGCTAAAGCTCTTTCCCGCTGACTGATTCCTTCCAGTTTTCGCTCCAGATTTTCGGTTTTAGAAAGCAGCCGGTTTTCCTGCCGCTGTAATTCTAGGCGGCGCTCGCGGTACTCATTATCCGCAGTCGCGCGGATCTTGTCTGCTTCGACTTTGCCTTGTTCAATAATCTTTTTTGCCTCGTCACGGGATTCGATCAAAGTCCTGTTCGCTCTACGCTGGGTAACACGCAACAGGCGGTTCACCGCCATGCTTCGGTTGAAGAAAACAATTGCACCACCTAAAACAATCCCGATGATTAAAACCGCAATTAACATAATGACTAGAAATGCGCTACTAATTTGTGGCATACTTTCACCTCACTTTTGCTGTAACTGCCTTTTACTAATTAAATATTTGTGCTGCGCGGTTCTTTCCGTTCCTGCCAGATCCTTTTTACAGTTTGACTAATCACCGTATACCCGAATCCCCGCCGTTTTAGATATTCACCTAATCGGCGGCGAAACACCTCATAATCCTGATTTGGCAGGTGTTGCGCTTTCTTCTGAGCGGCCTGGTAAGCTGTTTGGATGTCATCTGAATCATCAGTTACTGCTTTGATGATTTCGTCAGCCACCCCTTTCTTTTTCAGCTCAAGTCGGGTTAATCGTTGACTTCTCGGCCGAAACATATCCCTGTTCTCTTTCCAGAACTGAGCAAAGGCAGTATCATCCAGTAAATTTTGCTCCTTTAATTTATTTATTACTATTTCAATTTTAGAATCTTCAAATCCACGGCGGCGAAGTCTTTCCTTGATCTCCGCCTCGCTGCGAGGACGGTAACTAAGAAAACGATAAGCTGCATTTAAACAACGGGCCAAACTAACATCTTCTGCCAACTCTTTGAGCCGGTTATCCGAAATTTCCTGCCCGATTTTCAGCTCTCCGTTTTTTACTACCCCCGCATCTATCTTAAAAGCAAATTTGCCATCGATAAACATATTTAGTTGTTTATCGGTGCGCTTATTTGCTCTAAGGTCTGTAATCTTACCCATTTTTACTACCGGATAAAAACACAAAAGCTGAGGTCTAGACCTCAGCTTCTATTTCCGTTTACCAGTTTTTATATGACTTTGTTTTAATAAATCACTGGTCTTTAGGTGTTTCTTGTGAACTTGGTAAAGCTGCGGCTCGAACCTGTTGCTCTATTTCCCTGGTAATCTCAGGTTTTTGAACAAGGAAGTTTTTAGCATTCTCTCTTCCTTGTCCCAGACGAGTATCACCCCAGGAGAAAAAGGCACCGGACTTTTTAATCAGCCCCAGCTCAACCCCTAAATCAATAAGGTCACCTTCACGACTAATACCGTGATCAAACATGATATCAAATTCAGCGGTCCTGAAAGGAGGTGCGACTTTATTCTTCACAATTCTCGCTTTAACACGATTACCAACCGCAACCTCACCCTGCTTGAGAGTTTCACTACGTCTCAAATCAATTCTGACAGAGCTGTAAAACTTCAGAGCTCTGCCGCCAGGTGTCACTTCAGGGTTACCAAAAACGATACCGACCTTCTCTCTTAACTGGTTGATGAAAATTACTGCTGTTCCGGATTTGCCAATCGCCACTGCCAGTTTTCTAAGTGCCTGGGACATCAGACGTGCTTGTAAAGCTACCTGACTATCCCCCATCTCGCCTTCAATCTCGGCTCGGGGTACAAGAGCGGCAACACTATCCACCACAATTACATCCACTGCTCCACTTCGGACTAAAGCTTCGCAAATCTCCAGAGCTTGTTCTCCGGTATCGGGTTGGGAAATGAGCATATCGTCGATATTGACTCCCAGATGCCCTGAATAAACAGGGTCCAGGGCGTGTTCCACATCAATATAAGCGGCGACGCCCCCCTTCTTCTGTGCTTCTGCGATAATATGCAGCGCCAGTGTGGTTTTACCTGTTGATTCGGGACCGTAAATTTCGATTATACGTCCCCTGGGTATTCCCCCTATCCCGAGAGCGATGTCCAATGAAATAGAGCCGGTAGAAATAACCCCTGCAATTGCCACAGTGGTCGATTCCCCTAGCTTCATTATTGAGCCTTTGCCAAACCTTTTTTCTATCTGGCCGATGGCTAGCTCGAGTGCCTTAGTTCTTTCTTCGGTGGTCATATTCGTCTTACATAATGATAACATGAATAATTAATAAAAAACAATACTTTTTTCGTACAAATGTTCGTTTTAAGACGATACGGAAAAATATTTTATATATCTTTACTTTTCACAGAACATAATTATGTAATTAATAATGATCTTCATCACTACCATATTTTCTTCTTATGCAGCTTTCGTTGTAGTAGTAACGAGCGGGGAGTATACTTTCTATTTGAATAGTGGAATACAAGGACATTCATAGATGCCGACTGCCGATTTTATTATTAAAAATGCCGATATCATTACCGTCGACCAACAACAATCCCAAGCTGAATTTGTGGCAGTGAAAGCCGATAAAATCATTTTTACAGGTTCCAAAGAGCAAGAAAACGATTTTACAGGTCCGGCTACAAAATTTATTGACTGCCAGGGAAAAACGCTCGTGCCAGGGTTCAATGATGCCCATTGCCATATTTTCTCTTTACTGAGAAAGCTTACCAGTATTGACCTTAGTTTACCCAAGATAAAATCAATTAATGATATTAAAGCAATAATAAAAGAAAAAGTGAGGAACACACCACCGGGTGAATGGATTACGGGGACCGATTACAATGAGTTCTATCTTGCTGAAAAGCGACACCCAACCCGGTGGGAAATTGATGAAGTTGCTCCTGATAACCCTGTGATGCTTACGCACCGCTCGCTGCACGGCTGCGTATTGAATAGCAAAGCTTTGGCGCTGGCAGGTATTACCATGGAAACAGCTGAATTGCCGGGAACCCTGATCGACAGGGATGTTGAGAGAGGTGGAGAACCAAACGGTTTTCTGGCAGAAATGGTGGGATATATCAGGGAGCAGGTGATGCCGCCGATTCCGGAGAAGCAATTATTTGAAAGTATTAAACTAGCAAACGAGCAATATTTATCTCAAGGGTTAACCTCGCTGCAGGATGCCACTATTGTAAATGATCTGAAAAGATGGCGGTATTATCGGGGTTTTAAAGACAACGATCTTTTAAAAAGTCGTGTTTACATGATGACAGGTATTGAAACAATGAACGAGTTCCAGAATGCCAACCTTAGTTTTGGTGCGGGAGATGAAAATTTGAAACTCGGCGCGGTGAAAATTATCCCGAGCATGATTTCCGAGATAATACATCCATCACTTGAAGAATTAAAGACGATGGCACTGCATACGCACCAAGCCGGTTTTCAACTGGCGATTCATGGTGTGCAGGCTGCGTTAGTAGATGCAATTATTAGCACTTACGAATATTTGCAACATAACACGCCTGATTTTAGCTCCAGACGTCATCGTATCGAGCATTGCTCCGAATGTCCGCCGCAGCTGACGGAACGCATTAAAAAACTCCAGCCGGTCATTGTCACTCACCCTTCCTTTACATATTTCAGCGGGGATAGATATCTGGCCACGGTGGAAAAAGAGGTTGTCCCCTGGCTATACCGAACCGGTACGATGGTTAGGAACGGACTAACGGTAGCCGGCGCTTCTGACTCACCGATTGTACCAAATAGTCCATTGACGGGTATCTATGGCGCTGTAACCCGATTAACATCTTCCGGACAAATACTAAATCAAGCTGAATGCATGACAGCAAATCAAGGGTTAAGACTGTATACTCTCAATGCTGCCTACGCTTCCCATGAGGAAAAAATCAAGGGTTCCATTACACCCGGTAAACTGGCAGACATGACTTTGTTAAGCAATAATCCCAATAAAGTGCCAGTCGAAGAAATTAAAGATATTAAAGTGCAGATGACCGTTATCGGGGGGAAGGTGGTTTGGGAAGGTTGACGTTATTCCCTGGAATCGCTAGACTATAAGTGGAGAATGATGATGCCGATTTACGAATATATTTGCCCTGATTGTAATACTAAATTCGAACTAATGCGGCCTATCAGCCAATCCAGTGAACCGGCTGATTGCCCGATGTGTAAACACAAAGCGAACAAGGCTTTGTCACGTTTCGCTTGCCGTTCTGTCAATTCATTCGGCACGGCAGTACCTATCGCCGGTGGCGGCGGGGGCGGATGTGCCGGTTGCGCCGGCGGTAGTTGCAGTTCCTGCAGCAGCTGATAAGCTGATAAAATGACAATGCCGACCGGTCCCAGACGCACAGGCATCGCTAATCTTCCTCTTCACGGTGGAAAAGCGCCACCCTGGCTTTTCGAACGAATGGTTAAACTGGCCAGGGAAATCACCATTGTTATCGTTTCCGATTTTGGTCCGGATGAAATGCTGCAAAGGCTTTCGCACCCTTACTGGTTTCAAGCATTTGGCTGCGTTCTGGGTTTTGACTGGCACTCTTCCGGTGTCACAACCACCCTTTGCGGGGCACTGAAAGAGGGCATCAAAGGGATGGAAAAAGATCTGGGACTATTTGTTGCCGGCGGTAAAGGCAGGACATCAAGACAAACTCCTGCAGAAATAGAAGAGTGGTCGGGAAAACTGTCGCTGAACCCTGAGCCTTTGGTTTATGCCAGTCGTCTGTCCGCGAAGGTGGATAACAATGCCATACAGGACGGTTATCAGCTTTACCACCACACCTTTATTTTTACTAAACGGGGTTCCTGGGCGGTTGTGCAACAGGGAATGAATGACGATAACAAATATGCCCGCCGCTATCACTGGCTGGGAGAAACCGTGACCGACTTTGTGAACGAACCACACTCAGCAATCCTCTCGGAAGGACACAGCGCCGCATTGAATCTGGTGGCCGGTGAGAGTGACTCCGCCCGCGCAACTATCACCGACATTGCCAATGATACCAAACCTGAAAATTTACTGGCTGATCTCAAAAAAATCACGACACTCAGCCTGCCGGCTCATCATCCCATCGACGTGAGCGATATTCACCCTGATAGTTTAAGCAAGATATTGCTTAGTGTTTATGAAAGACAGCCGGAAGATTTTGAGCGATTATTAGGTTTGCCGGGCGTGGGCGCGAAGACTCTGCGTGCCCTGAGCCTTATTTCCGAGTTAGTTTACGGTGTAGCGCCGAGTTATCGCGATCCGGCTCGCTATAGTTTTGCACACGGCGGCAAAGACGGCTATCCGTATCCGGTTGACCGTGAGACGTATGACAAATCCATTGAATTCCTGGCAAAGGTGGTAAATAAAACACTATTAGGCATTAGTGAAAAGAATGATGCAGTGAACCGGTTACGCCGGTTAGGTCTGGAGTAAGCGGCTCTTTCTTTTTTCGCCTCCCAGATAGATCCATGATAATCCACCCAATACCACCGCTAATCCGGCAATGGCAAGAACACAATAAGTTGCCGCATCGTACCAGAATCCATCCGGGAAGAGCAATAACATGTTGCCCTCTGCCGACCAAAACTGATTGGTAAAAACGAGCAGATGGAACTGATAAAACAGATTATTGAAGTCCGTTAGCGTCCCGATACCGAGTAAAAGCACCAGGCCCAAAGTAATGCCGCTGCCCCATAAGGTAGCTTTAACCAGTGTTTTCCTGTTTCCACCTTTGTTCCAGAAAATACTTACCAGACCAAAAGCCAGACAATAGAGAAACGTACCCAATAAGACAGAATAATCCAATCTAAAAAGACCCTTAACGTCCTTAAAGTGGATGATTTCTTCCGTATTGAATAAAGCCACGGTTTTCCCTTGCTGCCGAACATTGAGGTTTATAAATTCTTCGCTCGAATTCCAATAACGAATAAAACCACGGGCGATATCTGCCATGTCGGCTTTGGTGAGTTCTAAACCGGTATCCGCTAAACTTTGCCTTATATTGTACTTTTCAAAGCCATGCG
>Ga0182021_10011819_pt1 | contig 10374 bp, 8 predicted proteins | sample 612E3MmetaG_FD_120493 | JGI IMG/M metagenome (GOLD analysis project Ga0182021, IMG submission 120493) | Permafrost microbial communities from Stordalen Mire, Sweden - 612E3M metaG (Illumina Assembly) | ecosystem: Environmental > Terrestrial > Soil > Wetlands > Permafrost | place: Sweden... | reverse complement strand
TGTGACATTCCTTAATATCCGGCTTCTTGTCAGTTTCTTTTAACTTTGCAGGATGAAGAAACTCTTTGGGAAGATTTTCCGCTTGTTTGTTTATTTTCTGGTATTCCTTCTGGGAGTTGAGGCCGTTATATATTTCATGGCACCGGTTTATGATTTCCCGGAACCAAAACCTTTTTCCGGAGAAAAATTCTATAACCCATATGAGGGACTTGACAGTCATTACTGGAGAAAGTGTAATTTCCATTTTCATTCAAGGGAATGGTGGGGCCTGACTGCAGGAAGTGGCAACAGTCCCGGGGAAATATACAGGATCTATAAGATGCTCGGCTATGATGCAGCGCAGATCTCCAATTACCAGAGTATCAGCAATGCTTTTGCCGATTCAGCCTTCAATGTTCCATCTTATGAGCATGGTTTCGGGATAAGGAAGAAACATCATTTGCTTATCGGCGCCAGGAAAGTGCTTTGGTTCGATTATCCACTTTATCAGAATATCAACCATAAACAGCATATGCTTAACCTCCTGAGACCGCTAAGTGATATTGTCGCCATCGCCCATCCCGACTGGGAGAATGGTTTTACGATGAAGGATATGAAATATCTCTCGAACTATGATCTGCTGGAGGTGCTCGATAACAACTGGAGATCTTTTCCCCAGTGGGATGCAGCCCTTTCATCCGGCCATGTGGCCTGGGTCCTTGCCGATGATGACGCCCATGATATAACCAACCCATTCCAGATCCAGAGATGTGTTACATATTTGCATTCTCCTTCATTGCAGAAAGATTCCATGATCAGATCCCTGAAAAGCGGCAGGGCTTTCGGGGCTGAGATGTATATGGGTGATAACTGGTCCTTTGAAAAAAAAGCTGCATGGGCAAAGCAAACCCCTCATCTGAAGGCAGCAGAAATGAGTGCCGATACGCTGAAGGTCTCGGTCAGCGGGAAAGTGTTCAAGATCGTGTTTATCGGGCAGGACGGAAAGATCAGGAAAACGGTATACGGCGATAAAGGCCACTGGTATAAGTTCACTTCAGGAGATACTTACATCCGTACGGTTATTGTTTTTCTGTATCACTACCCATATCCTTTGGTCGGCAAAGGGGATATCTTCTATCTGAACCCGGTCTTCCGTTATAACGGGGAACTGCCTGTTAATGGTTTGAAGGCGGAAATCAACTGGTCAAGGACGTGGATTTTCCGGGTTCTTACCTTCGGCCCCCTTCTCTTTATCCTGCTTGCAGTTTACCGTTTCAGAAAAAATAAAAAATCCTCCAATTCCTGATTTATGCCGTCCAACAGGAAGATATACTGGGCCCTGGGGATTTTGCTGGTACTGTCCGCTCTGATAAGGGCATTTTTTGCAGGCAGTATCGAACTCGGCAATGATGAAGTATATTACTGGACCTATGCTAAGTTCCCCGACCTGAGTCATTTCGACCATCCTCCCATGGTCGGGTTGGTAATCCAGCTTTTCACCCTTAACCTGCGTTTCGACAGTGAATTCTTCCTGCGGCTGGGATCGGTTGTCCTTGGCACAGCATCAACATGGCTTATCTTTCTGATCGGGAAAAGGATCAAAAGCCCTCTGGCAGGCTTATATGCCGCTTTGCTTTACACAGCATCCTTTTACGGATTTATCCTGGTCGGTACTTTCATCCTGCCCGATACACCCCAGGTTTTTTTCTGGCTGCTGAGCATGTACCTGCTTGTATGTTCCCTCCCTGAAGAATCGCTTTCAAAACAAAGCAGGACTTTCCTTTTTTTCGCCGGACTGAGTATTGGTCTTGCCCTGCTTTCGAAGTATCATTCGGTATTCTTGTTATTCGGCTCGGGGATGTTTATCCTCTTTCACAACCGTAAATGGCTGCTGGCTAAAGAAACCTGGATTGCCCTTCTGATGGCTATATTTTTATTTTTGCCGGTAGTATTCTGGAATTCAGGCAATAATTATGTCAGTTTTACCTTTCATGAAAGCCGTGTCGGGATTACCGGATCAGGAATACAAATCCAGTATTTTCTTACGGAACTGGCAGGACAGTTTTTTTATAATAACCCTGTTAATATAATCCTGATCATCCTTGCATTCATCGCTCTGTCAGGGAGGCAGGATTTCCTTGAGAAGCCCTATCGCCGCCTGATTCTCTGGCTGAGTGTTCCCCTCTGGATTGTATTCGTTTCTTTTTCACTGTTCAGATCCACTCTGCCCCACTGGACCGGCCCGGCATACCTTGGATTTATCCTGATAGCAGCAACATGGCTGGCAACTCCCTCAAAAAAGACCGGGCGGTTGAAGCTTGTCCCCTGGCCTGTTGCCTTATCTCTCGTTTTTATGCTTGGGGTGGCCGCACTGGCTGGTTCACAGATTCAATACGGATGGATCCCTTTGAAACGATGGAAGGTTGAAGACGTTTCAACCAACCTTTATGGCTGGAAACAATTGGGGGAAAAATTTGGCCCGGTGGCTGCCTGGAATGAAGACCATTTCCTGATCGATAAAGGTTCTCCCTTGTTCACATTCCGCTGGTTCCCCGCAGCCAATTACGATTATTATATCGCCCGGCCGCTTAACAGGAAGGTTTATGCCCTGGGAGAACTTGAACGCATTCACAAATATCAGTGGATAAACCGCATCAGGGGCGGGATGAAAAAAGATGCTGATGCCTATTATATTGCTCTGAGTGATGATTACGAAGATCCTGTTGCCTTATACGGAAAACTATTCGAACTGGTGCTGCCGTCCGATACGATTTTCATCCTGCGCGGAAGGGATACTATCCGTAAAGCATACATTTACCGGCTGATAAATCTGAAAGAAGATTTAAGCTTTGTACAACGTGCGCCATCAAAGCTCTCTCCTGAAACTGATACACTGGCTTTTTTTATCCGGCAGATCAGGAATAACCAGGAATGGATGGATATCCTTGAGAAAAGGGCAAGGAATAAAGGCATCCCGATGACCGATATGATAAAGCAGGAGGCCAGGAAACTGATGGATGAGCATTCGGATTTTCTCGATTTACGCCAGGGAGTGAAAAAAGATTCCTTAAACGAGATCAGGATACTGAAAGATAACGGGAAATAAAATTCCGTGAGAAAATGTCAACCTATGAAAATAGCCACCTGTATTTGTACAGTGATATGTTTATTATCATGCACCGAACGATATATGATAGTTAAAAGTCCGGCCACAATCCCTCCTGCCCGGGAAGTTAAGGTCAGGCCAAGGGTTGCAGTGGCTCTTGGAGGAGGGGCCTTTCATGGGGCCGCTCATGTCGGGGTCCTGAAAGCTCTCGCCGAGAGCAATATTCCCATTGATTTTATCGCCGGTACGAGTGCCGGTAGCCTTGTAGGTGCGCTCTATTGCGATAATCCGGATGTGGACAAACTCATTCCCCTTGTCATGGAGACTAAAACTTCGACAGTATTTGACTTTTCACTGATCCGCTCCAAAATGGGATTTGTCTCCGGGGCCAAACTTCAGAAATATGTCTGCTTGCATTGCGATGCTGTCAATATTGAGGATACGAAGATTCCTTTTGTTGCCGTGACAACAGACCTGTTAAATGGTGAAACTATTCCTCTTGCCGCAGGCCCACTGGCACCTTCAGTCAATGCATCATGCGCCCTTCCCATGATCTTCGAACCTGTAAAAATGTACGGGAGGATTCTCGTCGATGGGGGGATAATGGATAACATACCGATTGACATCTGCAGGTCTTACAAAGCGGATGTTGTGATCGCAGTGGATATCATGGCAGATATCGACAGCGTTGAAAGCATAGATAACTTCGTAAAAGTCGGGTATAAATCGCTTCTTCTGGCTATCGGGCAAAATAAAAAATACAGGCTTGCACAGGCTGACGTCGTCATCGCTCCCAACCTGAAGAAAATGCCCATGCTGAGTTCGAAAAATAACCAGCAGGTCTTTGACTCAGGCTATATTGCAGCTAAACGAATGATCCCGGACATCATTAAGGCTATGAGGGTCAGGGGAATTCCGGATTAGCAGCCACCAGCCTGGTTCCGCTTATAATCATACCCTGTCAGGTAAACCCGGATAGGGTCCTTATTTCGGCCCGGTCATTTTCTTCGGATCGACGATCTTTGTGAATTCTTCGTCGCTGAGAAGGCCCAGTTCAAGAGTGGCTTCCCGGAGTGTTTTATGCTCTTTATGTGCTTTCTTGGCGATTTTTGCAGAATTGTCGTAACCGATATGCGGGTTCAGCGCCGTCACAAGCATCAGGGAGTTTTCGAGATTCCTGCTGATGGCTGCCATGTTAGGTTCTATCCCCACTGCACAGTTATCGTTGAATGAAACGCAGGCATCGCCCAGTAATCGGGCCGACATCAGGAGGTTGGCGATGATCACTGGTTTGAACACATTCAGTTGGAAATGCCCGCTGATCCCTCCGATATTCACGGTTACATCATTGCCAAGGACCTGGGCACAGACCATAGTCAGGGCTTCAGGCTGTGTAGGGTTGACTTTCCCCGGCATGATGCTTGAACCGGGCTCATTTTCGGGTAGCATGAGTTCCCCGATCCCGCAACGCGGGCCGGATGCCAGGAGACGGATATTGCTTGCAATATGCATCAGGCTTACGGCAAGGGTCTTCAGGGCCCCTGAAGTCTCAACGCAGGAATCATGTGCCGAAAGGGATTCGAATTTATTCGGAGCGGTGATGAAAGGCAACCCGGTCAGTTCAGCTATCTTTCCGGCCACTAGTATATCATATCCTTTGGGAGCGTTCAGACCGGTTCCAACTGCCGTTCCGCCTAATGCCAGTTCAGACAAATGGGCAAGGGTATTCCTGACAGCTTTGATCCCGTGGTCGATCTGGGATACATAGCCTGAAAACTCCTGTCCCAGGGTCAGAGGTGTAGCATCCATCAAATGTGTCCGTCCCGTTTTGACAATTTCCCTGAATTCTTCTGATTTTTTTGCCAATGTGTTCCTGAGGAGTTCGGCACCGGGAATCGTTGTTTTGACAACCATTTCATAAGCTGCAATGCTCATCGCAGCCGGGAAGGTGTCGTTCGAGGACTGGGATTTGTTCACGTCGTCATTCGGATGGATGACTGTTTTTCCCTCACCGAGCACCCCACCATTCAGGACATGGGCGCGGTTTGCGATCACCTCATTCACATTCATGTTGGTCTGGGTTCCTGAACCCGTTTGCCAGATTACCAGAGGGAACTGGTCGTCCAGCTTCCCTTCCAGGATCTCATCGCAAACTGCAACAATGAGTTTCATTTTATCTTCCGGAAGGACTTTCAGGTCGTAATTTACCAGGGCCGCCGCTTTCTTCAGGACGGTCATGGCACGGATGACTTCTTTGGGCATTGAGGCAGGTTCGCCTATTTTAAAATTGGTCATCGACCTCTGGGTTTGGGCTCCCCAGTATTTGTCCATCGGGACCTCTATTGGTCCCATGGTGTCTTTTTCAGTGCGTGTTTTCATAATCCGGAGTTTATTATTAGGTTATTTGGTTTCTCTTGATATGCCATTTAGAGTCACAGAGTCACAGAGTCACAAAGTCAATCAATTATTCAATCCTTACTTTTATGTTTGATCACAAGGTCAATATTCTCCACCGGATCTCCCCAAACAGCCTTATACAGACCCTCGACAATGGGCCGTTTCAACAGCTTCGGATTTTCAAGGATGATCCTGATCCACTCATGTTCACTGAATTTTTTACCCTTCAGGTTTTTCCTGTAGTATTCTTCCTGTGTGCGGATCATATCTTCGGCATTCAGGTTAAGTTTGACCAGAAGCCTTTCCATTTCTTTTTGCATCAAGGGATGCCTGAGGTATTCCACGATCTCAAATTCGATTCCTTTTCCTTTCAGGTACTCCAGTCCTGCACGGGATTTTTTACACTGGGGATTGTGGTAGATCTTTATCATTTTCAGATGCGGCTAGAAATCAGTCACAGAGTCACAAAGTAACAGAGTCACAGAGTTATTATATTGTTCATTACGAATTCCCATATTCCATCAGATATGCCTTGATGAACTGCTTGAGGTCTCCATCAAGCACGGCCTGTGTGTCGGAGGTCTCATGGGCCGTTCTCAGGTCTTTTACCATTTTATATGGATGCAGTACATATGACCTGATCTGGGAGCCCCATTCAATACGTTTTTTTCCGCTTTCTATGACCGCTATTTTCTCTCTTTGCTTCCGGAGTTCAATTTCATATAACTGCGATTTCAGCATCTTCAGGGCTTTTTCCCGGTTTTGTCCCTGGGACCTTGTTTCCTGGCATTCAATGATGATTCCTGTCGGCTCATGCTTCAATCTGACAGCAGTTTCCACTTTATTTACATTTTGTCCCCCCGGCCCGCTGCTCCTGAAGGTATCCCATGTAATATCCGAGGGATTGATCTCGATGATTATATTATCATCAATGATAGGGTAGGCGTATACCGAAGCGAAGGAAGTATGGCGTTTATGGTTGGCATCGAAGGGTGAAAGCCTTACGAGGCGGTGAACCCCGTTCTCCCCCTTAAGATAACCATAGGCATAGTCGCCATCGATTTCCAAGGTCACCTGCTTGATACCGGCCACATCCCCTTCCTGAAAATCCAGTTCCTTGACCTTGAATTTATTACGCTCGGCATACCGGATATACATGCGCATCAGCATCTGTGCCCAGTCCTGGCTCTCTGTCCCTCCAGCCCCGGAATTGATCTGGACAATTGCGCTGAGTTTGTCCTCTTCCCCGCTAAGCATATTGCGGAATTCCAGGTCGGCAACATGCGACAAGGTTTCCTCGTAATGTTTCTCAAGATCTTCTTCATTCCCTTCTCCCTGGGAATAAAAATCCCAGAGAATCATCAGGTCCTCGAAGCTGGCCTGCCCTTCCTTATAGGCATCCGTCCAGATCTTCTTATCGCGTATGGATTTTAAGACAAGCTCTGCTGCTTTTGAATTGTTCCAGAATCCGGGAGCCTGGGTAAGTTGTTCTTCTTCCCCGATCAGTGCGAGTTTCTTATCGACGTCAAAGATACCTCCTCAAGGCGTCTAGCCTTGTCTGGAGATCTTTCAGTTGTTCCTGGGTAACCATCTCAGATTTTTAGTTCATGCAGTATTTCATCAATCAGGTCAGGTTCATAACCTTTACCTAATGCAAAGTTGAAGATTTTATCCCTGATATTCAAGGATTTTTTAGAAATATTTTCTTTCTTTTGTCTTAAGTGGAATTCATCAGTCTTTTTCCTGATGAGCATTTCAAGTGTTTCCCGGTATGAATCCTTATCAATCTCTATAAGGGAGGAATGGATAAGCTTTTCGGGAATTCCTTTTGCTTTCAGTTCAAAGGCGATCTTAACCCTGCCCCACTGGTTCACCCTCCATTTCCCTCTTACATAGGCCCTGGCAAAACGTTCGTCACTGAGAAAGCCATCTTCCCTGAGCTGCTTAAGAATTTGTTTTATTTTGGCTGAAGGCACCTTCATGGATTTCAGCCTGAGCTCAGCTTCCTTTTCGCTTCGTTCACGGTAACTGCAGAAATGACGGATCTTTTCCAGGATGAATAAAAGATCCGAATCTGTTTTCCATCCCTTAAAATTCCTGTTCCTTTTAATCATCCGAAGTTACAACTATGAATGTAAAGGTAATGATTTACAATATTTAAAGATTGAAGTGAAAATTTTTCCCGGCTTTTTCTTGCTTTTTATATAAGAAATCATTATATTTGTAGTGCCACTAAGGCAGATAATATGGAAACACTCACTGACATCGTATTCGAAAAAAGGAATAAGGCTTACGGTGCTTATATCCTCAGACAGGAGTACAGGAATGTTATCCTGATTTCCATGCTCCTTGCGATCTTCCTCCTGGCTTCGGTGATTGCCTATCCCGTTTTTACAAGTTATAAGGGCAGGGTTTTAACCGGCCATAATCAGATCGATGTTACCGTAACGGTCGATAACAGCATTAAACCGGAAGTTCCGGTTCCACCTGTCACAGAACCTGCCCTTCCCGAAGTGAAATTTAATTTTATTACGCCAAAGGTGGTCGATGAAGATGTTGAGTCGGGGATGATCACCCAGGACGAACTCGGGAATAAGAATACTTCAGACGTCCCGGTTCAGTTGACCGATGAAAAGCCGGCTGATATCCTTCCTCCTGTGAAAGTGATAGAAACCCCGGTGGAACAGCCTCCCATGGTCATAGTGCAGGAGATGCCGGTATTTTCAGGTGGTGAAGATGAGATGTATAAATATCTTGCAGCCAATATAAAATATCCGCAGGAAGCCCGGGAACTTGGGATACAGGGTAAAGTATATATTGAATTCGTGATTGAACCTGATGGTTCGGTTTCGCATATTACGGTTAAAAGAGGCATTGGAAGCGGGTGTGATGAGGAAGCCGCCCGGGTGGTATCATCCATGCCAAAATGGAACCCGGGGAAACAGAACGGACAGGCTGTAAGGGTTCTTCTTACCTTGCCGGTAAAATTCGTTCTGAACTGATTCTTTCGTATACTGTTTGGCCCCCAGGCATCCCGCCGGGGGTTTTTTTATCTCCTGCTCACTTATTTATTAATTTTGGCCACATCTGTCCCGAAATTTGATTATTATCTCCTCAAAATGATTAAAACAAATTCTCTCTGCCTTTTCCTCGGTCTGTTATCTTTTATTCCTGCAAACATCATTGCTCAGGCTTCATTCAAGATAGACGGAGTGAAAACGGATCTGAATAGTTACCAGATCGTTACCCCGCTGAACCCTACTTTTGTTGAGCAAAAAGCCGCTTCAGAATTACAGAAGTACCTTGAAAAGATATGTGAAATAAAAATTCCTGTCGTTGATGAAGGGGCTAAGATCGGATCCTGTGAATTTGATGTCGGCAGATCAAACCGTGTTCCGGAAACTGTGGGCCTGAATTCTTTGGAGCCGGATGGCTTTGTCATACGGAATTCCGGTACTCATATCATTCTTGCCGGTGGGGCACATAAAGGTACCCTTTATGCCGTTTACACCTTTCTCGAGAAATATCTCGGATGCAGGTTCTTCGCTCCTGATGCGGAGATCGTGCCTGTGAACAAAGAGATTATCCTGCCTGGAATTAACTATTCCGGTCAGCCAGCCTTCAGGGACAGGGAAGTATATTATACCCTTATGGAAGACACGGACTTCCTAGATAAAAGCCGTTGCGACCTTTTGGCCTGGGGAAACAGCCATGACTGGGGAATGTGGGTACATACCATGTTCAGGCTTATCCCGCCGGAAAAGTATTTTAAAAACCATCCCGAGTACTACGCCCTGTTTGGGGGTGAACGCCATAAAACCCAGCTCTGCCTCAGCAATCCTGATGTACTGAAGATACTGACCGATACCCTGCGAAAGATGATGGATGCCAACCCGGAAGCAAAATACTGGTCTGTTTCGCAGATGGATACCTACGGGAACTGCGAATGTCCGGAATGCAGCGCTGTAAATGAAAGGGAGGGATCTCCTTCGGGCTCATATCTTGAGTTTATAAATAAAGTCGCAAATGAATTCCCCGATAAGGTGATCTCCACGCTTGCCTACCAGTTCACACGGAAGCCGCCTTTACATGTCAAGCCTGCATCCAACGTGAATATCATGCTTTGTACCATTGAATGCGACCGCCGGCAGCCTATCGAAAAGGACACCTCTTCCGGCTCTTTTCTGAAAGATCTCAGGGGCTGGAGCCGGATCGCTCCGGACATCCTTATCTGGGATTATGTGATCCAGTTCACCAATATGGTCGCACCTTTCCCGAATCTCGAGGTATTGCAGCCGAACCTTAAAATGTTCAGACAATACGGGGCTCGCAGGATCTTTGAACAGGGCTGCCACGGGACATATTCCGAAAACCAGGAGCTGCGGGCATATCTCCTTTCACGCCTGGAATGGGATCCCTCGCTGGATGCGGATTCTGTAATTACAGATTTTATGAACGGATATTACGGGAAAGCAGGAATCTTCATCAGTAGGTATTATGAGGAAATGAATAAAGCTGTTAGCCAGGCGGACCAACCTCTGTGGATTTATTCTTCTCCCCAGCAGGAAACTGGTTCCTTTCTTACTCCGGAACTTGTGCAAAAATATAACCGGTATTTCGACCAGGCGGAAAAAACAGTGAAAGATGATTCTGCATTCCTGGCAAGGGTTCAAAAAGCAAGACTGCCCCTGCGATATGCCATCCTTGAAATTGCCAAAAAGAATATACTTGGCCCTGAAGGCTTCCTGGAGAAGAAAAACGGAACATACATTGTAAAACCTGATATTTCGGAACAGCTTGGCGTATTTGTAAAGCAGGCGGGACAATATGGGGTGAAAGCGGTCAATGAAAGCGGTTTAAGCGTCAGCGGATATACTGAAGAGACCGGCCGC
>Ga0182021_10011818_pt1 | contig 10374 bp, 10 predicted proteins | sample 612E3MmetaG_FD_120493 | JGI IMG/M metagenome (GOLD analysis project Ga0182021, IMG submission 120493) | Permafrost microbial communities from Stordalen Mire, Sweden - 612E3M metaG (Illumina Assembly) | ecosystem: Environmental > Terrestrial > Soil > Wetlands > Permafrost | place: Sweden... | reverse complement strand
TTATAGATGCTTTGGCTCTTGGCGCCGCCTTTTTAACCCCTTTAACACTTGGGAATAACGGACCGGAGGCGCTGAAGGTAGCACGCTGGGCAATGGAAGCCATCCTGCCCATAGGTACACTCGATATTATCGTCAGCCTCTTAAAATTGGTTTATACAAAGGAATCCTTAATTCGCCCTTCGGGTATACTTTGACATTTTATTTCAGCTATGGAGATCGATCTCTACTCCATTTAAGATCTGAAAGCTAGCTCAAACATATTAGTTCTGTCTATCGTTAAGTACCGCTCCACTTGATTGGTTAGAACCACAAGGATATCGGGATGCCATTCCATGAGTACGTTTCAGTAAATTCTCAAATTTCAATTGATCTCCGTATAATGCAACAATACCAGATTACCCTACTCATCTCCGGCGACGACGGTGTAAATCCCGGGGACAAAACCAATTAATTGTGAAGTATAGTGATAGTCATTATCGGGCCAATATCCCTTTATTGTGACTTCATATTTAAATTGCCGGGAGTTATTGCCCGGATTGAGATTAGAATCTTCGATGACATTGGCTGTGTCACTTGAGGGTTGAAAAGGATAAGAGATTATCGGTGCATTGGTAGGACACAACCGGATTGCGTGAGGATCATAAATCGTGAGCGGTGTTGCAGCCGAAAAATTTAAAGAAGTGTAATCTCCCCGGAAAATCGCTGCTCCAAAGGGGGAGATGAAATCGCAAGGGTCTCTTTGTAAATGATCGTATGCCCAATTGTCAGATTTAGGAATATTGTTCATATTGGGGAGGGTATTTACCTCATCAAGAATGATCGTAATTTCATGGCCGGGTTGATAGGTTGTTGAATCTAATGAGAGGGACAAACTCAAACCGTTGATAGATTTGGATGAAGCGGAATTGACTCCACTAAGGTTTGTTGTCACGCGTGATGAAGGCAGAGTGGAGGAGTTTCCACAACCGGCTAAGAGTAATACAATTCCAAGAAATAGTATCGCTGCACCAATGATTTTTTCCCCATGTTTCACTTCTTGCTCCCCGTTCAGAATAACTCAATATTGAACATCGTTAGCACTGTGGATTTAGAAACGATTATATCCTTTCCTATTAGAATTATCAATGCCGTACATATTGTCGGCGACGTGAGCCTGTCATCGGGATAGCTACATGCACTTAGCGGTGAAAAGCTCTCGAAGTGAAACTGGTGATTCTCTGATAGCGAATGTTTCTTCGAATGACTCAAAATACTATTTTATTACCGGATTAGTATATTCAAATTGAGGTCAATATCTCTTTTTGTGACCCAGTAATCTTTTGTAAATTTGGTCAGATTTCCTTTTATAGTTTTCAGATTGATGTTGACGTACCACCTGCGACAGTAGGACTATAATTCAAGGTGCTACTGTTTCAGGGGGTAACATCAAGAGCGTTCAAGACAGATACATTACCTGTGGTTGTCCAGGGAAAATCGTAAATTGAGAAAATCTGGTAGAACTGAATTCAACTTAGAGGTTTGCCCAAATACGTCTCTTCATCATTATGTTTTTAAACGACAACAGCATTCTCACCGCAGAATAGTCGGTTCCATTTCCAGATTGTAGCGACAGGTAAATGCATCTAAAAAATAGGCCATTTGTGCCCCTTATTCTGGCAACTGCATCACTGGTATTTCATTTCAGAAAGGTAAGCTTTGCCCTGGCAGGCGAGACAGATGTTGTCGTCATTGGCAAGATAAGATTCTTTACATATCGGGCAAATAGCATATTTGTATTCCTCTTTGGAGGATAGCGCCTTAATATCAACCATAACATGATGTACACCGAATATTTCGGTGCCTGAATTCTTGATTTCCGCCATGAGACGTTCTTTGTCCTGCTCTTTTCTAGATTTTAAAGAAAAAAACCAGCTGTTTATCTCCGGAAAGGCTTTAACTTTTTCCGGGTCGACAAAAACTCTAACTCCTTCGCCGGAGTGTTTATCATAAAGACTAAGGGCAAAACGTCCGGTATTAATAATCCTCATCCATCCATTGCCATAAGTACAAGGAGTAAGAATTTGAATCGAATCCGGTACACATTTATCAGTCTCGGAAATCGCGTCGAATAATACATCTTCAGGCAGGTTACGGCGCGCTATATCTACCATGATCCCGCCTAAAATGACACCCGGAGCGGGATTACCGTGAAACGCGCGTACTTTTTGCACAAATTCTTCAAAAGTATAGGAAGCAATGTTCATCTTTGCGATATCTCCTTAATTCTACTTTGGTTATTTTAACTGGCATAATATTTCCTATGGTATATGGTCTTTTGTTTATTTACAAATTCCATGGTCCGGAGTGATCATACTGTATTTTCTAAGCCAACTTAAAATAGTTGAGTGATGTTATTTGGTTTCGGTTTATTGTAAATCGACTACTCGTCGAGCTCAGAGAAACATTCCTGCTGCACTATATATAGCTGTGAGAAAGACCAACGCTCATCCTGGTTTTAACTCCCTTAAAAACAGCATCACCCTATTGTCTTATGGCGGCGATAGACAGAAAACGATCCAGAAGTTGCTCTATAGCTCTCGTATGAAAACCATGCTTACGATAATTGCTAGCTTCATGTTTTGCTCGATTCTCATCACTACAAATTAACTTTAGCTCAAACTCATGATAATTTATTAAGTGCTTCTCTGTTTTTGTTTGGTATGACATTATTCTATTTCCTTAATTCTGTTTGTTACGTGAATTACAATGAGTAATAAATTTATTAATACGTAAATGAGCTGATGTTCGACTCCAGTTTGAGAAGATTGAACAAGCTACTTCTGTTCGGAGAAAGAGACAGGCTGAGATTTATTAATAATAAACGCCTCAATTACCTTCGTTTTATAATTATTTTTCCACTTTGTATTTGGATCTTTCACTGGCATTCTGATACCAGCCGTTCCTGACACCTTCTTTCATATCGAATTGAGGGACATAGGGCTTGATATCCAACAAAGGAGTCCCATTAATCATATCCACGCCACCAATATCTAGAATATTTCCCTTTACACGATAAAGACTGACAATGGAAAGACCGATCGGATTAGGCCGGTTAAAATGACGAATAGCAAAAATACCTTTTTTGTCCTTATCAAGGAAAGGCTTGGTTAACAATGCACAGCCTTCAGCTTTATGAAAATAGTAAAGAAGGATAAGGTGTGAGAAACCCTCGATATCTTGAAGTCCTTCTGCATATTCTGTATATAACTCAATATGCCCCTTATTGCTTTGGGCAAAACAACCCTGTATTGGTGTATTTTCTTTTTGGGAATAAGGTGTATAAATAATTCCTATAGGCTTAAAAGTTATTTCTTCAGGCATAGCTCCTCCAAAATGTCACAATTATTTCCAAATAACAAATGACTTAGAAATAAACTATAAAGATCAGCATGTGATAATAACTAAATGTTCAGATGGCTCACATCTGGTCATTACCTTATGTATATGGTATTCCCATCGGCGTAATATCATAGCCTCCCAGCGACTCGATCTGGCGACGGAAGTCCCTCAGTTTCAATAATTCCAGTAAAGATTGAATTGCTGGCATTTCCAGAAAACGGTTGGGAATCACCAGATCGTACGGCTCTTCGTTGAGGGCAAGAAAATCCAGCTCATTCGCCCGCGCGGAGGCTTCGATGCCGATGCCGCAGTCTGCTAGCCCAGCCGCCACCATTTCGGCGGTCGCCAGGTCGCCCTGGACAATGTGTTCATAACCATGGATATTCTTCGCCGGTATTCCGGCTTCTCTGATCAGACGTGTCAACAGCCCGCGGGAACCGGCTCCGGGTTGGCGGTTGATAAAAGTAACATTTGGCTTTGCGAGGTCATCGATGTTTTTGATAGATTTGGGGTTGCCCGCAGTAACCATCATTCCTTGCCGCCAGATGGCAAACCGGATGACAGTACATGGGAACGGCACGATTTCTTTCACCAGTGGAATATTATATTGGCCAGTGACATTGTCCTTGAAATTACAACCCGCGATGTGAATTTCCCCATTCGCCAGTGCACGCAGGGCGGGGATGCTTTCCACTTCAACCCAGATCAGCCGAACTCCCAGATCGCGGATCATCGCCGTAATGATGGAAGCTGATGGGTCGCAACCGGCAAGGATAATCGTCGGGATTTTAGCGGCCGCCTGGTTTATCAGTCTTAACTCAATATGTTTTTTACCATGATTGTCGAAAGCGATCGCGTCGGCCGGGTTCAAGATATGACTAACCGACAAACTTTCTTTCATGGGGCGGGCCAGTAAACGGGTACCAAGCTGTACAAGCTGCATCCGCGTACCATCTGGTATGGACTTGGAATCACCGATCAGTTCTGCCCTGATAATTTTATCCTTGTTATCATCCAGCCAGAACAAATTATCAACCGTCACCTTGAGTTTGCGCGCCAGACGCAATGCGATCTCGGTCGAAGGCACCGCTTTACCCGATTCGATTGCCGTGTAAGCCTGACGGCTGATACCCGCCGCTTCTGCCAGGTCGGTTTGTGTTAACCCGGCTTCTTTTCTGACCTCAAGGATTTTACTTTTAACAGTCATGTGCCTTCATGGTAAAGCGTATTTTTGTACTTGTCAATAATATTGAATGCTTTTAGAAAGAAAACATCTGATTGCCACTTTTTACCATTGTGTACCTTGGCTACCTATTTCAACCCTTGACAGTTGCCTTGCCATAATTGTAAAGTAAACTTTATATAGTAGTCAATTAGGCATGACATTTAATTTTACTGCCAGAAACGGATTTTACAATCTATTTACTTCGCGTCCTATTTAGATGAAGGAAGATACGCAACAGGATGTTTAAGAATAAGAAAAGGGTCCCTTACTCAGTTATTATATTGGGTTTGGGCATTTTGCTGGTTGTCGCAATTATGTTTTCCTTTTTCTTGGGGCGTTATCCTATTAATCCTTCTGAGTTATTTGGCATTCTTTTATCCAGAGTAATCCACATTAAACAGTTCTGGACAGACCAGATGGCGACGATTTTATTCAATGTGCGCATGCCCCGGATTTTACTAGCTTGTTTAGTTGGGTGTTGCCTGTCTGCTGCTGGCGCATCATACCAGGGTATTTTCCAAAATCCGATGGCGGCTCCGGATATTTTAGGCGCTACTGCCGGCGCAGCATTCGGCGCGGCACTGGCAATCCTCCATAACCAAAATCATCTGATGATTACACTTTATGCCTTTGTCTTTAGTTTGCTGACTGTCGCTATCGTATATTTTATCAGCAAGAAAGCCCAGGGGAAACAGGTATTGGGGTTAATTCTGGCAGGTATCATGGTAGGCTCGCTGTTTTCCGCAGGCACGTCCTATATCAAACTGGTAGCAGATACCAGTAATCAGTTGCCTGCCATCACTTACTGGCTGATGGGCAGTCTGTCCGGGGCGACAACAACAACGGTGGCCATAGTATTGATTCCGATGGCATTGGGACTGATTCCCCTTTTCTTTTTACGATGGAGAATCAATGTATTGACGCTGGGTGATGACGAAGCGCGTACCATGGGAATTAATTCAACGAGGCTGCGTATCATCGTGATTATGTGTGCCACGCTGGTTACGGCCGCCAGTGTTTCGGTTAGCGGTATGATCGGCTGGGTTGGATTGGTAATTCCGCATCTGTCCAGAAGATTAGTCGGCAATAACTACAAGCATCTAATGCCGGCAACTATGCTCTTCGGAGCCATCTTTATGCTGCTTGTAGATGATGTTTCAAGGAATTTATTACAGACGGAAATTCCCCTTGGTATTCTAACTGCCTTTATCGGAGCGCCGTTTTTCGTCTACCTTATTACTAGAAAAGAGGAAACATTTTGAGTATTAGGGTTTCCAACCTCAGTTTTAGTTACGGTGAACGGCTCATTTTGGATAACGTAAATGTTATTGCAGAGCCAGGTCAACTGCTTTCTGTTATAGGGCCGAATGGCGTAGGGAAGAGTACTCTCTTTCACTGCATGCTGGGGCTGCTAAACGGTTACAAAGGGCAAATAACCATAAAAGGCAAAGACATAAAAGGGCTTGATGTCAACGAAATGGCAAAGCTGATTGCCTATGTTCCACAAAGCCATTATCCGTCTTTTAATTTCAGTGTGTTTGATATGGTGCTTATGGGAACAACCGTTCAGGTTTCTGCTTATTCCACGCCGGGCAAAGAACAAATTAAACTGGTGGAGACTGCTTTAGAGCGGTTGGGAATTGCCCATCTGAAGGATCGCGGTTACACCAAAATCTCCGGTGGGGAACAGCAACTAACCATTATTGCCAGGGCATTAGTTCAGCAAACCAGCGTACTCATTTTAGACGAGCCTACTGCTAATCTGGATTTCGGTAATCAAATCCTTGTACTGACGCAAATCAAGTATCTGGCAAGAGACGGATACGCAATTGTCCAAGCTACACATAATCCCGAACATGCATTCATGTTTTCCGACCGTGTTCTGGCAATCCACGGCGGTAAAGTCCTCGCAGACGGTATGCCGTCCAATATTGTAACTGAAGAACTGATGCGCAAGCTTTATACAGTAGATATTGACGTGCAAAGCCTGTACCAGGACAAAGTGCGTGTCTGTATCCCCAAAATCGTTATTGAAGATAATCACCCCAAAGTCTGATTTTTATATCAAATTTGTTTTACAAGGAGTACTAAGATGTAATGAATTGCTCACGTCACACCGTAATTTAGGGTTTTCCGCCAAATTATTTAAAAAAGGAGTTCAAATACGAAAAGTAAAGTTTTAGCATTAATTGTTGCCGCTAGTCTCATACTGACGATGGCGGTCGGATGCACAAATACAACTACGACTGCTACGACAACCACTACTACGACCACCACTACCCCTACCCCCACAACATTTGTTTTTACAGATTCTTTAGGCCGCAAAGTAACAGTTCCTACGAATATTACCAAGGTTGCTCTTTCTGGGCCGCTGGCTCAAATTGTACTTTTTGCTCTTTGTCCGGACAAACTCGTAGGGGTTGCCGCAACCTGGGACGCCTCGGCTGCCCAGTTCCTGGACCCGAAGTATTATAACCTCCCCAATCTCGGACAGCTTTATGGAGGCAAGGGTACTCTGAATCTGGAACAGATAGCTGCGACCGGTGCGCAAATTGTTATTGACGTCGGCGAAATCAAGGCCAATATGGCTACAGATATGGATACACTCCAAAAGCAATTAGGTATCCCCGTGGTTCATATCGACGGATATACAGCTACCATGGGAAATTGCTACAGAATGTTGGGGGATCTTCTTGGTATGCAAACACAGGCCGCCGTTTTAACGCAATATTGTGATAAGATCTATGCAGACACACTTTCCATTTCAAATAGAGTAGGCGCAAGCGGCAAGCCCAGCCTTCTGTATATCGTTGGCACTACCGGACTCAACGTTATTGCAAAAGGTTCCTATCACGCTGAGATAATCGACCTACTCTCTAATAATGTAGCTGTTGTGAGTAATCCGTCAAGCAGCGGTAACGGCAACGCAGTGACTTTGGAGCAGATTATGCTGTGGAACCCCTCAGTTATTATCTTTTCTACGGGTAGCATCTATAGCACAGTGGGCACAAATAAAGATTGGGCGACAATCGACGCAATTAAGAACGGCAAATACTATGAGGCTCCTTATGGTCCTTATAACTGGATGGGTTTCCCACCATCTGTGCAGCGATATTTGGGCATGGTATGGATGGCACAACTGCTTTATCCTGACGTGGCACAATACGACGTATATTCGAAAGTACAAGAGTACTTTAAGCTCTTCTATCACTGCGATATCACCCAAGCGCAGTACAATACATTAGTAGCTAACTCTCTGGGTAAACAATAATATTTATATATTTAATCCTTACACCCATTCCCTGCGATTAAACCGGAACCACACTCAGTAGGGGTGTGGTTCCGGTATTGAGAAATCCCTGGAAACTATGGGCATCGATCACTTAAAAGATAAGTCTTATACTAAAATCAGCGGTGGCAAAAGGCAGATGGTTATCTTTGACCGGGTACTTGCACAGCAGTCTTCTTTGCTTCTGCTTGATGAGCCGACATCACAATTCGGTTCTTAGCATTCGGTTCTCCGGAGGAGGTTATTACAGAATCCAATCTGGAGAGTATTTATAATATCAAAGTTTGAGTAGCGGACATTGACGGCAGCATAGGTTACCGCGTTTGCATACCTGTGAAAAGCGAGCTAAATTGCTCGTGCACTAAAAAAATCAATTTTGGAGAAGTTGTATGATAGAAAAAATGGACATCTATCTGGAAAAAGCTAAAGCCTTTCACGGCGATGTCTGCGCCGGAATCGTGTTGGGCACTCGCCTTACACTAGCGGGTATGAAGGCATTGGGGCTTGACCCTGCTAAGAAAAACAAGAACCTTATTGTTTTTGTAGAGATTGACCGATGCATTACCGATGCGGTGCAGGCAATTACAGGTTGCTCTCTGGGACACCGGACGCTCAAATATGTAAACTATGGCAAGTTCGGAGCGACCTTCTACGACTTAGACAGCAAGCGGGCAGTGCGCGTTACCGAACGAAAAGGAATACGCGCCAAAGCTGGCGATGACATCTCCACGGCATTCTTTACTTTTTCCGATGAGGAATTAGTGCAGGTGGAGGATGTTGAAATCAATTTGGATGAAAACGACTTGCCTGGCAAGCCGCAGAAGATAGAGGAATGTAAGCAATGCGGCGAACTCATCTTCGATGGAAGAGAAGATAATATTAGAGGCAAGCTCCTCTGTCGTGCCTGCACCAACGGCGCTTACTACACACTGAAAGTAAAGAGAAATGTCAAGAAACAAGAGGTGAAACAATCATGATGAAACTGATAAATGACCTGATTGCGGCAGGTAAGAATAATGCTGCCCCCGTGAAAGATGTCCGAGTGGGAATATCATGGACTGGAGTCTGGGGTAAATACTGCGGGTTATCCAAAACCTACGGTATTCCCTTTGTACATGGTAATTATACTCGCGATATGGGACATCTGACAGAAAAAACAACTATAGAACTAGCTGAATATGCCAAGTCATGGAATTTAGTGGAGGCTAGCATCGGAGTGGCTGCGATCAACTCCATGTTCAAACCTGTGAATGCGATCGATGCCAACGCCCAAGAAATTATATTCAAAAAAGCCGTGGGAAAACGGGTTGCGATGTCCGGCGCATTTCCTTTCACTCCCCAACTCAAGAAACTGGCCAAGCAACTATGGGTGTTTGAACTTGAATCATCATTCATTAATCCTTCAGAGGGTATCATCACCGAAACCGCAGCCGAGTATATTATCCCGGATTCGGATGTAGTTATCATAACCGGCTCGGCCCTTATCAACAAGTCCATGGAACGACTTCTGGAATTGGCGCGCCAAGCTGGGGCTTATACTATTGTTCTTGGTCCCAGCACCCCTCTCTCAGCAGTCCTCTTCGACTATGGTGCTAACCTGGTAGCAGGGGCAGAGGTGGTTAAACCCGAACCTATTCTCCTAAAGCTCAGTCAGAGCGGCGGCATGCTGGATAGCAGGTCTTGCCCCGGAGAAATAGCTTTCAAAGTGATGGAGAAATGAACAGGATGACAGATCCTACCAAAGTTGATATCATTGCTAGAACTGCTTTTGCGCCAGTCTATCCCTGCCTCGCCGAACAGTATTAATGATATCGACTGGACTTGGATGTGGCATTGGCAGATAGGCTAAGCTACTTTCCCCTAACCAATGTTCCCATTTCTGTGATAACCGGGCGTGCTCCCTGCCAACCTAAACCGAATATAGCAGTGGTGCAGGTAAAGAGTAACGGTAGGCAAGAAGCTAAACCGAGATGGTAAAGCTATTTGTAGGCATTGGGTTAACGGTAAATATTGTGGTGATTAAAATAAAAATCATAATTTGAGGTAAAATATGGATTTTAATGCTATTGATTGGAATGAGATGTGGCAGGAAGCATCAGGTCGGTTAAATGGTGACCAAAAAGCTCAAAAAGATATCTGGAATCGGCGGGCGGAAAGTTTTAGTAAAAGGATTATCAGGGTAGTCGATGGCCGCGAAGGACTGGATAAAGATGATTACATTTCGAAAATGCTGGCCCGCATCGAGGTAAAGCCGGAATGGAGTGTTCTGGATATTGGTTGTGGTCCGGGTACATTAACGATTCCCCTCGCAAAGAAAGTGAAAAGTATAACAGCCCTAGATATTTCTTCGGAGATGCTGAAGTTTTTGAAGATTAATGCCGACAAAAGCGGCCTTAATAATATCAATTATCTTGTTTCTTCGTGGCAAGATGCACTGGCAGGGGATAAGATAGGAGAGCATGATGTTGTAGTCGCTTCACGC
>Ga0182021_10011817_pt1 | contig 10376 bp, 7 predicted proteins | sample 612E3MmetaG_FD_120493 | JGI IMG/M metagenome (GOLD analysis project Ga0182021, IMG submission 120493) | Permafrost microbial communities from Stordalen Mire, Sweden - 612E3M metaG (Illumina Assembly) | ecosystem: Environmental > Terrestrial > Soil > Wetlands > Permafrost | place: Sweden... | reverse complement strand
GTTCCGCCCGCCCATGAGTAGATCAGGGTCGGCGCGTTCCCGGAGCCGATCGACGTGCGGATCTTCTCCTTGTAGGCGTCTGAGGCGAACAAGTCGACGGTGATCTGAGCGTCGGGATGGGCCTTGTTCCATGCATCGACCGCGTCCGAGAAGAACACCTCCGCCTTGGTGGACGCTGTCCAGACAGTAATTGGGGCACCGCTGGTCGAGCTACCGCTCGTGGGGGTGCTTGAGCTACCGCTCGTGGGGGTGCTTGAGCTACCGCTCGTGGGGGTGCTTGAGCTACCGCTCGTGGGGGTGCTTGAACCGCAAGCAGCCAGTGTTGCCGACAGGGCGAATGCTGTGGCGAGCGCCAGCGCCCGCTGAAGCGTTCTGGTCTTCATCTGAGCCGCGTCCTCCTCCGTTGGAGTGCGTCGACCGGTCGCCCGAGGGCTCGGAACGAAACCTATCGACATCTTGCTAGTGTACGGTAGGGACTTGAGCACCGCATTGTCAATAGTGAGAGGTTCACGACACGCGGGCAATCAGTCGATCAGGGTTCTCGATCGCAATCCGCCCGAAGACTGGCAGCGAAATGTCTGCGAAACCTTTCCGGATCGGCTACTGTCACCTCGATCGCTAGCAGCACAGGAGGTATGGATGAGCGGCAGGTCGGGAGGACGGGTCACAGCGGCGCAGATCGCGGTCCAGGCGGGCGTGTCGCTGCCCACCGTGTCGAAGGTGCTCAACAGGCGAAGCGGTGTCGCTCCGGAAACCCGCCGCAAGATTGAGGCATTGCTCGACCAGCACAACTACGTCCGCCGGGTGGGTCGGCTCGCGCAGTCGGCCGGACTCATCGACCTCGTCTTCGACGGGCTTGACACCCCTTGGGTCCTGGAAGTACTCGGGGGGGTCGAAGATGGACTGCGCGGCAGCGGCCGGGCCGTCGTCGTCACCGGGGACCACAGTGATCCTGCGGCAGCGAAGGCATGGCTCGAGAACCTCTCAGTGCGCCCGTCCGACGGCGTCATCATGGCCGTGACGGAGCTCACCGATCGCCAACGTTCCCAGCTCGACTCCCTGGGCCTGCCCTTCGTTGTCATCGACCCGGTCGGCCAGCTGGATCCTAATGTCATGTCGGTCGGGGCAGCCAACTACACAGGTGGCCTGGCCGCCACCGAACACCTTCTCTCGCTGGGGCACCGCCGGATCGCCATGATCGGCGGACCGCCCCACATGCTGTTCAGCCGAGCTCGCAATGATGCCTACCGCAGCGCGCTCCTGAACGCCGGCATCCCGATCGACCCGGAACTGATCACGACCGGCGACTGCCGTACCGAGGACGGCTACCGCCAGGCAACCCGGCTATTTGCGCTGCCCGAACCGCCGACCGCGATCTTCGCAGCGAGCGATCAGCAAGCCACCGGCGTGTACGACGCGGCCAGGGACTATGGCCTGTCGATCCCCGATGACCTGAGCGTGGTCGGCTTCGATGATCTCCCCAGCGCCTCCTGGCTACGACCGCGACTCACGACGGTCCGACAGCCGATCCGGGCCATGGCCGCGACCGCGACCGACATGCTCCTCAAGCGGATCGACGCTGACGGCCCCTCCTCATCGAGGGTCGAGCTGGCCACTCAACTGATAGTCCGCGAGAGCACGAGGAGCGTGGCAGAGGCCTCCAGAGTCTAGAGAAGCTGATACACCCACGGCCAGTGGACGCGGGCGCCCTCGGCGCGCTCCGGTTCAATCCTTTCACCCCGACCCCGCACGATCGGGTGATAGTGTCTCAGCGCAGATCGGTCTCATTGGATACGGTTCACAGGTCACAGTCGGGGGTTGAATATGCGTCGCATCGCAGTTGTTGTCTCTGGAGTGCTCGTAGTCGTCGCAGCGACGCTGTTGATCGCGGGTGGGAGGGGGATGTTCCACGGTCGCCTTCCACCGGACACCCTAGCCACGACCTCAGCACAGGCCGAAGACGTGGCCTTCTCTATAGCCTCAAACGCAGGTTGCGGGGAATTCGATGGTGACGAGGCCCCCCACGACGTGTCTGCTAACACCTGGCAATTCGACTGCAGGATAGGCGACGTCTCGTACCGCATCTTTGTCTATGGCAGCGACCAAGCAAGGTCCGCGGGCCTGGCAGGGCTGCAAGCCGACGGCCGACCCTACGTTGCCAAGGCGTACTACGCCGTGACGACGCTCGTAACGGAAGCCGCGGGCCAGACGACGCCAGCCACGCCTCCGCCAGCATCGGTCCTGGATCCGTTCAGGTAGGCTCGTCAGATCACATACGAACGGGTGTGCGGTTGACACGTAAACCCGGCGCGCTCCCGGCTGGGCCAATCGCCGGAGCGTCGGCCGTGAGCCACGTTCGACGAACGCACGACATTGCGCAAGGCCATCGCAGCCACCCCTACGATGCCGCGATCGTGCCGGTATACCAAGGCTCCCCAGGGGCAAGTGTTTACCAATTGGTAAACGATGGTGAACCGCCACGCTCAGCGGCCCGATTACCAACCCGGCGTCGATTACCAAAGGTAGCCGATGGTAAGCCGGCCCCTCGTGGCGGAGCCCGCGATGGTAGCCCTCGAAGCTGGCGAAGGTAGTCCATGGTGGTCGGGCAGGTAATGCCTACGATGCTCGATGGTGTTGCTTTCGGAGCCCGGCTGAGTGATCCATGTGGGCGTCCATCTCGTACCCGAGGCACCCACCCATGACCGCTCAACCACTCCCCGCCCTGACCAGCGGAGACCCGTCCGCCTGGGACCAGGCCCTGTACGGCTTCCTGGTCGAGAAGGGCAACCGCTCCGGCTCCCGGCGGACGGTCGAGAGCTACTCCAGAATGCTCTGGCCGTTCTTCGCCGATCTCGGCAAGACGCCCGACCGGGTGAAGCCAGCGGACGTTCTGGCCTGGGTACACGGCATCGGCAAGTCCGGTCGAACCCCCTCGGCGACGACGGTGGGTGCGCGGATCGCCTGCCTCTCCTCCTTCTATCGCTTCCTGATCCGGATGGGCTTGGTCGTATCCAACCCGACCGACGCGGTCGAGCGACCGAGAGCCACTCAGTCGGTCGCCCGGGGATACGGAGCAGACGCGGTCCGCCGGCTCCTCGCGGTCGTCCCCGACACGGTGGCTGGCCGGCGAGACAGGGCCATCCTGCTGACGCTGGTTCTCACCGGGCGCCGCCGGGCCGAGGTGATCGGCCTGCGCGCAGGCGACCTGAGTCCCGAGGGCGAAACGGTCTTCTACGCCTATCGCGGCAAGGGCGGCAAGCATGGTCGTCGGGAACTCCCCCACCCCGCTTACGAGGCGATCTGCGCGACCCTTGCCGATGCCGGCAAGGAGCTGGCGACCATGGCTCCGGGCGAGTCGCTCTGGCAGGCCGGAGCCCGGCCGGAGGGAGTCACGAGCGGCACGTTCTACGCCCGGTTCCGCCGGTACCTCGCGGCGGCTGGCCTGGCGCCGACCGGGATCCACGTCTTGCGGCACACGGCGGCGAAACTGCGACGCGATGCCGGTGAGTCAATCGAGGCGGTCAGCGCGTTCCTGGACCATTCGAGCCTCGCGGTCACGAGCGTGTACCTGCGGCGGCTGGAGGGCCAGGAGGACCTGACCTGGCGCGAGGTGGCCGAGGCGATCGGAGTCGAATGACAGTCCGCCCTACGGGCGGAGAGGCCAGCCGCAAGCACTTTCTCGCCGCATTCCGGGGGTGGGTCGCGACTTTGCGACTCAAGCTATCCGATCGAGAAGCCAATGCCGCAGTCCATTACCCAACAGTTCCTCATCAGAACGCCGCCCGCCCTCGTCTCCTCTGGGCCGAAGCTAATGTTGGTGCCGCCCACTTCCATCTCGACCTCAGCCACCGCGACGGGGAACTGCACGCCATCGGCCACGTAAACGGGCTCATCCGGCCGCGAGTAGCGGGCGATGAAGATGTCAGCGTCGGTCGCGTCCCAGAACTGAATGGAGAGGCGGTCGCCATTGTCGTACTGGGCATGGATACGACGGCCGGATGGAGGGCTCTCGAAGTCGACTGGTGTCCCAATCGTGTACCACTCGTGATCGACCATCACCAGTCGCGGTTCTTTCGTCTTCGAGATCATTGCGACGCTCAAAAGCAGCATTCCGTCCTCGTCGCGCCGCTCACATACGACGGCGTGGCCGGCGATTTCGACCATCACCGGGGTGCGGAGATAGAAGTTGCCGCCGACCCGGGTGATCAAGTCGCGCCTGCGCCAATCAAACCTGCCCTTCACCTCTGCCGACAGCGCGTACGAGGATCGCTTGAACTCGCGCAGTTGGTCGAGCGTGAAGGACCCTCCGTCGGCCTTGGCGTGGTGCTCGCCGCAGAGTGCGATCATGCCTTCAGGGCGGTGGTGAGGTCCCTGTGCAAAGGGCGGATCGAAGTGATGGTATTCGAGGTACGGGGATGCGCACCCCGGGACCGGGCATCCATAGCCCACCTCTCGCCGCAGCAGCCGCTTCACTGGAGCGGGTGCCGTCCTGCCGGGATGGTCAGCCCCATCCACCATGTCACTCCTCACCGTAGCTCTGAACTCATGCTAGCTCCCCGATGCACAGTAGAGAGCGGCCGTTCTGTCAATCGCCGAAAGCGGAGATAAGCCCGGGATAAGCGGTCACTGCTAGGGTCCGCTCGGGTCGGGCTCCGCTCTGTGGCCGGGCCGATGCCGGACGACGGTGAGCGAGCCAGCGAGGGAGCTGCCCCAGGCGTCCCGACCCCGGTCGATCGTCGATTGGAGGAGCAGGGCGCCCGGCCCTCGTCTTCTGCTGCCTGCCCTGGCGGGGAGCCGGCTCCTGTCCAGCTTGTTACTGCGTCGCGCGCCGCGGGTCGCCGACGATCCCGGTCCGGTGTGGGCCGTGGCGAGCGGCCGGGTCGGCTAACGCGCCCGGCGGCACATTACGGGCTAATGGTCACTGTCCCGGACGCCAGCGTGTTTCCGCCGAGGTCCTGAACGGTCCACGTGTGGCTGCCCGTAGGGATGACCGCGGCATTGAGGGTCTGGCCGTATACGTCATAGTCCGATCCGCTCGCCGACTCCGACTTGATCGTCACTCCGTCGAACAGGATGTTCACGGCCTGTCCGCCCGGGATGGTGCGAGTGAAGTGGGCCACCATCGCCAAGGGGCTCGACTGCGTGAAGGTGTCGGCCTGGCCGGATACCTCGAACGTGGTCGTGTCGAACGAAGTGCCGAACCAGATCACTCCGGCTGGCGGGAGATTAGCCGTGTTCGGCCCCGTGTTCAGCCGCGTGGAGAGATTCGGGAGCTGCGAGACGAGAAGGCCCACTGCTCCCAAGACGAGGAGAAGAAGCACTAAGCGCACGACCGGGGTTCGCCGGCCCTTTGGCGCGGATGTGCCTTGGCTCGTGCTTGCCATCCCCCACGGCACGGGCTGGGCGGTAGGCGGGGGCGGTTGTGGTGGCCGGTAGTCGAAGCCACAGTTCGGGCAGATAGGCAGCGTGCCCGAGCGTGGGGTTTGACAGCGGGGACACGCGGTCGCCGCTGTGTCTACCCGATAGTCGAAGCCACAGTTCGGGCAATAACTGGCGCCGTTGCGTGGCGTTCCACAGCGCGGACAAGTCGTGACCATCGGTCCCCACCTTTCAACCTAGCGGACACGCAACCAGTCTACGTCCCGACTCGCTGGCCGACTGCGTCGTGGCAGTCAGACCAGCTGCGCCGGCGGCTCGCGTTTATCTGTTGCCCTGATTCCCGGCCCTAGTGGTGCCGGACGACGGTGAGCGAGCCGGCGAGGGTGATGCCCCAGGCGTCCCGACCCCTGCCGCCTGTGGGGGCCGATTCGGGCTGGATATGCCCCAATTCTTCTATGACCTCCTCGGTAGTTTCGCGATCACGCAAATGGCTTAGGTATTGCGACCGTCCGGGGCGATGTGGGAGCCGTGGCTCCGAACATCCGCGCGGTCGTGGCCGAGACGCCTAACGCATCGAGACTCGCCGAAAAGGCCGCCGCCTAAAAGCGCCCAAACAACTAGGGCACGAGACCGCTGCACCAGGGCGCCGGGTCCATCGTTCGGCGATCCTGACGCTCGACGACCCCCCTACCGGGGTCCGCGACCGCCGCCACCGGCGGATCTTTGGCGTTCGAATACTTGGCGGCGACCACACCGTGGCCTGGCGCGGTCTGTGGGTTCGCGTCCAGCCTGAGGAAATCGACCCCCACCCCTGCCAGAAGGGTATCCGGCGAATCTATACGGGGCGCCTCGGCGCGGCCGTGGCGATCTCGTCGATGCTATGACGTTGAAGCCATTTGCGAGCGGCCGCGGCCTCGAAGCCGCGGACGCGCAGCAGTTCCATGGCCGCGTCGCGTCGCTTGCGGGCGTCGAGGTAGGCGCGGATCTTCCCAACAGTGCCATCGTCGACTCGGTACCCGCCATCGGGCCCCTTCTGCGCGACCTTGGCCAGGAGCTTGTAGTAGTAGCGCTCGCTGATCTCAAGCTCGTCCCACCGATGAAACTCCACCGCGGATGTGCGATGGGCCCGAACCAGCGTCGTGGCGTGGCGGGCAATGTAGCGGCGGATGGACCCGGCGCCACGGGTCGGGTCGAAGCCAGGGCGAAGCAGCCGCTCGAAGAGCAGGGCGGCGGCTTCTTGGGTGTCTGAGGCCCCGGTGCCTGAACGGACACGGGCCACATCGCGCGGGAACGCGGATGCGAGCGATGCCGGAATGAGCGCCGTTTCCTCGCCTTCGAGGTAGCCATGCCAGTAGGCGACAAGGAGCATCTGGGCGATGACTTCCTCGGGTGTGCTCTGCCCATCGAGAGACAGGATCGGCACGCCGTGAGCATGAACTGCCCGGGCTTCAGCCCGCCACGGTCGTGGAGGGCGAGCAGCGCCTTCAATAGCCCAGACTCGCGCCACGAACGCCCAGTCAGATGGATGCGCCGTCATCCGGGCCACGATCAGGATCGGCTCGCCGGCAACAATCGCCATGCCGTCTTCTGGCGGCACCAGCAACTCGACGAGACCGGGATGGTCGGGAGTGTCATTGGTGACGATGAAGACACGCCGGCTCACCTGGACCCACCAGCCCTCCACCGAGCCCGCAACGACAGGAACGTGGACATGACGTCCGGAGTCCATCAGCCGGCGACCGAGCTCAACGGGGGACCCGGCCTTTGCCTGTTGGACGAACCAGACGCGCGGCGCGAACGCGAGCCAGCCGTCCCTGTGGACGGCGGCGAGGACCACGGCCGCAGCGCACAACGCCTCGGCCTTGCCCACGGCGCGCGGCGAGAGGTTCTGGGCTGGCGCAATCTGGAGCACATTCGAGAACTCGGGGTGGATCGGATCGGCGATCGGCCAGACCTCGGAATTCGCCCCGAACGTAGCCGTCTGCATGTCAAGCGTGGCAACGAAAGGCAGCCCGCCGTGATCGATGTGGAGCTTGAACGGCTCGCCTTCGAAGCGGTGCCCTGTTAGCAACTCAAGCTCGGACTGGGCCTGCCGGGCATAGCGGAGTAGTTCGGCGTCCTGCTCCTCCCCGCTGATCCCGAGCCGCTCCTTAGCCTCGGGAAGCACCTTCTCGGCCCAATGTCCCATTTGGGCAGTATGTAGGGGTGTGAAGGCCTTCGCTAGTCCCGACCAGCCCACAAATCCCGCTGCGGCGCCTGGCTCTGTCAAGGGAGCGCGGCTGGTGCCGAGGCGCCTTGCCAAACCGCTCGAGATAGAGCGTTCATGGACGCCAGACCGTGAGGCGATGGTCGCTGCCCTGCGGGTGGTGCTTGGCCTCCCGCGCCAGCTTCCCGACCCCGGTCTCCGAGGTGTCCGATGACCGTGGCAACAGGGGTGCGGCGGGTGGCGACCTACGAGCGGGTGAGCTCCGAGGACCAGCGCGAGCGCGAGACCATCAAGACCCAGACCGACGAGATCGCGCGACGCCTGGCGACCCAGCCCGGAGTGGAGCTTGTCGGTCGGTACGTCGATGACGGAGTCAGCGGCTCCATCCCGATCGCCGAACGGCCTGATGGCCGGCGACTGCTCGAAGACGCAGTTGCCGGCCGGTTCGAGGAGCTGTGGGTCTACAAGGTCGATCGCCTCGGCCGCGACGCCGTGGATCTGCTGGTCGTGCGCCGCCGGCTCGACGCCCTGGGCGTCGCCCTCGTCTCGGTTGTCGAAGGACAGCCGGACCTTCTCGGCTACGACGTCCAAGCCGTCGTAGCCGACCACTACCGCCGCGAGTTCGCGAGGCGTTCGGCCGACGGCATGAACCGGGCGGCACGGGAGGGCCGCTACTGCGGCGGCATAGTCGCACTCGGTTACCGAGTCGAAGGCCGCGAGGCTCAAGCTCGCCTCGTGCCCGACGAGGCCATTGTGTGGGGCGACTGGTCCGCGGCCCGGTTGATCCACCAGATCTACGAGTGGATCGCGTTGAGTGGCTGGAGCTGCCGGCGGGTCGCCACCGAGCTGAACGCCCTGGGAGTTCCGACTGCATACGCGCGGGATGGTCGGGGCGTGCGAGGCAAGACCACTCAGAACCTCTGGCGAGCCGGCCGCATCCGCAACATGATCACCAACCCGGTCTATCGCGGCGAGCTCCAATACGGCCGTCGGACGCACAAGCGCGATCGCAAGGTCATCGCTGCGCCGATCGAGGGTCTGGTCTCCCCTGCCCTCTGGCAAGCCGCCCAAGAGGCACTTGCCCGAAACCGCCGCTGCATCAAGAACAGCCACCGGACCTACTTATTGCGGGGCGCCATTCGGTGCGCCATCTGCGGCCTGACCTACGGCGGCTCGGCAGGCACACCCCACAGTTGGTATCGCTGCGGTGGGCAGCTTGCCGAACGCGGCCCGATCGACGGCCGCTGCCCAGGCCGGTCGATCAACGTGGAGTTCATCGACACCCTGGTCTGGGCCGACATCGAGAGGTTCCTTCGCGACCCTGGCGATGTACTCGATGAGCTCGATGCCAGCCGAGAACGCGATGCTCAGGGAGCAATCGACGAGGCTCAGTTGATCACGCTCAAGGGGGCCCTCGAGTCGCTCGAAGCCCAGAGGGCGCGGGCCGTGAGCCTGGCCGTTCGGGGCGTACTGCCAGAGTCGGACCTACGGGCCGACCTCGAACGCATCGAGAGTGAGCGGACCGCCTTGGAGAGCCGCCTCGACGCCCTACGAGCCACGGAGAGCCCCGAACCCACCCAGGAAGCGGTAGATCTGCTGTCTCAGGTACGTGCCCGCCTGGACGCGGGCTTGTCCGACGAAGACCGCGCGGAGATCGTTCGCCTTCTGGTGCAGGTTGTTGCCCATACCGAGATCGACGACGCGGGCCGCAAGGGGCTGCGGCTCGCCATCACGTACAGGTTCCCGACTGTAGTTGTGACTCGCACGGGCATCCCTGAAGGTCACAACTACACCGTCCTGCGCCGTGTGTTCGAGCTGCCGGTGGGCCGCCAGCCCTCCCCTCCCCCATTTCACGCCCTGGTTGCGGGCACATCATGAGGACGGGGCCGCCTGTGGGGATGGGCCGTCCCCGGGTTCACCAACGGACTCTTCTTCACCAAGAGGTGAACGATGGTGAAGAGCGAGGAGCTCATCTGGACGCCAGAAGGGTGGATGCTCCTGCCGGCCTGATCGTCCTATCCGGCCCGCAGAGCTCGCCTCGCGATCGCGATCGCTCCCTCGCGGTCGCCCAGGCTATCGAGGGCACCCGCTCGGGCGGTGTCGACCAGCCGGGCCGCCGCCGCCTCGGCCCGCTCTCGAGCCGAGGCACGGAGAGCCTCAAGGTCGAGGCCATTGGGCTGGGCCCTTCTCGTCCGTCGCCGGTCGCCGGCCGGCTCATCGAGACTCACCTTGTGGAGGAGCCCGACCAGGGCCTCGGCGTCTTCCAGGAGCGCCGCCCACCCGGATGCCAGCTCTGGGAAGAGACAAGACTGGCCGTCGAGATAGCGGCGCTCCAGAAGAGTCCGGGCCTCCTCGATGACATACAGCTCGCCCAGCCAGGCCCTCGCCCGGGCCAGTGAGTCGGCCCAACGTTCGGCGTGGCCCGCGCCGCCGGCCACCGGATCGAAGCTCGCCAGCTCGTGGGCTAGGCAGATGGCCTCGGTCTCATACGACAGCGCGACCCGGCGCACCCGTTCAAAGCTCTCGGTCTCCTCGAAGAGCGCGTTGATCTCGAGGGCGAGATGGACCAGGAACAGGGCGTCGCGGACGGCCGCGCGGACGGCTTCCGCAACGCTCTCACGAGGCTGACCTCTGTTGGCTGCGGTGGCCGCGGCCGCGGCGGCCGCCGGGACGCGGTGGAACGGCGAGGCCGAGCCGGGTTGATCCAGGAGCCGGTCAAGGTAGGCGCGGGGCGAGCCGAAGGCGTGGGCCTCCGCGAGCCAGCGCAGCGTGGCCGTCCTGGGTGATAGGG
>Ga0182021_10011816_pt1 | contig 10376 bp, 8 predicted proteins | sample 612E3MmetaG_FD_120493 | JGI IMG/M metagenome (GOLD analysis project Ga0182021, IMG submission 120493) | Permafrost microbial communities from Stordalen Mire, Sweden - 612E3M metaG (Illumina Assembly) | ecosystem: Environmental > Terrestrial > Soil > Wetlands > Permafrost | place: Sweden... | reverse complement strand
GCCGCGGAACCGGACCCACCGGAGGCGGTGGTCTCGGTGGAGTTCTGATCTGAGGCCGCGCCGGCCATCGTTGTGGAGACGCCTGCGAACGCGGTGGTCGCCGGTGCAGCCGTGGTGGCATATCCAGCCGCCCCGTCGTCGGAATACCCGCCCGCCGTCGTGGTGGTTTCGCTGTAGGAGCTGCCGCAACCCCCCAGCGCAGCAAGCCCGGCGACCACAAGGATGATCGCGATGCCGATGGGGACCACGTACCGCGCGCGCGAAAGCACAGCTCTCATGACTCACCCCTCAAGTTGTTCGCCCCGAACCCTGTGCCGGCTAAGACGAGGGTCTAAGGAGGTGAGTTCCACGGCGCGACGCCCGACGTTTCACTCTGAGTGCAAAGTCCAGCCTCTTTGGCGCGGCGCCGTGGCCCGGCCGCGGCCACAACCGATTGCGGGAACCGCACGACGAGTCGTCGCACAGCTCGACGAGAATCCTGCAAGGTTGGGGGCCCACGGAGACAGTGCGCGAGCCAGCCCAGTCGTACCCTACCAGCGGGAGGGCGACCTCCTCAGCCTCTGGCGCTGCGTGTCGGAGCTGCCGTTCACCGGATCTTGTTTCTGGTGCGGCTGCTCCACCGAACTCCCGCTCGACGGCAGCGGACGAAGCGCCGGCACCTTCGCGCCGGACCGGCATCCCGGCTGTGACTTTGGAGCCCGGCCCCCCTTCGGGGCGGCCGAGCTCCATTTTCTTTGCAGTGCCGTAACCTCCCCTTAACACAAACTCCGGCCCCGCTCTCTAGGCTGGTGGCAAGACCATCAGCAGCCGCCAGAACGGAGGGTCCATGGGGACAGTGCACGCGAAAGCCGGGGTGCAGCCTCACGCAGAAGATGGCGGACGGCTCAGTCTCTCGGCATTCTTGTCTGAGCTGACGCTCACCGGGTCCTGCTTCTGCTGCGGCTTACCCACCGAATTACTCCTCGGCCACGAGGGGCACGCGTGCCTTCACTGCCCTACTTGCGGGGCCGAGGTCTCCTGTGGCGCGCCGGAGCAAGAGCGGGTCTTCTCGGTGCGGCAGGCCGCCTAGCTTCGCGAGATACCGACCCAAGGAGCCTTTCCATGAAATGGTACCGGCGAGTCACCGACGCAGGCCATCCCTGTCTGACTGCCGAGGTCGTGCAGGATCTGGCGGCGCCGCAAGGCCTGGAAGCCCTGCCCATCGACGCCCAGGCCTTCTCCGGGCCCTTCACGCCGGCGTCGTGCTGCTGACCGAGCGCCGGAAGCTGCGCACTCAATCGGGGGTCAGCGCCGGCTACGCGCCTCGCGCGGGAGCCAGCCTGTAACCGACTCCCCGCACCGCCTGGACCGTAAACTCCGCCTCCACTTGGCGAAGTTTGTCTCGCACCCGGCGCATGTGCACATCCAGCGTCCGTGACGAGGCGATGTAGCGGTGATGCCATACCGACTCCGTGATCTCCTCGCGGGAGAACAGGTGTCCGGGCTGAGCGACCAGCAGCTGCAGCAAGCCGTGCTCTTTTGGTGTGAGCGGCACCTCACCGGACGGCGTCCGGAGCGAGCGTGTGTCGGTGTCGATCACGAGTGCGCCCAACTGAACGGTGCTCTCCGCTGCTGCCAACGCCGAAGGCCGTCCCCGGGCCGAGGCACGCCGGAGACTGGCCGATATCCTCGCAAGCAGGACCTCGATGTCGAACGGTTTGGTGACGTAGTCGTCCACCCCAAGCGCGAAGCCCTGCAGCAGGTTGTCCCGCTCCGACAGCGCAGAAACGATGATGATGGGCACCTGGGGCTTCACCCGGGCGATCTGCCGGCTCGCACTCATGCCGTCGAGGCCGGGCAGCATCACATCCATGAGCACAAGGTCGATGTTCTGACCGAGAGCCGCTTCCACGCCGGACCGGCCCGTATATTCCTGGAGGACGCGGTAACCGGCTCGCCGCAGATTGTAGGCTAGGAGGTCGGATATGGTGGCGTCGTCCTCGACCAGAAGCACACAGAGCTGACTGCCACCTACGGTCTTGAGGTCGGGCAGGACCACGGTCACCTCACCCGGTTCGCGCTACGTAGCTGATGATCACGGTGTTGAGACGCCGCACCAATCCGGCGGCGCACAGTATCTTGAGGGCGTGGAACACACAGTCCGGGTCCAGCCCGGTGACTTTGGCGGTCTTGCCGGCGGTCAACGGCTCATCGTGGCTCATGACTGCCTGCAGGACGGTCAAGTCGGTGAGGTCCAGCTTCGTCGTGTCGAGCGCGGCCGCATCCGGTGCCGCGAGTGCGGCCACATCCGTGACAGGGGCGCTGAGGTCCTGAGTGTAGGAAGGGAGCCGGCCAGGATGGCCGGCTCCCTTCTCGCTCTGGAGGGGGCCAGAGACGTTCCCTTGGGGGAGGGAGGATACCGAGGTGTTACGAACCGATCGCATCGACCAGTTTCTGTGCAGCGGCTTTCAGATCGGTCGGGAGCGGGGCGTAGCCCAGGTCCTTGGCGACCGAGTCGCCGTCGCTACCGAGGGCCCAGCTCAGGAAGGCCTTCATGAGCGGGGCTTTGTCGGCGGGCATCTTGTCGTAGACCAGGATGTAGGTGGGGCTGACGATCGGGTAGGCGTCCGCAGCCGCGCTGTTCATGACCACCGGGAGGAGGTTCAGGTCAGCGGGGATCTGGATGCCGACGGCCGCGGCGCTGGTGGAGTCGAGGCTGGGGGCGATGAATTTGCCGGACTGGTTCTTGACGGCAGCCATGGTCATGCTGTTCTGGCTGGCATAGGCGTACTCGACGTAGCCGATGGAGTTCTCGTTCTGCTTGATGATACCGGCCACGCCGTCGTTGCCCTGGCCACCCACACCGACAGGCCACTGGACGGTCTTGCCGGCGCCCGGGCCCGCTTTCCAGTCGGGGCTGACGGCGGTCAAGTAGCTGGTGAAGTTGTTGGTGGTGCCTGAGGAGTCGGAGCGATGAACCGGCTTGATGTCGGTCGCCGGGAGTTTGATGCCTGCGTTCAAGGCCACGATGGCCGGGTCGTTCCACTTGGTGATCTTGCCGAGGAAGATCTTGGCGATGGTGTCGGAGTCGAGGTTCAGTTTGGGGCTGCCTGCCAGGTTGTAGGCGAGCACGATGGAACCGAACACGGTCGGGATCTGCTCCACTTTCGCGCCGGCACGGGCGGCTTCAGCGGCCTGGATCTCCGTGTCTTTCATAAAGGCGTCGGAAGCGCCGAAGTCCACTGTCTGCGCGGTGAACTGCTGAATGCCAGCGCCGGAGCCGACACCCTGGTAGTTCATCTTGACGCCGGTGTTGGCCTGCTGGAACGCGCCGATCCACTCAATGTAGAGCGGCTGCGGAAAGGTGGCGCCGGCGCCGTTGAGCGAGCCGGAGAGGCTGGCGGCAGCGGTCGTGTCGGTGCTGGCGGGAGCGACGGTGGTATCGGTGCTGGCAGGGGCCGCGGTCGTATCGGTGCTGGCCGGGGCCGCAGTCGTGGTGGTGGTGCTGCTGCCGCAGGCGGCCGCGAGCACGCTGACGAGGGCCAGCGCTACGACCAGTACGGCAACCAAGGCGATCACATTCCTCTTGGTGCTTTTCACTGACATGGTTCCTTTCATTTTTGGGTTGTCACACAGTTCCGCTGTCTTGCCATGCCACTACGCTAACGTCCGTCGCGGAGGGCGATGTTAAGCGGAGGCTGCAGGAGCGTGAAGATTCCGTTAAAAGGCGGCGTGCGTAAGGACGTCGCGCAGAGCGCCTGGGCCGCCCTCATCGGTAGCCCAGCCCCAGTCGCCCGAGCCGCCGAACAACGTGGAGAATTGCGTAGTGGCGGAGATGCTGCCGCGCAAGACGAATTCCCGCGCTTCGAGACCCATGAGATAGCGGGTCTGATGATCCTCGGAGAGGAACGAGGTGGCCTTGGCCAGCGCCGCCTGGTCGTTGCTGGGGACCACGAGCCCGGTGATGCCATTGAGCATCAACTCACGGGGTCCACCCTTGTCGCTCACGACCACGGGTAGACCGCAGGCCTGTGCCTCGAGGACGACATTCCCGAACGTATCGGTGGTGCTGGGGAAGACGAGCAGATCTGAGGATGCGTAGACCCGCGCCAGATCTGCCTGGGAAAGAAAGCCGGTGAAGATGGCCCTGTGCCCCTTCAGCTTGTGAGCCATCTCCTGTCGGTAGGGGCCGTCCCCAGCGATGACCAGCCAGGCCGAGGAGCCCCTGCTCTGCAACTCCACGAAAACGTCCGCCAGCAGTTCGAGGTTCTTCTCGCGCGACACACGGCCCGCATAGACGAGTTTGGGTCCCTGGTCCGCGCCATAGCGCGACCATATCGAGCAGTCCCGGAGGTCCGGGCTGAAGACCCGGGTATCCACCCAGCGGGGCAGGGGCCGGACCTTTTCCGGCGACAGACCCCGCTGCAGCAACTGGTCCCGCGTGGCGATCGAAGGGATGAGCACCTCGTCCAGCATGTTGTAGAACCAGATGATGTAGTTCCACGCGGTCTCCTCCAGCGACTGGTCGGCGGTCAGGTGGCCGACGTACTGCGGGACGTCCGTATGGTACGTGCCCGTCACAGGCAGGTTGAGCAGCCGGGCGATCAGCAGGCCGAGAAGCCCCTGCGGGCCGGGCGTGCTCACGTGGACGAAATCGAAGCCCTCCTCCTCCACGAAATCAATGACATCGAGCACCGGGGGGAAGTGAAACTGCATGTCATGGTACTCGGGAACCGGGACGTCGCCGATGGCCTGGAAATTCATCCCAGTGCCCGTGCGCCCAGTTGGCTCGTTGGAGCAGGTCACTATGACAAGTTCCGTGTTGTGGGCGCTAGCCGCGTTGGCCAGGCGGCCTATGGTGAGGGCAACGCCGTTGACCTCGCTTAGGGTATCGGAGAAGAGGGCCATCTTCCGCTGCGCGGCGCCGCCACCATCGACGTTGAACGTCTTGCGCAACTCGGCAAGCAGCGGCTTGCCTTTGGTCTGGCTGCGATGCGCTATGTAGTACGGAGCCGTGGCCAGGTGGACGAAGCCCACCGTGCTCAGCGAGTTGATGAGATCCATGATCCCGCCGTCCATCTTCTTGGTCATGAAGCGGGCGGTGTAGTGGTAGAGCAAGCGGTTGGCGAGGTAGGTGCTCGCCGCGAAGATCCGGCGGTTGAAGGAGGCGGCACTTAGCTGCTCGCGGAACTGCTTGTCGCTCAGCAGTTGGCGGATCTCGCGGTCGAGCACTTCCTCGAGCCGGCGTGACCGGTTGCCGGCGGGATAGATCTCGGGGAGGGCGCTGCTGATGGCCAGTTTCAGCCTGGCCGACCGAGAAAGGCCCTTCCCGTTGCCGAAGGTGTTGGTCAGAAGCGCGTCAAGAAAGGGGCAGGACTTCAGCGAGCGCCCGTCGGCTTTGCGGCTGAAGAACTGATAGGCGCCGGCATAGATGCTGTGAGCCAGGGTCAGCGCTCCCCCGTGCTCCCCGCCGGGCAGGGTGGCACCCGCCCGTACTGCGCTGAGGAAGTCGGCGAGAGAAGAGCCCGCGCCGGTCTCGGTGAAGGTCTGGGCGACATAGAGGCTGCTATGGTCGTCAGATCCTCCGGTGAAGCCCTTCACCCACGGATCGGCGCCGTATGGTTCTATCCCGTGCTTGTCGGCCATCCGGTCGATAGCTTCCGGCGTCAGCGACCGGGCGATCTGCATGAAGAGCTCGTTGAAGCGCTTGTCCCTGCCCCCATTCCGGCCTTCGAAGGTGTTGAACAGGAGAAGGAACTTCTCCACCATCTCCGGGCTGAGCTTGCCGTTGATGTCATAGAGAGGATGAGCGAGAAAGTAGGCGATCTGTTCGCGGTGCAGATGCTCCACCAACTCGTATGCGTTCTTGCGGGCCACCAGCAGGTCTGGGAACTGCTTCTCCGAGAAGCCGAGGACGCCCACGTGGACCTTGCAGTCATTCTCCGGGAAGTAGCTGGTGAGCTCTGCCCCGAGAAAAGTCCCGGGCAGATGGGCTATCGCCTGCGCCCCGACCATGCTGTTGTGGTCGGTGATGGTGACGTAGTCCATCCCCCGCGCCTTAGCCTTTTCGTAGATGGAGAGCGGGGCGGTGTAGCTCTCCGGACAATTGAAGCGGCGGAGCGCCCACATCGTGGGCCGGTTCGAGTGCTGCGAATGCACGTGGAGGTCGGCTCGGTAGGTCTTCTCTAACATGACTACAGGGAAACACGCTTCTTTCCGAAGAGTGTTACAGCCCAGGAAAGACTCGCGTACGATTCCGCAACAAGAGCTAGAATCGGGCTGCCGAGGGGCGACATGCGCTATCCCACTGAGGAGTCCACTCATGCAAGACGAGAGAACGGCAAGGAACGCGGCGTCCATCAAGACGTTTTTGGTGAAGCCCGGCCAGCAAGTAATCCTCGGAAAGGACTTCGACCCGGCGTATTGCGCGCCCACCGTCCAGAAGGACCAGAGCGAGAGCCTGCTGCAGGAAGGCGTCGAACTCCTCCGTGAATACCAGGCGCGCCTGGCCGCCCAGAACACGTATGGCCTGCTGGTGATCATCCAAGCGCTCGACGCCGCCGGCAAGGACGGGACCATCAGCCACGTGATGAGCGGGGTGAACCCGCAGGGCGTGAACGTGGCCAGTTTCAAGACGCCCTCGCCCGAGGAACTGGAACACGACTTCATGTGGCGCTGCGCCAAAGTACTCCCGGCTCGGGGCGATATCACCATCTTCAACCGCTCCTACTACGAAGAAGTGCTGGTCGTCCGCGTCCACCCGGACTTCCTGGCCGGGCAGCATCTCCCAGCTTCGGCTACCAAGGGCGACATGTGGAAGCGCCGCTTCCGCGACATCAACAACTGGGAGCGTTATCTCGTCGACAACGGCTTCAAGATCGTGAAGCTGTTCCTGAACATGTCCAAGGAGGAGCAGCGCCGGCGCTTCCTCGACCGCCTGGAGGAACCAGACAAGAACTGGAAGTTCTCCGTGGCCGACGCGGCGGAGCGAGAGCATTGGGACGAGTACCAGCTCGCGTTCTCAGAGATGCTGAGCCATACGAGTACGACGTACGCGCCCTGGTATGTCATCCCGGCCGACCACAAGTGGTATGCGCGCGTCGCCGCCGCCTCGGTGATAGTCGATGCTCTGGCCAAGATCGATCCGCAGTTCCCGGTCATCACCGCCGAGGCCAAGCAGGGGCTCGACGAGGCCAGAGCCGCGCTGGAAGCCGAGGCGCCCAAGCCGCACCGGGCGAGAGCGAAGCCGGCTGCGGCCCCGGCCGGAGAGAGTTGTGAAACCGCCGGGGAGCCGGCGGCGCCGGAGGCCGCGGCCGAGACGGACAGCCCGGGCGAAGCCCCCGAGGCGGGAGCCCCCGTCGACCAGCGCGCAGACCGCTTTTTGGCCAGCAGGATCGTCAAGCCCGGGGAGATCGAGTTGAGCGGCAAGCGCTACCGCTACGACGTCGTGATCGAGGGAGGCAAGATCCGCAAGCGCAAGAAGAAGGCATCGAAGGCTTTCAAGGGCGAAGACGGCCACACGCCGTTGTCCGTCGCGGAGGAGATCCCCTGGGGTCCGGCCGGGCTGATCGTCGGCACCGGCTTGGATGGGGGGCTACCCATAACGGCCGAGGTGTTCGAGGAGTCCAGTCGCAGAGGACTGCCCGTGGTGGCTCTGCCCTTGCAGGAAGCGCTGGAGTTGCTGGCGTCGGTACCGCGCGACGAGGCGTTCGCGGTGTTGCACGTCGGCTGCTGAGCCGAAGGCCGGTCTTGGGGTGAACAACCCCACGATTTCACACTTTGTTACCGACATGTTTGCGAGCCGTTAACATAAAGGCGTCGGCGTTGCCCCAAAGTCTTTCCCGGTAGTAACGACGGAACGGCAAGGGAAGCGGTGGAGAAGAAGGACATCATCGAAGAACTCGGAGAGGGGCACCTGCTCCTGCCCGAACTCGTCAACACCGCCCTCGAAGCGAACGACCGGGTCAAGTACCTGCTGAGCCTCCTGCAGACGGCGAGGGCCCGTGCCGACGAGCCCGGCGCAGCGTTCACCGAGTTGGCGGCGGAGCGCAGGGCCGCCAACGTTCAGAACGCCGAACTGGACACCGTCGTGGCCGGGACGAGCAAGAGTACATCCGGGGACTACCACATCCCGAATGCGGAGACCATCGTCGCCGGTCTGAGGGCGGGGATGGCCGACATGTTGGCCCCGGTGACGGCGAACGACCTGCGCGCGGCAAAACCATACCGTGTGCGCCTGGATTCGCTGCTCGCGCAGGCAGGGACCCTCGAGGACGGGCTCGTCACCGGCGCGCTCATAGACAAGATGGCCGCCGGCGATCAAGACGGCGAGGACAGCCTGCACATCCTGGTGATGGATCTTCATAAGGTCCTCAACACCATGCAGACGGACCTTTCCACCGAGGTCATCGACGGCGCCCACACCTACCTGCTCAAGGAGCGGGATAAGGACGTGGTCCGCGCCTTCATGCGCGGCGTGAACCGAACATCCCCGCTCCGCTTCGACCATCCCGGGCTCGGAGCCACCGCCACGCGGACAGGCAAGAAGCTGATGATCCAGAACGACATCGGCATGACCGACGCCCACGTCCTCGTGATAGCCGTGGCCGGGCTGGTGACCACGATCACCTATACCGATGTCCACCTCGTGCGGCTGCAGTTCCTTACCGGCCTGCTGTCGCGCTGGCGCATGAAGTGGAACTCGACGGTCGCGAAAGACGGCAAAGAAGGCTTTGAGAAGGGCACCTACCACTTGGCGGTGGGCGAGTTCACTGCCGACGACCGGGAGGATCTCGCGGCCTTTCTGGAATTCCTGGGCTCGAGGCTCGTGTTCCTTATCGACTGGAACCGAGCCCGCAAGGCGCTACGCGAGTTCCTCCCCAAGAGCGACTGCATCACGGCCCTGCGCTGGGCGGCCGAGCAAGAGGTGGGCCACATGGGTTTCCTCAAAGTGGGAGGCGCCACGCTCATCCATGAGGCCCTCGAAGTGGCCGACCCCCTCCGCTACCGGCAGCCTCTCTGGGAGGTCATCGGCAAAGAAGAGGCCATCGCCTACGTTCAGAACGTGCTTCGGGTGGCGGCCACGGGGCTCCTCGCACACCGATCGCGCCTTCTTATCAACGACGAGATCCGCACCGAACTGCTCCGCCACTTCCGGTCGGGCCACCAAGCGCTCCTCGATCAGTGCGCGGAGCAAGCGATGATCATCACCGACGCGGCATCGGCCCTCCAGCAGGCGCTGCGGGCCGTAGTCAACGGCGGGGACGCCCAGAAGGTGGCACGGACCTCGGAACGCTGCAAGCGCTGGGAGCGAGAGTCCGACGACTTGGTCAACTCCGTCCGCGCTCTAGCCAAAAGGACAGGTTCCGCCGGCTTCTTCAGCGATCTGCTCAAGGTTTCCGACGACGTGCTCGACTCGCTCGAGGAGGCCGCCTTCCTTATCACCCTGTCCCCGTCGGACAGAGCGTCGCAGCCGGCCTACGCCTCGATAGTGCGGATGTCCGAACTCGTGCTCGAAGGCTCACGCGAATACCTCAAGGCCCTCATCGCCGCCGGCTACGTGCAGAAGGATTACGGCCGCGACGAGATGGAGGACTTCCTTCGACCGATCGACCGGGTGCTCAACCTGGAGCGAGAGGGCGACGACGCCCACAGAGTAGCCCAGAAGCTCATCCTCCAGGAATGCACCGACTTCAGGCAGTTGTCGCTCCTCCGGGACCTCGCCCGAACGGTCGAGGACGGCATGAACGGCTTCATGCGCGCTGTATACATCCTCCGCGACTACATACTCGAAAATGCCAGCAGGTAACCAAAGACGCGGCAAAAGCCGCACCGGCGCAAAGAGCCGGATAGCTTTCATAGGACCGAACACATCGGGCGCTCTCGCCCCGGCGGCCTTCGGAAACAAAGCAGCCAACCTCGCCAAGATGGCCACCCTGGGCGTTCCGGTCCCGCCGGCGTTCGTCCTGCCCGTGTCGGTCTGCGATGACTTCTACCGGAGCGGAGAGCGGCTCCCCGAGGACCTCCCCGATCTCCTCAGCAGCGGCCTCCGTCACCTCGAGCTGGCCACCGGCCTGAGGTACGGCGACAGGCGGCGGCCGTTGCTGGTATCTGTGCGTTCGGGAGCCCCTGTGTCTCTCCCCGGCCTCATGGAGACCATCCTCAACGTCGGACTCAGCAGACAGACCGTCGAGGGCTTGGTCTTCATGACCGGCGATCCGCGCTTCGCATGGGATTCCTACCGCCGCCTCGTCCAAAATGTCGGACAGACGGTCTACGGGCACGATCCGGCGATCTACGAGGCGGTACTCACCTGTACCCTTCGCACTGAGGGGCTGCCTGACGCCGACGAACTCGACTCGCGCACGCTGCGCAGCCTCGCGAACGAATACGAGGAG
>Ga0182021_10011815_pt1 | contig 10376 bp, 12 predicted proteins | sample 612E3MmetaG_FD_120493 | JGI IMG/M metagenome (GOLD analysis project Ga0182021, IMG submission 120493) | Permafrost microbial communities from Stordalen Mire, Sweden - 612E3M metaG (Illumina Assembly) | ecosystem: Environmental > Terrestrial > Soil > Wetlands > Permafrost | place: Sweden... | reverse complement strand
TGCCGATCTCCTGCATCACCTGGATGGCGAGCGGGTGGACGTAACCGGCGGGTTTGGAGCCGGCGCTCTGTACGTCCAAATCGTCGCCGGCGGCGGCGCGCAGAATCCCCTCAGCGAGATGCGAGCGGCAGGAGTTGCCGGTGCAGAGGATGAGAACGGTGGGCTTCATGAAGAAAAGCCGAAGGGCTGAAAGGCTGAAACGCTGAAAGAGGATTGGAGAGCAACACAGAGGTCACCGAGCAAGCCGGGAGGACACAGAGGAGACTTCACAGGACAGCCGTGTGGTTTCATGGAATAGAAAGATTTGGACGTGCCGCCTGGGCGATTCTCACACCGCAGGGGCAGTCCTGCTGCGCCAGCCGGGCGCGGACCTTGCGGAGTTTGGCGGCGTCGCGTCGGAAGATAGGATCTTCGTCGGCGCAATCCTGCAGGCAGGCCAGATTGGCGGTGACTTCGCGCGGCGGTTTTTGGGGCAGCCGGTAGATCATCCAATTGGCCTCGCGATTCGCCTGCACCAGTCCGCGGCGCTTCAGGTAGGCGAGATGCTTGGACACTTTGACCTGCGGCTCGCCGAGGACCGCCTGCAAATGGCACACGCACAGCGGCCCCTGCCCGAGCAGGTGCAGGATGCGCAGCCGGGTGCGGTCGCAGAAACATTCGTAGATGCGGATCAATTCCACGCCATCACCATGCTTAGAGAGGAATATGCCGCAAGCGGTATATTGTTAAATATCCGTGACGGGCGCGAGCATCACCCGGCTGGCATTGCTTGGTGACTTCTCCCTGAAAATGGCCAATACCCAATGTTACGTATTACGTAACATTCCCTCTGAGAATCTTCAGATTTCCCCACCCTGAACATGCCAGGGTTGTGCCGGACGCCGGGCTTTCCGCTGTAGCCGGGGTCGGTGACCCCGGCAGCCCGGCCTCGCCGAGGCGGGCAGCCGATCCGACGCGCAGATACCGCCGGCGGACCTTGCCGCTGCGTCCGTGCGGCGGCGTGCGCTCGCCCGGCTCGCCGTAAGGCTGGCGGCGGTAGCCGGGCCGCCCGGGGTCGCACGCGCACCGGATTTGAAAATCTTGCATCCGGTGGAAAAGCCCGAGCAATTGATCCGGCAGAGGGTAGTGGTCGAGCCCCGCGCGCTCCAGGGCGAGGAGCAACTCGTGCGTGGCCTCCAACGTCGAGAGGCAGCCGGCTTGCGGCTGCTGTTTGATGACGAAACGGCTCGGCGCGGCCGGCGTGAACATGATGCGCGGCAGCCGCTGCAGGCTCGGGCTGAGGCGGAGCATCTTGCGCGCGAGTGACCAGGTGGCGTCGAGCAACAGCCCGACCAGCCGCCGCCCGTCCAGTTCGTCCGGGAGCAATCCGCCCGCGGAGAGATTGCGCGCGTTTTCGCCCGGATAGAGCAGCACGGGAAAATTCCGCGGGTCGTGGAGCAACGCCTGCACCGCCTCGTGTTCGTCGAAGCCGACACCCTGGTGCAGCTCGCTGTCGGCGAGGCACAGGTGGGTGAGCCGCCCGGTCGCCGCCTTGGCGTAGCGATATTCCTTCGGATGCATCAGGAACACGAACTTCGTGCGCGTCGCCATCGGCTGGATCGAGTGGCACCAGCAGAGCGACTTCGGCCAGCCGCAACGGTAACACATCTCGCGGCTCATGGCGGCGGAAGGCGGCAAACGGCGGAGCGGGAAACGGCGATGCTCATTCGGGCAATTCGGTAACGTCGCACGATCAGGCACCAGGGGGCAAGCCAGCCCGGATGCCACGGTATCTCGGTCTGGCCGCGTAATTGTAGGCAGCCAGCTTGCTGGCGCTCTTTGGGCGCGTGCATCCGCCGTCGCCAAGGCGTTGGCGGGACAAGAGCACGCTGACCTACCGGCTACGTGTTTGCGTCAACGAACGGGCAATCCGTGCTCCTAGTCCCCATGGCTCCGGGAAACCTCAGCCCACCAGTTCGGCCGCCGTTTTCACGTACTCAAGACAACGGCTGCGGTGATAGCCCTTCTCCTTGAATTCGCGCTGCCCCGCCTCAGTGCGGAGGTCGCATTCGCCGAGCAGCTCGCGGCACCGGCAGCTGCCGTGCTTCGCGGCAAAGCGCTCCTGCAACGAGCGGACCGCGGCGTAGGTCTCCTCCGTGCGCGCCTTGTCGTCGCCGAGCGCGCGACCGCCGCGCAATCCCAGCGCGAGGATGCCGCCGGTCACTGCGCCACAGGTTTCCTGGGCGCGCGCCATGCCGGCGCCGAAGCCGGTGGCGAGTTTCACGATCAGCTCTGGCGGCACGCCGCAATCGCCGGCGCAGGCATGACAGACGGCTTGCGCACAGTTATAACCTTGGAGAAAGAGCTCCTCCGCGGCTTGGACCTGTTGGTTGCTCATGACTGTTTCAACGGTACATCGGCGCCAGAGCACAAGATCATAACGCCGAAACGATCCGTCTCCGGATGCCACCAGCACTAGAGCAGCGTGAATTGAACTGTAGCCGCAGGTAGTTTGCTGAGCGGCCCCGCGCCGTAACCGGCACGGCTACTTTCCGATCGTGGCCGCCGCGGTTACGCGGCGGAGGTGGGCGGGCGTTCAGGGGATTTCCGCCGCCGTTTCCACTACAACCGCAAAACGGTCGCGCAGGGCCGCGAGATTGGTCGCCTGCACGATCGCCGCCGGGATCGCTCCACCTTTTCCATCCGGAAGATCGCGCGTGGCCGTCAACTCGGCCACCACGGTGCAGTGGTAGCCCGCCTCGGCCGCCGCCCGCGTCGTGGAGTTCAGGCACATGTGGGTCAGGGTATGATCTTTTGAAAAAGAGCCGGGAGGCGCGTGCGATACAATTCCAGCACCTGCGGTTCCATTTCGGCCAGCGGTTTCACCGGCACGAGGTCCATGACTTCCGCGGGCGGCAGGCCGGAATCGACCAGCGTGCGCGCCGAGCCGCAGACCATGCGTTTCAAGCCGGCGTTGGCCTCGGCTTCGGAGAGCCCGAAGGAAAGGGCGATTTCGCGTAGCGCTTGCATCTGGAACCAGAGGTAGGTCGGTCCCATGGCGGTGAAAACCGCGAACGCCTCGATCTTCTCCTCCGCCACCTCGGGGCTATCGCCCAGCGGGGCAAGGAGCGCGGCGATAGTTGCGCGGTCGGCGGAGGTCAGAGCCGGGGCAAAGACGATCGGGTTGAACCCGGCGCCGACGACCGAGGGGGCGTTGGGATTCGAGCGCGCGATGCGAGCGAAGCCGCCAAGCAGGGCCGTGAGTTTGGCGATGGTGAACTTCGGTGCGAGCGAGACGAGGATCGCGGTGGATTTGAGCGCGGCGGCGGCGCTCCCGGCCGCCGCGGCAAGCGCGGGCGGATGCGTCGCGAGGAAGACGACGTCCTGCGCGGCTGCCACGGCGAGATCGGCGGTGACGTCGATCGACGGGAAGCGGGCCTGGAGTTTTGCGAGGGTTTCGGCGTTGGGATCGGCGACGACGATCCGGGCCGGCACCGCGTTGGCGCGGGTCCATCCGAGCAGGAAGATGCGGGCGATGCGGCCGCCGCCGAGGAATCCGATGGTCGGATGGTTCATGATGGAGGGTCGTGGCCGGGTTTAGCTGATTAGTTGCTTGGCTTCCTCGACCGTGGGCACGCGGCCGGTGAGTTTAACCTGCCCGTCCACGACGAGGGCCGGCGTGCTCATGACCTTGAAGCTCATGATCTCTTTCAGGTCGGTGACCTTCTGGAGCTCGTAGGGCACGCCGAGCGCCTTCGCGGCTTCATTGGCCACCGCGGCGAGTTTCTGACATTTGGCACAACCGGTGCCGAGGATTTGAATCTTTTTCATAGGGAAAGGTTGAAGGGGCTCATAGGAGCGCGTTGAACAGAAAACCGACGACCATGATGCCGAGCGCCACCACGCCGAAGAAAACGAAGAGGAGGGGCAGCTTGAGCACCTTGCGCAGGATGATCGCCTCGGGCAGCGAGAGTCCGATGACGGACATCATGAAGGCCAGCACCGTGCCGAGCGCCGCGCCCTTGCCGAGCAATGCCTGCACGACAGGGATGATGCCGGCGGCATTGGAATACATTGGCACGCCGATCAGCACCGCCAGGGGCACCGACCACCATGCGTCGCGGCCCATGATTGAGGCCATGAAGTTCTCCGGCACATAGCCGTGAATGCCCGCGCCGACGGCGATGCCCAGCACGACGAACGGCCAGACCCGGCCCACGATGTCGCGTACCGCCTCGCGGCCGGCCGCTACGCGGCTGGCAAAGTTCATGCCCTCCTCTGCGGCCTCGTCCGCCCCGGCCGCGGTGGCATACACCCAGCCTTCGACGTGTCGCTCCAGCTTGAGTCGGCCGATGATCCAACCGGCGACGAAGGCGATGGCCAATCCGGTGCCGAGATAGAGGGCCGCCACCTTCCAGCCGAACAGGCCGAAGAGCAGTACCAGTGCGATTTCGTTGACCATCGGCGCAGAGATCAGAAACGAAAACGTCACCCCGAGCGGCACGCCGGCGGTGACAAATCCGATGAACAACGGCACCGCTGAGCACGAACAGAATGGCGTGACGACGCCCAGCAGGGCTGCGAGCACGTTGCCGGTGATCTCGCGCCGGCCCGCCAGCATCCGGCGCGTCCGCTCGGGCGTGAAGTACGAACGCACAATGCCGACGGCGAAGACCACGAGGGTCAGCAGCAGGAGCACCTTGGGCGTCTCGAAGACGAAGAACTCCACGGCCGCGCTGAGAGGCCGGCCCGGTTCCAGCCGTAGCACGTCGAAGGTCAGCCAGCGACTGGCGGGCGCCAGACCCAGGTAAAGCGCAAGCCAGACCGCCCCGCCGGCCAGGGCGACCGAAATGCGGCGGAGAATGAGGGGAGGCGATTTCACTGGAGGCGGGTCCGATAATCCGCAGCTGGTTTCAACCTGGTCGAGTTGTAGCCGCGAGCATGAGCGAGTGGGCGTGCCTCCGCTCGCTTACGCGTGCAGCTACCGGAGGCAGGCGGCAGAAAGTCGGAGACGGGCCTGGGGAATTTCATTTCGTGAAATGGCGAAATTAAAGGGCAAAAAACTCAGCGCCGGCGTTTCTTCCCGGGGCAGCAGGCCGCCACCCGGAAGGTCACATCCTGGCCGTTCCCGGCCGCGCTCAGGCAACCCGTGAAGCGGGCCACGCAGGGCAATTTCAGGCGGTAGAACACCTGCAGGCCGCGTTTCTCGTCCGCGATCACGCCGACCGACTTCAGCACGGTGAGGTGGCGCGACACCGTGGACCAGCCGAGCCCGGTAAGGGCGACGAGGTCGCACACGCAGCGCTCGCCCCCGGCGAGCTCCATCACCACCTGCAAACGCGCCGGGTGGCCGAGCGCCTTGAATACGGCGGCTTCAGCACGCAGGGCGGTCTTTTTGGAGGTGGGGGTGGCGGTCATGGGCGGTGACGGTTTCGCCAAACGGCGAAATAGCAAGCCCGAAATTGCTTCCGCGCACTAGCGCGGGCGGGAGGGGGAATTCGTCAGCTGAAACGGTGCAGCCTGACGCAGTAGCCGACGCTAGAAGGCTGGAACGCTCCAAACCGGAGTGATCTCGTCTTTTTGGCGTCTTGGCGGATTTGCGTGAACCTTGATTTCTCTGCTACGGAATTTCTCACGCCAAGTCGCCAAGGCGTGAAGTTCGCTCGGGGCAGGCAATCAAGGAGGCTGGAGCGCAGGGATGGCCCGATCCTGAAAAGGAAGGCGTTTCTCCGGGTTTTCGTTTCATCGAGCGTGCGGAATGGATGCCAACAGATGCATGATTGACGGCGGACGGTGGAGACCGGAGCTTTTACGCGATGGAGAAGATAACCCCGCTGCTGACCGCGAACGCCCTGCCTCCTGGGGTGCCGACCGGCCGTGATCGGCTCGGGGCTGCCCTCCTGGTGGGCCTGTGCGGTTTGCTTGCGGGGCTGTCGATGTATTTGTGCCGGGCACCCACCGTGCAGCCAACGACGGCACCGGCTGCGGCATTCTCTGCGGAACGGGCTTTTCATCACGTCGAGGCGATCGCCCAGCGGCCCCATCCCAATAATTCGCCGGAAATAGCGGCGGTGCGCGATTACCTGCTCGGCGAGCTGCAGAAGTTGGGACTGCAACCGCTCGTGCAGCATGCGACAGTGCAGCGCGGGAGCAACCGCCCGGATACGTCGGTGGAAAACATCCTCGTGCGAAAAATGGGCAGTATGAACAGCCGGGCGGTGATGTTGGTCGCGCATTACGATACGGTCAGCCGCAGCCCGGGAGCGGCGGACGATGGGGCGGCCGTGGCGGCCCTGCTCGAGACATTGCGTGCACTCAACGCCAGTCCGCCATTACGCAACGATGTGATCGTGCTCATCACCGATAGCGAGGAATCCGGCGGGTGCGGCGCGCGGGCGTTCGTGGCAGAGCATGCGTGGTTTCAGGACGTGGGGTTCGTCTGCAATTTCGATGCGCGTGGCACCCGCGGGCCGACGATCATGTTTGAGACGAGTCCGGGGAACGACTGGTTGATCGCCGAGTTTGCGGGATCGGCATCCCATATCATCGCGAATTCCCTCACGGATTTCGGATATCGGCGGATGCCGAACAACACCGATTTCACTGTTTTCAAATGGGCAGGTCTCGCGGGGTTGAATTTCGCCTTCATCGATGGTGTGGAACATTACCACCGTGCGAGCGACACTCCAGCCAACCTCGATCAACGCAGCTTGCAGCATACGGGCGACTACGCGCTGGCTTTGGCGCGGCATTTCGGAAACTGCGAGTTGCCGCCGCCCAAGTCAGGCGATGCCGTTTATTTCGATCTGCTCGGGACGGTCTTCGTGCACTATCCCAAGGCGCTCGTGCTACCGGCCGCGTTGCTACTAGCGGTGTTCGGCGGTGTGATTCTTAGGATGGGGCACCGGCGCGGACTCCTCAACTTGCACCGGGTCGCTGGCGGGTTGCTCGGCCTGCTCGCCGGACTGGCGGCTGTGGGATTGTGGGCCTGGCTGGCCTACGTGCTGCGCGACTGGTTGATCCGGCTGGGCGGAGGCAGGGCCGCCCCGTTCATCGTCACGCTGGTCTTTTCCGCGCTGACAATGGCCGCCCTTCAATCCATACTGCGTCGGCGGTTGCGGCGCTTGGAGACGTTGCTCGCGGTGCTGACCGCTTGGACGTTCGTCGCGTTGGCGACCGGAGTAGTGTTGCCAGAAGCCAGCTATCTCTTCTTCTGGCCGGCGGTGCCGGGATGGTTGGTGCTAGCGCTTTGGCTGTGCCGCTACCCGCCGCGAATCGACGCACAATTATCCGCGGAGGCGTTTCCCTGGATGCTATGCTTGCCGGCTTTGCTGGGCATGGTATTGGCAAGCCCTTTGGTCTATCTGGGATGGGTCGCGCTGCCGTCGGCCTATCCTGTGCTAGTGCTGCTGTGTGTGCTGGTGCTGGCGCTGGCGTTGCCATGCATCGAGCCGCTCGTGCCCGTCTTCGGACGAAGAGGCTAGTCGGTCACAGCCGTCACGAGGATCCGCGGCAGGCGTTGGGCGTCGGCGCGGTGGAAGGCAGGGCGAACTTGTTTCGGCTTGGTTTGGTGTGGGAGCGGCTTTACGCCGCGACGGTTTGTCGGAATCGCGGCGTAAAGCCGCTCCTACAGCTTGTCTTCAATGCCTCGGGGCTTTCCCAAAGGATCTCTACTTTTGGGCAGCCGGGGTCGTCGCCCGGTCTATTTGGCAGCGGCCGGGGCGGTCGCCGCCGGGGGTACTTCCTTTTTAATCACGAGGTATTTGAGCTCGGTGTCGCCGGCATTGCGGATGCCGTGCTCGTGCCCGGAAGGACAGTAGAAGCAGGTGTTGGGACCGACGGTCCGCCACTGTCCGTCAAGGAAAACTTCCGCGGTGCCGGCGAGGATGAAAAAGAATTCGTCCTCGGGGTGGCGGTGCGACGCGTGGGTGGCGAGGTGCGGACCGACGACGCTCAGCTTCACCGTTTTGCCCTCCGCGAGGGTGCCGTCGGCATACCAGTATTGGTACCCAGCTCCCGTCTTCTCCGTCTTCGCGGGGTCGAACGTGTTGACGCAGTTGTCCAGGGTGTAGGGCGGTTGCGCCGGACTGGAGGCGGCCGGCTCGGCGGCCGTCGCGGTGTGGGCGAGAACGGCAATGCAAAGCGCGGGGAGTAGGTGACGAATGATGATGATATTCATGAGTGGTGGTCTTGGCGGAGGAGGAAACCGATTTGGGGAGAAAAGGCAAAGATCCGGTTTGCGGGCGGCGCCCCGCGCGGGCGATTGGGACTCGCAAAACCGCTCACGCGAATCGGCGGTGGGTTGGGGTTCATCCCCAACTATTTTTCCCGGCGTGTCGGGCGTGAAGCCCGACCCACCACTATGGCGGCCAGCCCTGCCATTCAGTTGGGTGCGGGCGCAAAACAGTCCGGGCGGTCAGGCCTGGGCCGGCGGAGCGGAGTCCACTCGCTCACGCTCGCGGCTACAGGAGCAAGCTTAGCGCACGACACGGGCGCCGCCGCCGCCGACCAGCTTCTCGACTTCCTTGCGCGTGGCCATCGAGGTGTCGCCGGGAGTCGTCGAGGCGAGCGCGCCGTGGGCGGCGCCGTACTCGACAGCCTTTTGCGGGTCGTTGAACTCCATGAAGCCGAATTGCACGCCTCCGGCGAAACTGTCGCCGCCGCCCACGCGGTCGAGAATTTCGAGCTCGGGATACTTGCGGCTCTCGTAAAACTTGCCGTCGTGCCAGAGGATCGCGCTCCAGTCGTTTTTGGTCGCGGTGATGACGCGGCGCAGGGTGGTGGCGGCCACCTTGAAGTTCGGATACTCCTTCACGGCGGTCTCGATCATCGCCTTGAAGGCATCGGTCTCGATCTGGGAGATGTTGTGGTCGACGCCCTTGACCTCGAAACCGAGCGAGGCGGTGAAATCCTCCTCGTTGCCGATCATCACATCGACGTATTTGGCGATCTCACGGTTGACCTCGCGGGCCTTTTTCTGGCCGCCGATGCTCTTCCAGAGTGACGGACGGTAGTTGAGATCGTAGCTGACGATCGTGTCGTGTTTTTTGGCGGCCTTGACGGCGTCGATGACGAGCTGAGCGGTCGTTTCCGAGAGCGCGGCGAAGATACCGCCGGTGTGCAGCCAGCGCACGCCGAGCTTACCGAAGATGTGGTTCCAGTCGAAGTCGCCCGGCTTGAGCTGCGAAGCGGCGGTGTGGCCGCGATCGGAAACGCCGACGGCACCGCGGAGGCCGAAGCCGCGCTCGGTGAAATTGAGACCGTTGCGGACGGTGCGGCCGATGCCATCGTCCTCGCGCCACTTGATGAAGTCGGTGGCGACGCCGCCCTGCATGATGAAGTCTTCGACCAGGTGGCCGACCTCGTTGTCGACGAAGGCGGTGCAGACGGCGGTGCGCAGGCCGAAGCATTTGCGCAGGCCGCGCGAGGTGTTGTATTCGCCGCCGCCTTCCCAGACGGTGAAATGGCGCGCCGTGCGGACGCGGCCCTCACCGGGATCGAGGCGGAGCATGACTTCGCCCAGCGAGAGCTGGTCGAATTTGCAGTCGGAGGCGGAGCGGATTTTGAGCGACATGTCGAAAAGGGAGCCAGGGTTCGAGGGAATAAAGGGAAGCAGATGCGTCAACCCGAGACTGGGCGGCATTGGCTGCTAAATGAGGCGCTCATCTTGGTTCGTTTGGCGACTATTCCCGGCCGGGCACGAGATTGAACCGCCGTGAGCCGCGGAAGCGGTAGGTGCGGAAGCCGCGTTGGTCGAGGGTGAGGATGTCGCCCGCGCCAAGCTCATCGGCCAGCAACACGAGCGTGGCGTCCGCGAAGTCCATCGGCGTACCTGCGTACTTTTTCATCAGGCCGGCTGCGGTGCGGAGGTGTGCGGGCGCAAAGCAGTCGCGGATGTCCACCTGGGCTTCGTCGAGGAATCCGGCCAATGTCACTGCCCCATCGGGCAGGCCGCCGAGGAAGTACATCGCCTCGGTGACGACTGCACCCGTCGTAAGCAGGCTGCCGGAAAACGCCGCCAGTGCCGAGGCGCAACGCGAATGCTGCGGATCCCGGCGGTTGAGGGCCGCCACCAACGGGCCGGTGTCGAGCAGCCAGAGATTCACGGACGGGAATTCATCCGCCGGAGATGCGCCCGCCACGGGTCACGATCCACTGAGGCCGGATCGAAGTCCAGTTGGCCCAGATAACGGCCGGCGCGCTCGCCGAGCGTGCCTTTGGCGCGCAACTGGAGGTCGATCAGCTCGCGCACCAGTTCGGATTCGGTCCGGCCGGTGGCGGCGGCGCGGGCCCGCAGCGCCTTGCGCTGGGTGGCCGGCAGCCGGATGGTGAGCGTCTCTGTCATGCCGGCAATCTGGTCGGTTGGAGGACTGCGTGCAAGACGTGAGGTTTTCGCG
>Ga0182021_10011814_pt1 | contig 10376 bp, 9 predicted proteins | sample 612E3MmetaG_FD_120493 | JGI IMG/M metagenome (GOLD analysis project Ga0182021, IMG submission 120493) | Permafrost microbial communities from Stordalen Mire, Sweden - 612E3M metaG (Illumina Assembly) | ecosystem: Environmental > Terrestrial > Soil > Wetlands > Permafrost | place: Sweden... | reverse complement strand
TTCCAAGATATTTCGAAAACACACATGTGGAAATGCTTCTGGCGAAAAAGGTCATGGACGCCTACGGATTTAAGAGTGCAATTTTCGTCAGTTCACCTTATCACATAAAGAGAATCAAAATCATCACGGGAAGGGTATTTGATTCCGCTTACAATATCACACTGATGCCTAGCCACTTTAAAAAGGGAGATGATGCCCTCTTATCGTCGTGGTACGAGTTGCAACATGTTTTTGCGGAATTTCCTAAGATTGCCTGGTTTCTCTGCTATGATTATTGACCACCCTCGGCGTATAACTATAAAGACTCAGCAGCCTCACACGAAAAGAAGGATTGCTGTAGTGTTCGGAACCCGTCCGGAGGCAATAAAGCTGGCGCGAGTGATCAGCGCGTTGAAAGCTGATGAGCGCTTTGAATGCCGTGTATGCGTCACTGCTCAGCATAGGTACATGCTCGACCAGGTTCTGCGAATATTTCAGATCACGCCGGATCATGATTTAAATCTCATGCAGCCAAATCAAACACTGGCTGACCTGACATCAAAGGCAATCAAGGGAATAGATGACTATCTCAAAGCGGAACAGCCGGACATGATGCTGGTCCAGGGAGATACTACGACTGTTTTCTGCGCGGCGCTGGCGGCTTTTTATAATAGAGTGCCAGTTGGACATGTCGAAGCTGGTCTGCGAACTCATAATATATATTCGCCCTGGCCTGAAGAGGCCAACAGGGTGATAGTATCACACTTGGCTACCGTTCATTTTGCGCCGACTACTCTTAGCCGCCAGAACCTTCTTGATGAAGGCATCACTGATGATACCATTCATGTTACGGGTAATACAGTTATCGATGCTCTTCTTTTGGTGACAGAAATTATCAGGAAAGATAAGACGATCAAGGAAGCACTGGCTGGACAATTTGCATTCCTTAATCCGGCAAAGAAATTGATCCTGGTTACCGGGCATAGGCGTGAGAATTTTGGTGCAGGTTTCGAGAATATCTGCAACGCTTTGGCCAAGATCGCCGACGAGCATTCCGGAGCGGAGATACTATATCCGGTCCACCTCAATCCCAAGGTCCAGGAGCCCGTGCAGCGCATTCTCGGCGCAAACAGGTATCGGAACATCCACCTGATTGAGCCGGTGGATTATCTTCCCTTTGTGTATCTCATGCAGCGTTCCCATTTTATCATTACCGATTCCGGCGGGGTTCAGGAGGAGGCTCCTTCACTCGGAAAACCGGTGCTGGTCATGCGCGATACCACGGAACGGCCAGAAGCTGTTGATGCCGGCACGGCCAGACTTGTGGGAACCGACCGGCAACAGATTGTTGAACAGGTTTCCCTGCTTCTGAACGACACTATCGAATACAATCGAATGGCAGCGGCACACAATCCCTATGGGGATGGTAAGGCGGCCGGGAGAATCGTGGACATACTGCTGACGCTCGATACAGGTGGCACTCCATGATCGCCCGAAAGAGTCCCTCTTTTGCAAGTTAACCTAACTGGCTTTGTCCATAAAATTCTTGACCGCATTATACCCGGTATGTTGCGTCCTTCCTGGGAAAGTATCCGCGGATCTAACATCGGAACTCGCCTCGTTAGAGGAGCATTCTGGTCCACCTTGGGAGCAGGGGGATCGCAGGTCCTCATGCTGCTAGGCTCGATCATTGTCGCACGGATCCTCGGTCGTGAGCAGTTTGGACAGTATGGCATTCTCATGACTACGGTCGGCATGTTCGGTGCCTTTGCCGGATTTGGACTTGGAACTACTGCAACCAAGTTTGTCGCAAAGTACAAGAAAAATGAACCTCAACAAGCGGGACGTATCATAGCGCTTTGCAGTCTGGTCGCTATAAGTACCGGAGCATTGGCATCAATCGTTCTGCTGATTATCGCGCCACTGCTTTCGGGAAAAGCTCTTGCTGCTCCTGATCTTTCCAATCTGCTGAGGCTTGCCACAGGCATAGTCTTCTTCGGAGCCATTAACAGTTCTCAATTCGGCGTGCTTGCCGGCTTCGAAGCGTTCCGTGCGATAGCGCGCATTAACATACTGATTGGCATCATCAGTTTTATTCTTGTAGCATCCTTTACACTTGCTTGGGGACTTACAGGCTCCCTGGCCGCACAGGTATTAACACTGGGTACAGCGTGCGTTATAACGAATCTGTCCGTTAGAAGTGAAGCAATGCGAAATGGAGTCCCGGTCATGTATGCCGGTTGTATGGCGGAACGTAAGGTGCTGTTTAGTTTCAGCCTGCCAGCGGTAATGTCTGGTATCATGGTTACTCCCGTTAGCTGGATATGCTCGACAATATTGGTCAATCAGCCCGAGGGCTACGCAGAAATGGGGATCTTTAACGCAGCTCTGTCCTGGCAGCGAGCGCTACTTTTTCTCCCCGGCGCCCTTGGCGCTGTTGCGCTTCCTATGCTGGCGGAACTGCATGGTGCCAACGAACGGGGGAAGTACAGCAAAGCCTTGCGATACAATGTGCTTTTGAATGGCGGGATCGCATTAGCTGTATTTTTGGTTATTGCAATCATGTCGAAATTCATTATGCGAAGCTACGGAGCCTCTTTCGAAACAGGATATAGCGTTCTGATTCTGCTTGGTATATCTGCTATTCTCATCGCGGTAGGGAATGTTACCGGCAACGCTATCGCCAGTGCTGGCAATATGTGGGTTGGATTCATGTTCAATGCCATGTGGGGTGTTGCCTATATTGGATTTGCCTCGCTATTGGCTCCTCAACAGGGTGCGTTCGGCCTTGCTGTTTCAAATCTTGCGGCTTATAGCATGCTTTCTTTGGGATTGGTTGTATATTTGAAAAGGTTATGAACACATGGAAAATGTAAATCAACAAACCATCTGGGAAGACCTGATAGCTGACGAAAGCTTGAAATCACTTTTAAAGACAGCCAATAACCCATTCAAATTTCAAGCAGAATTGAAAACTATCATAGATTCATTTTGTCGTGAGAAATCCAAGATACTTGAGGTGGGTTGTTCTACCGGTATAACAAGTTTCATTTTAGATGACAGATTCAACAAGACGCTACTTGATCTTAATGCCGCAGCGATCAGACTTTCAATGGAGTTGTTTGCACGTTTTCATAAGAAGGCGACCTTTGTTGTCGGCGATATGTTCAAACTGCCCTTGCCTGATGAATCTTTTGATATTGTTTTCAATTCTGGAGTCGTGGAACATTTTGAATATCAAGCCAGGGTAAATGCTCTCAAAGAATATGCAAGAGTTTTAAAACCTGATGGGCTGATGCTAATAGCGTTTCCGAATCATTTTAGTAAACCGTATAGGTTGACCTACAAGTATCTCAATGCTAGAAATAGATGGCCTTACCCGAAAGAAATCGCACTATTTGATATGAAACACGAACTATCTGACGCCGGTTTCAGGCTCATTGAACGAAGAATACTGGACCTTCAGACTCCGATTGATTATCTGAATCATGTTAAGGTGATTGGTTCATTGCTGAAAGTATTTTATTCAGTAGTCGACTATGAGGGTTATTTAACAAGCGTTATGGCCCTGAAATGCAGCGAAAAATGATTTGATTAAAGTAGGCATTCATACATGAATTGCTACGGTAGATCGTACACGGAGAACTCGCTGCAAAATAGAGTCAAACCATGTCAGAAAAACTCACTTATAGAAATAATAACATCAATTCGAAAATATCAGAAAGGGTCAAGTGGTTTTCAAGCCGGAAACAATTGCACTGCAATTGCGAAATATTTTTGATGATTGTGCGACAGGCAAAAAAGCGACCATATTCCAATAATCGCTCAATAGAAATCCTTATCAGTGGTCATAGAAATGTATGACTAGGCAATCTGAACATCCTCGCATTCTTATGTTTGCTCCGGCTTGTTACCCCCCTGACAACCCCGAAGCTTTTGTTAATGCAAATCTTGTAACGGCAATTATTGAACGTGGTTGGCAGATTGATGTTATTACGATGCCTGATTCCGGAAATTGGTATCCGGTCACTCATAGTTCTTGGAGCAAACTGGAATCTTGCGCGATACCGATTGCTGAAAAGGAAAAGACTCTTATTAATAGTCTTTCAGCGGCTCTTGGGTGTGTCAGCCAATCCGGTCATATAGTTGACGGAGGGCGATGGGCACTGCCTGCTGCACAAAGGGCTTTGCAACTCATTGAGAAGAACCATCATGATTTTATAATGTCACGCGCCCTTCCTTCAAATGCTCATCTGGCCGCATTCATTGTTGCCCGAAAGACAAAAATACCGTGGATTGCCAATTGGAATGATCCTGTCCCCTGGGAGAAATTCCCAAAGGAGTTTTCTAGAGGCGCTAAAGGTAAAGATGCAAACCTGGGCTGCTTCGTAAATGCATATTATAAAGATGTTGTCCAAACAGCGGCCTGGCATACTTTCCCTTGTGAGCGATTGCGTAAGTATGTTGCAAACTATCTACCGGAAGATATTTTGAGTAAGAGCTCCGTCATCCCCCATATAGCATTGAACAAATTGAATCAATGCTCGGATAATAATGTTTTTACTATTATGCATGCCGGGAGTTTGGGGCAACCCAGGTCTCCACACAATTTTCTCAAAGGAGTTAAACTTTTCTGTGATCGAATAAATTCCGAACATCGGGTCTCAGTTGTATTTATTGTAGATAAACCAGAGAGTATAATCTCTTCAGTTAAAGACTATGATCTGGAGAATATTGTCAGTATTGAGGAGCCCAAGCCCTATTCAGAGATGCCTTCGGTAATTGGGAAAGCTGATCTTCTGGTAATTATAGAAGCTTTGGTGGATGAAGGTATTTTTTTACCATCGAAGTTTGTTGATTATGTTGCTTCCGGAAAGCCGATTTTAGCTGTTTCTCCAGCTACCGGAACTCTGGTTGATATTATTGGAGAACATGGTGGCGGTTTGGCAGTTGATAGCACTAAGCCAATAGAGATCGCTGATGCCTTGCACTCCATGTATATACATTGGAAAAACGGAACACTTTATAAAAGCTACAGTTCCGCGAAGCTTTACCCCCTTTTTGCAAAGTATACTGTATTGAATATGTATTCCGAGCTTTTTTCCAAACTTGGTAAAAATAATCTTAGTATTTAATAATTGATAAAAACATGATTGTATTCTTCCAGCCGGGCTATGCTCATTACCGCGATGAATTATTTGCTGAACTTGCAAAGAGGCATGACATTTTATTTATTTATGCTTCTTCTCGAAATACATATCCAGATGAAAGTTTGCCAAAAAGTACAAAATACTTATTTATGGATGAATATTTTACATTTAGTTGGTTTGGTTTAATTTTATTCCTGATAAAAAATAAACCAGAAATTATTATTACATCCGGCTTATTTTCATGGTTTACAATAATAACTATGATCTATGCCGGTACTTTTCAGAAGAAGTATATCCTATGGCTTGAAGATTGGCGCTATTGTGTTCCTAAAGAGATTTCTTTTAAGAATTTAATACGAAGAACTAGGCGCTTAATCGGTAAATTGACAATAACCAAAGCAAATAGGCTGATTGTAAGCGGTAGTGCTTCTTATAATTATTCTGTTTCATTTGGTATACCCCAGGATAGAGTGCTGATGGTATTTCAGTGTGCGCAAGATATAAGGCTGCGGTGTGATATCCGATCTGGTAATAGCTTCCGTGAAAAAAAAACATTTCTCTACTTAAGCCGTGTAATTTCCTGGAAAGGGCTCGATGTTTTGATACATGCCTTTGCTAAGTTGGAAATAGATCATGATGTCGAATTGATTGTAGCAGGTGATGGCCCGTTTAAGAATTATTGTGAAATGCTATGCAGGCAATTAAATGTCAAAAATATTGAATTTATTGATGCAGTGTCACCTGCTTTTATTCATGAAGTGTATCAAAAAGCCGACTACTTTGTTCTACCGTCTAGATTTGAAGGCAATGCCTATGAAGGTTGGGGATTAGTGATTAATGAAGCTTTAAGTATGGGACTTCCTGTCATATCAACTGATGCTGTTGGTGCTGCTTTTGATTTAATAATGAATGGAAAGAATGGATTCACTGTTGAAAATAATAATGTTGATGCACTGTATTGCGCGATGAAAAATATTTTAAAGCTTGATTATGAAGCGCTCTCAAAGACGTCACGGCAGATTTTTGATAATATAAATAATTATCAGGTAATGGCTGATGGCTTTTCATCTGCGCTAACTTCTTTGCGCTAAAACATCATGTAGGAATAATTGATTTGTTATGAAGCCCCGTTTGCTGATCATCAGCCTTAGTAGTTATGAAAATCTCACGGACATCAATAAGTGGTGTCAGTATTTACGTGATCAATATGATATTACCTACCTCTGTAAAGCTCTGGTGAGTACGCCAAAACATAATAATATTAACATTGAAGGTATTAACATTCAATGTGTTCCTTGGTCCGATAGAAAGATTATTAGAGTCATTAATTTTTTATATCGTGCATTATCAGAAACTTATAGTAACTATGATATCTGTCTAATAGAGCATTTCCCAAGTTGTTTTATCATAAAGATGTTTGGCGGCTGCAATAAATACATGCTCGATATAAGAACTGCTTCTGTCGCTAAGTCGCCTATAAAGCGCTTTGTTGAGGATACTTTTCTAAAACTGGAAGCTGCTCTATTCAAGAATAAGACGATCATCGCTGAAGCACTTGCCGATAAGTTCGGTATAAATGCTCAAGTTCTGCCTGTGGGTGCAGACAGTATTTTGTGTAAGAATTCTAATTATTCAGGGCTCAAGTTAATCTATATCGGGACTTTGGAAAATAGGGATATTGACAAGACGATTAAAGGATTGTCATATTTCTATGAAAGTAATCACGATAGAATTAATTTATCATACACAATCATAGGGACCGGCCGTAATTCTGAAGAGAATAATCTTCAAGAACTTGTTGATCAACTGAGGCTTGTTGATATTGTTAATATTCTAGGCTACATTAAACATGAGGATTTAGGCATGTATTTGTCTGATTCCAACATTGGCGTTTCTTTCATTCCATTGACGTCATATTTTGACTTTCAGCCTCCTACCAAAACATTCGAATATTTACTCTCCGGTCTGCCGGTGATCGCCACTAAAACACATGAAAACAGGCGTGTGATTAATGACACAAATGGTGTACTCATTGAAGACACTCCTGAAGATTTTTGTAGGGGACTTGAATTGGTTTGTGAGCGACTGAACTCTTATAACTCAGAATTAATTCGAGATGATGCCAGGGAGTATTCCTGGGAAAATATTACTTTGAATTTTTTAAAGCCATATTTAAATTCAGTTTTGCAACAATGATCCCCCATATTAAAAAAATTAAAGTCGTCCTCTTTTTGTTGTATGCCATAGTTTGTATTGACCCCTACACACCGTATGTATATTCTGCCGAATCTAATTTTCATAAATGGTTTTTTGTGCAAAACAACCTTAATAATTTTGCTGAATTTTTAGCTCTGAATGATTTGGTTCTGAATTCAAAGAAGCATGGTTTTAATGGCGTTGTTCTATCTTCTAAATTTGATTTGCTGGATATTGAAACAACCGACTATATTAGCCGATTGAAAGTCTTGAAGAGACTTTGTGACGATCAACAGATAGACCTTGTTCCGTGCATTTTCTCAATTGGTTACGCTAACGCTTTGCTTGCTCATGACCCCAATATGGCTGAAGGCTTTCCTGTCACCAATGTTGATTTGAAAGTGCAGGGTCGTGAGGCATTACCAAAGAATACTGAAAGCACATTTTATTGTGATTTTGAGGCCGGACGCAGTTGCGATTTGCTATTGGAGAACCCTGGCCAGGTTACCTTTTTTGATAATCAAATAAGCCATTCCGGAAGTTCATCACTGCGCCTTGAAAATTTCAGATATAACAAACACGGCAATGCCCGCATTGTTGCGCACTTGAGTTTAAAGTCATTTTCATCTTATATCGTTACCTTCTGGTATCGTGCTGCTGATAATTTTAATTCCACTCTAAAAGCTCAGATATACACTCCTAAAGGCAACTGCGTGACTTGGCGGGAATACGATCGACCATCAGCAAGGTGGCAAAAGGCTGTTTTTGAGTTCAACTCACTTGGCGATAAAAATTTACTATTATACCTTGGTGTTTGGAATGGCAGAACTGGCCGTGTGTGGATCGATGATCTTACAATTAAGCCCCAGAATGACCTTGCTGGTATGATCCGTCGCGACGGTGCGCCTTTGGAAATCACAAATTTATCCACTGGCCAAAAATATTCCGAAACCACTGATTTTGTCGTGAGTGAAAAGCTTCCTCACTCGGGACGGTATTTCATTCAAATTCCGCTGCAGTCTCATATTCAAGAGGGTGATGTTCTTCATATTTCATTCTACCGCAAGTATGAAATGGGAAATGAACAGACATCCGCCTGCATGGCAAACCCGGCTATTTACAAAATATGGGAACGTCAGATCAGAACTATTGAAGAGGTGATTAAACCCAAAGCATATTTTTTAAGCATGGACGAAATTCGCCAAGGTGGTTATTGTGGTCTTTGCCGTGACCGCAATATGGCCGAGTTGCTAGGTGAATGTGTAACTAAACAGGTCGGTCTAATCAAGAAATATAACCCCAACGCTGAAATTTATATCTGGAGCGATATGTTGGACCCCAATGTTAATGCAGTAAACGACTATTTTATGGTTCGTGGCAATTTTTATGGTTCATGGCGTAATATTTCCAAGTCGATCCATCCTGTAATCTGGGTATTTGATAACAGAGATAGAAGCTTGGTTCATTTTAAGACTAATGGATTTATGCCGTTAATTTCAGTTTGTGTTGATGGCGACCAAGCCGAAACAATTATTAAGTCATGGATTAGTTCAATCAAAAATACCCATGACTTAATGGGGGTCATGTATACAACATGGGAACATGATTATTCTCAGCTGGAATTCTTTAGCAGGGTGTTTTTTGACTAAACTTATATATTTAGTGATCACGGCAATATTTTTCCCCATCTACATTCAGTTTCAGGGACGCGATGCAATCACGACTGGCGGCCTGGCTACTATGGTTCTTGCGTTTGTGTTCTTTATACGGCATTTATTGCTTCGGGAAGGGCGGACGGTTTTTAAATTTCTTCTATTCAGTCTTACTGTGATAGGTTTGATCAGTACTTTCTCGGTTATGCCCGAATTCCGTGATAAATCTATCCGTCATTTTGTTGAGTTTTTCATAGGCTTGCTTCTATTCTTCATAACATGCAATTACTATCGCAATATTACGTCAAGTGATGAAGATCGCTCTTCCCGCCTGGATGAACTGGTCGGTTTTCTGCTCATGATGGTAGCTGTCCAGATTTCCATTGGCTTGCTGGTTTATTTTTATCCACCTAGCGGAAAAGCATTTGTTCTATTTGTCACCCGGGTAGAAAATAATTTGGTTACACCGTTTGAGTGGGTGGAAGGCGTCAAAAGGCTGAGATGCCTTATCGGTGGGGGTGAAGAGTTGGGTGAGCTTCTGGCTGTTTTGCTGCCTCTTCTGTTATATAAAACACTGTTTAACCATGGCTCTAGATTTTATTACATTATCCTGTTTCTTCTTTATTGTTTGGGAATACTGTTAACAGCCACCCGCTCGGCCATATTGCTGTCGCTGTTATCAACATTTGTTTTTCTGGTTTGGAACTATCGCAACATTAGATTACCCAAGATACTTGCGCTGATATATTTCTTTGCTTTCTTAATTGGTGCGACGCTATATTTTTCCCCCGCTTTCTATAATTTATTTGTTAAAGTTATGTTGCGGTTCAATGTTATATCAGAAACCTATGCGAAGACAGCGCAATTCTCTGCTGTCATGAACCGTCAAAGTACTTGGGAATATGCAATTCAAGCTGTTTGGCCGAATCTTAATTTGTTCGGTAACGGTATGTTGACAATTCTTAATGGTAAGCCATTTAATTTTCATAACCTATATTTAACTCTTATATATAAATTTGGCATTATTGGCGTTATAATTCACATCGCTTTGTTTTTATATATACTGGTTTCATTGATCCGGTTTGTCAGACATGAACATAATGATTCGATAAGTTCCCTGGCATCTTCTTGTATAATATCATTTTCAGTTTTTCTCATAAATGAAATCAAATTTGAATTCAACCGCGGCGCTTCTTATCAGCAAATAATTTGGGTTCTGTTTGCTATATATTGGCTTGCCGCGAATCAAGTTCAAATTCCTACAGACAATAATAAGCTCAGATGACTAATCTAGACATTGATAGTGTGATTTATACTTTTTGCCGGCCTTTCGTTTTGCGCCTTGCGGCCTGATAGCCGGTTTGTGGATTAAATTAATAAGGATACTCAATGAAGGTTA